>ERZ1026860.249-NODE-249-length-41080-cov-16.129823_pt1 | contig 41080 bp, 46 predicted proteins | sample MGYA00380160_ERZ1026860 | MGnify/ENA primary metagenome ERZ1026860 (study PRJEB33269, sample SAMEA4719796) | human gut metagenome | biome: human-associated habitat; feature: organic feature; material: feces | place: Cameroon | collected 2013-10 ... | reverse complement strand
ATGACCTTGAAGCATACTGCAACAAGCTGGTTCCGATTTATCTGGGGGGGGGGGGTAACCCTTTGTAAGTATCAGCGGATGGATTATGCGCTGTACTTTGGCCGTTTCTCTGAGGAGAAGGGTATCGGCACACTCATCAAAGTCTGTAAGGAACTGCCGGATGTGCAGTTCATCTTCGCCGGCACTGGTCCGCTGGAAGAGATGGTAAATGGTGTTAAGAACATCAAGAATGTCGGCTTCCAGAAGGGTGCGGCACTAGAAAAACTCATCCGTGAGGCACAGTTCTCCATCTACCCGTCTGAGTGGTACGAGAATTGTCCGTTCTCCGTGATGGAATCCCAGATGTACGGCACGCCGGTTCTAGGAGCAAACATTGGTGGTATTCCGGAACTGATTCAGGTCGGTAAGACTGGAGAACTGTTTGAGAGAGGTAATGCTGAGGACCTGAAGAGGAAAGTCCAGAAACTCTGGGGTGATAAGAAGCTGTGTAAAGAATACAGTGTGAACTGTAAGGACATCAGCTTCGATACCATCGATGAGTATTACGAGAAAATTATGAAGGTTTATAGATAAAAAGAGAAATAGAGGTATTAGAAAAATGGCTAACAATAGCGAAAAGAAACTAAATGGTACGGTCATTGTCACTTATCGCTGCAACGCTCGTTGCTCTATGTGCAACCGTTATAAAGCACCTTCCAAGCCGGAAGAGGAAATCAGCATCGAAACCATCAAGAAGCTGCCGAAGATGTACTTCACCAACATCACCGGCGGCGAGCCGTTCATCCGTACCGACCTGAAGGATATCGTGCGTGAATTGTACAAGAAGTCTGACCGTATCGTTATTTCCACGAACGGCTTCTTCACCGACCGTATCGTTGACCTGTGCAAGGAGTTCCCGCAGATCGGTATTCGTATTTCTATCGAGGGCCTGGAGCAGACCAACAACGAGATCCGTGGTTTGCAGAACGGCTACCAGCGTGGTTATGGCACGCTGAAGAAGCTGCGTGAGATGGGCATGAAGGACGTTGGCTTCGGTATGACCGTTCAGGACAAGAACGCTCCTGACCTGGTTCCGCTGTACAAGATCTCCGACGAGATGGGCATGGAGTTCGCAACTGCTTCTCTGCACAACAGCTTCTACTTCGTTGAGGCCAAGAACATCATCCACGACCGTCCTATGGTTGCTAAGAATTTCGAGAATCTGGTCAATGAACTGCTCCGCAGCAATAGCCCGAAGAAGTGGTTCCGTGCGTACTTTAACCACGGCCTGATCAACTACATCTACGGTCAGAAGCGTCTGCTGCCTTGCGATATGAGCTTTGATACCTTCTTCATCGACCCGTATGGCGATGTCATGCCTTGCAACGGTACCAAGGACAAAGAGGTCATGGGCAACCTGAACAATCAGACTTGGGACGAGCTGTGGAACAGCCCGGAGGCCGAGAAGGTTCGTGCAAAGGTTCGCTGCTGCGACCGTGACTGCTGGATGATCGGTAGTGTAAGTCCTGCTATGCATAAGTATATCTGGAAGCCTGCTACCTGGGTTCTGGTTCACAAGTTTAAGGCTCTGTTCACCAAACATCCGTACAGCATGTATGAGCTGAGGATCTGCCGTGATTACCGTGATGGCAAAGTCACTAAAGAGGATCTGGACAAGTGCAGCACCTGCGATATGAACTGTGTGATCAACAATGGTCTGAGTGAGGCATCCAAAGAACAGCTGAAGCATAAGACCGGCGAGGAAATCGTGGACGCTGATATCGCACAGCAGATGGAGACGAAGTGATGAGCGGAAAGACAGCGGTGAGAACAAGAGAAAAATGGGTTGATGATGTGAAAGTCATTGCCTGTATATTGGTTGTGCTGGGCCATTTTTTTCAAAGTATGACGAAGGCGAATATTTTGCCTGAAAACGATTTGTATCAGTGGTTCAACACAACGATTTACTACTTCCATGTGCCGCTGTTCTTCATTTGTAGCGGATACCTGTATCAGAAGTACAGCAAGGTAAACAGCGTGAGTGGCTGGTGCAGAAATGTGGCGAAAAAGGCAGTGGCACTCGGTGTGCCCTATGTGACTTTTACAACAGCTACATGGGTATTGAAAAAGGTGTTCTCAAGTAGTGTTAATGACCAGATTGGTGGCTTAGGTGATACATTATTTCTTCATCCGACAGCTCCGTATTGGTATTTGTATGCACTGTTTTTCATCTTTCTGGTTACACCGACTTTTAGCAGTATGAAAGCGGCTGCGGTAGGACTAATAGTTGCATTGGTTGCAAAAGCCCTGATTTTAACTGGGGGGGGGGTACAGCGTTTACGCTGTGTCGACGGTTCTCTCAAACGAAATCTGGTTTGTGCTCGGTATGAGCATTTGTACGTTTAATGTACAGCTGAAGGGTAAGAGAGTACAAGGAACGATATTCGGGTTGCTGTTTATAATTCTGAGCATTGTAGTATATACAGCGGAAATCAGCGGCAGTGTGATCTCTTTCGCAATGGGACTATTGGCTTGCATAGCTGTTATTCTGATGGTGGCGAGTTTTTGGGAAAAGTTTGGTAGAGGTATGGACTTCCTTGCAAGATACACAATGCCGATTTTCCTGATGCATACATTGTTCGCGGCACCGATGAGATCTATCTTGATGAAGATTGGCATCGAAAACGCTGTGGTTCATGTCGTACTGGGGCTTGGAATTAGCTTTACAGGTCCGATTGTTGCAGCCTGGATTATGAAGAAAACAAAATGGTTGGAGTTCTTCTTGTACCCGAATAAAGTGTGTTTGAGGAGTAAATGATGAGTACATATATGTTGTTTAACATGCCTCCTTGGTCTGGATGGCAATTTTTACATGATACAGAATATGAAATTTCAAAGATTGAATTTGTATATCAGAAAAAGCATTTGCAGTCCATTAAAGAACTGATACAGGCTTGTAATGACTGCATAAAGAGGTCTGATGAAAATGATACCATTGTATGTGCATATGATTTGATGGGGGTTTTGTGCTGGTGGCTTTGCAAACTGCAAAATAAAAAGAGAAAGATTATAGCAATCAACATTCTGCTAAAAACAAAAAATACATTAAAAAGCAGGATTCTTAAACAATTATATCGTACTGCATTAAAATCAAAAAGTTTCTGTGCAACCGTTACTTCTGCAGAATATGGGCAGTGGATCAATAGACAGCTTGGAATTTCTACTAAGTATACAGTACTTCATGATACATACAGGGGGGGGGTATACAGAATGCACAGGATTAGAAGTGCGGCATAATAGCGTTTTTTGTGGTGGGCGGAACGGAAGAGATTGGAAACTTTTGACTCAAATTGCAGAAAGAATGCCAGATACAATCTTTAATTTCGCAATGCCACGGCAATGTTTTGAAGAGTATAAGACTTATTTTGGAAAAAATGTAAATGCAAGATTTGATATTCCAGAAAATGAATTTGCGAAACTTATGCTTGAGTCAGAACTAATGATAATGCCACTTGATACGGAAGCTCCGGCAGGATTAATTGTATTATTTCACGCAGCAGGGAATAACAAATTAATTATCACATCGAACACCGTAACGACGAGAGAGTATTTCGGAGGGAATAAAGGTGTACTGTGTGGTAACAGTGTAGATGAATGGGTCAAACAGATTAAATACTGGCAAGAACATCCTGATAAGGCAGCAGAGAATGCAAATAGATGTAGAGTTTTTTTGGAAAATGAATGCTCTGAAAGAAATTATGCAGAAACTTTGATGCGAGTGATACAGAAGGTTAACGAGGAGATTAAAGATGATTAAAAACTTCGTAAAACATTTTCTGGGAAGTATTAGGTGTCATTTGAGCGGTATAGATTGTTCGGGGGGGGGTATACATTGGGAAAAATGTCCATGTGGTAAATGGTAAAAATATTACATTGGGAAAAAATGTTTCCATCCGTCCAGATTGTGACCTATTTGCAGGAGCTGAGATGTCAATTGGAGATTACTGCGATTTAGGAACACGAAATAGATTCACAGGAAATATTATAATAGAAAATTCGGTTTTGATAGGACCGGATAATTATATAGCATCCGTAGATCACTGCTATGGCGATATATCTAAACCAGTTATGAATCAAGGTGTTTACTCTCCGCACAACAATGGTCATCAAGAATTAAGGATCGGAGAAGGAAGCTGGATTGGAACACATGTCTCAATAGTGGGTGATGTTCATATCGGCAAGCATTGTGTTATAGCAGCAAACACTGTTGTGACACGAGATGTGCCGGATTATTGCGTTGTGGCAGGAGTTCCTGCAAGAATGATAAAAAAGTACAACATAGAAACAAAAGAGTGGGAGAAATTGAAATGATTATTACAAAAACACCGTTTCGCATGTCCTTTTTTGGTGGTGGAACGGATATGGAGAGCTTTTTCAAAGAGTATGGTGGTGCGGTGCTGTCAACGACATTTGATAAGTACTGCTATGTTAATGTACGCCATTTACCTCGGTTTTTTGATTATTCAACAGAGCTTTCTTATTCTAAGACAGAGCGTGTAACGAGTATTGATGATATACAGCATCCAGCAATCCGAAATGCGATGAAAATGCTTGATATGCACGAGATTCGCTTGACATATGAGGCTGATCTTCCTGCAAGATCAGGTCTTGGAACGTCGAGTTCATTTGCAGTCGGAATGCTGAATGCTTTTTATGCTTTGAAGGGTAAATATGCTGACAAGAAAAAATTGGCAGATGAGGCTATTTATCTTGAGCGTAATCTTTGTCAGGAAGCTGGTGGATGGCAAGATCAAATCGCCGCTTCCTTCGGTGGATTCAACCGTATCAACTTTAATGCAGATGGGTATGAAGTTTTGCCCGTCATTATTTCACCGGAGCGAAAGAAGCATCTCAATCAAAATTTGATGATGTTCTTTACCGGGTTTACTCGCTTTTCTTCTGATGTGCAGAAAGCGAATTCAGCAGGTAAGCAGGATAAGACGGCACAGCTGAAAGAAATGTTGGCATTGGTTGATGATGCAGAGCGAGTTTTGACTGATAAAAATGCAGATCTTGATGATTTTGGTAGAATGCTGGATCATACATGGAAACTTAAGCGTCAGACCGGTTCAGCGGTTTCTACGAATAGCATTGATGAACTCTATGAAAAAGGTATGGCCGCCGGTGCACTGGGTGGAAAGTTACTGGGTGCAGGCGGTGGCGGATTCTTGGTATTCTATGTGCAGCCGGAACGACAGGATTCAGTTCGTTGGGCAATGCGCGATTTGATGCATATTCCGTTTGAGTTTGAGGATGGCGGAACAAGAGTCATTCATTATACGCCAGAAGCATATGAGCCGAATGTATGATGGAAAGAGAGTAATAACCATGAGAAAACTTAGTGATAAATTGAAAAAGCATGTGGAACTGTTGATTTCTAGATATCCTGCTTTAGAGTGCTGTGAAGACAGTATTATTCGTGCATACTTTATGCTTGAGGAAAGCTACGCTACAGGCCATAAGCTCCTTGTAGCGGGCAATGGCGGTTCTGCAGCAGATTCGGAACACATTGTTGGAGAATTGATGAAGGGATTTAAGCTTGCAAGAAAATTGGATGAAGCAATATTTCAGAAATTGATTGATGAGAGCGAAGAACTTGGAAGAACTCTTGCAGAGAGTCTTCAGGGAGCTCTGCCGGCAATTGCATTGGATGGTCATCCAGCATTGTCAACAGCATATATGAATGATTGTGAACCATTACTTTGTTTTGCACAACAGGTTAATGGATATGGGGTAGAAGGAGATGTTTTTTTAGGCATATCCACAAGTGGAAACAGCAAGAATATCTTGTATGCAGCGGTAACTGCACATGCAAAAGGCATGAAAGTAATTGGTTTGACAGGTGCTAAAGATAGTAAACTTGAAACTTTGAGTGATGTATGTATTAAAGTTCCTCAGACAGAGACTTATATGATTCAGGAGCTGCATTTGCCAGTATATCATTGCTTGTGTCTGATGCTTGAGGATAGATTCTTTGGAAATGAGTGACAAAATAAGGAGTTAAAAGTAAATGAAGAAAATCGGAGTACTGACATTTCACCGTGCAGATAGTTATGGTGCACATTTACAGGCTTATGCTACAGTAGCCTTTTTAAATCAAGCTGGATATGAAGCGGAGCTTGTAGACTATACAAATCCATATGAACAACGATTCCGAAAATTTTTTTATTCGGAAAACGGTAGAATGACCGGTTTTCTTACTTCATTTGTTAAAGATGTTGTATTCAAAAAGCGATATTACAAGAGCAAGGCATTTGGCAATATAGAGCAGTACTGCCAAGTATCTAAGAATAAATATAAAACAAAGGAAGCATTGGATAATGCATCTTATGATGTGCTGGTAGTCGGAAGTGACCAAGTATGGAATCGTGAGATTACAAATGGTTTGGATGATACGTTTCTTTTAATGCATGGACAAGCATCAAAAAGAATATCAATTTCTTCAAGTATGGGTTCTGTGACACTGACTGATGAAGAAAAGCGGATGTTTCAAAAAGCCTTTGAGCAGTTTGACGCTATTAGTGTGCGAGAAGAGTTCGCAAAAATGCAACTCCAAGAAACAACAGATAATCAGATTAAGGTGCTCATGGATCCTACATTTTTGATTGATAAGGAAAAATGGATACAGAATCTTGTTCAAAAATCCACCCAGTATAGGAATATAAAAGAAAAGTACATTTTGACATTTTTCCTTGCACCAGATGAAACACATAAGTCCAGAATGACCAAACTGGCAAATAAATTGAAATTGCCGGTTTGGTCAATTCAATCCATTGCGGTTAAACGGATAGAGAGTGATAAAATAATTCTGGGTGCTACGGTGGCCGATTTCCTTGCACTAATTGCAAATGCAGAAGTTGTGGTTACTGATTCTTTTCACGGGACAGCACTATCTATTAATATGGAAAAGAATTTTGTGTCATTTAAGAATAAGGGAAATCCTGTGCGGGTTATGACATTACTCGATGCGTTAGGATTATCAAACAGATTGGACATGAATGAAGAAGATTATCACCCGGTAAATTATGCTGATGTCAATCGAGTGCTGGAGCCACTGAGAAAAGACTCGAAGAAATGGATCGTTCAGGCGATAGAGGGAGAGATATATGGGTAAAAAGAGAATTGCGTGGATAACTGCAACTTGTTTTTTAGATACAGATATTTATATTGTTCCTCTGTTGCAAGAATACTTTGATATTGATTGGTATATTCTTCGCAAAGAAAATGAAAAGATTGACTATTCAAACGAATTGGAATTGCTGAAAGATAAGGTTAGTCATTTTGAATATACGTTGATAGGACGAAAAAATAGCAGTCCAGATGCATTGATTTGTTATGTTAAGTTTTTGAAATATATAAAGAGAAGTAACTATGATTTGATTTATACGGCTATGGGAAATATGCCCTTTTATACACCGACATTGGGACTCTTTATAAACCCTAAAAATGTTGTTCTAGGAATTCATAATGTTACAGTGCTTAAGGGAGGAAGTCACCCAATTTTAGAAAAAATTTATAATTGGTTTGCAATTAGTCGATTTAAGAATTTTCATGCATACTCAAAGGTGCAATATGAAGAAATGAAAAAGCGAGTAAAAGGGAAAAATGTTTTGTATGCGCCATTTTTACTTAAAGATTATGGAAAAGCAACTCATACAAGGACAGATACGAGAATCACATTTTTAGGTTATGGAAATATACGTAGATACAAAAGATTGGATGTTTTGATTGACGCGGCTGAAAAAGCATTTGCGGAAGTGAAGATTCCATTTAGGGTGATTATAGCTGGATCAAGTAGCAATTGGTCGGAATATCAAACACATATTATTCATCCGGAGCTGTTTGAAACAAAAATAGGTAGAATACCAAACGAAGAAATTCCAGAGTTGTTTGAGGAAACGGATTATGTTGTTATGCCGTATGAGAGCATTGCGCAAAGTGGTGCAATGATGGTTGCAATGAACTACGAAAAGCCTGTTCTTGCATCACGATTAGAGGCATTTGAGGAATATATAGAAGATGGAAAGAATGGATTTTTTTTCTCGCCTGCAGATGTTGATGAATTGACGAAAAAGATGATATATGTCTTGAAAAATCATAAGGAAATTTATCCTGAATTTGAGAGGAATTTTAAACAAATAAAAAGAACTAAATTTGATACAAATCAAATTGTAAAAAAACATAAGGATTACTTTGAAAAGGTGATTTCCATGTGTGAAAAGTGAGGAATTTTAGATGAAAATTTTGCATATAGCAACTCAAGCACCGGGGCATACGTCGGGAGGCGAGATAGGAACGCTCTTGTTTTCATATGCATTAAATAACATTGGTGCTGTAGTGGATTATATTGGTCCAGAGATAAAGGATAAAGCGATAGCTTCTTGGTATAATAAGACAACTTATCTAGAAAAGCCTATCAATAAAATTGAAAAAGTATGGACCCTTATGCATTTTTATTTTGATAGACACTACCTTGGATGGAAAAGAACAAAGATAGATTATAATGAATACCAAGTGATTTTTGTGGAATTCACAAAAATGGATTATTTTATCCGAGATATATTGAAATCTGGATACCGAGGCAAGATTATTGTTCGAGCACATAATGTTGAGCATGACTTCTTTAAAATCAATTTTATGGCACATAAGACTTTTATGAACGGTGCCAAGTATTTGATTTCTAAAAAACGCGAAGGTTATATGATTGCAAATAGTGATCTTGTTTTAGCGATTACAGAACTCGATAAGAAGAGGCTAATTGAACTATATAATGTATCACCAGATAAAGTGCAAATTTTCCCTGTTGCTGTTAATTTGGCAAAAGATACTAAGGTCTTCAATGGTAAAATTAGTGAACGAGTTAAATGCCTAATTACAGGATCTCTTTGGTTTGGCCCGAATGCAGATGCAACAGTGTGGTTTTTGAAGGAAGTTTATCCAGCTGTAAGGAGTATTTGTGACCTTACAGTGGCTGGTTTTAGACCGAACGAGCGAGTTAAACAGTCCTGTCAGGAAAGCGGAGTAAAGCTGATTGATTCACCTGATAACATGGAACCATATTTTAACGAAACGGAAATGTTTTTGGCACCGATTTTTGATGGTGGTGGTATGAAGGTGAAAATTGCAGAAGCTTTATCTTATGGCCTTCCAGTTATGACAACAGATCACGGAAATATAGGATACGATTTGATTGATCGCAAAAATGGTTTTATCGCAAATACAGCGCCGGATTTTATTTCAGATATTAAATTTTATTATGGATTAGATAATGAGGCAAGGGCTTTAATTCTAAAAAAATCATGGGAAACTTATGTAGAAAAATTTAGCTTGAATGCAGCTACAAAGCGGTGCGATGAAATCATTCGTAAACTCACAGCAAAGTAAGAAGAAAGGTTTGTCATTGACTGGCAGTAAGAATGGGAGACAAGGAGAATGAAAATACAAAAAAATGTTAAATTGGCAACCAAGACAACTCTTCACATAGGTGGATATACGAAAACTTTATATCTGCCTGAAAATGCGGAGGAACTCATTCATACTGCTGCCGAATTGTATGAAAAAGAAGGAAAGGTTTATTTGCTTTCTGGGGGTTCAAACTTATTAATCAATGATCAAAGAGAGTTTGAATCTGTAATCAGTATGAAAGAAGCTTGTACGGAATTGATGGATTTAGGAAATGGTCGATTCTATATAGGTGCATCAAATCGTATACAAAAAGTTATTTCATTTGTTAATGAACGAGGGTATGGTGGCTTTGAAGAACTAATTGGACTTCCAGCGATGTTTGGTGGCATTGTATGTATGAATGCTGGCATAGGTGGAGAAAGTGCGCCGCTTTTTACAATCGCAGAGTTTGTGAAAAATGTAAAAGTTTTCAATCTTGAAAAAAAGGACATCGAAGTGATTGTAGCGAATGATTGCGGCTTTTCACATCGGACTTCAATGTTTCAGAGTGGAAAATATATAATCTTGGGTGCTGAAATTGTTTGTCGAGCAATTGCTGATAAAGAGTCTGATAGAAAGAAAAGAGATAGACTTACATTTTGTAAAGAAAATTTTGAATATGGCAAAGGTTGCTTTGGTTCTTGCTTTTCAAAATGTAATGGAAAACTGTTGAGATTGATATCTATTTTATATCCTAAAAATATAGAAGGGGTTCATTTTGGAAAAAACACCTGCAACTGGTTGGTGAATGGTGGAAATGGCACGTTTGAAGAGGCTTATAAAATTATAAAAACAAGCGAGAATGTTCACAAACTTTTGCAGCAGGACATTATGTGTGAAGTTGTAATTTGGAAATGATTTTAATTTGAGGATTAAATATATTTTGCAGAAAGGTGGGAATGAAGTTGAAGGTTAGATATAGTTCTATTATTAAGCTGAATGTTTTCCTACTATTGACGATGCAATTGGGATATATGAAGCTATTTGGAAATGTTTTGCCTATCTTTTCAACAAGTTATATATCCAATCCGTTAGTAATGTTTTATTTGGCGATAGGATGTATTACGATTCTACTATCATTACTTTATTCTGAGATTGGAAGTAGAATGATTTCAATAGAATTTTTAATCCTGTTGATAGTTGTAACTATAGGTCTGATTAATACATCAGGAAAATATAATGTCGATTTTATTTTTATTGTAGCATCTGCGTTGAATTACTTATATTTCTTTTTGGCACTTCCAATATATAAGATTTTACGATTAGAAAGGATAGAGTTTAGAAAATTCCTTGGTATTCTAGCTTTTTTATGTGCGGGTTCATATGTTATACGAGGTGCTATTTCATTGTATTATGTGGCAACTGGAGTAGATATCCTCCCGGCAATCGCATTGGAAGGAGCAGCTGCTGGCTGGACTAGAAATGGAGTGCTCAGAATCAATCCACCTTGTTTAGGATTGATATATTTGCCAATAACATTTTATTTATATTCAACCGCTGAAAAATTAAAACAAAAAGTATTGTATGCTGGGATGATAGCACTTGGCGTGTGGTATATGACGTATATTACGCAGGCGCGTTCTATGATGATTTACCAAATTTGTATATTGATTCTTTTATTGATGCTTAAAAATAAGCCGAATAGCAGAAAAGGTATCATAGGAACAGCACTGTTAATATGTGTGGTAGTATATCTGATTAATTCACCGGCCGCAGAGAAATTAATTGCAAGTTTTTCCGCTTCAAACACAGAAACTGGTGCATCAACAGTAGCTAGATTTAATGCAATTTCATACTTCGGAATGCAATTTTTACAAAAACCGTTGAGTGGGATTGGATTGCTATTGGGAAGGGATACGAGAACCCCCATAGGAGGAGATATTTCAGATATAGGGTTGCTAAGAAGCATATACATGCTTGGAGTAGGAATGGTTATTCTGTATCTAGTGATATTTATTAGAGGTGTTTATGTTGCGTATAGGGCAAGAAAAGTGGATTCTAATATATCGCAACTTGTATTGGGAATGACTTTACTTATTATGTTAACAAACATTAATATTGACTCCTTTTGGGATATTTTTGCTTTTGCAATGCCATTTTATATAGCAATTGTAGAGTATTCCATGTGTAGAATAAGGATGATTCAAGAAAATGAGGAAGTATAAATGAGCATTAGGAACATAGTTAATAAGGCGCTGAAAAATAGCCTGGTAATACCATATTGTATAATAAATAAAATGAAAAAAGACGGTACGGACTTTTTTATGTCAGAGGCTTGTCGCATCGCAGAAAATGACCGATATCAATTAGCGTATCGAAAAATTCCAAAGAAATTGGATGATGCATACATGCTTGATTATCCAGCGAGTGCATCATATGCTATTGTTATGCAAGGACCCATTAGAACAGAAGAAAAATTCACACTGACAACTGTTGCGTACTATAAAAAAATGTATCCAGGTGCATATATAATAGTGTCAACATGGGATGATGAGCCTAAAGATGCTATTAATCAAATAAAAGAATTGGGAGCGTACATTGTTTTAAATTCAAAGCCGGCTTGTACGGGAACGTTGATGGTAAATTATCAATTAACGAATTCGTTGGGGGGCATCAAAAAGGCGGAAGAATTGGGAGCAAAATATGTAGCGAAGACGAGAACGGATCAAAAAATTAGTAGGTTGCATTTTTTGGATTATTGTAGAGCTCTGATTCAAAATTTTTCTAAAGAAACAGTAGAGAATAGTGAAACAGGGCGAATAGTTACTTTGTCTATGGCATATGGGAACCTTTTTTACCCATATCTGATTAGTGACTTTTTCTATTTCGGAAAAACATCCGATATGCTAAAACTTTTTTCTATCCCTTTAGATACGAGAGAACGCTATGTTGAGATAAAGAAAAATGCAACAAAACGTGAATTTTCCAATTTGATGATTGCCCCCGAAGTCTACATAATGAAGAAGTATTTTCAGACACTTGGCTATGCGGGAGATGACACAGTTAAAGATTATTGGATGGGAGTTAAAAACAATCTTATTTGTATCAGTATGAAAGATTTAGATATTGTGTGGCCGAAGTATGAAGACCGTTATAGGCTGCATCATTATTATGGGGATTATTTCGAAAGCGATTCAGTAGATAAATTAAAAACAGAAAATTTTGATTTTGAAAACTGGCTTAACCTTTATTCTGGAATATTGCAATATAAACCGGAATATGAAAGGTATGCAGATGTCATTTTTAAATAGAGATGAGAGGAGTATAACTGTATGGCAGAGAACTTTAGGGTAATTATTCCTAGTGCAAAGCTCGTACCTGAAGAATTACAGAAATTAGGAAAGTTGCCCGCTATTATTTACCCGATGAATCAGAGAATTGCATTTGATTATATTTACGATCAATACAAAAATTTACACACAAAAGTAGACATTATCTGTTATGAAAATGCAGATAAAGTTGAAAGACGATTGAAAAAAGTACTTGGAAACGAAATTAAGCTAAAGAAATTGCCCGAACTTCAGGATCTTGGTTACACAATTCTTTATGCTATTGAAGATATAGATGAACCGATTGTAATTAATTTTGCGGACACCATTGTTATGGATCCAATTACCGATATTACTGGCGATGCGTTTTTCTATCAAGAAGATTATATGTCGGAGATTTGGACATACTTTGATGAGGAAAGCGGAATAATTACACATATATATGATAAGGAAACTATAAATGATGAGATAAAGAAGAAATTGTTTGTTGGGGTCTTCAAAATCATTAGTACACACGATTTTAGGGAGTGCTTGAGAAATGCGGTTCAACAAAAAAATAAAAGAATGAATTCTTTTTATCATGCACTAGAGCTTTATAGTCAAAAACATCCTATGCAAGCAGTATTGACAAACAATTGGTTTGATATTGGGCATGAGGATAAGTACTATAATTCAAAACTTGAGGTACGCGCTAGAGAGTTTAATCATATTACAATTGATAAAAATCGTGGCATACTGAAAAAGACAAGTGATGATAAAGATAAGTTTATCGGCGAGATTAAATGGTATTTAAAGCTGCCGGCAGATGTTGAGTATGTTAGACCTAGAATTTTTGATTATTCGACGTCTTATGTAAATCCCTACGTTTCTATGGAATATTATGCCTATCATACTGTCCATGAGTTGTTCCTTTATGGCGATTTGACCTTGCAGCAATGGGTAGATATTTTTAATCGAATTCGCTTTGTGTGCGATGATTTCAAACGCTATACGGTGAAGGATGCTAATATCCGATCGGCACTGGAAGAGATGTATTTGACGAAAACTCTGCAGCGCTTTGAAAAGATGAAGAAAGATGAACGATTTTTAGCTTTCTTTGAGTCACCGATAACAGTGAATGGAAAGAAATATCAGCCTTTGGAGAAAGTCATTGTAGCATTAGAAACGGCAATACCAGAGATGCTATATGATGTGGATACTTTTAGTATTATTCACGGAGATCTGTGCTTTGCCAATATTATGGTGGACTCAAATTTCTCTTTTATTAAAGTGATTGATCCGCGTGGTAAATTCGGTACATATGATATTTACGGTGATTTCCGCTATGAACTCGCAAAATTGTTCCATAGTGTAGATGGAAAATATGATTTTATTATAAAAGATTTATTCGATCTTGATTATGACACCGAGACATCTTGCATTAATTATCGTATTCAAGATCGTAAGAGAGAATTTAATTTGTATAAAGTGTTCTTGGATACGTTTGCGGCAGAAGTTGGCAATGATCTGAGAAAAATCGAACTAATAGAAGCACTGCTCTTCCTGAGCATGATTCCGCTTCATGGTGAGAGCATTAGACACCAAATGGTTATGCTGGGAACTGGATTGGAAATTCTAAATAGAGTGGTTAATATACAGGTTGAAGGAGAAGAAAAGGATGTTTGATGAATATTCGTTTGTTTTTGATATAGACGGAACATTGTGCCCAATCAAGAAAAAAGATGAAAAATACGAGGACCTGGTTCCATACAGAGAAATGGTGGATAAGTTGAGATTTTACCACGATAATGGAGCCAGAATTGTTTTATTTACATCTCGAAATATGAATTCTTATAACGGGAATATAGGGCTGATTAATAAAAACACTGCGAAAGTGTTGTTATCGTGGCTGGACAAGTGGGAAATTCCATACGATGAAATTTTATACGGTAAACCGTGGCCAGGACATAAAGGGTTCTATGTCGATGATAGAACCGTTCGCCCAGATGAATTCCTAAACTGTTCAGTGGATGAGTTGAATGAAATTTGCAATAAATCTAAATGCAAAGATTGAGAGGAAGAAGCTAAATGGACATTATAATTACAATGGCAGGTTTGGGTAGCCGTTTTCGGAAAGCGGGATATAATTGCCCAAAATATATGATTGAAGCTAAAGGTAAAACTCTGTTTGACTGGTCTATGGATAGCTTGGTTGGTTATAATAAGAACGTTGACAGATACGTGTTTGTTGTCAGAGCAGAGGATCACGCAGAGGAATTCATTAAGAAGCATTGTGCTGCGTATGGAATTCATGATGTGAAAATTGTTGAATTGGATCATATGACAGATGGACAGGCAACAACTTGTATGCTGGCAATTCCTTATTGTGACGAGAATTCGTCTATTATGGTATATAATATTGATACTTATGTGGAACCCAATGAAATGAAATATGAAGATATTTCAGGAGATGGGCACATTCCATGTTTCCATGCGGATGGAGACCATTGGAGTTTTGTAAAACTGAATTCGGAAGGAAAAGCTGTAGAAGTACGAGAAAAGAAGCGTATCTCTGACAATTGCACACTGGGTGCTTATTATTTCTCATCCGCTAAATTGTATAAGGAACTCTATGAGGAGTATTACGCAGATGAGAGTCATTTAGAGAAAAACGAGAAGTATATTGCTCCTCTTTACAATTTTATGATTGAAAAAGGCATGCCTGTAACAATCAGCATTGTTGATGCAAAGAAGGTTCATGTCTTGGGAACACCGGAAGAACTGCAAGTTTTTTTACAGGAGAATTAAGATGTTTGAAAAAGTAATAAGAGGAGTTCAACGGCGACTAAAGGAAGCTAGAAAAGGAATACAACTTATTTGTTCGGACCTTCTTCAAAATTGGCTTGCTGCAGGAGTGGCATGCCCGATTAAACTCAGACCCATTTTATATCGTTTAGCTGGAAATAGAATTGGGAAAAATTGTTATCTTTCTCCAAGAATCTTTCTAGGTCCCGGACCGGGAAAATTGTCCGTTGGGGGGGGGGACATTCATTAATTACAATTGCTGGTTCGATTTAGGAGATGACATTGAAATTGGTGAAAATTGTAATATTGCGATGAATGTCCATTTTATTAATGGAACACATGAAATTGGCAATGAAAGCAGACGCGCAGCTAAGGGGATTACAAAACGTATTGTGGTTGGTGCTGGCTCTTGGATTGGTGCTGACACAATAATAATGCCCGGAGTGACTATTGGAAAAGGTGTAGTTGTTGGAACAGGTTCTCTTGTAACAACTGATCTTGAAGATAATGCCGTTTATTTTGGAAGACCAGCACATCTATATAAAAAGTTATAATACAGCAATGAAGAAATGAGGATAGGTGGATGCAACACACAGTAGAAACAATAAAAAATAAGTATATAGGAATGTCTAAACCTGTTAAAGCAGCATTTTGGTTTACCGTGTGTAGCTTCTTACAGCGTGGTATTAGTATGATAGCAACCCCTATATTTACGCGGTTGCTTTCAACAGAAAATTATGGCTTATATAGCACATATCTTTCGTGGGAAACTGTATTGATGATGCTTGTTACGCTTAGCCTGTATAAGGCTATGATGAACTTGTATGTCAAATACGAGAACCAGGAAATGGTGCTGTCAGCAGTATGTGGATTAGAATTAGTATTGTCTTTAACATGGCTGGTTATTGGAATAAGTTTTAGAAATTTGGTTGCAGAATGGTTAGGATTGTCTCCTCAACTGGTTTGCTGCCTTTTTGCTAGTTTTATTTTCCAAGCGGTTGTTCAATGCTGGTCATTATATAAAAGATATATCTATGATTATAAAACACTTGTGGCTGTTACACTGCTGTCCACAGTTGGCTCGACCCTATTTGGAGTTGTCGCAGTAGTTTTTGTCAGTCCTACTGCAGAAGCGAGAGTTCTTTCGAACACAATTGTAATGGCACTGATAGGAATAGTGCTGTATTATTCAGTGTTTAAAAAAGGAAAGAAATTCTATGACAAGAAAATTTGGCTGTTTTCATTAGGATTTTGTGTTCCACTGATGCCACACTATTTGTCGGAATTTGTTTTACAAAGTTCCGATAAGATTATGATTAACTATTTATGTGGTCCAAGTGATGTGGCCTTATATAGTATTGCATATTCCGCAGGAAGTTTGATAAACCTTATTACAAATGCAATTAACTCTACTTTCGCGCCATACCAATATCAGAAATTGAAATCTGGCGAATATAAAGTTATGGCTAAGAGAGCGGATCAGGTTTTGTTTTTTGTCGCTGCAATGTTGGCTGTTATTATGCTTTTTAGCAGAGAAATTGTATTGATATTTGGCGGAACAAAGTATATTGAAAGTGTTGATGTAATTATTCCGATTTGTATAGGTGTCTACTTTAACTATATGTTCCAACTGTTTGCAAGAGTACAGGAATATTATGAAAGAAAATTAACGGTTGTTATTCCGTCAATCCTATGTGCAGTGCTTAATTTGATTCTGAATTATATTTTCATAAAACTTTGCGGGTATCAAGCTGCAGCATATACTACTTTCTTTTGCTATGCATTGTTTTGCTTTATTCATTATTTGTTCTACAAAAAGGTGTGTACAGAAGTTTTAAACGGTACGCAGCTTTATGATGTCAAAGGACTTCTTGCAATCTCGATAGGTGTAGTGCTTTCGGGCGTTGTGATTACATTTATTAACAAATTGTTATGGCTGAAATATACTATTCTGATTGTGGCCTTTGTTGTACTCATTATTTATAGAAAACGTGTTTATAGAGTAATAAGATCTGTTCTTGGAAAGTAAGAGGAAGCAAAATGAAAACAGTAATAATGGCCGGAGGGCGAGGAACTCGAATATCTGAATTGTTTCCAGATGTCCCAAAACCTTTAATTCCAATTGAAGGTGTTCCGGTTCTTGAACGAGAGATTATCTCGTTGAGAGATCAGGGATTTAAAGATATCATTATGACAGTTTCCCATATGGGAGACAAAATCATGAATTATTTTGAAGATGGCTCTAAACTTGGAGTATCAATTCAGTACTACAATGAAATTACACCGCTCGGAAACGCCGGGGCACTTTTTAAGCTGAGAGAGCAACTGGGGGATGAACCGTTCCTGCTTTTGAATGCAGATGCCGTTTTTGATGTTGATTTCAACCGAATGGTTGGATTCCATCAGGAGCATGGTGGATTGGTGACGCTATTTACTCACCCCAATAACCATCCTTACGATAGCGGTCTCATCATAGCAGAAGAGGATATGTCGGTTCAATCTTGGCTGGCAAAGGAAGATGTTCGCCCGATATATTATAAGAATAGAGTAAATGCAGGTCTGCATGTGATTGATCCTAAAGTTCTTGATATGGTATCGATTGATGCAGATAAAATCGGTACTGTGGATGAGATGACAGGAAAGACTGTAAAAGTTGATTTGGATCGGCAGCTTCTAAAACCGTTGGCTGGAACTGGTAAGATGTTCTGCTACGATTCGCCAGAGTATGTAAAGGATATGGGAACACCAGATCGCTTCCAGCAGGTGGAAGAAGATTTCAAAGCTGGAAGAGTAGCGGCTAAGAACCTTTCAAATAAGCAGAAAGCTGTGTTCCTCGATCGGGATGGTACAATCAATAAATATGTTGGGTTTCTTAGAAACATTAATGACTTTGTGTTGATTGACGGCGTGGCAGAGGCAATCAAGAAAATCAATGCATCTGGTTATCTTGCAATTGTAGTTACAAATCAGCCTGTCATTGCTAGAGGAGAGGTGACATTCCAAGAATTGGAAGAAATCCATAATAAGATGGAAACAGAACTTGGACTTAGAGGGGCCTATCTTGATGCAATCTATTATTGCCCTCATCATCCACACAAGGGATATGAAGGCGAAGTTCCAGAGTTGAAGATTGAATGTGATTGTCGCAAACCGAAGCCGGGAATGCTGCTGAAGGCGGCTGGCGACTATAATATCGATTTGAGCCAGAGTTATATGATTGGCGATGGTGAGAATGATATTAAAGCTGGATTGACGGCTGGATGCAAAGCGATTCTGGTTAATGGAGACGGAACGGATGCTAAGAATGAAGATTTGGGACAAGCCGATACACTGTCCTCTGTATTGGAGTTTACAAAGAAATATCTTAAGTGAAATGTTATAAATGCTGAGGTAGAGGACATAAAAATGGGTAAGTATTTTGGAACGGACGGCTTCCGTGGTGAAGCCGGAATTACATTAACAGCGGACCATGCCTATAAGGTTGGCCGCTTCCTGGGCTGGTATTATAATGCTCTGCGTGAGCGAAACGGTGATACTGACCCTGCTCGCATTGTCATTGGCAAGGACACTCGCCGCAGCTCCTATATGTTCGAATACAGTCTGGTGGCTGGTTTGACTGCTTCGGGCGCAGATGCTTATTTGCTCCACGTCACAACCACTCCGTCTGTGGCTTACATCGCTCGCGTGGATGACTTTGACTGTGGCATCATGATCTCCGCCAGCCACAATCCGTACTACGACAATGGCATTAAACTGATTGACTGCTACGGCGAAAAAATGCCGGAGGAGACTCTGCTGTTGGTGGAGGATTATATCGATGGCAAGCTCCATGTCTTTGATAAGGACTGGCCGGAACTGCCCTTTGCACACCGTGAGCATATCGGCTGCACGGTGGACTACGTGGCTGGCCGCAACCGCTACATGGGTTACCTGATCTCTCTGGGCATCTATTCCTTCAAGGGTGTCAAGGTCGGTCTGGACTGCGCCAACGGCAGTTCTTGGAACATCGCGAAGAGCGTTTTCGATGCTCTGGGTGCTGACACTTACGTCATCAATAATAAGCCGAATGGCACGAACATCAACACCAATGCCGGCTCTACGCATATTGAGGGTCTGCAGATGTTCGTGGTTGAGAAGGGGCTAGACGTTGGTTTTGCCTTCGATGGGGATGCCGACCGCTGTCTGTGCGTGGATGAAAAGGGCAATATTATCACCGGCGATCACATTCTGTATATCTACGGTTGCTATATGAAGGAACGTGGTAAGCTGTTAAATAATACAGTTGTCACCACGGTTATGTCCAACTTTGGCCTCTATAAGGCTTTCGATGAGCAGGGTATCGGCTACGCTAAGACTGCCGTGGGCGATAAGTATGTCTATGAATATATGGCTAAAAACGGCTGTCGCATTGGTGGTGAGCAGAGCGGTCATATCATCTTCTCTAAGTACGCAAGCACCGGCGATGGTATCCTGACCAGTCTGAAGATGATGGAAGTCATGCTGGCAAAGAAGAAGCCGATGAGTGAACTGGCAGCACCGCTGAAGATCTATCCGCAGGTGCTGGAGAATGTCCGTGTTACCGATAAGAAGGCCGCACAGAATGATCCTGCCGTGCAGGAAGCAGTGTCTAAAGTTGCTGAGGCTCTGGGCGATACCGGACGTATTCTGGTGCGTGAGTCTGGCACTGAGCCGGTGGTTCGTGTTATGGTGGAAGCACCTGACCACGATACATGCCAGAAGTATGTTGACGAAGTGGTCAACGTGATTTGCGAAAAGGGATATAAGGCATAAAGTCAATGACGACTCTGGCAATTACCCGGAGTCGTTTTGCATAAATGGGAAAGTATAATAGATGAAATAACGGGAGGGATAAACCTATGTGTGGAATCGTTGGTTTTACTGGAAATCGACAGGCAGCACCGATCCTGTTGGATGGTCTGTCAAAACTGGAATATAGAGGATATGACTCGGCCGGACTGGCTGTCCGTGACGGAGAAAATCTGGCACAGGTCGTGAAAGCGAAGGGGCGCCTGTCCAATCTGATCGAGAAAACAGATGGAGGTAAGGCGTTAAAAGGAACCTGTGGTATTGGTCATACTCGTTGGGCAACTCACGGTGAGCCGAGCCAAACCAATGCACATCCGCATGTTTCAGGTAACTGTACCCGTTCTGGTTCTGGTACAGTGGAGTCAGAGGTTGTTGGCGTACATAATGGCATCATCGAGAACTATACTGAACTGAAAGAAAAGCTGTTGAAGCATGGCTATACGTTCTACAGCCAGACGGATACCGAAGTGGTCATCAAACTGGTGGACTATTATTATAAGAAGTACAACCTCGGCCCTATCGATGCTATTGCTAAGACGATGGTGCGTGTCCGTGGATCCTACGCTCTTGAACTGATGTTCCGTGATTACCCGGGCGAGATTTGGGTGGCACGTAAGGATAGCCCAATGATCATCGGCATTGCGGATGGTGAGACCTATGTGGCTTCGGATGTTCCGGCAATTCTGAAATACACTCGCAATGTGTACTACATCGGCAACCTTGAGTTCGCAAAGCTCGTTCCGGGTGAGGCGCATTTCTATGACCTGAACGGCGATGAAATCGAAAAGCAGACCACCGAGATCAAGTGGGATGCAGAAGCAGCTGAAAAGGGCGGCTTTGAGCATTTCATGATGAAAGAGATCCATGAGCAGCCGAAAGCGGTTCAGGATATCCTTAACTCTGTGATCAAGAACGGCGCTATCGACCTATCAAGCGTGGAAATCACCGAGGATGAGATCAAGAACTTCGAGCAGATCTATATTGTTGCCTGTGGGTCTGCATGGCATGTGGGCATGGCTGCTCAGTATGTGTTGGAAGATATGGCAGATATCCCGGTGCGTGTGGAACTTGCATCTGAGTTCCGTTATCGGAAGATGCCACTCAATCAGAAGGCACTGGTGATTGTTGTCAGCCAGTCTGGTGAGACAGCGGATACACTGGCAGCACTGCGACTTGCAAAAGAGAAGGGCATCACCACGATGGCAATCGTCAATGTGATGGGCAGTAGCATTGCTCGTGAAGCAGATAAGGTGTTTTACACACTTGCTGGCCCTGAAATTTCTGTTGCTACGACCAAGGCATACAGCGCACAGCTTGCAGCCATGTACTGCCTGGCAGTTCAGTTCGCAAAGGTGAGAGGAAAAATCACGGAGGAGCAGTACAGCTACTATATTTCTGAACTTCTGACTCTCCCGGAAAAGATGCAGAAAGCTCTGGAAGATAAGGAGCGCATTCAGTGGTTCGCCGCGAAGTATGCCAATGCACACGATGTGTTCTTCGTTGGCCGTGGCGTTGACTATGCAGTCTGCTTGGAAGGCAGTTTGAAACTGAAAGAAATCAGTTACATCCATTCCGAAGCATACGCTGCGGGTGAATTGAAGCACGGAACCATCAGTCTAATCGAGCAGGGAACACTGGTCATCGGTGTTCTGACCCAGAGCGAACTCTACGAAAAGACTATCAGCAATATGTTGGAGTGCAAGAGCCGTGGTGCTTATCTGATGGGGCTTACTACTTATGGCAAATATGAAATCGAAGATCAGGTAAACTTCACGGTGTATGTGCCGAAGGTGGACGAGCACTTCGTTGGCAGTCTCGCAGTGATTCCGCTGCAGCTGCTTGGCTACTATGTATCTGTGGCAAAGGGTCTGGATGTGGATAAGCCGAGAAACCTCGCCAAGAGTGTGACTGTGGAATAAAGAAAGCGATACAGAAGATGTAAAGAAGAATAACAGAAGGATTCCAAAGGGCGAGCGGAAGTATGATCGGCCAAGATGTATAAGAAGTGATATTTGATTTGCTATAGCAGACAATGGGAGTCTCTTCCGGCTATAGCATATACATGTTCGTCAAAAAGATATCTACGGCAGAGCGTGGGGACAAGTTATAAGAAAATGACCCATGCAAAGTAGGAGGGAGAAGCTATTGGTTGAAAAAATAAAAAACCTCGTATTTCGCGGAGCAGCGTTTTCGTCAAGGACATCTCTTTCGCTTTTTCCATCAGAAAATCATAGGCTCTGTCTGATTTACGGTAGAAATGGAACAGGAAAAAGTACAATATCCAAAGCTTTTTTGAAGATAGCAGGTAAAGATTTCCCGGAGATTATGGATGCTTGTTTGGAAGATTATTCGGGGAGTGCTATAACTTATCAGGATAACGAGCAAACTGGTAAGGTATTTGTTTTCAATGAAGAATATATACAGGACAAAGTAAAACTTAAAGAAGATGGTTTGGGCACTATAGTGATGTTTGGCAAGCAGGTTGAATTAGAAGCACAGATTGCTAATGCCCAAAAGGAATATGATATCGCAGTGGATAAACGAGAGAGCGTAGCTGCAACTCTAGAACCGTTTAATGACAGTACGTCTATAGTTTCGCCGAGTTATTATCTCTCAAAAATGAATGTGGCTTTGTCTGGTGACCAGAACTGGGCTGGTAGAGAACGCTTAATTGCCGAAGGCCGTCGAAACGCATCTGTCAACAATTCGACATATGAAAGTATTGTACAAATTAAACCTCAAAAAAGTAATGAAGAAGTAAAGAAAGAGTATCAGGAACAATATGAGTTGCTTTGCGCCGCTCGCCGTGGGAACGCTGAAATATCTGAAACGGTAAATTCGGTGATTAAAGTGCCGGATAATGAAGATGCTGCGAGAGAATTACTGGCTCAACATATTGAAAAGCCAGAATTGTCCGAGCGAGAATCTTTTTTGCTTTCACTTGTTTCTGACGGGAAGATTCAGCAAGTTGAGCGTATGCAAGCAGTATTTGAGGACAAAGAAACTGTCTCCTGCCCGTTTTGCCTGCAACCAGTAAGCTCAGAATACAAGGAGACAATTGTAGAAAGCATAAAGAAAATTTTGTCAAAGATTGTGGAAGAACACAAAGCGGCGTTATTCTCCCGGGTGATTCAAACTGTAGCAATCGATTTTACACCATATCAGAAATTAGATAAGGCGATTCTCGAGAAATGTGAAATTAAACTTTTGAGTTTAAATACTGCCATTAATATACTTGACCAGGCTCTTTTGTCAAAAAAGGATAATCCTTATTTACCAATTGAATTGGAAAAACTAGATATCAAGAGAAAAGCAGAAGAACTTACGGATGCTCTTGAAGAACTTGAGGCAGCTAGAATTGAGTATAATAGACCTCTTGGAAATATCTCTCAATTGCAGAGAAATCTTCGAAAGTTGAACGCTTCTTGTGCGTACTATGAGATAGAGGAATACTACAAGACTTTTTTACAGCAAAAAGAAGCGAAAGAAAAAGCAGATGCTAGCCTTTCGGCTTGTGAGGCAATTGAAAATGAAAAGAAAAGAGTTCTTGAAAATCTGCAAATGCAGCGCCGGAGCATTAAAATTGCAATTGATATGATAAATGCTCGCTTGAGATATGTGCTTTTCTCCAATGGAAGATTGAAGATAGAGCAGGATGGAACCGGGAATGCGTATATACTAAAGTCGAATGGTGCAAATGTAAAACCATCAGATATTTCCGTGGGTGAACGAAATATATTGGCTCTATGTTATTTCTTTATAGAAATTCTGGATAATACTGAGGCAGAAAAAGCGTTTTCTAGAGAGTCGCTTGTTATTATTGATGATCCGATTTCGAGTTTTGATCACGAAAATCGAATTGGTATCATGTCGTTGCTTCGGTGCGACATAGAAAAGTTGGTGCTTGGAAATAACAAATCGCGGGTTGTTCTTATGACACATGACCTCCAGGCGGCTTTTGATCTCCAGAAGGCGTTAGATGAAATAGTATCGACAGTCAAACAACGAAATTCATGCCAGTGTAATTCTGGAATTTTTGAGCTTAAGAATCAAGCCCTTGCGGATTTTCGGTATAAAAAGAGGCATGAGTATAGTGAGTTGCTATCGATGGTTTTTAACTATGGTGTTTCTGCACCAGCAGATGTTGAGGAAACGATTGGTAATGTTATGAGAAGAATGCTGGAGGCATTCTCTACATTTACCTACAAGAAAGGCATTTACAGTAAGGTGCTGTTGGACGGCATCTGTACGGTGGCACCGCAAATCGGCGCGCAGGATTCCTGCCTGCTACATGGAAGGCTGCTGAAGGAACAGAATGCGGCCGCATTTGATATGAACGATATCGAAATCATCACGGAAGCGGAATGAGGGAGAACACATGAGACAGGTCTGGAAAATCGACCCAGAGTTCAGGCGGCTGAGCGTTCCACTATCTCCGGAGGAGGAAAACAGGCTGGAGAATAGCCTGCTCCGTGAAGGCTGCAGGGAGCCCATTGCGGTGTGGCACGGCTGCATTCTGGATGGGCATAAACGGTATGAGATTTGTAACTACGAGGAAATGGAATATGAAACGGTAGAAATGGACTTTGCCACCAAGGATGAAGCGCTGCTGTGGGTCTGCAAAAAGCATCTTACTGCTGCAAAGCCTAATTCCACTGTATTTCGCTATCTTCTCGGAAAAAGATACGTTTTTGAACGAGAAATGTACAAAAAGAATCCGGAGAAAATACATATTAACTATGTGAAAAAAGTTGATCGGGTAGGCGCAGTATGCGGTACACTGGCAGAAGAAACCAACATGAATCCCGGCACAGTGCAGAAATATGGAATACTTGCGCTTCAACTGGATCAAATCGCCGAAAAGGATATGGCATTATTTGATGCTATCCTTGCGGAAAAAATTTCAATCACATATGGGAAAGTCATGAAATATTCGGAGATGGAAACTACGAAAATGATCAGCATGCGCCGCAGACTGTTGCATGATGATATAAAAATGCGTCGTCGGAAGCCGCGCAAGAAAGCAGTGGAGAGCGAATCAAAAGAAGAAAAGAAAGAACAGACTGCACCGCTGGAAATGGGCATCAAGGAGATGCCAGTGTTTGACCCGGACATGGAATTCCGTGGGCTGGCGCTGACGATTCCCACATGGATGAATGCCATCGCGCGCACCCGGGCAAAGACAGATATCGATTTGGTGTCCGAACCGACCAAGGCGCAGCTTGCCGTGATCCTGCGCAGATTGGAAGAACAGATCACGCGAACACTGGAGGTAATTGAAAAATGATCCCTGGAGATATGCTGACAGAAGCGCAGCGGCGCTGTATCCCGGATGTGTCCTTTGAGCTGATCCCCATCCGAAATCTGGTTTCCAACCAGGAATACCAGCGGCCGCTGTCCGAAAATCATATCCGTAAGGCACTGGAAGAATTTGACGTCTACCAGATCAACCCGGTGAAAGTGAGCCGCCGGGACGGCATCAACTATGTGTTTGACGGCCAGCACACCATCGAGATCATCGCCAGCGAATCCGGCTCCCGTGATACTCCGGTGTGGTGCATGATCTACGATGACCTGAAATATAAGGAAGAAGCGCACATCTTTGCCGACCAGCAAAAGCACGTCAAGGCACTGTCCTCTTTCGAGACCTTCAAGGCACACATCGAAGCGGATGACCCCAAACAGAAGATGATCGAGGCCATTGTGCAGTCCTATGGGCTGGCAATCACCTCAACCAAAGCGAAAAACAGCATCAGTGCAGTATCTACACTGGAACGTATCTATGACAAATACGGGCAGGCTGTTCTGGATACGACCCTCCGGCTTGCGATCGCTACATGGGAAGGTGAAAACAACTCTCTTTCCGGCAGTATCCTGATGGGCATTGCCCGCATCGTTGTGGCGTATGGGGATTCCTTAAAAGAGGATGTATTCAAAGACCATGTTGGCCGAGTGTCGGTGAAGGCGATTATCCGTGCGGCCAAAGAACGCCGCCCCGGTGCTCTGGGTTATTCCGAGGCGATGATCATTGAGTACAATAAGAAAAGTAAGTTCCGCCTTTCGCTGAAAACACTTTATGGCGGAAAGCAGACCTCGGACGAGGATGAATTTGGAGAAGAATAATGTAAAAAAGGCTTCCAGTGCCGCTCGTGCAGGGAAAGGGGCAGAATGTAGGATGTCTGGCTATAACGAAATTGGTGCGATGAATTTCGCAGAAGGCTTTTTGCTAGCCGGTGGACAAGCAGATATAATGCACAAAATAATTGTAAAAGAATATGATCTGGACGAGGCAACCGCTAACTGGCACATTGAGCAGGCACAGCACTGGGTGGTGCGGTCAAGGAAGGCGCTGAATTGCAGAGGCGGTGAGGAAAATGAAAACCGATAAGTTTATGTACCTGCCAACAATGACAGAAGATGAATTTGCAGAGAACATTGGAAAGGAAGATTTCTTCCGCAGATTCGGAAACCCTGCGGTAATCCGCACGCAAGCGGGGAAAGATTACATCGTGCTGAGTGCCGAATTATGCGATCGAATGGCAGAACTATGTGGTTTTCCGGGAACAAAGGAGCTGATTGAGCGTGAACCGAGAACTTGATGGCTGCTATTTCCGTATTATGAGGGACGGCGTGGGGCAATCTGTGTGCTTTACCGATCTGACGAAGGAAGAGCGCGACATACTGTTGGCAGAAAAGGACACGCAATTCCTGAAAGATCTATGCTGCTATCTGGCAGATCGAATCCAAGAGCTGGGCGATATCCTCGAAGAGCAATCCCGGCAGCTTCTCATGGATGATCTGGCAATAGGGCGGACAGCTGGCGAGGAAAATGGTTGGATTCCGGCAGAAGATGTGCGGCAGCACTTTACGGAAAGAATATGACGCCACGAGGAAAGAAGGCTGACGGATGAACGCATTTGATGTGGATTACTGGATCAGCGTCATGTATAAATATAGCTGGATACCGCGAACATTGGATGAAAAGAGCCAGCACGCTTTGATGTACTTATTCCACCTGACCGACCAGATTGCACCTGTCGGCCGGGATAACCGCCGTGAGTTCTGGATTACAGCAAAGCGCGGGAGCATTGAAGATTTTTGACCGTATTACGATGAAGATGCTACGGAGGAAGAACTTGCGGAAGCTATGCAGGAGCAATACCCGAAAGAAGCGTACTGGTACAAATTCGTATCTGTCCATCACACGGATTGCCGAAAAGGGGAGTTCTTTGGCGTGTTTCTGAATGGGAAACCCGTCCTGAGCATCAATGATCCCAATGAGGACGAAAATCCGTTCAATGCAATCGAACTGATCGACTGGCTGATTCAAATGGCAAGTAGTGTTCTGGACAAGCTGCGCACTGGCACTTATAATGCTGAGATCCAGGAAAAACTGCCGGATGACTATAAATACGGCGTGATTTCCCGGAAGGACTATTGGGATATTTACCCGGAAGACCGTGCAGATTACCGCGGCGCATTTAAAGAGTGGCAGATTAAAGACTTCCTGCGCTGCAAGGATGAGTTCTCGATGGATTATATTCCAGAGAACAGTCTGCAGCACATGACAGCTCGTGATTTTTATGAAGCATGCGCAGTGTGCTATAAAGCCGTTCAGATGGAACAGCGGGTGCATTTTCCGTTCAAGGACTCCAAGGAGGAACACCTGCGGTATAACGGAACAACGCCAAAAGAACTGTATTATATGTTCGCAGACGGCCGGGATGATGGTCTGTCCTGCGTGCCATTAGATGATGCCGCTGCATTTGCCGAATGGCGCAATCAAAAAGGGCCATACTATGAATTCAACGGGCACCATCCATGGGAAATCCTGCCGTCCGGCTCCGTAGGATATAGCATGCACCTGCAGGTTATGAAATCGTCAAATGGATTTTATTACGGTCTCTCCGGAAGCACTTATCATCGTAGCAAAGATACGATTCACAGCTACCTTGCCATGCGCAAAGTGGGATTGCCGATAAAAATCTACGATGGGCTGAAGATGGCGGCACGGTTTGAAGAAACTGATATGATCGGCATTGTGCCGCAGGGCAGGTCAACTTCCTATGTTGATCGTATTATGCAGTACGAAATTATGGATGCCGTGCATTTGTCCGACGATGAAAACCCAGAGCGAGTTGCTGCAAAAGCCATCTGGCAGCCAGAAACAGAATGCAAACTTCTGTAAGGGAGAAAACAGTAAATTGTTGTCTAGAGTGTCCGCTTAATAGAATGAACGATGATGATTAAATGCAGCAGAAGAAAACAGCATGGAAACAATGAAGTTGGAGCAGCTGATTCAGGCAACGAGTGGTCTGAGCGGCCGGAAAGAAACACCGGTTCTTGTCAACGGACAGCCAATTACGGAAATTCGTATTTCCATGAAAGATGGTGCCCAGTGCGTCAATCTTGTATCGGAGAATTCTGATGCAGCATATGATGTGCGCTGCGCATTCGATGAAGAACATAATGAATGGCTCTATGTGATTTCTATGCCGGAAAAAGATAAGATGGTACTTGAAGAAATCTGCAAAAACTATAAAATAAAGGTAGAAAATTTGGTGCGGCAATTTTACCTGTGGGTGATGCGAGAGCCGGAGGCTGCAGCGCAGTGGCTGAAGGGTGAAACTGAACGCAAGAAGGTGTGAAAATGGGACGACAGGAGAATGTTGAGATTTTTGAACATACGCAGCGGTTGTACAGCAGCAACGAACGGCTGATCTCTGCAATCAAGAATTCCAGTGCTGCGCAAGAGTGTTTCACGGGCACAGGACGGCACTGGTATGGCCCAGAGCATCGGATTTATCAGAAGCCAGCGCAGACTGTGATAAGCCCAAAGCGCACGCTGGAGGCGGCAGAGGTTTACGCATATGCCGGAAAGAAAGTGTGTGTGTTGAATTTTGCATCTGCGACGAATCCGGGCGGCGGTGTGATCAAGGGCTCGTCTGCACAGGAAGAAGCGATCTGCCGTTGTTCTACGCTCTATCCAAACCTGAAAGCAGAGCGTGCATGGGAGAAATTTTACGCACCCCATCGGCGTGCCCGTGACCCGCTGCATAATGATGACTGCATTTATACGCCGGGCGTGATGGTCTTTAAATCGGACACGGATTATCCGCAGTTGTTGACGGAAGAAAAGTGGTATCCGGTAAATGTCCTGACCTGTGCTGCGCCCAACTTGCGGGAGCGTCCCAGCAACGAAATGAACGCCGGGGACGGCGATGCCGCCGTACATATCAGTAGGGAAGACCTGCAAACCTTGCATGAAAAACGGATGCGCAGAGTGTTGGAAATTGCATGGGCAAAAGGGAACGAAGTCGTAATTCTCGGCGCATTTGGTTGCGGGGCATTCCGCAACCCGCCGGCGGTTGTGGCACAGGCGATGAAAACGGTAGTACAAGAATACCGGATGCGTTTTGAAACTATTGAGTTTGCTGTGTACTGCCCAACACAGTATGATACGAATTATCGTGTGTTTCAGCAGGTCCTTGGCGGCATGTGAACTGCTGCATATGGTCGGTGCGGAGACCTTAAACCCGTACGAGTGCAGGGGAACGATGCGTAAAAGCCAGGGAGGTGCGGCGTACCGGACGGTGCGCCTTTCTCCGTATAATAGACTTTTAGAAAATTTCGTTTCGAACGAAATTATAAAATCGACATTTCGCTTATGGCGAAACAAGGGCTGTTGTAATAGTCGGAGGCAGGCATGAGATACTACATAGCAGACTGCCACTTTTATCATAAAAATCTGCTGACGGAAATGGACAACCGTGCCTTTGAATCCGTGGAGCAGATGAACGAAATGATGATAGAAAAGTGGAACAAAAAGGTCCATGCTCGGGATGAAGTGGTGATCCTTGGCGACCTGTCTCTTGGCAATGGAAAGGAAACCAACGAAATACTGTGTCGGCTGAAGGGGCGGCTCTACTTGATTCGAGGAAATCACGATGAGAGGTACTTAAGGGACAAGGATTTTGACGTATCCCGGTTTGAATGGATCAAGGACTATGCGGAGATCCATGACAATAAGCGAAAAATCGTACTGATGCACTATCCGGTATTCTGCTATAACGGCCAGTTTCGGTGTGGGGCAGATGGAACACCGCTGACCTACATGCTGCATGGGCATATCCATAAGTCGGAAGATCAGGTGCTGGTGGATCGGTTCTGCACAGAGACCAGAGCCATGATGCGGAAAAGTGCCCATCAGGAAGTGGCACAGTCGATACCGTGTCAGATGATTAACTGCTTCTGCATGTATTCGGATTACACGCCGCTGACGCTGGAAGAATGGATAGAGTGTGATTGTAGACGGATAAGTCAGAGAGACTGTAATGGTAGAGAATGAACTTTCACAAAGTGATTCGCAGGAAATAAAAACGGAAAAGCCGTAGATAATTTCTTTAATCCGCTCTTTACAAGTGACTTTTAGAAAATAAAAACGAAAAATCCGTTCTTATTTTTAAAAACTTGCGATAAGATAATTAGAAATTTTAGAATTTTCTCATATGATCTTGCATTACATGAATACAAAATTCGTAGTAGAGTGCAATTTCAAGAGGATATAAGCTGGAGAGTTCATCGACCATATGAGTGATGGACGCCGCCAATGATGGTGGGAGCCGGAATTTTGTCGCAAGAAGCACTTCAAACGGCTGGAAAATTGTCGCAGCCAAATGCACTGTGGGATAAAGATGAGTGAGAGGTACTCCTTTTGAATAAGATTTATGAAGATTACATAAGAGAAAAGGTACATGAGCAATTAACCGAACGGGCGAGGCGGATGCTGGAGGATGGCGTTCTCTCACTTGAAAAGATTGCAGAGTATTCCGGTTTGGAGCTGGCAGAAGCAGAGAATTTGTAAAATATGAAAAGACTTAGAGAAGATTTTGCTATATTGACTAAAAATAAGAAAACGCTGAAACTTAAACGAAAAACTTGATTAAAATTGAGTGATGAGGTATACTAAGCATGGAGGTGTTTTAGATGAAGCTACTGCGTGTCAAGGCGAGTCACTTTAAGAATTGCCAGGATGATACGGTTATTGATTTGGTCGCTAAGTCGAAGAAGACGACAGAAGACAAGGAATATGAGCTTCAGGAAATTGCTGAAGGCTTGTATGTGTACAGCATTGGAGCGTTTGTCGGAAAAAATGCTTCCGGTAAAACAACTGCACTAGAACTGTTGGATTGCTGTTATGATATTTTGGGCAAGTTTAGTCTGGAGAACAAGCACTATTCCTATGAGGGAATCAAACTAGAAATTATCTTTTTCCATGAAGGGTATGTATATAAATATGCAACAGAACTGAAAGCAGATCCAACATTAGCAAATCGAGCAACTTTTTCTAATCAGCATATCTACAAGAAAAAGTATTATAAAACTAAGCTGAGTTCGTTGTATACCGAGGACTTTGTTGAGCAAAAAAATCTGGGAGAGTTACCGGAAGATACGGCAAGCACTTTTTTTGTCTTAAAGAAAAAACGAGTATCAGCTATTTTCTTCGGTAGCGATGGTATGGGAGCGGACACATACCAGATGGCATTCCGGCTGCTCAAAACCTATCATATACCAGATGAAATGCTTTCTGCGATTATTCGTATCTTTGATAGTAATATTCAAAGCATTCAGATGCTTGATGAGCATAACTATCGTGTCAACATCTGCAATCAGGAAAAGCTTCTGTCGGACAAGGAACTTTTATATATGTTGTCCAGCGGAACGACAAAAGGTATCATCCTTTACACATTGGTTGTAGCTTCTCTCCAACAGGGTTTCGATTTGCTTATCGATGAGGCGGAGGCGCATTTTCATAAGACACTTGTCGAAAACATGCTGAGTCTCTATATGGATAAAACAGTGAACAGACACGGGGCAACGCTGCTGTTTTCGACACATTATTGTGAAGTTTTAGATTTGTTCAACCGACAGGATAATATCTGGGTGTGTCAGTCAAGCGATAAGATTGCCATTAAGAATATGTATGAGTATTTCGAGGTGAGATCTGGTTTGCTTAAGAGCAAGCGTTTTTATAATAACGCTTTCCAAACGGCGGTAAACTATGATGAACTCATGAATCTGAAAAGGAAGTTGATGAAATGAAGCTGTTGATCATGTGCGAGGGACCTAACGAGCTCAAAATCATCAACATCCTGCTGGAAAATCAAAAGCTGAAATTTACATCAGATGATTTGCTGGGCTTGGTTCCGTATCATGCACGTCAAATAAAATCTTCTGCTGCAGTTAAGGCGGCATTGAACTTGTATCCTGATGAGGTACATGTACTACGTATTGGTGATGGCCAAAATGAAAAACTGGAAATACCGTCTGCATACAAAGATAAAATAACGCTGGTTGAGAAATATTGTACGAAACCTGAGCTGGAGATGTTGCTCATTATATCTGAAGATTTAGCTGATGAGTATGAAAAAGTGAAATCCAAAACAAAACCAAAGACTTTTGCAAAAGCGAATATCCGATGCGGAAAAAGAAGATACGATAATAGTACAGCGTTCTATGAAGAGTACTTTGGACCGGATTGCGAAAAGCTGGTTGATGCTATTAAAGCGTATAAACAACACAATGGCTCACACAAGAAAGATGAACATTACTTGGCGGAGCTCTTGAAGTAATTATGCGAAGGGAGAGGCTGATGAAATGGCGGGTGGCCCTAAGTTGTTTGATTACAGAATGACGGAAAAAGAGTACATTCTGGCAGAGACCATAATCGAGATGACAGACAAGTCGGAACTTTTCCGTACTGGCCTTGAACATTTTGACTGGTCTGAGATAAAAGTTATCCCTACTGGAGATAGACCACACGATTTCAGCTATACCCTGAAACAAGAAGCTTGGATTGAATTGATTGATGCTGTCGCGGCGTACATTAAACTGAATCCGTCTGGAAAATGGCTGTCATCGGACAGCAGAACATATTATAAAGAAAATGGATTCCGTTATACGGATAGCCAGAAGAAAAAATTTTTGAAGACGGTAAGCGGTGGGCTAATCGATTATATGTCAGACTGGCGTGAATGGACAAAAAACGGAAGGCCAGAGAATGTTTTGTTTTTAAAACGATAATTTTGCCCTTTGAAAAATGGGCAATCGTGGTATAATGTAAATATAAAAAGTACCTTTCTGCATAATTGTGAACGAAAGAGGTGAAATCTAAAGAGAGCATCCATTCCAGAAAGAGAGTACATTATCAAAAGATAGTGTAGAAAGGTATGGAATTTGCAATGAAAAAGCATGCACAGGAATGGATTGCTGAAATTGAGCAGATGTTTAAGGAGACGTTTCCAAAGGCAGAGGAAATGTTGCAAACTATAGTAGTTGAGTTTGCGCCTGCCAAAAACTGGAATCGCAAAAGGGAGAAAGCAGCACAGCTATGTGGAGAGGAAACAAGTAAGCAACAGCAAATCAAAAATAATTTGGCCTGTAAACATGATGTGCCTATTTATGGAGAGTTTATCTTTGGAGAAAAAGGACAGGCGATTCTTTTGAGAACAGAAGTACTCGATAGAAGGGAGATTCTTGCAGAAGTTCTTTTTCATGAATTGGCGCATGGGTATTGCTATTGGCTAGAAAAACAAGACAAGAACTTTCCGGTAGAATGCCAGCTTGGTCGATGCGAAAATGAAGAGACACAGCTTGGATATTATGTTTGGAAAGAATTTATAGCACAAACCATCAGCCTCAAAATTTGCCAAGAAAAGCAAATTAAAGTATGTAAGTATACGGATGGGGAATTGAAAGCGTATCTTACATGGATGATCAAGGGAACTTTTACGGAATCGGATATGGGAATGTTTTGTGCCGAGTTTTTCTTTACTGATGGAAATGATAAAAGACTAAGCGAAATGATGAAAAATCAGGATGAATTGATTACTGATGATGTCCGCCAGATTTATCATTTGCTTTCTCAGAAGCTTAGAGAGAAAGATTATGAGAAAGCGCATGGGGAATTTCTCATGGAACTTGGGGAGTGTGTTACGAGATTTCGGCTGGATAAGCTGACTCAAAGACTTTTTAATGGTCAAAAGAATTTACAAAGAGCATCTTGAAGCTACTTGACATGTATGTTATAATGGGCTTGTAAAGCCCATTAGGGGACAAAATATAAAGTTCTCCGTTTGGCAGAATAGAATAATGATTTATGAGCAGTCGTATAGTTGTACTATGAAGTGACCCCCAAAAGTTAGACAATATTTTGAAGTAAAAATTGCTCAAGCAGCCGAAAGGGCTTGCTGTCTGTGAATTGCAGGCGGCAAGCCCTTTAGCTTTGCCTTGATCCTGCGGTTGTTGTAGTAATCCAGATATTCGATCAGTTCCAGTTTGAAGTGTTCCATGGAGCGGAACTCCTGCAAATACAGCAGCTCACTTTTGAGCAGCCCGAAGAAATTTTCTATCACAGCATTGTCCAGACAGTTTCCCTTGCGGCTCATGCTCTGGCGAACACCTTTCTCCCGGAGCATCTGTTGGTATTGTTTGTGTTGGTACTGCCAGCCCTGGTCAGAATGGAGAATCAGGTTTGTTCCGGCCGGGATCTTTGCAAACGCCTCGTCCAGCATGGTGGTTACCATGCTGAGTACAGGACGATCCGATATGGTGTAACTGACCAGATCGCTGCTGTGCAGATCGAGAATCGGGGACAGATAGAGCTTTTCTCCAAACAGGCTGAACTCCGTCACATCCGTGACCCATTTCTGATTCGGCTTTTCGGCATGGAAATCCCGATTTAGCAGATTTGGTGCGATTTTGCCCACTTCTCCCTTATAAGAGCGATACTTCTTCATCCTGACACGGCAAACTAAGCCCAACTCTTTCATAAGCCGCTGGACAGTCTTGTGGTTCACAGAGAATTTACGCTTGCGAAGTTCTGCCGTGATCCGGCGATAGCCGTACCGGCCCCTGTTTTCGTGGTAAATCGTTGTGATTTCTTCCTTAACAGATGCATATTTGTCTTCTTTCTGCATCTGCTTCAAATGATAGTAGAAAGTTGCACGGGGCAGTTGAGCGATTGAGAGCAGAATACTGAGTGCGTGTTTTTGCCTTAGCTTCTGAACTACCAGCGTTTTTTGTGCTGGCGTCGCTCGTCTTCCAAAACCAAGGCTTGCAAGTTTTTTAGGTAATCGTTCTCCGCACGCAGTCGCTGCACTTCGGCCAGCAGATCTTCTTCTACATCCTTTGGCAGCTTCTTTGGCCGACCAGTGCTGCCGCGGCCGCGCCGTTCGACGGCAAAGCCTTCCGGCCCTTCCTCCAGATAGATTCGCTCCCATGATTTGATCCGATCTCTGCTGTTTACCTCAAATCTACGACAGGTTTCGCTGTAACTCAATTTCTCTTCCTGCATGGTTTCAATCACCAGTTTTTTGAATTCTGGCGTATATCGTTTGTTTGGTACTCCTTTTGGCATAGCAAAACACCCCACTTGTTAGATAGTATATCATACTGTCTAACAAATGGGGTGCAGTTCACTATGCGGTTGCTTTTTTTGTTTTTGCAATTAGCTGCGACTAACCGACGCGAGAAATTTGCAGGAAGTCCTGGTCGAATTGAACCGTCAGAATCAGGCCAAGCAGGATTTTATCAGTCCGGCGCAGGGGATGCGCCTCCGGGAGGATGGACAGACTTTTGAGATCAACCACCTTATACAGCTCTAAGAGAGTGGCTTATGCGGAGATCTATGACAATAAGCGAAAAATCGTGCTAATGCACTATCCGGTATTCTGCTATAACGGCCAGTTTCGGCGTGGGGCAGATGGGACACCGCTGACCCACATGCTGCATGGGCATATCCACAAGTCGGAAGATCAGGAGCTGGTGGACAGGTTCTGTGTACAGACCAGAGCCACGATGCGGAAAAGTGCCCATCAGGAAACAGCGCAGCCAGTGCCGTGCCAGATGATCAACTGCTTCTGTATGTACTCGGATTACACGCCGCTCACACTGGAAGAATGGATGGAGTGTGATCGAAGGCGGCGTGAAAATGACATTTTGGAAAAAACTGGCGAAAACAAGTGAAAAATTTCTTTGGAAGAAGCGGCTTCCGATGTTTACTTTTTTGATATTTGCGGTATAATATAAACAGAAGGAGGTGCGCTTATGTTTGGTAAGAATTTGAGATATTATCGTTTGAGAAATTCCATGACCAAAAAGAAGCTGGCTGAGAAAAGTGATTTGACTGCTATGGCAATTACTAATTATGAAAATGGCGATAGAATGCCCAGCATGGATATTCTGAAGAAGCTGGCAAGTGCATTGGGGGTTCGCGTGTCTGACTTTTTAGCCGTCAGAAATGAGAACCTTGTGTTTGAGCATGGAGAATTTCGCAAAACCGCAACTCTTCCAATGGCAAAACAGGAATTTGTTCGGGAATCTGTAGAAGAATACTTTAGCAGATTTTATACGGTTGTTGAATTGCTTGGAGGAGAAGTTTTACCGGAAGCCCCTGAATGTCATGTGGTTCAAATGACCGGCGATATCGAAGTTGATGCGAAAGCTATGAGATTGCATCTTGGTCTTGCTGAAGAGGGACCTGTTAATGATTTAATTACGGTTCTTGAGAATAAAGGTATTCTGGTATATATATGTGATGTAGAGGGCAACAAGTTCTCTGGCATGAATGGATTTGTGAACGAAAGACCATATATTATCGTTAATGGAAATATGAGTCCCGAACGTAACAGATCGACTATTGCCCATGAACTTGCACATCTGGTGTTTGACTGGCCGGACGAAATGGACGAAAAAAACGTTGAGGAGACTGCTACCGCCATTGCAGGTGCATTCCTTTTCCCAAAGGCTGATGCAATCCGTGAACTTGGAGTTCACAGAAATAGAGTTACCAATGATATGACTTTGGTCTGTCGTGAGTATGGTATTTCTATGTTTTTGTTAGTTAAAAGAGCACAGATGGCCAGAATTATTTCGAGTGAAACTGCAAAGAGCTTTTATGTAATGGCAAGTTCTCTTGGCTGGAGAACTCATGAACCGATTCGTATTGAACAGGAACGACCAACTCTGTTTGAGCAACTTGTTTTTCGAGCGGTAAGTGAAGGTGAAATAAGTATTCAGCGCGGGGCAGAATTGTTGAAGATGCCTTATGATACCGTGCTTTCACATTGCCAATTTGAAGAGGGCTAATCAATGGAGTTTGTCAGCAGCGATACCAATGTATGGATTGATTTTCAGGTTATTGCTCGACTGCAGTTGCCTTTTCTACTTCCATACACCTATATTATGTACACAGAGTCGATAGATTCTGAGCTGTTATCACCTTCGGGATTCCGTGAAGATTTGCTTGAAGCGGGACTTGTAGGAGTAGATATCACAATTGAAGAATTCTTACTGGCAGACTCTTGGGGAAATATATATCCCAAATTGTCTATTCAGGACAGAATCGCGCTGGCCATAGCAAAGCAGCGTAATATCGTGCTTTTGACAGGAGACATGGCACTTCGGAAAGCAGCAGCGAAAGAGGGCGTATCTATCATGGGCACATTAGGCGTTCTGGATCAGCTTTATGAAGGCAGCTACATAACATCGGACGAGTATGAATACTGCCTAAGTGAATTTTTGAGACGAAATGGTGGAGAGGTTCGGCTGCCGAGCAGTGAGCTGAAGAAAAGAATCGAGGAGCTGAAAAAACAAGCTTAAAAATTGCAATTGTGACTGTAGAAGAGTCGATGTCGTACAAACGATTGAGAATGCGAAAAGTGAGGCGAGGAGGGAAAAGAAATGTATGACCTGTCATCAAAATTCAATACTTTCTATACATCATATGTTGTTCTGTCACAAGATGAACAGGACAATCTACATAGTAAAAAAAGACTAAATATTCAACGCCTCAAGGATGGATTGAAGGAATACAATATCGAAAACGATACTTCCTATACTATTGCTGAGACTTGCGTGCAGGGGAGTATGGCGATGTCAACTGTCGTTCAAAATGAAAATGGAGATTATGACATTGATGTCGCCGTGGTTTTTGATAAAAGTGTGCTAGGGGATAAAGGTGCTCAAGCGACGAGAAATTTGGTGGCAAATGCGCTAAAACGAAAAACGAAGCAGTTCAACGCTGAACCGGAAGTGAAAACAAGCTGTGTTAGAATAAAATATGCAGATGGGTATCATATTGATTTCGCTGTATATAGACGATACTATGACTTGGAGCGTGAGCGTTGGATTTATGAACACGCGGGTTCAGAGTGGTCCGAGAGAGAACTTGAGGGCTTAACGGAGTGGTTTGAATCACAAAATGATGATTCAAATAATAGGCTAAGAAGAATAATTCGGCTGTCAAAAATGTTTTGCAAATCGAGAAAATCATGGAAGAACATGCCGAGTGGATTACTTCAGACGGTATTATGTGATGAAAAATTACAGCAATCATACGAAAGAATTGACGAACAGTTTTATTATACGATGAAGGAAATTGTGAATCGCATTGAAACAAGTACGTCAGTTGTGGCACCAGTAGATGGTGGTCGTGATTTAACCCCTAGAAATATCGATCGTCAGAGAATGACCAACTGGAAAAATCGGCTCAAAAGTAAACTTGAGGATTTGGAAATATTATTTAATGATGATTGTACAAAAGATGATGCTATTCAGGCGTGGTATGGTTTTTTTAATCATGATTATTGGGGAGAACAGGTAACAGCCGCGGAAAATTATTCTGTTGCTTCTGTATCAAAATCTGTATGTGGTTTTTTTGATGGGGAACAGTATATCGAAGAAATGTATCCCATACAGTTGGTGTATCGCTGTGATGTTATATGCAAAGTTTCTGGCGATGGCTGGAGACCTAAACCAATAAGAGAGTTCCTGTCAATGTGGAGGCAATATCTACCGCATAATTTTGAAATCCGATGTGAAATGAACTATACGAATTGTCCACAGCCGTATAAGGTGTTGTGGAAGGTTAAGAATGTGGGCCCTGAAGCAGAAAGAAGAAACGAAATAAGGGGTCAGATTGTGGAAAGAGGGCGTGCCATTGTAGAACATACCTCTTTCTTTGGAAACCATTATATTGAATGTTATATCATAAAAGATGGTATATGCGTAGCGAAAAACAGAATTGAGATTCCGATAGGTAGGGTGTGATCTTGTGAAGATTCTAAAAGCATTTGTGCTTGGAATATTATCGTCCTTTATGATATTAATTATCATATTATTTGAAGTGAAAAATTGGCCCGCAGGAAGTAGCATATCTGGTTTGGTTCTGGGCTTTTCACTGCCGGCACTTTGGAAGGCAATTCAAGATCTTTCAGATACTACAGATTGGAAAACTTCTCAACGAAAGTTAGAACGTGGAGGCTTTATTAAAGGTGACACTATAGTCCGCATCTCGTTTGCTTATCTTTACAGAATAAAAATTGGCAATAAGTATTTGTTGGTAAAAAATGAGCGAGGCACAGGAAAATATCAACCAGTCGGTGGTGTGTATAAACTGTTAGGGAATGAAAAAATTGAATTAAAAAACCGTTATAAAGTAAAGGACGATAACAAGATTTCGATTGATGAGTCGTCACGAGATGATTATCGACTTAGAATTGAAAACAAGTATTTGCGAAAATTTATGAGACGGTTTAACCGTGGCACAAATCGTGAGTGCATTGATGATTTAAGCCGAGAATTTAGGGAAGAACTAATTGATAAAGGAATAGTGAATTGGAGCAGCATATCATACCGATATTGCGGAAGACATATAACGGAGCTCCATTGGGGAGAACATTTTCAGTGTTATGAACTCCTTCTTGCTGATGTTGTAGAATTAATACCGACACTGGAACAAGAAAAAGACTTAAGCAAATTAATAGAGCGGAACGCTGAAAGCTATCGCTTCGCAACGGCAGATGAAATATCTTCCTTGGGTGTTGATACTAATGGTGGAGATTTAAGAGAGACAATTGCTGATCACGCTACTAAAATTATACAAGAAACGGAAAGCAAGTTAATTAAATGTCCGGGTGTTGGAAATATATATATGGTTAAAACAATTGCCAAGTGAAGCTACATATCCACAAGGGCAAGAAACATTGATATTATTATACTTGCAACCCCTTGACACATATGTTATAATGGGCTTGTAAAGCCCATTAGGGAACAGAAATACAAAGTTTCCAGTCGGGCAAAATAGAATACAGATTTTAGAGCAGTCGTATAGTGTGCTATGCGGCTGCTTTTTCTTTTGCTTTGCGATTGGCGACGACTAACTACATCGATGACCGCGGCGTGAAGACCGACACGGAACTGGTGGAGCAGGCCATTGCCGGTGATCTGATGCTTTCAGATGCTATCGAAACCAATGTGCAGGATATCGATGATTACGAAAAAGAGTACGACCGCATGGAACAGGAGAATGAACGCCTGGCTGACCATCAGCGGTCGGTCCTCTGTAACATCCGGGACGAGGTGGATGCTCTGGACACACTCCTGCAGGATACCCGGCTGAACCGCAGACGTATGCAGGGTGCCGTTCGGATCATCCGGCAGATGATCAACCGGGAATTGTAAGCACTTGTAGTTATAAAAACATGGCGTTTTTGTCGGAAGGACACGGACGCATAAACAGGCGTATAAATATGCGCCGCAGAGATAGAGAGGAAAGTTGCTATGAAAACAGGAAGAAATTTGCAGGAAGTCCTGGTCGAACTGAACCGTCAGAATCAGGCCAAGCAGGATTTTATCAGTCCGGCGCAGGGGATGCG
>ERZ1026860.246-NODE-246-length-41628-cov-12.750968_pt1 | contig 41628 bp, 34 predicted proteins | sample MGYA00380160_ERZ1026860 | MGnify/ENA primary metagenome ERZ1026860 (study PRJEB33269, sample SAMEA4719796) | human gut metagenome | biome: human-associated habitat; feature: organic feature; material: feces | place: Cameroon | collected 2013-10 ... | reverse complement strand
ACGACTGGAACTACACCGAGAAGGCGAACAACCCTACTCCTGACCTTGTCATCACCTATGACGGGTCGAAGTGGACTGCCGAAGCCCTCGCCGCCGGCCGGAGCCTCGGGCCAAGCGGCAAACTCAGGGCCTTATATGAGGGATATAACGATCTGACCAAATATGTTTCCACGCTTTCGTCGGGCAGTCTGGACTGCCTGCTGACTCCAAATCTTGTTGGTAGTTGGCACGCGTACCCGAACCGCGTCATGTGTGCTTCTCATGGAGATGTCTCATATACTTACACAGGCAACAAGTTGACGGCGACCATTGCAAAGTGGGAAATGTATTCTGCATTCAAGGTTCTGGTGAAAGGTCTTGCTTCGGCTGCTGCTGGGGATTATGCTCTCCAGGTTAAAAATGTCACTACAGATAAGTATTTCGGAAATGGCGGCGGATTTTTCCTTATGCCGGGGAGTGATTGCGTGTTTAGTGGTTGCATGTCAGGAAATAGCGATGGCACTGTAATCGGGGTTCCTGACGCTGACGGGGTTGCTTTCTATTATAGGTATTGCGAATGTAGCAATGCTGATATCGAGTTCCAGCTTTTCAAGAAGAATGCGGGCGGCGAATTCAAAAAAACCGCCAAGACCCCGAAGTTCACCGGCAAGACGCTCGTGTATGATGTTTCCAAGATCACGGGAATCGTTATCGACAAGAGCAAACTAGAGTAGTAACGCCGGGGCAGTTCCGGACGCACCCGCATTTTGCAGGTCTTATGATTTTGCGTATATTTGTCCGATAGAGCGGATCCGCAGCGCATTTGCGGGCGGCTTCGCTTTTGAGGCGGGTGTGTTGTAATTGGTAGCCAAGCCAGACTTAGGATCTGGTGCCTCGTGCGTATGGGTTCGAGTCCCTTCACCCGCACAACGAGACAGCATCCGAGGATGCTGCCTCGTTTTTTACTTTCAACTGAAGACTGTTCTCATCTCCATTAGGATGGAGGTTCGAAGGGTTGTCCGTGTGCGGCGTGCAAACGCGTCAACGATGGCAAAACCGGGAAAGTTCACGGCCCGAATGCGCTGGCGGCGGCCTCGGCCCCGCCCGGTTGACTTGCGTGCTTTTAATGGCTAACTTTGCCGGCGCTAACACGTAAGAGATGAATCTGAACATTGAGCCGAAAGATCCTGTCGATGCATACAGCACGCCTATAGTCCAGCAGACGGCGTTCTGGTCCCGCCTCAAGGAAAGGCTCGGGATGGACTCCCGGGCTTTTGAGTTTTCCGTGCGGAACAGCGAACTGTACACTGATGTCGGCGGGTATTCCTACACGCATGCTGATTTCATAATGTTCCTCCAGCACATCAACGCCGAAGACTACATCGCCTACATCCCCTACGGCCCGGAAATCGAGCCCTCCGAAGACAATCAGGGAGAATTCCTCGAGGAACTCTCCGAGGAGATGAGATCATTCCTCCCCAAGGGCTGCGTGGCGATGAAATACGACCTCAACTGGGAATCCCACTGGTGCAAGGAGGATGACTTTGATGCCGAGGGCAACTGGGTGGGCCTGCCGAGGAAAGAGTTCCAGGAGATCAAGCTCAACATCGGCACCGCCCGGCACAATCTCCGCAAGTCCAACACCAACATCCTCCCGGCCAACACAGTGCTGGTGGACCTTAGCGGCGACGAGGAATCCATACTCGGACGCATGAAGCCCAAGACGCGCTACAACATCAGGCTGGCGCTCCGCAGGGGAGTGGAAGTCAGGTCCGCCGGCATAGAGGGACTGGACACCTGGTATGGATTATATACGGAGACCGCTCTGCGCAACGGGTTGCACATCAACGGAATAGAGTATTTCCGCAATATGTTTGCGTCCAGGATGGACAGCGGGGAGGACGGAGTGCGGGTGAAACTTCTGATAGCATATTGGGAGAATACGCCGCTCGCCGCCATGTTTCTTGTACTTTCCTCCCACCGCGCGACATATCTCTACGGGGCGTCCTCATCCAGCATGAGGAACCTTATGCCGACATACGCCCTGCAGTGGAAAGCGATCCAGGAGGCTAAGGCCAACAGGTGTTACGAATATGACATGTTCGGCATCGCCCCGAATCCGAATCCGTCTCACCCGATGTATGGCCTGTACAAGTTCAAGCACGGCTTCGGTGGGGAGATCTTCCACCAGCTCGGATGCTGGGACTACCCGATCGACGAAGACAAGTACAACCGTTTCACCGCCTACGAGATCAATCAGAAAGGGTACTACGAATAGCGAAGTGCCGGCACATATCCTCAGTTCAATAGGCTGAGTTCAGATGCTTCCTGTGAATCGGGCCTGATGAGGGGGCTACATCTTCAGCCAGCAGAGGCGTTCTGGTTCGGGGAGTTTCTCGATGGCATAGCGCAGGGTGGTGCGCGACATCTTGGCGCAGTTCAGCGACAGGTACTCCTCAAGAGCTTCCGGACTTTTATTCCCCATTTCGCGCAGCATCCAGCCGGTGGCTTTGCGGATCAGGTCGTGCGGATGGGGGAGCATCATGTCCGCTATGCGGATGATGTCATCGAACTGCCCGGCGCGTATGAGCATCCAGTTGGTGACCAGTGCGATGCGCTGATCCCAGAGGTTGTCGCTTTCGGCCAGAGTGTAAAGTATCCGCCGGTCCGGCATCGTGCCGTCCGGAAGGGGGTTCAGGAGGAAATTGCCGAGGATTTTAGGGCAACTCATATCCACAAGATCCCAGTTGTTGGCCTGATGAGTGTGAGCCAGGTAGAAGTCCGCCAGCTCCGCCCTCCGGGACGAGGCGCGCAGAGAGAGTCGGACCCTTTTCCCAAGACAGGCCTGCATCTGCTCCACCAGCAGCAGAAATCCGCAGAGCCGGATCTCGTGCCATTCTGAAGCCAGCAGCTTTTGCACCTCTTCGAGTCCGATTGCCCGTCCTGCCGCCTTGACCACGCTGCGTGTCTGCGGGCATCTGATCCCGAGGAACTTGTCCCCGTAGCCGTACTCTCCGTATCCCGTCTTGAAAAACCGCGAGAGAAACCCGCTCTGCGCCGGGTCGCGCATCGAGGTCATCAGATCGATTATTTCTTGAGCATCTGTCATCCCTGAAAACAGCGGTAAAGGTAGTTATTAATGGTGAACTAATTTCATCAGCCCCGGTCGGCTTGAGGCCGTGTTGTTTATCATAATAAACGAAAGAAGTCGCTCCGGCAGGGGCGGCTTCAATAAGAGAAACTTGTCATGTTTATTTCTTTCTGACAATCCAAGAGCCCGGATCTTCAGTGCTTTCGACTGACTCGTATCCTTCAGCGACCCAGTTGGCAGGCTTGCCTCCAATCGTGTCTCCGGTACTTGCTGCCGGGTTGAAGCCTACGAAGGTTCCGCCCTTGATGGTGATTTTGCATCTTGCGATGTCATCATCATAGCAGTTGATGAGGAACTTGGCGCTTCCGCCTTGTGCATGCATGAATACTCCGCCGTTGATTTCGAGTTCTGGGGCATCGTATTGATCCATCGGCATAAGATAGATAGCAGGGCTGTCGTTGCCGCTCGCGTCAGTTCCGGAGATGAATGTGCCGTTGTTGATCACCAGCTTGCCGTCCCAGATTGTGATCGCTGATGCGAAATTACTTGAACTTCCGCCCGTAACCTGGAGGTCGCTTTCATTATTGCAGTCAATTGTGAGAGTCTGTCCCTTGCCGTTGACGAGGATAGCTGCATCGCTGCCGTCAGCGCCATAGATATTTCCTTTTCCATTGATGGTGTTGTTGCCGCCATCCTGACAGAAGTGCAGTACAGGGGATTTGCAGTCACCATGTATGTTGGCACCTTCTGCCAGAGTCAGAGTGAAATCTTTCTGGATCTTCAGCTGGGTCCTTGGTGCGACAGGATAATTGACTGTGACTGTGCCGTTTCCCTCGACAGCGGAGATTGCGTTGGTAAGTTCCGTCTCGTTTGTTGTCACCTTGTATGCGAGAGGAGATTCTCCGGTCTCAACATAGGAGTATCCATCCGGTGCCACATAAGACTCTCCGGCATTGTCAGAATACTTTCCGCTATAGATGGTTATATCGGCATTCTCTATGTCAGGGTAGCCACATTTATGGTCGAGATAGAAGGTCTTGCAAGGCACATCAGTCTTGCCATCGGCGACTTTGCCGACCCGGTCACCGCCTGTGACGCTGATTTCAGCATCGTTGACTGTGATCTGACCGCCGCGGCTGAGGATTCCGACACCGTTCTCAATGTTGAATTTGGCAGCATTGATGGTGATAACGTCTTTCCACGGGGAGTAAAGGCCGCAGGCTATATAGTCTGTTTCTTTGGTGTAACCGTTGAATACTGGGATGTTACCCTTGTCGGCACTGATGGTTATCGTGTTGCCCTTGTCCCGGGCTTCTTGAGTGCCTGCGTACTTAGGGCTGCCGTTGCCGGCTATTACCGCGTTGTTTGTCGCGGTGAATGATCCGCCGTAGATTACAATCTGGCATCCGGTTGCCGTGCTGGTGCAGACTGCGCCTTGGTCGGAGTTCACGGTGCAATTGACAAGATATACTCTTGCCCCTTTGGCCTGCGGGTCGAATTTGACACCGACATATTTCTTTGATTCCAATGTCCCGTTCTTGAGCCGGACGTCACCTTGCTTGACGATGATTGCGCATTCCTTATCATTTTCTGCAGTGATGCTGTGGCCGTTGAGGTCCAGGATGATTTCTTTCCCGATGGCCATCGGGTTCTCTATCGTGATGGAGCCTGTTACATTATCTGCCAAGGTGATGGTTGACTGATTTCCGGATTTCGCCGCCGCAGCAATTGCATCTTCGAGGCTGCTGAACTGCCTGCCGCCAAGGGTGGCGATAGTGGCGGCGGTGGCGTCGCTTGTCCTGATGACCACAGTTGAGTTCTTCTCCAGGTTGCAGCTTGAGGAGGCCTTTTTCATGAGCTCAACGGACGTGCCGTCCGCCTTGTGGGCTGTGACAGTAAGCTCCTTGCCGCTGAGATCAACAGGTGCCGTGGTGAAGAAAGCCCTCAAGTATTCGCCCTTGGCGAAGTCGAGCCCGCTGCCGTTGGCAGTTCCGAGATTCAGGGTCAGAGTGGAACTGAGCGTGTTGTACTTGAGGGCCGCTGAGGTGGCGTCAAGCTTGCAGCTGCTAGTGAAAAGTTTCTCCTCTGTGGACAGTGTGAGCGATGTCACGCCCTTCGTGTCTTCGGTGAAGAGATGCTCCAGCACTATCCAGCCGACCTGGTTCTGGAGTTTGAATTCGAGACTGTTCGAGCCTTCCGCCTTGGTCGCTGTCGCGCAGGCGTAGTCGTAGTATTTGAGGTGGGAAGTGGCGTTTGAGCTTCCCTGTCTCTGGCCTTCGAACGTCAACGGAATGTTTTTGATGTCATTGGTGATGTTGAAGTTGTAGGCCGGGATGAAGGCGTAGTAGTTGATCCCGTCCATGAGTTGGAATCCCTTGCTCTCGAGTTTGGATGAGGCCTCCCCGGCTGTCAGGGTGCGAAGGAGCGCTGCGTCCGCCTTCCCTATGTTGCCCTCCCTTCCGAATACGACCACGTTCTCGTTTGTTCCCCAGGTGAACTTCAACTTGTCAGTATCCCAGCTTAGAGTTTTGGTCTGGATTGGCAGGGCCGGTTGTTCGATGGTGGCGAATATGCCTTCGCCTTCAGGTTCTGTTGCCGGTTCGAGTTTGGATGTGCACCCGGCCAATGACGCCGCTACTGCGGCGATTGCTAAAAACTGTCTTTTCATGTTGCTGTTGTTGATTAAGTAGCCGTTAATAATTTGCCGCTTACTAGAAGTAAATTGGATAATCAGGGTCTTCCCCGGTCGTGCTCCCGCTTGTGCAGATGACACCGGCAGGGTAGATATCGACCAGTTCGACTTCCGGCTCTACATAGAGCCGTGCCTGTTTCTCGCTGTTCTCCTCCATAAAACGATGGACTTGTGCCAGCTGCCCCACACCGGCTGTCAATAGTTGATTAAGTAGGCAGATAATACGATGCGGGACACCGTCAACCGCTTGCATAGATCTCGATGGTAGTGTGTCTTCCGCTGCCGGGGCGATTTGTAAGTGGTCGGCACATAGTATTATATGCCTGCCTTTTACCTGTACTCTTCGCAAAAGGCGGCGCAAATTTATAGATTCGTGGAGACTTTTCCAAGTTTTTTTTTTGGGGGGGGGGAGACACTCTTAGCCGCTGTTGTGTCGCTGATATACTTTGATGGCTTGATCGCCCGCGCGGGGCTGCGCCTGCTTTGGTGCCACGTCCCAGCCGGTGGCTCCTGCCAGATGTGAGCGTTTCCGGCGTTTCCGCTCACACCTGAACCGCGCCCCTGCCTCAACGAAAAAGAGGCCGACTAAAATAGTCAGCCCCATCAATATCACTCGTCGGTGATTGAAATGATCGCCTGTCTCAAGGAGGAGATGCCCCGGTGAGACGTACGCCGCTATGAACTACTGCTCGTCTTCGAGACGGAGATGCTGTACATAGATGGCCTTAGCCCTGGCTACGCGGCGCTTCTCGGATGGCTTCTCGAAATTCTTGCGTGCACGAAGCTCACGGATAGCTCCGGTCTTCTCGAACTTCCTCTTGAATTTCTTGAGAGCCCTTTCGATGTTCTCTCCTTCCTTTACTGGTACGATAATCATTTCTTTAAATCACCCCCTTTTTCTTTTTTAGCGGCGCAAAGATAGTGAATAATTTTTATTATCCAATACCATTCAGCAGATTGACGAAGTCTGCGACTCCTTCAGAAGCCACTTTGCGTATGTGGGTAATCCTGCGGTCAGGGAGCCGCAGAGGTGCCGGATCCACAATATATATAGGTGTGTCGGCGGAGGCGTAGCGGTACAGCCCTGCAGCAGGGTAGACTTGGAGGGATGTCCCTACGATGAGCAGCACGTCCGCACGGCTTACAAGGTCGATGGCTCTTTCCATCTTGGGCACGGCTTCACCGAAGAACACGATGTGCGGTCTGTACTGCGCCCCGTCGGGAGCCTTGTCCCCGAGATGCACCGCGTCGTAGCCGATGTCTATCACATACTTTTCCGAGTATCCGTCATACTCGTTGCAGCTGTCCTCGGGCCGTATCTTGGTCAGTTCCCCGTGCAGGTGCACCACATGCGTGGAGCCGGCCCTTTCGTGCAGGTTGTCAACATTCTGCGTAATCACGTCCACGATGCACTTCCCCTCCAGGGATGCGATCAGCCTGTGGGCCTCGTTGGGGCGCGCGCCCTCGAGCTCCGCTCTCCGGACATTGTAGAATTCCAGAACCTTCCCCGGGTCCCGCAGCCACCCTTCGACGGAGGCTACTTCCATGGGGTCCACGCCGTTCCACAGGCCCCCGTTGTCGCGGTAGGTCTTCAGTCCGCTCTCCGCGCTGACTCCGGCGCCGGTCAGCACGGCTATCCTTTTCTTCCCGTTCATATCTTCATCCCGAAATAATATCTTCTTGCCCAATACTCGAACAGCGGGTCTATCACCGAAGGGACTCCGTTGTCGCTGAACGTTATTATCTCTTTCTTGCAGAGCGCGTCCCTGAGCCGGCGCACATTGGCGGACGAGTTGAGGGCGTACTGCTCTATCACATCGGAACTTGTGAACTTGGTCTGCCCGTCGAGCACCGCCCTGAGCAGGCTGACCTGGAATGTGGTCAGGTCCTCCATGGTGGCGATGAAGCGCGGCTCGTGTATGGACACTATCGTGCTGAGCGCCTCGTTGAGTATCGGCTCCATTATGTAGCCCTTGGTGAGCGAGTCGCAGATGGCCGAGAAGTGGTTGATGTAGCAGATGTTGTTGCGGAAGAGCTTGCACACTCCGAGCAGCAGGTCCCTGTCGATGACCTTGCCCGAGGCGAGCAGCCCGCGTATCACATGGTCTATGATTTCGCGCGTGTCGATTTCGCCTATCTTCACCCTCTCCGCCTGCCGGAAGAAGTACTTCTTCGTCCCGAATATCTCATGCATTGCGTTGACCTTGGAACCAGAGAATATGTACGACGCGGCGGCCTTGTCTTCGGCGTCCAGTTCGCGGAACACCTCCTCCATAAGACGGCATGCCCTGTCCCCGTCCTCTGTCAGCATTATGTTCTGGAACTCGTCCAGGAGGACATAGATCTTGCGTCCGCACTTGCGGGCTGCGCGGTATGGCAGGGACAGCGCGGCTTTGAGGTCGCCCTGGTCGAGTTCCCAGTTGAGTGAGAGTATCTCCCCGCAGTCGGCGTATCTCTGGGGGTCGAAGACGAAGTGCGTGCCCGGCAGCAGAGCCTCCACGATGGGGGAGTAGTCCTGCGGGGAGCCGTATGCGGCGTGGAGCACTTCCGAGCCCAGCCTCGTGGCCAGGTCCCTGAGCGTCCTGACATTGAGCAGGCTGACGCCGGCGGAGACGAAGTCCGCCCCTGAAGACTTCATGTTGAAGAAGGCCTGCTGCACCAGCGAGGTCTTGCCTGTCTTCGGGGCTTCGTAGATGACGATGTTCTCGCCCTGACCCAGCAGGTTGGCTATGGCGCGCGCCTCGGTCTTCCTGCCGATGTTGCCCTTGCCGGTCACATATTTGCTGTACACGAACGGTATGTCCATAATTCGGAAATGGTTGAGTAATAACAAAAACCTCTGCCAAATCTGCGGCAACTTATTTTTTGCCGCTTACTTAGGACAAATTTAATAAAATTTTGCGTATAAGATAAAATTGCCTAAATTTGCGCCCGATTATTTATGGCCGACAAGCTCCAGGTCAAGAGCCGTTCACGACGGGCGGCCGCTTGCGGTCCGGACTTTTAAACAAGTTTCAAATGTACGCAATCGTAGACATTGCAGGCCAGCAGTTCAAGGTTGAAGCTGGAAACGAAATCTTTGTGCAGAGGCTCGCTGATGCCAAAGGTGCTGATGTGGAGTTCAAGAAGGTTCTTCTTGTCGCCGGAGAGGGTGACGTGAAGGTCGGAGCTCCTTATGTAGAGGGCGCAGTGGTCAAGGCCACCGTTCTCGATGACGACGCAAAGGCTGACAAGGTTCTTGTATTCAAGAAGATCCGCCGCAAGGGCTTCCAGAAGCTCAACGGTCACCGTCAGAAACTCACCAAGATTAAAATCAACGAAATCGCTTAAGGATTATGGCACACAAGAAAGGTCAATCAAGTTCTAAGAACGGTCGTGAGTCACAAAGCAAACGTCTTGGACTCAAGAAATTCGGCGGCGAAGTCGTTAAGGCCGGCAACATCATAGTACGCCAGAGGGGCACCGTCCACAACCCGGACAGGAATGTCGGGATGGGCAAGGATCACACCCTCTACGCTCTCATTGACGGAACTGTAAAGTTCACCCGCAAGAAGAACGACAAATCGTACGTATCGGTCCTCCCGTTTGAGAATTAATCTCGAAGGGGTTTATGCAGAATCTTTAGGGACTTGCACTTCGAGAAAGGTGTAAGTCCCTTTTAATTTTTCTATATAGTTATGCTGACACTCAAGATGCTCAGGGACGACCCGCAGGGGGTCATCGAAAAATTGAAGATAAAGAATTTCGACGCCAAGCCGATAGTGGACAGGGTGCTCGAACTTGATACGCTGCGCCGCAACCTTCAGGCCGAGAGCGACGAGCTCCTCGCCCGCCAGAAGGTCAAGGCCGCAGAGATCGGCGGTCTGATGAAGCAGGGCCTCAAAGATGCCGCGGAGTCCGCAAAGGCTGAGGTAGCCACCCTCAAGACCCGTTCCGGGGAGTTGCTCTCCAGGATGGACGCGGCCACCAAAGAGATGGAAAGCCAGCTCGTGCTCATGCCTAACACGCCATGCGCCCTGGTGAAGCCCGGCAAGGGTGCCGAGGACAACGAGGTCGTCAAGATGGGCGGCCCGGAGGTCCGGCTCCCGGAGGATGCGCTTCCTCACTGGGAACTCGCCAAGAAATATGACATCATCGATTTCGACCTCGGCGTGAAGATCACCGGAGCCGGATTCCCTGTATACAAGGACAAGGGCGCCAAGCTCCAGAGGGCTCTCATCAACTTCTTCCTTGACTGCAACACCGCAGCCGGCTACAAGGAAGTGGAGCCGCCTGTTATGGTCAACTCCGCCTCAGGCTTCGGCACCGGCCAGCTTCCTGACAAGGAGGGACAGATGTACCATGCCAACCTCGACGACTTCTACATGGTCCCGACAGCGGAGGTCCCTCTCACCAACATCTACCGTGACGTGATTCTCCCGGGCGACCAGATGCCTCAGAAAATCACGGCCTATACCCCTTGCTTCCGCCGCGAGGCCGGCTCTTACGGCAAGGACGTGCGCGGCCTCAACCGTCTGCACCAGTTCGACAAGGTGGAGATCGTCCGCATCGAGAAGCCGGAGAACTCCTACGCCGCCCTCGACGAGATGGTGGCCCATGTGGAGTCACTGGTGAACAAGCTCGGACTGAAGTACAGGATACTCCGCCTCTGCGGCGGCGACCTGAGCTTCACCTCAGCCATCACCTACGACTTCGAGCTCTGGTCAGCGGCGCAGCAGAGGTGGCTGGAAATCTCCTCCGTGTCCAACTTCGAGACCTACCAGTCCAACCGTCTGCACCTGCGCTACCGCGACGAGAACGGCAAGACGCAGCTGGCCCACACCCTCAACGGAAGCTCTCTCGCCCTGCCTCGCGTGGTGGCGGCCCTCCTTGAGGACAACCAGACGCCGGAAGGCATTATAATCCCTGACATCCTCAGGCCTTACACCGGATTCGACAAGATTGATTAAGGAAGGTTCAGTAATATTAGGCATCGATCCCGGGACCAACATTCTTGGTTTCGGGATTGTGTGCATAGATGCGGCCCGCAAGCCGCAGTATGTGGACATGGGCGTGCTCGACCTGCGCAAGATAAGTTCGCCGTATGACAAACTGGAGATGATCTCCGAGAAGGTCGGCGCCCTGTGTGACATCCACCATCCGCAGTGCATGGCCATCGAGTCCCCGTTCTACGGCAAGAACGCACAGGTTATCTTCAAGCTCGGGCGGGCCCAGGGCGCGGCGATGGTTGCGGCCCTGTCCAGAGGGGCTGAGGTCTACGAATACGCCCCCCGCGAGGCCAAGATCGCCATCTGCGGCAACGGCGCGGCCTCCAAGGAGCAAGTCTGCCTGATGGCCCAGAAAACTCTTGGCATACAAATTGATAATAAATACCTCGACGCCACTGACGCGCTTGCGTTGGCGCTCTGCCATTTTTACCGATCAACAAATCCATTCAACGGCGGCGGCTCCGGCCACTCGTCCTGGGAGAAATTTGTTTCGGAAAATCCGGACAGAATAAAATAAGAAGTTGTTTCCAAGACAACTTCTGAGTAAGAAGACAAAGTAGCTTGCCAGACTAGGCGACTTGTTTTTTATACTGAATTATATGAGAGTATTTAGATCGATTCTGATGTCGTGCCTCTTGTTTTCCGGGTTCGGCCTCTATGCGCAGAACAAGATTTCTGCTGTGCTGACGGACTCCTCAAGCGGAGACCCCCTGGGATTCGTGACGGTGTCGCTTTTCAGGGAAGGCAAGGACAAGCCGCTCAAGTATGCCTTGAGCGACGACAAAGGCAAGGTGGCCATAGAATCGGTTGCCAAAGGCACCTATACCTTCAAGGCTGAACTGCTTGGCTACAAGGCTTATACCGCCACCGTCAAGGTGGATGCGAAGCCTGTGGACCTGGGCACTCTCAAGATGAGCGTCGACAGCGAGCAGCTTGACGCCGCGTCGGTGTCGGCTGTCGGCAATCCGATAATAGTCAAGAAGGACACGATAGAATTCAACGCGTCCTCGTTCAAGACCACCGACAACGATGTCCTTGAGGATCTCCTCAAGAAACTCCCGGGTGTCGAGGTGTCCGAAGACGGCTCGGTGAGCGTCAACGGGCAGAGCATATCCAAGATCACGATAGACGGCAAGACCTTCTTCCTCAACGACCCGCAGCTCGCCACCAAGAACATCCCGGCGAAGATGGTCAACAAGTTGAAAGTCATCCAGAAGAAGTCCGAGCAGGCCGAGTTCACCGGCATCGATGACGGCCAGGAGGAGACGGTGATCGACCTCTCCGTGCAGCCTGGCATGATGAAAGGCCTCTTCGGCAACGTGGCCGCAGGCGCCGGATACGACATCCCGTCCCAGGACGGCATCAAGAGCGATGTCCGCTATCAGGGCAACGCTTTCGTCGGGCGCTTCACCGACAAGTCGCAGGTCAGTCTCATCCTCAACGGCAACAACACCAACAACCGCGGCTCATCCAACTTCTCCGGCAACATGATGCGCGGGATGATGGGCGGCGGCGGAATGGGGCGCGGCCAGGGCGGCTGGGGCGGCGGCAACGGCATCACCACCTCGTATATGGGCGGTCTCAACGGGGCATGGACCCTGTTCGACGACAAGATGAACCTGGGCGGCAACTACCTCTACAACGCCAGTGACAACGATGTCGAGGAGAGCAGCGTCAAGACGACCTACCTCAACGACTACAACCTCCTCTACAACAGCAGCGGCGTGAGCAACACCCACTCCGACGGGCATCGTTTCGGGCTTCGCCTGGAGCACAAGTTCTCGGACAACACCTCCATACTCTTCGAGCCGTCCGTCAACTTCGGTACCGGACACTACGGCCAGTTCAGCAGGGACTCGACCTACCGCGACGACCTCCTGGGCAATGTCACCAAGCTCAACGACGCCTATACGGACAACAGCGGCAGCAACCGCAACGCAAGCGCGGGCGGATTCTTCCTCTTCCGACAGAGACTCGGGCTCCCGGGGCGCACGATGACCGCTATGGTGAACTTCAACCTCTCCAACAATGTCCTTGACGGGCTCAACAACAACGGGACGACCTCCTATGACGGCGCTGCGGCGACCACGGACAAAGTCAGCCAGAGTTTCAACAACAACCAGAAGTCATATTCCGTGTTCGGCAACCTCACCTTCACGGAGCCTCTAGGCAACCACTTCTATGTCGAGGCCAACTACTCCTACCGCTGGAGCAAGTCATCCTCCAAGAAGCAGACCTACGACCTGCTCAACGGGGGAGTGATGGACTACAACTACTCCAACGAGATCATCAACGACAACATCCGCCAGGAAATCGGCGTCAACGCCCTCTACCAGGACAAGCGCTTCCGCGCCCAGGTCGGCTTCGCCGCGATGCCGACGAAGACCTACAACAGCACGACCCGCTACAACTCCGCCGACGGCAGCTACACTCCTCAGGAGTACAGCGATTCCCGCTGGAACTTCTCGCCTCAGGCTATGATGTTCATGGATGTCAACGACAATTTCAACTGGAGGCTCTTCTACCGCGGCGAGTCGTCGCAGCCGTCCACCTCGCAGCTCATGCCTGTGCCGGACAACTCCGACCCTCTCAACGTCAGCTTCGGTAACCCTACGCTGACCCCGTATTTCTCGCACAGTCTCAGGGGCGACCTCCGCTACTCCAACAGGGAGCGCTTCTCTTCGTTCAACATCCGTTTCAACGGCGGATTCACCCAGAACCCTATCGTCAACCTCGTGTGGTACGGGACCAACGGCGGCCAGTATACGATGCCGTTCAACGGTCCGACCACGTCCAACGCGAGCGTCAACGCCTTCAGCAATATCCCTATCGGCAAGAGCAACTTCTCTGTCAGCAACTCCCTTGGGCTCAACTGGCGCAAGAGCGCCTCTTATGTCGGGACGGGAATCGGGGATTATGACGGCTCTGACTTCTATGGCTTCATGGAGCAGCTCGTCGCTGATTTCAACGACCCGGCCTTCTATGCGGCGCACATCACGGAGAACACCACCCGTACCCTCAGCGCCAACGACCGCCTCCGCTTCACTTACCGCGGCACGGCCCTGGAGGCCAGCCTCGGCGGCAGCACGAGGATGAACAGATCATGGTACTCCATCTCCACGACCAAGGACCAGACCACTACCTGGAACAACCAGATGTCCGCGAGCCTGACCTGGAACTGGACGGCCACAGGCATAAGCCTCAAGAGCGACTTCGACTACAACTGGTACAACGGATACTCCACCGAGCAGCCGTCCCAGAGCGTGCTCAACGCGGAGATATCCAAGCTCATCTTCAACAACAACATGACCCTTTCCCTGCGCGGATACGACATTCTCGGACAGTCCAAGAACCTGACGGTGTCGGACAGCGCCAACTACCATAGCGAGGCTGTCAACAACACCCTCGGACGCTATGTGGTCGTGTCCATGACATGGAGGTTCGGCACCATGGGCAACAGGCGCGGCGCCCGCCGCGGCCCTGGTGGCGGTCCTGGCGGTCCTGGCGGCGGTCCGGGAGGCCCAGGCGGCCCTGGAGGCCCGATGCCCATGATGTAATTTTTTCGTATCTTTGCCCTTCATGACCCATTTGAAGGGCATTTTTATTGAACGGAGATGAATATCAAGGAATTTTTCAACAACTGGATTGTCAAGAACTTGCTGCTGGCGGCCGCGATGGTGGCCGTGATAGTGGGCGTCGTGTCCCTTATCCTGTCGCTCATGACCAGGCACGGACAGGCTATCCCCGTTCCCGACTTCTCGGACATGGCTCCCGCCGAGGCGCAGGCCGTGGCTTCCGCAGCCGGGCTCAGGGTGGCGGTGACTGATTCGGTATATGTCAAGAGGATGAAGCCCGGCGCCGTGTACATGCAGACCCCGAAAGCCGGGTCAAGTGTCAAGAAGGGCCGCAAGATACGCCTGACTGTCAACACCGTGCTCCCGAAGGAGGTATATATGCCGTCCCTCGTGGGCGTGTCCCTGCGCCAGGCCAAGGCGGAGCTGCTCCGCAACGGTCTGACTCTCGGGAAGATAATCTATGTGCGTGACATCGCCACCAACAATGTCCTCCGCCAGCAGCGCTACGGCTTCGACATCGCGCCGGGCACTCCTGTGTCCAGCGGCACTTCGATCAATCTCGTCCTCGGCCTGGGTGACGATGACCAGACCCGCATCCCGGACGTCACCGGCAAGACATATCTTCAGGCCGTAGACATCCTCCAGGACAATTCTCTCAACATCGGGCGTGTCCGTTATGAGGCCGCAGTGCGTGACTATGCCGATTCGGCCAGCGCCGTGGTGCATTCGCAGAACCCGTCCGAGGAGTCAGTGCGCAAGGGCACTGAAGTGTCCCTTTATCTCAAGAAGAAGTGATGGAAGAGGAGCTTTTCGAACATTTCCGGCTTGAGGTGGACAAGGGGCAGACCCCAATGCGCATCGACAGCTACATGGCGACCCACATGGAGGACACCTCCCGCAGCCGTGTGCAGCAGGCCCTCAAGGCCGGATATGTGCATGTGGGCGACGAGGTGGTCAAGTCCAACTTCATAGTCCGCCCGGGCGATGTCATCCGCTTCGTGATGCCTTATCGCAGGCGCGGGATGGAGATTCTGCCGCAGGACATTCCGCTTGACATAGTATACGAGGACGATGATGTGCTCGTCATCAACAAGCCTGCCGGGATGGTGGTGCATCCGGGACACGGCCACTTCGAGGGGACGCTCGTCAACGCCCTCTCGCATCATCTCGGGATAAGCCAGGGGCCGGAAGCCGAAGATGAGAGGATGGGAGTCCTGGTGCACCGCATTGACAAGGACACGAGCGGCCTGCTCGCCGTGGCGAAGAACGAGGAGTCCCAGCTCAAGCTCGCAAGGCAGTTCTTTGACCACAGCATCGAGAGGCGTTATGTGGCAGTGGTGTGGGGTGATGTCAAGGAGGACGAAGGGACGGTGGACGGCAACATAGGGCGCGACCCCAACGACCGCCTCCGCTTCAAGGTATATGACGACGAGGAGCGCGGCAAGCGTGCCGTGACCCACTACCGCGTGCTGGAGCGTTTCGGCTTCGTGACCCTGCTCGAATGCAGGCTGGAGACCGGGCGCACCCACCAGATCAGGGTGCACATGTCAAGCATAGGGCATCCGATATTCAACGATGAGCGTTACGGCGGCAGCGAAATACGCAAGGGTACGATATACTCCAAGTACAAGCAGTTCATAGCCAACTGCTTCGAGATATGCCCGCGTCAGGCCCTGCACGCCAAGACTCTCGGATTCGTGCATCCGGGCACGGGGGAGTGGCTGCAGTTCGACTCCCCGCTGCCTGCCGATATGGAGAACCTGCTGGCCAAGTGGCGCAAGTATTGCTCCCAGATGCCGGAAGAACAGCAATGATATGAAGCTCAAGCTTTTTATACTCTGCACTATATCTGCCGTGCTGCTGAGCCTGCCGTGGCTCGTGCCGCATGCCGGGGCGCTCGCTCTCGCGGGCTTCGTGCCCCTTCTGCTTGCCGACTATGCCGCTGACTGCGGGGGCGTCCGCAAGTTTTTCTTCTATTATTTCTGGACCTTCATCCTCTGGAACGCCCTCACGACTTTCTGGGTGTGCAACGCCACCGTGGGAGGGGGTATCTTCGCGATTGTGGCCAATGCCCTGCAGATGGCCGTGATATGGGCCCTGTTCCGCCTGGCGAAGCGTCACCTCGGTGGAGCTGTGCCGTATATCTTCCTGGCTGTGATGTGGATAGCCTGGGAGAGGAAGTATTTTTCCGTGGACATATCCTGGCCTTGGATTGTGCTCGGCAACGCATTCGCGCGCAGCACGCACAGCGTCCAGTGGTATGAGTACACCGGCACGCTGGGAGGTTCCCTGTGGATATGGGTGACCAATCTCGGCCTCTTCGGCATGATGCGCTCTGTGGGGACAGGGGCTTGGGGGACATGGACCTCGTGGGCTAAGATCTCCTCCGCCGCCGGGCTTGTCCTTGCGGTGGTGGGGCCTATCGCCGCCTCGTCCGTCATATACAACACTTATCAGGAGAAATCCGAGGGCAAGGTCAATGTCATCATAGGCCAGTCCAACTTCGACCCATACCACAAATACAAGCTTGTAAGCCAGGCAGACCAGAACAAGGCCATAGTCTCCATCTTCGAGGATGCGCTCCGCGAGGAGGGTGATCCGGCTTCACGCGTGCTGCTCGTGGCGCCGGAGACGATAACCGCCGACGTGGTGCTCAACCACTTGGAAGATTCTCCTACAGTGCGCAGCTTCCGGGGGATGCTGGACCGGCATCCGCGCGCGGCGCTGCTGTTCGGGGCGAGCAGCTACCGGACCTATCCTTCCGGGAAGGCTCCGTCTGTGCTTGCCCGGAAATACGGGGACGGCTGGGTGACATCGCACAACAGCGCCATAGTCCTGGATTCGGCAGGCAGGAGCGAGGTGTATCTGAAGAGCCGCCTCGTGGTGGGTACGGAACTCACCCCTTATCCGAAGATTTTCGTGCCTCTGGACGAGAAACTCTCCGAGCTGTTCGGGACGGGTGGCCTGATGGGGCGCTGTGAGGGGCAGAGCGAGGCTTCCGTCCTGCATTTCGACGGGGTGCCGTTCGGTTGCGCCGTCTGCTACGAGTCGATATACGGGGAGTATTGCACGGAATATGTGCGCAAGGGCGCCAAGATGATGACCGTCATCACCAATGACGGCTGGTGGGGTGACACCCCGGGGTACAAGCAGCATCTGAGCTATTCCTGCCTGCGTGCCATCGAACTGCGCCGCGACATAGCCCGCAGCGCCAACACCGGCATCTCCTGCATCATAGACCAGCGGGGCGACATACTCGAGAAGACCCCGTGGTGGGAGGAGGCCACCATCTCCTCTACGGTCAATCTCAACTCTACCGAGACTTTCTTCGTGCGCAACGGAGACATTGCCGGCCGCGTCTGCACGCTCGCTTTCCTGCTGCTCGCGGCCCTGCTTGTGGCTAAACTGCTGCTCGCTCTCGTGTCCCGTGGCAGGAGGAAGCGTTAGAGTTTCCAGTCGATAGGGCTTTTGCCTTCCGCGGCGAGAATCTCATTGGTCGCGGAGAAGTGACGGCATCCGAAGAACGCGCCCCTTGCCAGCGGTGAGGGGTGCGGCGCTTCGAGCACATGGTGCCTGGACTTGTCCACGAGGACGGCTTTGCTGCGCGCATAGTTGCCCCAGAGCAGGAACACCACGCCCTCACAGCGGTCTGAGATGGTCTTTATCACGGCGTCCGTGAATGTCTGCCAGCCTATCCTGCTGTGGGAGGCGGGCTGTCCGGCGCGGACGGTGAGCACGGAGTTCAGGAGCAGCACGCCCTGCTCCGCCCATGGACGGAGGTTCGGGCTTCCCGACATCCTGATGCCGAGGTCGCTCTCGATCTCCTTGAATATGTTTTTCAGAGACGGCGGGGCCTCGACCCCTTGCGGCACCGAGAACGACAGGCCCATGGCCTGTCCGTAGCCGTGGTACGGGTCCTGGCCGAGTATGACGACCTTGACCTTGTCCAGGGGGCAGAGCTCGAATGCCTTGAAAATCTGTCCTCCCGGAGGGAAGATCACTTCTCCGGCCTGTTTCTGTCTGTGCAGTTCCTGCACGAGGGCTGCGAAATACGGTTTCTCGAACTCGGCGCCGAGCGCCTCCTTCCAGCTCTTCTCTATCTGTACGTCCATCCTTTCCTGAATATTTTTACGAATTTAAGAAATTATTCCTACCTTTGGCGCCGGAAAACTTCGCTTGGTTAGAATTCATTAAGGGGTGCTCCGGATTTTTCCGTGGCTGAGATTATACCCATAACCTGATCCGGGTAATGCCGGCGTAGGGAAATGCCTCCCCTTATACATTGTTTTACTTATAGTTACATTTAATGAGAAAGAATGTATTTTTTGTGATGCTCCTGCTTTCGGCCTCGGTGGCCGGTGCGCAGACGGCAAAAGACTCGCTTCTGGTCGAACAGCTTGAGGGGGCGGTCGTAAAGGGAGTTAAGGTGCAGGAAAACGCGCCTTACGCAGTCGCCAACATCAACGGGACTTCGCTCAAGTCCTTCAGCCGCAGCGGCAAGGAACTTCCGTTCCTCATCGCGCGGACACCTGGCGTGATAGCCTGGAGCGAGAACGGTGTCGGTACCGGCACCAGCTACATGCGCATCCGCGGAGCGGGGGATTCCCGCATCAATGTGACCCTTGACGGTGTGCCTCTCAACTCTCCTGAGGACCAGTGCGTATTCTGGGCCAACATGAACAGCTACGCCTCATTCATGGAGAGCGTGCAGATCCAGCGCGGTGTCGGCACCTCCACCAACGGTGACGGAGCCTTCGGCGGCACAGTGGCCATGAAGAGCATGTCGGCGTCCCTGCTGCCTTATGCTGAGCTCACCGCCTCATACGGCTCATACAACACACTCAACGCCGGCATCACGGCCTCCACCGGCCTGCTCTGGAACCACCTCATCATCGACGGTGCTTACCACGAGACGTCAACAGACGGCTATGTGCACGGGACCTCGGGCCGTTCCGGTTCATACTATGCCGGACTCACCTGGCTCGGGCGCGACTTCAGCATCAAGTACCGCAACTTCGGCAACTTCGAGCACACTGGTCAGGCCTGGAACGGAGTGACGGCAGGTAACGATGACCTGTCTCTGATGGACGGTACCTATGGCGCTTCCACAGGCATCCGCACATACGACGACCTCTACCGCGTGGGCCTCGGCCGCTACAACTCCCTCTACGAGTACCTTGTCACCGATGCCGACGGCAAGTTCGTGCGCGATGCGGACGGCAACTACCAGACTGCCCGCTACAAGCTCAAGGACGGCTCATATTGGGACAAGACCACGGACAACTTCGTGCAGAACCACAACATCCTCTCCGCCGTGTGGAATGTGGACGAGCATTGGAACATGAACCTCTCGCTGCACTACACCTACGGTTACGGCTACTACGACGAGTTCCGCTACAACAACAAGCTCTCCAAGTTCGGCCTCACTTTCAAGAACCCTGACGGCAGCACACTCAAGAAGAGCGATTTCGTGCGCCAGAAGGGCCTCACACAGCATACCTATGGCGCCGTGTACAATGTCAGCTATCACGACGAACTCTGGGATGTGATCGGGGGAGTGAGCGCGCAGAACTTCCGCTCCAACCATTTCGGACACCTCACCTATGTGGGCAATGACGCCCACGCCGCGGCCATACTCGACGCCTCAGGCAGATATACCTACTACGGCTCCGACGCCTTCAAGGGCGACTACAGCGCCTTCATCAAGGCCTCGCTCAGTCTCGGAGAGCACTGGGACATCTTCGGAGACCTCCAGTACCGCAGGGTGGACTACAAGACCGACGGACGCAACGACAAGTTCGTGTACAACAAGGCGGAAGGGACTTATGCCAACCAGATGCTCGATGTGGACAATCACTACAACTTCTTCAATCCGAAGGGTGGAGTGAGCTACACCAACGGCGCCCACCGCGCATACGCTTCAGTGGCCCTCAGCCACCGCGAGCCTGAGCGCAACAACTTCACGGACAACTACAACTATCCGGCCCCTGTGGCCGAAAGCCTGATCGACTACGAGGCCGGTTACCAGCTCAACGCCGGCAGTTTCCGCGCCGGGGTCAATCTCTACTACATGGACTACCGCAACCAGTTCGTCCAGACCGGAATGAAGAGCGACATCGGCGAGTTCCTCACCGCCAACATCGCCAAGTCCTACCGTACCGGCGCCGAGCTCAGCCTCGCCTGGGATGTGACCCGCTGGCTGACCCTTGAGGGCAACGCCGCCCTGAGCGCCAACAGGATATTGGACTTCGACGAGTATGCCGAGGACTGGGATGCCAAATACCGCGTCATCCACTATGACAAGTCCACGCTCGCGTTCTCCCCGGCAGCGATCCTCAATGGTTTCGCCGACTTCCACTTCGGAGCTTTCGACGCCGTATGGCACACCGGATTCGTGGGACGCCAGTATCTTGACAACACGGCCAACGAGGACCGCTCGCTGCCGGCATACACCTGCTCCGATGTCAACCTTGGCTACACCTTCAATTTCAAGGGGGCTCTCAAGGAACTTCGGCTCGGGCTCACCCTCAACAATGTGTTCAACAGCCATTTCGCTACAAGCGGCTGGGTTTACTCAGCCATAAGCGAGAGCTATGGACATCCGAACGACAATCGCTATTACCAGATAGGTTTCGTCCCGAACGCCGGATTCACCGCCCTCGGGAATGTAACACTGAAATTCTAAACCGCTTTTATGCAGGACTTCATCGCCACACACTGGCTTGACATCCTGACCACAGCCCTGGGGCTCGCCTATATCCTCCTGGAATACAAGGCGAGCCTTTGGCTTTGGCTGGTGGCCTTCGTGATGCAGAGCCTCGATGTCGTGCTATACTATCAGCATGGCCTGTATGCCGACTGCGGCATGGAATTCTACTACATCGCGATGACCGTCTACGGCTACATCAACTGGAAGTACCTCAAGAACAAGGATGACAAGCCCCGGACTGTCACGCATTTCGAGCGCCGCTACATCCTCCCGTGGACTGTCGCGACCCTCGCGCTGTGGGGGCTGATCTATTTTCTCCTTGTCCGCTTCACGGATTCCCGGGTTCCGCTCACCGACAGCTTCACCACGGCCCTGAGTTTCGTGGGATGCTGGGCGCTTGCGCGTAAGTATCTGGAACAGTGGCTGATATGGATAGTTGTGGATGTCATCACCTGTGCCCTTTACTTCTACAAAGGCATCCCGTTCAAGGCGTCCCTCTATGGGCTGTATGTGATTATCGCGGTGGCCGGCTACATCAAGTGGCGAAAAATGCTTAATATTTCATAACTTTGTATGTCATGAAAGTCAAGGCTTTGTTCCCGGGGTCTTTCGACCCCTTCACTTCCGGACACCTCAACATCCTGCGCAGGGCGCTGACGATGTTTGACGAGGTGACCGTGGCCGTCGGCATCAACCAGGACAAGCGCGGGTTCTTTACCGGCGAGCAGAAGATGGACATCATCCGCCAGACCGTGCGCGGGATCGACAATGTCGTAATCATGCAGTATGACGGGCTGACCGTGGACATCTGCCGCGAACTCGGTATCTGCCATATAGTCAGGGGAGTGCGCAACATGCTTGACTTCGAGAACGAGAGGGCCATAGCCGACGCCAACCGCCGCCTGGCCCCAGAGATAGAGACGATAATCATCCCTACAGCCCAAGAGTTCGCGCACATCTCATCTTCTGCCGTGCGCGACATTCTCCGCCATCACGGCGACACCTCCCTGTTCATGGAGGAGTGGGTCAAACTTCCTGATGTCGGGATATGAGAAGACTTATCCTCTGCCTCGCCTGTATGCTGCCTGCGCTCATCTTGTCTGCGCAGACCGATTCCCTTGACCGCTATGCGGGGCTGGACAGTCTCCTTACGCAGTTCTACACCTCTCTCGAAAGGGAGAGCATAGAAGCCAAGAACTCAGAATTCGACAATCTCATCTCCAGCTGCCGCGACTCTCTGACAAGGCAGCATGTCACCTTGAGGATATTCGACCACTACCGCCACTCCAGAGTGATGGGCGAAGAGGCTGTGGCCATACATGTCTACGACACATGGCTGGCCACGGGTCTGGTGCGCACGGCGACGGACATAGAACTGATGGACGCCGAAATCTTCGCGGACTTCAACCGCAGCTCCCTCATCGGGATGACGGCGCCCGAGGTGAGTCTCCTGAAGCCTTGCGGAGGCCGCGAGACAGTGCCGGCCAGGGGCAAGGTGGCGGTGCTTTTCTTCTACGACACTTCCTGCGCGAAGTGCCGTCTCGAGAGCCAGGTACTTCCTTCTGTGCTGTCGCAGGTGGATTTCCCGATGAATTTCTACGCGGTCTATGTGGGGACGGACAAGGGGGAGTGGAAGGCGTTCCGCAGGAACTTCAGGATTCCGGGACGGAAAGTCAGGCTCCATCACCTCTGGGATCCGGACATGGACTCCGATTATCAGAAATACTACGGGGTCACCGGCACGCCGAGAATGTTTGTGGTGTGGAAGGACGGGGAGATACTCGGCAGGAGACTTGAGGTCGCCAATCTGCAGGAAATCATCCACTATATAAGCATTACAGATGGCAGGGAAAACCAGAAAAAGCAGTAAGTCCTCCTCCGTCGACCCGTCTTACCTTGACAGGCAGAAGGACTCCCTCAAACGGAAATACCGCAAGACCACGCTCTTCAACGAGCAGGAACTTGCGGCAATCGATGAATATTGCAGACGCTTCAAGGTCTCTTCACGTTCGGCCCTTGTGAGGGAGGCCCTTATGGAGCGTGTCCTCAAGGGCCTCGAAGAGAACCATCCGACCCTCTTCTAGAAGATGAAGTCGATCACGTCCTTGATGTTCTGGACATAGTGGAACGTCAGGCCGTCGATATACACGGGCTTTATGTCCTCGATGTCCTTGCGGTTGTCCTCGGAGATGACGATCGTGTGGACTCCGGCCCTCTTGGCGGCGAGAATCTTCTCCTTGATGCCGCCCACCGGCAGCACTCTTCCCCTCAGGGTCATCTCTCCTGTCATGGCTAGGCCGTGCATCACCGCCTGTCCCCTCAGGGCTGACACCATCGAGCTTACCATGGTGATACCTGCGGACGGACCGTCCTTAGGGGTGGCGCCCTCCGGCACATGGACATGGATGTCCTTGGCGGCGAACTCTTCGGAAGTGATGTTGGCCATCTCAGGATGAGCCTTTATATATTGGTATGCTATGGTGGCCGACTCCTTCATCACGTCACCGAGATTTCCGGTCATGGTCATCACTCCCTTGCCGTTGGACACGGAACTCTCCACGAAGAGAATCTCGCCTCCCATCTGGGTCCAGGCCAGTCCTGTCACCACTCCCGGCGCCTCGTTGCCCTTCTGTTTGTCGTGGAAGGCGACCGGCAGTCCGAGATACTCCTTGAGCATGTCCTTCTTGATCACCTTAGGGCATTCTTCCGTGAGCGCTATCTTCTTGGCGCTCACGCGGGCTATCTTCGCTATCTGCTTCTCAAGTCCGCGCACGCCGGATTCGTGGGTGTACTGGTCTATGATCTCCGCGAGGGCCGGCTTGTCGATCTTGAGGGTGCCCTTGGCTATGCCGTGCTCCTCCAGCTGCTTAGGCACGAGGAACTTCTTGGCGATCTCCATCTTCTCTTCGGCGAGGTAGCCGGTGACATTGATCACCTCCATACGGTCGAGCAGGGCCGGCTGTATCGGCGAGATGCTGTTGGCTGTCGTGATGAAGAGCACATTGCTCAGGTCGTAGTCGAGATCCAGATAGTTGTCGTGGAACGCTCCGTTCTGCTCCGGGTCGAGGGCCTCCAGCAGCGCTGATGACGGGTCGCCCTTGAAGTCGGAGCTGAGCTTGTCGATTTCGTCGAGGACTATCACAGGGTTGGAGGTGCCGGCACGGGCGATTCCGTTGAGGATACGGCCCGGCAGTGCGCCCACGTAAGTCTTGCGGTGTCCGCGGATCTCAGCCTCGTCGTGCATGCCTCCGAGGGCGATGCGGACATATTTGCGTCCGAGCGCCTTGGCGACTGACTTGCCGAGGGAGGTCTTGCCGACTCCCGGAGGACCGTAGAGGCAGAGGATAGGGGATTTCATGTTGCCCTTCAGCTTCAGCACGGCCAGATACTCGATGATCCTGTCCTTGACGGTGTCCAGCCCGTAGTGGTCGTGGTCGAGCACCTTCTGGGCGTGGTTCAGGTCGAGGTTGTCCTTGCTCATCTCTCCCCACGGCAGCTGGAGCATGAACTCCAGGTAGTTGTACTGCACGCTGTAGTCAGGGGAGGACGGGTTGTATTTCTCCAGTTTGGCGAGCTCCTTGTTGAAGACCTCGGCGATCTCCTCGGGCCACTTCTTCTTGGCGGCCTTCTCCCTGAAGCGGTCGAACTCCTCGGCATCGTCCATGCCGAGCTCTTCCTGGATGGTGCGCAGCTGGTTGTTGAGGTAGTATTCCCTCTGCTGCTGGTCCATCTCGCTCTTGACCTTCTGGTTGATCTCCTGCTTTATCTTCATCAGCTCGATCTGCACGTTGAGCATGGAGAGGAGCTTGAGGCCGCGGACCTTGACGTCGTCGTATTCGAGCAGGCCCATCTTCGTCTCGAAGTTCTCCACGTCGATAGTGGTGGCGATGAAGTTCACGAGGAAGCGGAAGTCGTCGATCGCCTTGACGGCGCCGATGGTCTCGCGGGTGCCGAGGTTGGACGAGCGGAGTATGTTGATCGCCTTGTCCTTGAGGGCTTCGCCGATTGCCTTTATGTCAGTGCTGTGGTTGTCCTCCTTCAGCACATCGTCGAGATAGTGCACCTTGGCGGTGATATATGGCTCGTATCCGAGCACTCCATCCAGCTCAAGACGCTTGAAAGCCTGCAGGATGGCGGTCACGGTGCCGTCCGGCATCTCCAGGGTCTTGATGATCTTGCACACTGAGCCGTAGCGGAAAAGGTCCTCTTCCTGAGGCTCTTCCACCATGACGTCCTCCTGCGGCACGGCGCCGATGAAGAATCCTCCCTTCTCGGCGTCCTGGATGAGTTTCATGGACTTCTCGCGTCCTATCGTGACAGGGTAGATGGACCCCGGGAACAGCACCGCATTGCGCAAAGCCAGAATCGGCAGCACATCAGGCAGTTCCGTCTCGTCAAACTTCATGGCTCCCTCGCCCTGGAGCACCGGTATGATGCTTACTTCCGCTCCGGACGGGAAAGTTATTTTCTTATCTTGTCTCATAATTCTGTCAATTTGTCAGTTTTTGTTGCGGCTAAATCCGGTCTGACATTATAGTCAATCTCTATGCCACTGCAAAAATAGCAACTAATGTCAGAACTATTTTGAATAATGAAAAAAATAATATATTTTTGCACTCCAAACTTTTCGAAAATTATTGAAAATTAAATATTAAGACAATGACTAAAGCAGAAATCGTTAACGAGGTTGCCAAATCTACCGGCATCGAGAAGGTTACGGTGCAGACTGTTGTGGAAGCCACAATGGAGAGCATCAAATCATCAATTATCAAGGGTAACCCTGTTTACCTGCGTGGTTTCGGCAGCTTCATCATCAAGCATCGCGCTCAGAAGGCTGCCCGCAACATCACCAAGCAGACGACAATGACCATCCCTGCACACGACATCCCGGCATTCAAGCCGTCCAAGTCATTCGTCGCTGCAGTAAAGACCAAATAATCATTAAATATGCCAAACGGAAAGAAGCATAAGAGACATAAGATGTCAACGCACAAGCGTAAGAAGCGCTTGCGTCTGAACAGACATAAGAAGAAGTAGTCGAGAAAAGCCTGACGGGAGATCCGGCGGGCTTTTTTAATTACTTAATTGATGCAAATGGAAAACACCGCGAAAACAGAAAAAGATCTGGTGGTCGACGCCTCGGCCTCGGAAGTCCGGATAGCCCTGATGGAGAACCATCGGCTGATCGAACTTGACAGAGAGTCAACCAAGGATCACGGCTTCTCGGTAGGTGATGTCTATCTTGGCAGAGTCAAGAAGATCCTCCCTGCCCTGAACGCTGCTTTCGTGGACATAGGTGACAGCAAGGAGGCTTTCATCCACTATCTTGACCTCGGACTGTATTTCACCGCGTTCGACACGTTCGTCCGCGAGAGCAACCCCAACAAGAATCTCGGGGAGCTCTATTCCAAGATCAAGACAGGACCGGTCCTCGCCAAAGAGGGCCGCATCGAAGACCACCTCAAGCCCGGGCAGATGATCATCGCCCAGATTGTCAAGGAGCCTATCTCCACCAAAGGATCCCGGCTGACAGCGGAGATTTCATTGGCAGGACGCAACATTGTACTGCTCCCTTTCGCAGAGAAAGTGAGCGTTTCCCAGAAGATCTCCTCCCGCGAGGAGAAAAAGAGACTTGAAGTCCTGGTGCGCAGCATTCTGCCGCACAACTACGGCGCCATCATCCGCACGGCTGCGGAGGACAAGAACGCCGCGGTGCTTGTGGCCGAACTCCGCTCTCTGATAGAGAAGTGGGAGGGTTCGTGGAAACGGATCGCGGCGTCGAAGGGCGTCAAACTGCTCTTCACCGAGTACGACAGGACCACGGCGACCATCCGCGACCTTTTCAACGAGACATTCTCCAATGTCTATGTGAACGATCCCAAGATCTATGATGAGGTGCGGCGTTACGTGTCGCTCATCTCCCCAGACAGGGAGAAGATAGTCAAGCTCTATGAAGGCAAGGAGCCGATATTCGACCATTTCGAGGTGTCGCGCCAGATCAAGAGCTCATTCGGCAAGATCGTGCCGATGAAGCAGGGCGCTTACCTGGTGATCGAGACGACTGAGGCTCTCAATGTGATCGATGTCAACAGCGGCATCAGGGCCAAGACCAATGACCAGGAGGAGAACACCTTCGAGGTCAACAAGATTGCGGCGGAAGAGATTGCCCGCCAGCTTCGCCTCCGTGATATGGGAGGCATCGTCATAGTCGATTTCATCGACATGGACAAGGCTGAGCACCGCAACGAGCTCTTCAAGTATATGAGGGAACTTATGGCGTCGGACAGGGCCAAGCACAATGTCCTGCCTCTGACCAAGTTCGGCCTCATGCAGCTCACCCGCCAGCGCATACGCCCCGTGACCGAGATAGACACCGCGGAGAAATGCCCCCTGTGCCACGGCACCGGCAAGATCACCTCTACGGCCGTCATTGACGAGCAGATAGAGAGGGTGCTGGCCGACTTCGTGGAGAAGGGCGGAAAGACATTTACGCTCAAGGTCAGCCCTATCCTGGGCGCGTACCTGAGCCGCGGATTCAATTCTTTTGTCCGCAAGTGGAAACGCAAGTACAAATGCAAGCTGGAGATGGTCGAAGACAGCGACTTCAGCATCCTGCAATATGAATTCTATGATGAAAAAGGAAAGGCTCTCAATTGAGAGCCTTTCCTTTTCAGAATCTATTCGTAGTCGCCGGCGGGGTGTTTGACGTCCCTTACCGCGACATCCCACACCTTGCAGCACAGGTCCTTGCCGTCAGGCCCCTCCACATAGAGGGTCACGACATAGCGGGCGTTGTCCTTGGCGTATTCGTGCACAGGGTTCTGCTCGGTGGAGGTGGTGCCGTCACCGAAGTCCCATTTCCATGAAGTGATGTTACCGTAGCTGCGGTCGCGGAAGGCCACGAGCCTGCTGTGGTCTATTACCTCGTGTGTCCAGGCGGCCTCGACCGGCTTGCGGAACTGTGCTTCGAGAGGCATCAGGGTGAAGAGGCGCTGCATGGAGGCGTTGCCGAACATCCTGTGATGCTTGGAGAGGTTCCAGAATCCATTGTTGCCGCGACCTCCGTCGTAGTCGATCACGGCCCAGCAGAGACCGATCTTCTTGCCCTCGTAGAGCTTGCTCTCCGTCGAGTGTGCCGGTCCGTCCGGGCTGGCGAAGTCGAACGGGGTGATGTAGAACTCGAACTTCAGTGTGCCGCTCTCGCCGTGCTTGAAGTCGTAGCTGTAGGCGTAGTTGGCGTAAGGGAGCTCCTTGAGCCACTGCTGGGTGCCCCAGACCATGGTCCAGGACTTGCCCTGGGTGGGAGGGGTCATGATGTGGTAGTTCTGCGCATGCACGTTCTGGAGCTGGAAGAATGCGTCAAAGCGGCTGAGCACATCATCGTTGAGGCGGAACTCGTCGATGTGCGGGCCTCCGGAGAGGTCTCCGTCCACCACTATCTCGAAGGTGTCGTTGCGCAGGCCGAGCTGGTCGAAGTCCCAATAGTCATCGTAGGCTTCGTAATAGAAATACAGGCGGTTGAGCCCGTCGACCCAGCCGACCTTGACCTTGATGTCCAGGGTGGACTTGTCGATGCCCTTGTGCTTGCCGCTGTCGTCCCACATCTCTTCCATAGGGACGGTGTAGCTCTCCGGCACGATGTCCCAGTCGGAGAACTCTCCGTCTATGCGGGGAATCTGGTTCTTCGGGAACTGGAAGACCTTGAATCCGGGTTCTGTGACCTGGACGTCTATCGTCCTGCCGGGGAGCATGGTCTTGCCCTTATACGGGTTGTCCTGGGCTCCCAGCGGGATCAGGGAGAGGGCGGCGAGCGAGGCGGCCGCCAATGGTTTGAGGATGGTCATTATTTGTAGTTGTAAAGTTGCACTTTGATGAATCCCGGGTCAGGCGTGCCGAAGTTGAGGCCCTGCCCGGAGAAGCCTTCTTCCACGGCATATACGAGGTCGTAGCGGAGCTGGATCTGGTCGCCGTTGAGCCAGCGGCCCTCCACCCACTCTCCGTCCACGAAGTCGCCTTCCGTAACCTTGGCGAGTCCCACGATGTCGCTTCCCTCCTTAGGGAGGAAGGTCACGCGGACATTGGATCCGAGGACGAGGTAGCTGTCCGCGCTCTCCTGGATGATGATGGCGTAGCCGATGGCGTCGGGGGCGTAGGTGCCTCCGGTGAGCTGAGGTGCCCCGCCGTTGCGGCGCCCGCTGGAGACGAGTTCGCAGCAGACCTTGTAGTCTCCGAGGAGAAGTTCGTCCTTGAGTCTCATAGGGTTTGAGCCCTTGAGCCATGCGGCGCGTATGCGGCCTTCGGCCTGCGCGTCCAGAATCTGTGCGGATGCCGCGGCCGCCTTGCGGTAGAATGCGCTGAAGGTGGCGTTGGACGGGTTGAGGGCGTCCCTGTCAAATCCGAACGGAGAGTAGCCTATGCCGCCCATCTCTCCGATGGTGAACGCCGCGTTGGCCGCTCCCTGCTGCCCGGCGCGGGATTCAGGCACGAAGACAGGATTGCCGCTGCGGGAATACATCCTGAGTATGCCCGGGTAGTCTGTGAGGTAGATGTCCGGGGAGAGCATGTCGATGGCGGGAGCCGCCGCTCTCCAGATGTCGTGGTTCTGCGCCTGAGGGCCGCCTGACGGGTAGTTGCCCGGGCGGGTGTCCTCCGGCTGGACTATCCACGCGTTGACGAAGGTCGGCAGGTTGTACTCCGCCTTGCCGGCTGCTGATACCGTGTTCAGATATGAGGCGTAGTTCCATGCCATGAAGATCTCGTCCGTGCGGTCGTTCCGCCCGAATACTTCCTCCCAGGTGCCGGATGTCCTGAAGTTGCTGTGCTTCCAGGCGGAGAGCGTCTCCGGAAGCAGGGACTCCTTGTGCTTGACGAGGTACTTCATCAGCTGCTCCGGCACCGCTTCCGCGAAGGCCTTGTTGGCTGCAGGGCAGAAGTCCCGGGTGTAGCCGTGCAGGCCGACCTCGTTCTCCATCTGGATCATTATGACCGTCTGCTCTTCCGAGTCGATCTCCTTGATGTGCCGCATCATGGCCGCGTAGGCTTTGCCGTCGGCCTCGGCCGTAGCTGCCCCGAGGGTGCTGAGTATAGGGAGCGTCTTGCCGTCCTTGGTGAGGGCTGACGGGAAGCGGGCGGCGTCTTTCTTGACCCATACAGGGTGATAGCTGCTCACGCCGTTCTTCCAGCTTCCGAACCAAAGCAGGGCGAGCTTCATGTCGTGAGCCCTGGCATCGGTGATGAGATCATCGACCACTGTGAAATCAAATTTCCCTTCCTGAGGCTCCGTCTGCTCCCAGCTTACTACGGCGAGGACGGTGTTGATGCCGGCCTGCTTGAGGGCGTCCCAGTGCGGGGCCATATACGCCCTGCTGGATGAGGAGGAGTTCATGAGTTCGCAGGAGAGTGCCAGATACGGCTTTCCTTTGACTATGAGTTGTGTGACATCGCCTCTCTTCTCAAGGTGAGGGGCGGGTGCTGATGCGGTGGATGGCTTGTCTGCCTGCTGCGTGCACGCGGCCAGAGCCAGCGCGGAGGCGCAGAGTGTGGTAATTAATTGTTTAGTCATATTGTAGTTTTAGTTCGATAAAGATACGGATATTTTCCGATAAGCTCTTGCATGGAATGAAATTATTCGTATCTTTGCAATACATACAATTTAGAATAATTCAAAATTAGAAGCGATTATGAGCAAGAAATTCAGATGTACCGTTTGCGGTTATGTATATGAGGGTGATAACCCTCCTGCAGAGTGTCCGGTTTGCCACGCGAAGGCGGACAAGTTCGTTGAAATCAAAGAGGATGATGAGAAGTGGGCCTGCGAGCACAAGCTCGGTGACGGCCAGGTGGAGGACGCCGAGGTGATGCAGGGCCTGCATGACCACTTCAACGGCGAGTGCACCGAGGTGGGCATGTATCTGGCGATGAGCCGTCAGGCTGAGCGCGAGGGCTATCCTGAGATTGCAGAGGCGTTCAAGCGCTATGCTTTCGAGGAGGCCGAGCATGCGTCAAAGTTCGCCGAACTCCTCGGTGAGGTGGTATGGGACACCAAGACCAACCTCAAGAAGCGCGCTGAGGCCGAGGCCGGTGCCTGCGAGGGCAAGCTTGCCATCGCCACCCGCGCCAAGCAGCTGGGCTACGATGCCATCCACGACACCGTGCACGAGATGGCAAAAGATGAAGCCCGCCACGGGGCAGGCTTCAAGGGTCTTTACAAGAGGTTCTTCGGGGACAAGTAATTCCCGGTTCAAAAATAGCCGGAGGGGGCCGGTGCAGCTATGCGATGCTTTTGTGTTGAGCATAGTTGCGCCGGCCCCCTCCGGCATTATATTTTCTGTTATTTCTTCGGGGCGGTGTATGACCAAGTCTTGTAGACCGTGCTGCCGTGAAGAGGCTTCCAGCTCAGTGTGAATGACTCCACCTTGTTGTCCTCCAGCAGTGCTGTGTTGTCGCTTATGGCGGAAATAGTTGCTGCAATCTGGGTGTCAATGGCATCCTTGTCGTCCTCCTTGACCGTGTAGAGGGAGAGGGCCGGAAGCCAGTAGTCCGGGAAGTATGTTTTCATCACCCGCTCCGTATTCTCGTTGTACGGTGAGAGGGTCATTATCCATTCCTGCTTGTAGCGTGCAGGCGGGTTCAGATTGAGGGTCTTGTTGTCTTCTGTGGTGAACATCTTGTACTTGCTGCCCTTCTGATGTCCCTTCTTCAGATCAATGTACAGGCCCTGGATGCCTATCCAAGTTTTGGAAGAGAAGGAATAGGTGTCGGAGGCGTTGCTGATCTTCCATATCCAGCTGTGCCCCATCGTGCAGTCAGACCTTAGTATGGGCTTCGCGAAGTCATGCCTCCAGTCATATTTTGAATCCTTGGTCAGTCTAGGAAGGACGCCTGCCTTATAATTCCACTTCGGTTTGTTGCCGTTGTAGGTGAAATCCATCTCCAGATCCATCACATTGTGTGTCCAGCTCTTGGACATTTTCACCCCTCCGGTAAGCTCTATTTCCGGCTTGGTGAGGACATAGGCGGTCTCAATGGACCATGTGAGATTCTCCGTATATGTTGATTCCCCTTTGAGACTGTTGGCCGGTGATATATGCTCGACGGTGGCGGTGTTGTTGCTGAATTGTGTCTGTGTGCCGAAGTTGGACATATAGGCCCAATAGGCTCTCGGCTCTTTGGCTACATCACCGAATGCTTCATTGACCCTATATTCGTTCCAGTCCCTTTCTTTCTTCGGTCCGCAGACAAGTACGCTGTTCTCGGCGCGAAGTTCCTGATGGACAAGGTAGTAGTCGGACCCTTTGGTATCGTTGACTGCCCATATCTCGTAAGAAATCGTGATTGGTTCGAACTTGTGTCCGGCATAGGCGCTGTAGGAATAGGATATCTTCTGCGCGTTGGTGATCTTCTCCAGATCCTGACTGTCCTCATTAGGGATGGCGGAGGCGAGAATGCTGCCGCCCTTTACTGCGGACATCGTGTTGTTCCCGTCCAGCCACTCGGCAAGGTCGTCGGCGTGGAGTCCGTAAAGGTAGGCGGTCGGCGAGTCGTCCGGACGGTTTTCCATGTAGGATTCTCCAGTGGAGTCGTCATCCCCGCTAAGGGTGATCTTTATCGGGCTGTTCTCGTCGAGATCGGTGATGATGCGGTATTCTCCGCCTCTGATGGCGATGATGTCGCAGAGCACCCCGTCCGTGTCCCCATCATCGATGAATACCGGTACGAGCAGGCCGTCCTTGTCTTCACTGATATTCAAGATATTGTGTATGGCGGTCTTGCCTTCTGTGCTGATGGAGAGCGGCCCGCTGCCGATGGCTTTCCTGATGGAGGATTGGATTTTGCGCAGGAGGGCATCCGTCCCCGTCCGTGTAGGTTCGCAATAGACGAGGCTGCCACCGCGGGCGAGCAACGCAGCAATTGCAGTGGCATCCGCGGAGCTGAGTGCGGCTGCGGCCTTGTCGTGGAGCACTACGGTCTTGACGGAGGCATCGAGAGCCTCGGCCTTGTCCGAGATGCGGTTCGCCAGGGCCTTGGCGCTGCCCGTGTAGGAGTGCGGGAATATGTAGGTTCTGGATTGCGTCTTGACGGTGAGGACATCTTCTGCCGGGTAGTCCGGCTCGTTGATGCTGCCGGAGGTGCTGGTGAGAGGCTGCCTGTCACAAGCGCAGATTGCCAGGGCGCAGAGGGCTGCGGGGATGATTCTTCTTATGTCCATGAGATCAGAATGTGAAGTGTGAGACTTTGTCGTATTCTTTGAGTATGGCGACATCGAGTGTCTTTTGGGAGAGATTGTACAGGGATGACCACTGCGTGTGTGAGGTCGGCTCGTTTATGTCCACATCCGTGGCCACCGCCCCGAGCAGCTGCATGGCCTGTTCTGGGGTAAGCTTGTAGGCGTTGAGTTTCAGGGTCTCCCTCATCTTGTCGTAGCGCCATCTGCCGTGATCGGTGAGTCCGCCTTCAGGGTGTCTTTCCATGTCTGGGCTGACATAGAAATTGGTGACGCAGCGCAGGGTGTCGTTGCCGTTAAGAACCTGCATGAGGTTCGGGCGGCCACTGAAGTCCGGGGAGGCATAGACATATTCTACGATGGCGTAGTCCCCTTGGGCGTCGGCAATGAAGAAGTGGTAGTTGCCTCCGGCAGGGGAGCCCTGACAGAGATTGTAGCCCTTGAGCATATCTATCGCCTGGTCTACGGTGGAGGCCCTGTCTAGGAGCAGACGCATGGCGACCGTGGTGATGATGTTCCGCTTGCCAGGAGTGTCCTGCACAGTAGCATCTCCGCCCAAGTGGAGCACGCCCACCGCGAGACCGTCCTCGTTGATGCCGTCCATCAGGGCGTATGGGAAGGCCATCATCACAGAGAGATCGGAGACCCCGTCGGTATAGAATCCTTTCTTGAGTCCGAGCCAGTATGAATCGACCATCGAGATGGATTTCTTGCCGCCTTCCGGAGCAGTCCTCACCATGACAGCTGTAATCGGAATTTCCTTGCCGGTAGCGGGATCCTTGTGGCAGAAGTCGAAGTTGCGCCCCATGAGGTAGGAGCTTCCGTCTGCGGACGGAGCCGCGAAAGCGCTGCAGCCCGCGCCGGTGTTGAGTTCAGGGGATTTTTGCGGAATCTTGTCAAACAGCTCTCCGGCTACGAAACTCACCATGCCTTCGGCATCTGTAGGCTGTGCCGCAAGCATCGCATCTAGCTTGTAGTCTTGCGTGTAGTTGAGTTCATAGAACCTGCCGCCTCCGCTGTCAAGGTCTTTCATGGACCTTATCATCTCCAGCTTGGAGCGGTCGGTGATGTAGGCTGCCGGGTTGGATGTGACCTCGGCGCTGTTTCGGCATCCTGCCAGGGATGCGGCCGCTGCGAGGGCGGCGAGCAGAACAGTCTTCTTCATACAAGTAATCATTAATCACTGGCCCGCCTCGGGCGGACGCCATCAACATACAAAATAACGATAAAAATGTGAATTTTACAAACTTATGGTCATGTCCGCCCCTGCCGTCACGGCTTCCCTGTGAGAGATGAAGATGACCGTGAGGCCTTGGCGTTTCATGTATTCACGGAGATTGTCGAGCATGAGTCTTTCGGTTGCCGGGTCGAGCGAGGAGGTGGCTTCGTCCAGCAGGAGGATGCTTCCCTGTTGCAGGAGGGCCCTTGCCACGGCTATCCTCTGGCACTGGCCTTCACTCAGGCCGCTGCCTGACTCCCCGCAGATGCTGTCAAGCCCCAGCGGCAGGTCGAACACGAAATCCGCGGCGGCGATGTGCAGCGCCCCGCGCATGCTCTCTTCCGTGGCTGACTGGTCCGCGAGCAGGAGGTTGCTCCGTATCGTGCCGCTCATCAGGCTGTTGCCCTGAGGGACATAACGGAAGTTGCCGCGTGCGCTCTTGCCCGCCGGGCATGAGGACTTGCCGTCATATATGGAGATGTTGCCGCTTTCCGGCTTGAGCAGGCCGAGGATCAGTTTTACGAGGGTGCTCTTCCCGGCTCCGGTAGGCCCTGCTATGGCGGTGAGGGTTCCAGGGCGGAAATCGTGTGAGAACGCCTTCAGCACTTCCTGCCCTGAAGCGTCAGGGTATTTGAAGCTGACATCACTGAAACGCACGCCTGCGGCCCCGTCTGCAATCCAGCGCGGGCCGTCCTCCTCGGCAGGCAGGCTGTCAAGCTCCATCAGGCGCTCGATGGAGGTGAGCGCGTGGATGAACGCAGGAAGTTCCCTTGAGAGGTCGGCCACAGGGCGTTGCACCTGTCCCACGAGTTGCAGGAAGGCCGTCATCATGCCGAAGCTGACAGCTCCGCTCCTGATGCCGAGTATGCCCCAGATGAAGGCCGCGGCATAGCCGCCCATGAATCCGAGCGACATGAGCCCGCGCGCCACGGCGTTATAGTTGAGTCTCTCTGCCGTCTTGGTTTTGAGTCTGGACTGGAGGCTGCCCAGGGTGCCGAGTACCCTGGCGGTGCCGATGAGGGTCAGTGCCAGGATGCGGTTCTGGAGATTCTCCTGGATGAGTTGCTGGATGTCGGAGTCGAGGCTCCTGATGTCGGAGGTCAGAGACCTGAGTTTCAGGAAGAACAGTCTTGAGCCGCCAATGCCCACCAGCATCAGTATGAGCAGAACCCAGAGCAGTCCCGGCGCCATCAGCAGCAGGTAGGCCGAGGCCGCGACCAGCTGGCATAGGGTCACCGCCGCTCCCGGGATATGGCTGCAGAGCAGTTCCGATACGACCCGTATGTCCTCTTCGAGGCGGTTGACCGCGTCTCCACTGCCGAATCTTTCGCGCCCGCTCCACTCGCTGGCGAGGACCTCTCCGAAGAGGCGGTGTCTCAGCGCGTTCTGTGTCTGGAGGATGCCGTATTTCTCACAATACGAGTATGCCACATTGCTGGCGAGCTGGACGGCCATGATGCAGGCCATCATGGCGATTCTGCCTGCGAGCGGGGCTGTGGAGGCCCCGGTGGCCACATCTACGAGCTCTTTGCAGACCCATACGAATGACAGGGATGCGGCAATGCGCACAAGGCCCAGGAGGCTGCAGGCCAGCGCCCAGCTTCTTGACGGTCCGGACATCCCCCGGAGTCCCCTGAGGCAGCTGCGCAGGCTCTGCATCACTTATCAAGCAGGCCCGCCTTGTCCCATTTGTCCACGAGGGCCTCGGCATCCCGTGCCGCCGTGTCCTCATCGACATCATATTGCGCCAGCAGCAGATCCTTGACATCCGCGGCTTCGAACTCCTTGCCCTGAACGGCGTTCCAGAGATAGGCCGCCGTGGAGTTGAGGGATATTATCTTGTTGAAGTCGATCTGGGCGAGTCCCTCACCGACTACCATATAGGTGTCTCCGATTGAGCGGAGCACGAATCCTTCCTTGATTCTCATTGATATATAGTTTTTTGTTGTTGTCTGTCGTTTTGCGCCCTGTTCCCGGGGGTGTCTGTTCATGTGTCTTGCCGCGCTGCCGCCCTGTTGGACGGGAGTCTTCGGCAGATGGCCAGGAGCCAGCGCCGTACAGGCAGCAGGGAGCGCCACAGCCTGCCATTGCCGGGCTTGAGTTCCTTGCCGTTGTCCCGGATTATCCTTGTCACCTTGCCGAGCACGTCTTCTTTCCGGAAACTCTCCGTGCCGCGGATGTTGCCGTCTCCCATCATCGTGTAAATGTCCCCTTCACGGGAGATGATGCGGTGCATCACATACCTCCCCGGGAGCCTGACGAGCACGATGTCTCCGATCTGCGGGTCTTCGCATCTGCGCAGGGCCACGCTGTCCCTCCCGTCACGGATGAACGGGAGCATGCTGTTGCCTTTGGCCTTGAGTATCACCTCGCGGCCTTCGCTCAGGAATTCTCCGGCCTGGCTGAGCAGGATGTCGTTCGGGAGCTGGACCTGTGTCATCTGGCGGATACGCTTGAGTGGCACAGTTGCGCCGCTTCCTTGTCCGGGCGGCAGTCCAGGATGTACATCGGGACGAGGCTTACGAGCCGGCTGAGGGTGGCGTGTATGCCGTCCGCCGTGCCTTTGATCTCGCGGAACGCCGAGCAGGAGGAATAGATGGAAGCGTAGGCTTCCACGGGTGAGAGCTGCTGGATTCTGTTGTCGGCGCATTGCCGGATGCGGACTATCGCCGAGAGCGGGGCGCTCTCCGCCTTGTAGCACGGGGTCTTGCCGCTCCATGGGGAACCATAGATCCGGGCCTGCCCGTCCTTGATGCGGATGACGGGGTTGTCGTCGTTGAGCAGGGTGCTCCCGGGGATATGTTCCCTCCAGAGGCGGCTGTGAGTGCTCTTGCCGGTACCGCTCTTGCCGAGGAACGCGTAACCGGCGCCGTCGCAGACCGTGACTGACGAGTGTATTTCCAGCGTGTCAAACGGGGCTGAGGCCAGGGCGAACATCAGCATCAGGGCGTTGTCCACAGCGAAGTGTATGGCTCTGGCGCTGCCGGAGAGGAGTTTCAGCCTTGCGCTGCGGAAGTCCTCGGCGGCCATCAGCACCCCAAGCACGGGGAGGTTCACGTCAGGGGCCATCCGGACAGCCCAGCCTCCGTCAAGGCGGCTGAAGGACAGCCTCGGATAGCCTTCCTGCTTCACTTCATAGAAGGGTTCCGTCTCCGGGACTTCCAGCTCGTCCACGATTTGGAGCGAGCATAGAGGGGAGGGGGCCGCCATGTCTTTCTGTGCCGCCCCGCAGCCAGGTTTGATGTCGTTGCTCGGTTCCGCCCCGTTGCCCGGTTTGAGCTCGAACGGGGTATAGTTGGTGCAGACTTCCCAAAGCGCGGCGTCTTCCGGCGCCGTGACTTCTATGAGGTGGTCCGCTATGGTATATTGTCTTGTCATTTTCTTGTAGCCTGTCGTTTCCCTCCGCATCTGCGGCTCTCTTTCTTCATTCTCGCCTCTGCTTTTTCTATCCGTCCCGAGTTAGAAGTTGTTTTGGATTTATTTGTCATAAATTTTATGAAGATTTTTCTGTCAGAGTTTTTTCTGGATTTTGAGAAAGATAGTAGAACTATCTGACCGAAAAAGCCAGGAAAAAATATGGCGGAAAAGCAAGTAAAAGAATTTTCAACATAAATCAAAATAACTTCTTATTCGCCCCGCAGTACGACCTTCGTGCCGGTGGTGAAATACATCCAGAAGAACTTCACCGAGTCAAGCGGGAAAATCGTGGCGTGGTTGAGGAAGTCCTTGGAATTGCGGCAGAAAGACTCTATTTTCCTGATGAGGTACGGGTCTTTGCTGTGGTCGCGGCGCCGGCGTTTCTTGCCGAAGTTGCCGACTTTCTCCATGAATCTCCACAGTTTGTCGGCCTTGGCTTCCGCGTGTCTGCTGTATAGCGGGGCTTCCTGCTCAGGAAGGCCGAGGTAGCGTACTATGAACGCGAGGAAGGCCTGCCACTCGCTCATTATCCCCATTTCCTTGAGCCTTGTCTTGAGGAGGTCCCTGTCAATCTCGCCGCAGTGGGAGTGGAGGACCATTGCCCAGTCGCAGAGCTGTCTCAGCCCCAGACCGCCGCAGTAGAAGTGCTGGAGGAGGTGGACGAAAATGAACATGGCGTCGAAGTCTATGGACGGGATGCGGACGCTGGTGCCGCCGATGTCTATGCTCCGGCAGCCGCCAGGTTCGAAGAGTGCCGCCTGCGCCGAGTCCAGTATGTCGTTGATCCTGTTTCCGAGGCTCGTGTGTACGGTGCCGTGGAGTTCAATCTCGATATCGCCTATCATCGCCCCGAAGTGCATTTTCTCCAGACCCTCGCTCTCGAAGTCGTCAGCTATCCCGGAGAGGACGGCCTTGGCGGCATCGTAATCTTCGGGCCGTATCATGAGGTCGATGTCACCGGGCATCCTGCCTTCCGGCCTGGAGTAGCATCGGGCCACTGCCTGGCCTTTGACGAGCACTGTGGGTATGCCGGCCTCGTCGAACAGGGGGATGACCCTGGCTATCATGGCGTTGATGGCGGCGTTACGCTTCTCTGTGGCGACGCGGGTGGACATCAGTTTCAGGGAGACGACCCCGGGGACATAGCCTGATGGACACACGGCGGCCCCGTCCGTGACCAGACCGGCCACAGTCTGCTCTGTCGCGAGGCGATATGCCCGCTTCCAGATTTCAAGATCCGGAGGAGTGATGCCGCCGGGATTGTCACAGTCTGTGGGCCCTGTGTCGGCGGATGTCCCGGATCTGTATGTGTTTTGGTTTCCGCCTCTTGTCCCTGCCGTTTCCTGTGATGGCGGGAGGACCGGCTCCGTCCCCCAGAGGCCGCTCCTGAGCAAGGTGAAGAATAATGAGGTCGCTGTGTCCATATCTTATGCAAATTTAGCATTTTGTGGCGCACCTGCAAGCCTTCCGTACGGGCCGGGTGCCTGCATCTTGCGCCGGGCTGATTCCCATGCTGTCCTGTGTGGTGAAACGGCCATGCAGGCGGAACATGTTTCTAGTTGTTGGTCTCGCGGCACTGCCCCGGTGTCATGCCGGAGATCTTCTTGAAGAGCGCGATGAAATATGAGACGTCCGCTATGCCGCAGAGGGTGGCGATCTCGGCTATGGACCGGTTGCGCTCGGTGAGCAAAAGCTCCTGCGCCATTTCTATCCGGACTTCCGAGATGATGGCGCTGCTGCTGGAGCCGGTCAGCGCCTTGATCTGCCGGTTGAGGTTGGCTCGTGTGGTACAGAGCCTTTCGGCGATGGTCTGCAGGTCTACATTCTGGTTGCTCTCGATCTGCTTCCTGATCTCTTTCCGGAATCTCTCCACGAGAGTGTCGCTGTCAAGTTTTAGGCGTGGGACGGAAGGCCTCCTGTTCATGGCGTTCTCGAGTTTGCCGCTCATGTCTTCGAGCTCCATCTCGGTGCGTCTGTTCTTGCTGAGCAGCAGCCACACGGCAAGGGCCAGGATGATGGTGGCGAAGATGCCTCCGGCGAGGATCCGGCGTTTGCCGTACAGGTGACGGTCGCGCTCGCCGCTCAACTGCTCGTTGCGGTAGCGCGCGTTGTATTCGTTGAGCTTGTCGTTCATCTCGCTGTCGTAGAGCGAATCCTTGATGTGGGAGTAGAGCATCAGGTGCTCGAAGGCTTCGTCCGGGGCGTCCTGCTTGAGGGCGCGGCTGAGTCCCAGGTGCGCGTGGATCATGTTGTAGGCGTCTCCTCTGCTGCTGAAGACCTCGAGCGCGTTCCGGTAGTATTGTGCCGCGGCGGCGCTGTCGCTTTCCTGGAGGCAGATGTCTCCGAGCTGGTTGCAGCTTATGGCCCAGGAGTGCAGGTTGCCTGATCTCTCAAGCTCCGGAAGAGCCTCCAGGAGCGAGGCTTTGGCCTGGCCTGTCTGCCCGAGGGCAATCTGTGCTGCCGCCATCTGGGAGAGCCTTATCGCCGCCTTGTCCTTGAGACCCATCGCGATGTTGATGTCGTATGCGCGGCGGGCATATTCCAGGCTCCTGTTCTCTTCGCCGAGGCTGTGGTAGATTTCCGCCGCCATTCCGCAGCGGACGGCGAGCTTGATGGAGTCTTTCTGCTTCTCGCAGATGCGTATGGCCTCCGTGATGTATTTCACTCCTTCCGAAGCTTGTTTGGAGACCAGGCATATGCCGGCGAGGGTGTTGAGGGAGTACGCGATGCGGCTTTCGTCCCGCAATTCCCGCCCGATGTCGAGCGTCTCCCTGGCGTATTCGAGCGCCTTGCTGTAGTCTGCCTTGCGGAACCAGACGATGGAGAGTGTGTTGCAACAGTCGCACTCAAGCTCCCTGAGTCCGGCTTCTCTGCTGAATGCCAACGCCTTGCTGGCGCTTGACAGAGCTTTGTCGTAGTCCTGCGAGTCGTAGTACCATTCTCCGGCCCAGAACCATGTGACCGCCCTGACGCTGTCCATGCTGCTGCCGGGGATGATTCTCACCAGCTCGTCCGTGAATCCGTCTTCTGCCAGAAGCCGGAAGAACTTTTCCGCCGTCTGTACGGCCTGTGTGCCTCTCTGGCGGTCAAATGTAGTGGCAAGCGAATCCACATCCGCAGGAATCGCGTGCTGCGCGGATGCAAATATGGCCAGATATATCAGTATATGTAATTTCATAGCGAAATGGCTCCCATGGTTTGTGCGGGGAACCATTTCGCTAAGATACTGAAAAGATTTGAAAATCCTATTCCTGGTGGAAGAGGCTTGGGCGATTATTTCGTCATGTTCACATTGATGCGGTACATCTTCCCTGGCTCCAGAGTGAGGTCGCTGGCAAGAGGAGTTGAGCTCTTGCTGAGGCTACTGCTAAAGTTAACTTTAAGGGTCGCGCCGGCTGGCAGGGTCTGGGCCTTACCGGTATATCCCACCAGATATGCGGTGATGTAGCCGCTGCTGTCAGGGCTGATTCCGGTGCCGTATGTGCTGCCATCAAAGTCGCTGCCGAGTCCTAAAGTGATATAGTCCCATGGGTTGCCGTAATATGTGCCGAACGAATTTACCCTGGTCCATCCAGCGAAGCAGAAAGAAGCATCGCTTCCGTCGGCTTTTTTTGCTTGGAGGGTCACGAATTTTACCGTAACGGCAGAGCTTGGCACTTTGGCCGAAATCTTGATGACGAAGCAGATGTTCTTGAGCGTCACCTTCGCCTCGCCCGCTTTGAGCGCGGCGATGTC
>ERZ1026860.244-NODE-244-length-41704-cov-20.743067_pt1 | contig 41704 bp, 34 predicted proteins | sample MGYA00380160_ERZ1026860 | MGnify/ENA primary metagenome ERZ1026860 (study PRJEB33269, sample SAMEA4719796) | human gut metagenome | biome: human-associated habitat; feature: organic feature; material: feces | place: Cameroon | collected 2013-10 ... | reverse complement strand
CGCTGGCAGCCCGGCGCGGCAAGCGCCGCACCCTGCGCATCGGCATCACCAAGGCAGAGCGGGAGCAGTACCGCGAACTGCTCAAGACCCTTGATCTGGGCCTTGAGGATCGCCTGACCGCCCGCGTGGGACTGCTTTCCGGCGGTCAGCGGCAGGCGCTGACTCTGCTGATGGCCACCATGAACAAGCCCAAGCTTCTGCTGTTGGATGAGCACACCGCCGCACTGGACCCCAAAACGGCGCTGAAGGTGCTTACCCTCTCGGCACGCATTGTGGAGGAAAACCACCTGACCACCATGATGATCACCCACAACATGAAGGATGCCATCAAATACGGCAACCGCCTGATCATGATGCACGAGGGTCACATCATCTACGATGTGGCAGGGGAGGAAAAGCAGAAGCTGCACGTCTCCGATCTGCTGGCAAAGTTCCAGATCGCCAGCGGCGGCGAGTTTGCCAACGACCGTATGATCCTGTCCTGAAGAGGGAGCGCGATGACAGAACTTTGGAAACGAGCAGCGGCGCTGGTCGTCAGCGCTGCATTGGCCTGTGCGATGCTGCCCAGTGCATTCTCGGAAGAAGCAACGGATGCTGTGGAAGCAAAACTTACAGCAATGACCTTGCGGGAAAAGGTTGGGCAGCTGTTTTGGGTGCGCCCTGAAGCACTGGACTTTTCACGGAATCCTGAGAAAAAGACGCTGACGCAGACCATGCGGCGGAATCTAGAACAGTATCCGGTGGGCGGGATCGTGGTTTTTAAGAAGAACATTCAGGATGAGAACCAGCTTTCCTCTTTGATTGCGAATTTCCAAAGCGCCTCCAAAATACCAATGATCGTGGCTGTTGATGAAGAGGGCGGCTCGGTGGCTCGGCTGGCAAACCATGAGGCTTTCTCTCTGCCCAAATATAAGAGTGCCCGGGAGATCGGCGAAACAGGCGACCCGGAGCAGGCCCGCCAGATGGGACAGACCATCGGTGGCTACCTGCGCGCTTACGGGTTCCATCTGGACTTTGCGCCGGTTGCGGATGTGGATTCCAACCCGGCTAATCCGGTCATTGGCAGGCGGGCTTTTTCTACCGATGCGCAGCAGACGGCGCAGATGGTGGCCGCTGCAGTGGAGGGCTTTCACGAGGCCGGGATGCTTTGCACGTTGAAGCATTTTCCGGGTCATGGTGATACCGGGCAGGACAGCCACTATGGAACAGCGACATCCTACAAGACGTGGGAAGAAATGAAAGCGATGGAGATGCTTCCCTTTGAGGCTGGGATCGCCGCTGGGGTCGATGTGGTCATGACGGCGCACATCACGACCCCGAATGCGACCACGGACGGTCTGCCGGCATCGCTGTCCTACACGATGATAACAGAGCGGCTGCGCGGAGAATTGGGCTTTCAGGGCGTGATCGTAACCGATGCACTGGAAATGAATGCCATCAAAAACCATTTTACGCCAGCGGAATCGGCTGTGGCAGCGCTTCGTGCAGGTGTGGATGTGCTGCTGATGCCCAGCGACCTGCGCGCGGCTTTTGACGGTGTAGTTCAGGCGGTGGAGGACGGCACACTTTCAGAAGAACGCCTGAACGAAAGCGTCCGGCGGGTCTTGACCCTCAAACAAAAGGCTGGACTGGATCTCAGCGGTTCGTCTGAAGAAAAGCAGTCTGTACCGGAGGAAACCTCTGATATAAAGTGCAGCTTTTCGGACTGGCTGAAAAAGCTGTGGTATGGGGCTGATACGGCAGCGTAAACCCCAAAAAATAGGTGCAAGAAAACAGGCTCCCCGCCAATGGCAGGGAGCCTGTTGCTGTATCCGGCTTACCGCTTGATATCGTAGTTCATGTTCATCAGGTTGCGGATGGTGCTCACATCATCGGTGATGTTGGCATCGCCGTGGATGGTGTGCTTGATGGCGCTGCTTGCCACCGCAAAGTTGATCATATCCATAGCCTTGTAGTTGTGCAGCATGGCGTAGATCAGGCCGCTGGCAAAGGCGTCGCCGCCGCCCACGCGGTCCAGAATGTTAAAGGTGTACAGCTTGCTCTCGAAGGTATGACCCTCGTACCACATAAAGGCTTTCAGGCTGTTCTCGCTGCCGCTGTGGGCGTAGCGCACATGGCGGGCGATGCACTTCAGGTTGGGGTAGCGCTCGATAAACCGCTGGAAGATCTCGTCCTGCTGCTCGTAGCTGGGCTGCAGGGGCACGCCGTCCTTCCAGTCGCCCTTGCTGTGGTCGTTTTCGTCCTTCCACAGGTGGTAGGGCTCAATGCCCATCAGCACGTCCACATAGGGCAGGCACTCGGTACAGAAGTCCCGTGCTTCCTCCCAGGTCCACAGGGTGGAGCGGAAGTTGCCGTCAAAACTCACGGTCAGGCCCTTCTTCTTGGCGACTTTCAGCATATCAAGGATCAGGCTGCGGCAGTTGGGGGCCAGTGCCGGGGTGATGCCGCTGAGGTGCAGCCAGTCGTAGCCCTCCAGCAGAGCGTCCAGATCCACCTGAGAAAAATCGTACTCGGTAATGGCGCTGTGCTTGCGGTCGTAGATGACCTTGGAAGCGCGGATGCCGTAGCCGGTCTCCAGATAATAAGTACCCAGACGGTTAGAAGGGGTTTCGTCCGGCTCGGTCAGGATCATGGGGGTGCAGTGCACATCGTTGGAGCGCAGCCAGCGCACAGCGCTCTTGCCCAGACTGTTGTTGGGCACTACGCTGAAGAAGGTGCTGTCCACGCCAAGGTTTGCCAGCGCCAGCGCAATGTTGGCCTCGCTGCCGCCGTAACTGGCCTCAAAGCCGGATGCCATGCGAATCTTTTCGTAGTTCGGCGGGGTCAGGCGCAGCATGATTTCACCACAGGTGATGAACTTCTGGCCATTGGGTTCGCTGCCAAGGATCGGATTGAAATGTTCCATAAAGCTCCTCCTGATGACATTGCGGAAATCCGCAACTATTAACACATCGTTGTATCCATTATAGTGCGTTCCCGGACAGAATGCAAGCGTTTGCACGCGCAAGCAAGAGAAAATAAACCATAAAATTTGGTAAAGTTGCCGAAAAAGCTGCCTTGCCGCAGAATTACACCCCGGTCAGGTCAAAGCTGGGGGTGTATTCCTCCTTGGCGCTGCTCTTCTGCTGCATATAGCCCTGCACAAGCCCCTTGTCCATGGCGTAGTTCACCACCCGGCGATATTCGTAGGTGGTGATGCGCCGCCCAATGCCGTGCTCTGCGGCCTTGTAGAAGGGGGTATACTGGCTCATGACGCTGGGCAGAAAGCACCCGGGGTCGGCATCGTTCCACGCAGCCATCTGGTCCAGCACGGCAAAGCTGTCCTCCACATGGCCCGGCAGCGCCAGATGCCGCAGGATGACCCCCTTCTGCAGGATGCCGTCTGCATCGAACACCGGATGCCCGGCCTGCGCCATCATGGCCTCGATGGCGGGCTTTGCCTCGGCAAAATAGTCCGGCGCGGCAGAAAGCTCTGCGGAAAGGGCAGAGGACACATATTTTAGATCGGCCAGCCAGATGTCGATGTACCCGCGCCACGCCTGTACGCTTTCCACGGTCTCGTAGCCGCCGGTGTTGCACACGATGGGCAGCCGCAGCCCCTTGGCGCGGGCAATATCCAGCGCGGCAACGATCCACGGCTGCCACTGCCCGGGGGTGACCAGATTGATATTGTGTGCGCCCTGCGCCTGTAAATTTAAAAAGATCTCAGCCAAGTGTTCCACGGTGATCTCTTTGCCCAGTCCCTCGGCACTGATGGGATAGTTCTGGCAAAAACAGCACTTGAGGGTGCAACCGGAAAAGAACACCGTGCCGCTGCCCCTTGTGCCGCTGATGCAGGGCTCTTCCCAGTGGTGCAGGGCGGCGCGGGCAGCTTTCAGGGTAGCGCCCGCCCCGCAGAAACCGGTGCGCCCGGCGGCACGGTTTGCACCGCAGCGGCGGGGGCAGAGGGTGCAGCAGGAGGGAACGGAAATGGTTTTCGGCATAATATCCAAAGTCCTTTGCTTAAAATTTTCGTATTCAGTATACCACTTTTGGTGCCATTCGTGCTATACTGAAATACAGAGAAACGATAATACAAAAAACGCAACATCTTTGCAGGACAAGGACTGCGTTATAATGGAGGAGACCATGCGCACCGAAACCGATGAGATCCGCGATAATCTGAAATATCTGACCCTGCTGGCCAGAGATTACCCTTCGCAGGCGGCGGCCGCCAGCGAGATCATCAGCAATCAGGCGCTGCTCAAGCTGCCCAAGGGCACCGAGCATTTCATGAGCGACCTGCACGGCGAGAACGAGGCCTTTGTGCACATCCTGAACTCTGCCTCCGGTGTCATCCGGGAAAAGGTGGATGCCGTGCTGGGCGATACCATGCCGGAGGCAGCCCGTGCCGAGCTTGCCACCCTGATCTACTATCCCACCGAAAAGCTGCCCCAGCTCAAGGCACGCTGCACCACCGAGGATGCGCTGGAGCAGTGGTACACCCAGACCCTTCTCCAGCTGATCGACATCTGCCGCCTGGTGTCCTCCAAGCACACCCGCGACCATGTGCGCAGCTGTCTGCCTTCCAGCTGCGGCTATATTCTGGACGAGTTGCTCCACGCCCACTTTGAGGATCACGATAAGGACCTGTACTACGGTCAGATCGTGGGCAGCATCATCGAGAATGGCCGTGCCGACCGCTTTATCGTGCGCCTGTGTGAGCTGATCAAGCATCTGGCGGTGGATAAACTGCATATCGTGGGCGACCTGTTTGACCGCGGCCCCCGCCCGGACATTATTTTGGATCTGTTGATGCGCCACCACAATGTAGATATCCAGTGGGGTAACCATGACGTGGTATGGATGGGTGCTGCCGCCGGCAGTCCCATCTGCATCTGCACTGTACTTAAAACCACGCTTGCCTACCATAACCACGGGATGCTGGAGGACTGCTACGGCATCAACCTGCGGCACTTGCAGCGCATGGCAGAGCAGTTTTACGGCGAGGACGATCTTTCTATCTGGATGCCCCACACGGACGCCGCCCGCGGCCCCTATACGCAGGGAATGCTCCACCGCTGCGCTGTGATGCACAAGGCCATCTCCATCCTTATGTTCAAGCTGGAGTGTCAGGTCATCGACCGCAACCCGGATTTCCAGATGCAGGGGCGGGACTATCTGCGCCGCACCGACTGGGACGCCCACACCGTGCAGATAGGGGAGAAGCGCTATCCTTTGCGGGACACCTCCTTCCCCACGGTAGACCCGGCAGACCCCGCAAAGCTGAACCCGGACGAACAGCTGGTGCTGCGCAAACTGGTGCAGTCCTTCCGGCAGAGCGAAAGATTACAGCAGCACATTGAATTTTTGTATGCCAAGGGCAGCGTGTACCACATTGAAAACGGCAATCTGCTCTACCACGGCGCTGTGCCCATGAACACGAAGGGCGGCTTTGCAGTGGAGCACTTCGAGGGACGCCGCTACTCCGGCCGTGCCCTGATGGATTACTGCGACGCCCGCGCCCGCCGTGGCTACTATGGGGCAGAGGGCAGCGCCGCCCGCCAGAGCGGACAGGATTTTCTGTGGTATCTGTGGTGCGGCAAGCTTTCGCCGCTGTTTGGCCGCAGCGCCATGACCACCTTCGAGCGGCTGTATATCGCCGACCCCGCCACCCATACGGAGGTCAAGGACCCCTATTATAGCTGGTACAACGACGAAGCCGCCTGCCGCCGCATATTGGCAGAGTTCGGCCTGCCGGGCACGAGCCATATCGTCAACGGCCATGTGCCGGTGCAGGAGAAAAACGGCGAGAGCCCCATCAAGGGCGGGGGACGGCTGGTGGTCATCGACGGCGGGTTCTGCCGCGCCTACCACGAAAAAACCGGCATTGCCGGGTACACGCTGGTGTATTCCAGCCGCACCATGTCCCTGCGCACCCATCAGCCCTTTGAAAGCGCGGAAAAGGCGGTGCGGGAGAACTTGGACATCCTGTCCCAGAAGAACATTCTGGAGACTGAAAATCATCGCATCCTCGTGGAAGATACGGACGAGGGCGAGGTGCTGCGGGAGCGCGTGCATGACCTCAAGCAGCTTGTAACGGCCTATCAGCTGGGCTGGATCCCGGAGGCGCGGTGCGAAGATCGTGTTTGGTGATATCGCCAAAGGGTAAAATCTGGGTCAGCTTTGGTCAAAATTGATGAAAATTTCAATAAAAATTTGGAATATCCGCGTGTAATCTGGGCAAAACAGAAAATAATGAAACATGTACAAATCGGGCTTTGCTTTTTTGTGGAAGTAGTGTATAATAGGATAGTTATAAATCCGCCCCTGTGTTGGTGAATCTGTACACCCCGGCGGTACAAGTAACGAAATGGAATGCTTTCAGTAGCCTTAACAGGCCTGTGGCACAGGCCTTTGACAAGGAGATCATAAAAGTGGAGAAATTTGTTATTACCGGCGGTAAGCCCCTGCACGGAGAAGTGACCATTTCCGGCGCAAAAAATGCGGCTGTGGGTATTCTGCCTGCTACCATTCTGGCAGCGGATGTCTGCGTGATCGAAAATCTGCCCGATATCAGCGATGTGTCGGTCAGCCTCAAGATCCTGAGCACTCTGGGTGCACAGGTGAAGATGCTCAACCGCAACACCTACGAGATCGATACGCGGCATCTGGTCACCACCAACGTCCCGGACGACCTGTCCCGCCAGATGCGCGCCAGCTACTATTTCCTTGGCGCACTGCTTTCCCGCTTTGGCAAGGCACAGGTGGCCATGCCCGGCGGTTGCAATCTGGGCCCCCGCCCCATCGACCAGCACCTAAAAGTGTTCAGCGCGCTGGGCGCAGAGGACAGCGTGGACTACGGCATGATCACCGTGCGCTCCAAGCAGGAGTTGACCGGTGCCCATATCTTCTTTGATAAGGTCAGCGTGGGCGCTACCATGAATGGTATGCTCTCTGCGGTCATGGCCAAGGGTCAGACCATTCTGGAAAACTGCGCCAAAGAGCCCCATGTGGTGGATCTGGCAAACTTTTTGAATATGTGCGGCGCAGACGTGCGCGGCGCCGGTACGGACGTCATCAAGGTGCGCGGCGTGGAAAAAATGCACGGCTGCACTTACAGCATCATCCCGGATCAGATCGAGGCAGGCAGCTACATGGTGGCTGCTGCTGCCACCGGCGGCGATGTTCTCATCAAGAACGTTACCCCCAAGCACTTGGAGCCCATCACGGCTAAGCTGCGCCGCGCAGGGGTCGATGTGGAAGAATTTGACGATGCAGTGCGGGTATCCCGCACCGGCGATATTCTGCCGCTGAAGATCAACACCATGCCGCACCCCGGCTTCCCCACCGATATGCAGCCCCTGATGGGTGTGCTGCTGAGCGTAGCCAAGGGCACCAGCACCATCACCGAGAGCGTGTGGGACAACCGCTTCCGCTATGTGGACGAGCTGCGCAAGATGGGTGCCAGCGTGCAGGTGGACGGTCAGGTGGCCGTGTTTGAGGGCGTGGAAAAGCTCAGCCCCGCCCCGCTGCGCGCTTCCGACCTGCGTGCCGGTGCCGCCATGGTGGTGGCCGCTCTGATGGCCGATGGCACCAGCGAGATCGAGGAGATCGGTCATATCGAGCGCGGCTACGAGAATATCGTGGAAAAGCTGCGCGGTCTTGGTGCAGAGATCAGCAAGGTGGAGCGGGTGCCCGCTGCACTGGAACAGGCCTTGTAACACAAACAACAAAACAAACAGCCTGCCGTAAATTTTGTGCGGCGGGCTGTTTTTGGCTGATAACATAAGAGGTTTTCATGGCAGAGTTCATTTCATTGTATTCCGGCTCCTCCGGCAACAGCAGCGTGGTGCGCTGCGGCGCGCAGTACCTCATCGTGGATATGGGCAAGGGGGTGCGCACCACCACGGCAGCGCTCAAATCGCTGGGGCTCGCCATCAGCGATTGCGCGGGCATCCTTGTCACCCACGAGCACAGCGACCACGTCAAGGGGCTTTCCACCTTCCTGAAAAAGAACCCGCTGCCGGTGTACGGCGCAGCGGCTACGCTGGATTTTCTGGATGCCAACGACATCGTGCCTGCCAACTGCGAGCTGAACGCGCTGGAAGGCAGGGAAGAGGACATCGGCTGCTTCGGGGTGCAGTCCTTCCCCACCAGCCACGATGTACCCTGCGTGGGCTACCGCATCCACACCCCGGACGATAAGACCATGACCATCGCCACCGACCTTGGCACCCTGACCCCGCCGGTGCACGAAGCGCTTTCCGGCTGCGACCTTGTGGCGCTGGAAAGCAACTACGACCTGCACATGCTGCGCAGCGGGCCCTACCCCTACTATCTGCGCGCCCGTATCGAGAGCGTCCGGGGACACCTTTCCAACGACGAGTGCTCCGCAAAGCTTCTGGAGCTCATCCAGAGCGGCTGCAAAAAGTTTGCCCTGTGCCATCTCTCGCAGGAGAATAACACGCCGGCTCTTGCCCTGCAGACTGTGTTCACCACCTTGGGCGCAGCCGGTGTCGTGCCGGAAAAGGACTGCATCGTGCAGGCACAGCGCCGCAACGAGGTAAGCCCTGCATTAGAGTTCTGATTTGTTAAACAATAAAGCCATCTGCCACAGCTGATTCCAAGGAATTCAAACCCCGGTCATGCTGCGGCAGATGGCTTTTTCTTTGTACGTTGATTCACGCTTATTTTGCGATTGCTTCTCTCAGAAAATGTACAACTCCGGCAGAAATAAAACGACTTATTCTGCGGCCTTTTGCACCCGGATATCACTGCCTAAAAACTGAATCTGCACAAAGGCTGCAAGGCGGCTGGAGATCTTCTCGGTATACAGCTTTTCCAGCAGTGCCCCGTCCGTGATATTGGTGGTGACGATGGTGGGCAGCTTTGCACCCAGACGGTTATTCAGCAGGCTGTACAGGTTCGTCAGGAAGAAGCTGGAATTGAACTCGGTGCCCAGATCATCCAAAATCAGCAGGTCAGCGTTGCAGGCAGTCTGGAACAAGGTCTCCTCCTCACCGCCGGGGTCAGTGCCGAAATGCAGCGCTTCCAGCTTGCCGAAAAAGTCCGGGCAGGAGACATAGATCACATCGTAGTTCTGCCGCAGCACCTCCCCGGCAATGGCAAGGGCGGCATGGGTCTTACCCAGCCCTGCGTTGCCCACCAGCAGCAGGCTTTCGCGGGTGGCAGGGGAAAAGTCTGCGGCGTAATCCCGCAGGTCGGCAAGGACCTCGGCCATGTAGCTGCGCACGCTCTCGCCCAGCGTCTTGTCCACCGTGTTGGGGTAGTAGTCCAGCTGCATGGTATCAAAGCTGGAGATGGACAGGCTGGACAGTTCCTCGATCTCCTTCCGGCGCAACTGCTGCATCACCCGGCGCACACAGTCGCAGGTATGGCCATCCACCGCGCCGGTGTCCTCGCACCGCTTGCAGGTAAACTTCGGTTCCAGCGCATCCGCGGGGCGTCCGCTCTCAGCCAGCAGAGTGGTCAACTTCTGCTTTGCTGCCGCAAGTGCAGCAGCAGCTTCGGTGCGGTCCTTGCCGGAAGCTCCGGCGATCGCGCAGCGGATGCCCCGCACCCGCACTTCCTCCTCGGCGTGGCGCAGCCCGGGAATGGCGGCTTCGGCTTCGGCCTGTGCATCCTGTGCCAAGGCGCGGGCGGTCTGCCGCCGCATGGCTACGGTACGCAATGCCTGCTGATACAATTCGTTTTTGGTACGCATAAAGGCTCCTTACTCCGGTTTCTTGATCAGGGAACGGCGGCGGGTGGCGTTTTTCAGGATATCGTTTCCGCTGGGCGTGTCGCGATCCACCCGGATATTCCGGCTTGCACCGGCTGCGGCCACTGGCCCGCGCACATCGTGGATGCTGCGCAGACCCTTGGCGTTCCATGTTTTAAGGATGCTGTTCCAGTACCACAGATCCCGCTTGGGGCCGGCCTGTACGGCGGCTTCCTGCACCATGGCGTCATCGTAGCCGTACACCTCGTACCAGCGTGCAATGGCCTTGCGCCCGCCCAGCGTCAGCTCCTCGGGGGTGATCTGCAGCAGGTTGCTGACGTATTCCTCGCGGCTCTGGCGCAGTGCCAGCAGCTTTAAGTGGGCATCGGCCTGCTCGCCGGTCTCCACGCCCTCGGCACGCCAGACCTTCAGCTCGTGGGTCACGGCAGCCATGGTGCGCTTGCCCCGGCTGGCCACATAGGCTACGCACAGCATTACAGCTTCGGGTGCAAAGCCTTCCTGCACATACAGATTTACCAGCTTTTCCATCTCGGTATGGGTCAGCGGACGGGCAAAGCTGGTCTGTGCGCAGTCGATCAGGCTGGAGATCATAGGGTCGGTGCGGCTGGCGGCGGCGATCTCCGCCCAGCGCATGGGGGCGGGGGCGCTGGGCTCTGCGCCCGGCGCGGCGTTTTCCTCGTAGCGTTCCAAAAGCCCCGCACCCGCCCAAAAGGCCAGCGCACTCTCGGCACTGATGCGGCTGCGCAGCTTGAGGTCGGCGCAGATCTTGTCCGGGTCGGTCACGCCGGTGGCCAGCACATACAGCGCCACCCGCACATTGTATTCTTCGGCAATGCCCAGCTTGGAGAACACAAGCTGCGGCACGGCGATGGTATCGCCCTTCAGTTCTTTCAAACGGTAGATCATGGTTTCCTCGTTCGGTTTATTCGTTGGCAGGATCCGGCTCGGCAGGCGGCTCCCAAGGATCGCAGTCCATCATGTCCGGGCAATTGTTCCAGCGCTCCAGCTCGGCATCGTAGGCGTCCTTCAGATACTGCGCGGCGGCGGCGCGCCCTTCGTCCGTAAGCGGAAATATCTCCCGGCGGCGCAGGGCGGGGTCGGTCTTGTCGATCGTCCAAGGCGCGGGCCAGTAGTCCACAGTGAGGATCTTTTCCTCCTTAGTGGCATCCGCGCCGCCGTCCGGGTCCGGCACGGTGCGCTTGCCCGGCGTAAGCCGGTAGCGCAGCCCGGCCTCGTTGCCGCTGTAATCATTCTTGCACAAAAAATAGTGCAGCAGGGGAACAAAGATCATGGTGCAGCTCGTCCTTTCCGGCAAAAGGCACGGCCTTTTGCGCAATCAATTCTATTATAAAGCCGCCGGGCCAAAATGCAACAACTTTTTGTGAAACGCCCCGCAAAAGCTGCCCCGCTTACAGGAAATCCGGCCTTGACAGCACCGCAGAAATATGGTAAAATATTGCCTGTTGCAGCAGATGTGCAATGTGCTACTGTGGCTCAGCTGGTAGAGCAGCTCACTCGTAATGAGCAGGTCGCCTGTTCGAATCAGGTCAGTAGCTCCAAAGAAAAACCCCCGAAAGTTGGCTTGTGAAGCCGATTTTCGGGGGTTTTTCTTTGTGCGGAAGGGGATGGGAAAGTGGGCGCTTGTGCCTTAATTACCCCTGTTTATCTGAAAATTGCTTTAATGAGTGGCGCAATAAAAGCACGGTGCAAACTGCATCGTAGGGCAATAAATTATGCGCAGCAAATCCATCCGCAATAAAAAAGATACTCCCACACTGCTCCCGAAGGCAGTGCGGTGCACCCTTGTGGATGCACAGGAAGTATCTTCTGCAATAAGTATAGCACCGGACGCCGGAAAGACAAGGGAAAATTCAGAATGATATTGTTTTGTATGCGGCGGCGTGACCGCCTTGATGAGAGCTTGCGTCTGCGGTATACTGGGGCAGAAGGAAGGCGATGAAAATGGATTTTTCTGAAATTGCAGCAATCGTGGCTATTATTGGAGCAGTTGTATCTCCGGTAGCAACGACATATCTGAACAACAAACACGCAGAAAAAATGAAACAACTGGAATACGAACATCAGGACAAGATAGAAAAGCAGCAGCACGATCGTGAAATCTATGAAGGGTACATTCGTGCGGCGGGGGCTTGTGTTCAGGCTGCCAACACAGACGCGCTTCAAGAATTTGGAAAACATTCTGCGCTGGCAATGTGCTATGTCTCAGAAGATGTTCGGCAAGATATGATGAGGTTGGAGAAGATCAATCGGTACTCGGATGAACGGACACAGCGTGTTGAACTTTTGAATCGGATCATCGGTAAGCTGCGGGAGTTCCGAAATGCGGAGCCAAAATCTGGACAATGACAATGGCAGATCTGCCCCTCCGCGAGGAGGGCGACCTGCTGTGCAAGGTGCACAAAAATCCACGACTTATTTCTATCCACGCCCTCCGCGAGGAGGGCGACACATGGCAAAGTGCGCCCGGTGGCGTGGCAGCGTATTTCTATCCACGCCCTCCGCGAGGAGGGCGACCAACCATTCTTCTTGACAACTGTAATGACGTTGGAATTTCTATCCACGCCCTCCGCGAGGAGGGCGACCTGGGCAACGTGGCGCACAGTGCCCTGCAAAAGCTATTTCTATCCACGCCCTCCGCGAGGAGGGCGACGGTTATCACTTGTCACTACACTGGGTCTAATACATTTCTATCCACGCCCTCCGCGAGGAGGGCGACAGTGCCCAAGTTCTGACCTTTGGTCAAAGCGCCTATTTCTATCCACGCCCTCCGCGAGGAGGGCGACCAGTTGTAATTGTCCAACACCTGACCGCAGACAATTTCTATCCACGCCCTCCGCGAGGAGGGCGACCAAACTCCAGCTGTTCAATCAGACCAGAGCGAGAATTTCTATCCACGCCCTCCGCGAGGAGGGCGACGCCGATTCCCGGCGATGTCCTTGGGGTGCATCGGATTTCTATCCACGCCCTCCGCGAGGAGGGCGACTCGTATTTGCGCCAGCGTTCAGCTGTCGGGACAATTTCTATCCACGCCCTCCGCGAGGAGGGCGACTGTATCCGGTATGCGCCTATCTCTATTGGCAAAGAATTTCTATCCACGCCCTCCGCGAGGAGGGCGACTCCAACTATCTTGACCTATATGTACTTTATTCAACGTATTTCTATCCACGCCCTCCGCGAGGAGGGCGACTGATCAGGGACTAGGCATAGACGAACTGACCGGCATTTCTATCCACGCCCTCCGCGAGGAGGGCGACCAAACTCCAGCTGTTCAATCAGACCAGAGCGAGAATTTCTATCCACGCCCTCCGCGAGGAGGGCGACGCCGATTCCCGGCGATGTCCTTGGGGTGCATCGGATTTCTATCCACGCCCTCCGCGAGGAGGGCGACTCGTATTTGCGCCAGCGTTCAGCTGTCGGGACAATTTCTATCCACGCCCTCCGCGAGGAGGGCGACTGTATCCGGTATGCGCCTATCTCTATTGGCAAAGAATTTCTATCCACGCCCTCCGCGAGGAGGGCGACTCCAACTATCTTGACCTATATGTACTTTATTCAACGTATTTCTATCCACGCCCTCCGCGAGGAGGGCGACTGATCAGGGACTAGGCATAGACGAACTGACCGGCATTTCTATCCACGCCCTCCGCGAGGAGGGCGACCAGGATAACCCCCCGCGATAGCAGCCGTGTACGATATTTCTATCCACGCCCTCCGCGAGGAGGGCGACGCAGCAGCGGGCGCACGCCGCGGGAACGGCGCAACATTTCTATCCACGCCCTCCGCGAGGAGGGCGACTATAGAATCATTCTCCGGCGTATTGGCCGATTTATATTTCTATCCACGCCCTCCGCGAGGAGGGCGACGACTGCAGCAGCCGGCACAGATGACCATGGGAGACGATTTCTATCCACGCCCTCCGCGAGGAGGGCGACGGATCTCCCGCAGCCCGCCCAGACTGTGCATTTTAACATTTCTATCCACGCCCTCCGCGAGGAGGGCGACGATGGTCTGAGAGCGGCTGACCGCTCCTGACCTCTGATTTCTATCCACGCCCTCCGCGAGGAGGGCGACCCGCGCTCTGGGCGGCAGGGGATGCAGACCGGCTATTTCTATCCACGCCCTCCGCGAGGAGGGCGACAGCCTGCCGTCAGGGCAGACCTTTGCCAGATACTTATTTCTATCCACGCCCTCCGCGAGGAGGGCGACGCCGTGACGCGGTTCTGACCCTTTGCCGTCCGGGTATTTCTATCCACGCCCTCCGCGAGGAGGGCGACAGGTACATACAAGGCACGGCCAACAATCAAAGTTAATTTCTATCCACGCCCTCCGCGAGGAGGGCGACACCGCCGGACTTGCTCAGCCCCTCAATGATCTTTGCATTTCTATCCACGCCCTCCGCGAGGAGGGCGACCCAAGCTGGTGGAACCGCTGGACGATCCGAGCAAGATTTCTATCCACGCCCTCCGCGAGGAGGGCGACCCAGAGCCCAAGGATCGTCTGACGGAGATGCAGATTTCTATCCACGCCCTCCGCGAGGAGGGCGACATCATCAGCTTTTCAAAGCGTTTGCGTTTCACCTATTTCTATCCACGCCCTCCGCGAGGAGGGCGACGTATGGCAGCACCATAGTGCCCATCGCGTTTTTATTTCTATCCACGCCCTCCGCGAGGAGGGCGACACAGCATTCTGCTGACCACATCGCTCAGCTGGATGATTTCTATCCACGCCCTCCGCGAGGAGGGCGACCCTCCTGTTTATGCCTTTTTGGGGTAGTAGATCTTATTTCTATCCACGCCCTCCGCGAGGAGGGCGACGTTTCCTCGCGCTTATCTTCACCGACAATAAAGCCATTTCTATCCACGCCCTCCGCGAGGAGGGCGACACTGCAAGGGGCCGGATGGCCGCTTTGCAATCCATATTTCTATCCACGCCCTCCGCGAGGAGGGCGACTCTGGCGGTAATTCCAGCAGAAGCTCAACTGTAAAATTTCTATCCACGCCCTCCGCGAGGAGGGCGACGAAAGGCTATCATTGTATTGCAAAACTAGTTTATATTTCTATCCACGCCCTCCGCGAGGAGGGCGACCGCCGCCCTCAAGCGCGACCTGACCCGCTTTGACATTTCTATCCACGCCCTCCGCGAGGAGGGCGACGCTACCCGGACGGCTGGTCTAACATGGCTGGGCAGATTTCTATCCACGCCCTCCGCGAGGAGGGCGACTCTTGATTTTTTTGTCTTATTTGCACTAGTTTTGTCATTTCTATCCACGCCCTCCGCGAGGAGGGCGACCGTACTCGTGCAATGGTCCTTTATCAGGGCAAGAATTTCTATCCACGCCCTCCGCGAGGAGGGCGACAGGCTGATCGACCCGGAAAAGGCAGATCAGATGGTATTTCTATCCACGCCCTCCGCGAGGAGGGCGACGCGCGCGGGCCAAGAGGGCCGGTGAAGCCATGATATTTCTATCCACGCCCTCCGCGAGGAGGGCGACTGGCTAAGGTAGTTTCCGGCGATCCCGGAAAGATTATTTCTATCCACGCCCTCCGCGAGGAGGGCGACCCACCGGTTCATGGCGCTGTCGTCACGCATGATGGTATTTCTATCCACGCCCTCCGCGAGGAGGGCGACCCAGCGGGTAGATCTTCTGGTATCCCTCGATTTCAATTTCTATCCACGCCCTCCGCGAGGAGGGCGACTCCGGCAGCGCCGCACCGCAATCTTCGCAACGGCATTTCTATCCACGCCCTCCGCGAGGAGGGCGACTTTCTGGATCGTCTCTTTAAGCGATTTTGCGGAATTTCTATCCACGCCCTCCGCGAGGAGGGCGACTCGGGACTAAATTTGTTAATGCGCGAAAATATTTAATATTTCTATCCACGCCCTCCGCGAGGAGGGCGACATGACAAGGGCGTTTGTCGGATGCAGACCAGCCTATTTCTATCCACGCCCTCCGCGAGGAGGGCGACGGCATAATACTGCTCCTGCCCGGACGGCAGGCTGTATTTCTATCCACGCCCTCCGCGAGGAGGGCGACAGTGTAAGCCTTGCCGTTTTCGTACAGTGTTGCCTATTTCTATCCACGCCCTCCGCGAGGAGGGCGACTTGCGCACGCCGCTGTAAGACACAACGCCGTTCTCAATTTCTATCCACGCCCTCCGCGAGGAGGGCGACCTGGGCCTGCGGTACGAGGGCGACAAAGCCAAAGTATTTCTATCCACGCCCTCCGCGAGGAGGGCGACTTTTCCTTATCCATGTTAAAACTCCTTATCTGCTATTTCTATCCACGCCCTCCGCGAGGAGGGCGACGACAATCCTGATTTTGTATACTGACCGTTGTTGTATTTCTATCCACGCCCTCCGCGAGGAGGGCGACAATCATCCCCGGCGGGCTGGTGCAAAAGCTCCATATTTCTATCCACGCCCTCCGCGAGGAGGGCGACGATCTCATCGAGAGGGCGGAGCAGGAGATCCAGGATTTCTATCCACGCCCTCCGCGAGGAGGGCGACGCCAGATTTTTGTATCAGCTTCATACATGGGCTATTTCTATCCACGCCCTCCGCGAGGAGGGCGACGCATAATACTGCTCCTGCCCGGACGGCAGGCTGTATTTCTATCCACGCCCTCCGCGAGGAGGGCGACCAGGAGATCCAGGGAACAAAGCGCGGGCAGGAGAATTTCTATCCACGCCCTCCGCGAGGAGGGCGACGTCTGCCGTCCTCGGTCCGGGCTTCGTCCTGACTGATTTCTATCCACGCCCTCCGCGAGGAGGGCGACTTTTTGGCATACAGCTTGTAGATCACTTTTTTCCAATTTCTATCCACGCCCTCCGCGAGGAGGGCGACCAGTTGTGGCATTTTCAAAACCGGTTTTAAGTTCCATTTCTATCCACGCCCTCCGCGAGGAGGGCGACCATATAATCCAGCATACGGCCCACCGGGCACGAATATTTCTATCCACGCCCTCCGCGAGGAGGGCGACGCATCGGCCACCTGTACTTTGCGCCGGTCGGCATATTTCTATCCACGCCCTCCGCGAGGAGGGCGACGTCAGCTGGCGCACGCCGCGGGCATACAGAACGATTTCTATCCACGCCCTCCGCGAGGAGGGCGACGATAAATCCAGTCCCCAGAATGGTAATATTTTAAATTTCTATCCACGCCCTCCGCGAGGAGGGCGACTCCCGGTTTGACGCTCTCCCCTGCCTGATCCGTATTTCTATCCACGCCCTCCGCGAGGAGGGCGACTACAGCTTGATCAGATAGACGCGCTCGTCCTCGAGATTTCTATCCACGCCCTCCGCGAGGAGGGCGACCGTTGTACGGACAGCCGCGCACCTGACTTTCCAATTTCTATCCACGCCCTCCGCGAGGAGGGCGACCGATGCGGTTTCTGCTACCGGCGGCGGCAATGACATTTCTATCCACGCCCTCCGCGAGGAGGGCGACTGGCTGGTTGAGTTTATGCCATCGTAGCTCAACGATTTCTATCCACGCCCTCCGCGAGGAGGGCGACCTGATAACAGCATGGCTATGGAATTGCCTAGAAAAATTTCTATCCACGCCCTCCGCGAGGAGGGCGACGGGTGTATCCGGCAGCAGCTACAACGGCAATAAATTTCTATCCACGCCCTCCGCGAGGAGGGCGACCCAACCTTTCGTTTCTCGCCGCAAGCAGCAGGTATTTCTATCCACGCCCTCCGCGAGGAGGGCGACTGGATCCCGGCAAAATGTTTTGCGATGCCTGCAAATTTCTATCCACGCCCTCCGCGAGGAGGGCGACGGCCATAGCAAGCCCGAAAATGCTTGAACGGTTTTATTTCTATCCACGCCCTCCGCGAGGAGGGCGACCACGTCCCAGGGCGACCATCAGATCAGCCAGAATATTTCTATCCACGCCCTCCGCGAGGAGGGCGACAAGCTGCTGCACGATCAAGCCGCGCACGCTCTGGATTTCTATCCACGCCCTCCGCGAGGAGGGCGACCAGGTGGGATGCCCAGCCCGCGCGCGGTAAAAGATTTCTATCCACGCCCTCCGCGAGGAGGGCGACGTCTTGTCCGTGGCCGTCAACGGCACGGGAAGCTTATTTCTATCCACGCCCTCCGCGAGGAGGGCGACTTATACGCTCTCGCAGATAAGGAGGTCTAACTATATTTCTATCCACGCCCTCCGCGAGGAGGGCGACCAGTGCAAAACAAATCTCGTATGCGCAGGACATCATATTTCTATCCACGCCCTCCGCGAGGAGGGCGACACGCTGCGCAAGCTGGCAGAAAAAACGCTGGGAGCATTTCTATCCACGCCCTCCGCGAGGAGGGCGACGACCGCACTGACCAATATGCTGGGCAGCGAAGCAATTTCTATCCACGCCCTCCGCGAGGAGGGCGACATGGCCGGGTGGTCGTATGGCCTTGGCTTACGATATATTTCTATCCACGCCCTCCGCGAGGAGGGCGACCCGCCACCGCCGACCAGACTAAACAGTCCATTGACATTTCTATCCACGCCCTCCGCGAGGAGGGCGACGCTCTCGCAGAACTGCCAGTTCCTCTTTTACTCACGATTTCTATCCACGCCCTCCGCGAGGAGGGCGACGCATCGCCGCCCGCACGGTCATGGGTTTTGTAACGATTTCTATCCACGCCCTCCGCGAGGAGGGCGACGTTCTTATGGATCAGCAACCGATAAGTTTTAAAAGATTTCTATCCACGCCCTCCGCGAGGAGGGCGACCTTTTGCGTAGCTACGCAGATAAGTGGTACAATGTATTTCTATCCACGCCCTCCGCGAGGAGGGCGACCTCATGTCAAACTTTATGTAGATGACTTAGTAGGATTTCTATCCACGCCCTCCGCGAGGAGGGCGACGCCAAAAAGCCGTTCTGGCCATGTGCTATACCCTATTTCTATCCACGCCCTCCGCGAGGAGGGCGACCTGCTCTTTTGAGCAAAGCTTTCTACTTGTCAATGATTTCTATCCACGCCCTCCGCGAGGAGGGCGACGCCGCCGGATCTCCGCAGCACGCTGGTTGTAGGCAATTTCTATCCACGCCCTCCGCGAGGAGGGCGACCAGCGCCGCGCCCGACCATGGCAAACAGCGTCTTATTTCTATCCACGCCCTCCGCGAGGAGGGCGACCGGCAGTCGGCGGAGTTCGTCAGCAAGCATTTTAAATTTCTATCCACGCCCTCCGCGAGGAGGGCGACGCATCGCCGCCCGCACGGTCATGGGTTTTGTAACGATTTCTATCCACGCCCTCCGCGAGGAGGGCGACAACTGGACACGCTGGAGCGCCGGTACGAGCCTGAATTTCTATCCACGCCCTCCGCGAGGAGGGCGACCGGCCCTGATCGGCGGCAACTTGCCCCGCAAAAAATTTCTATCCACGCCCTCCGCGAGGAGGGCGACTTGATCGTGTAGTTATAATCCCCGGGCCCAAACTATTTCTATCCACGCCCTCCGCGAGGAGGGCGACGATGACAAGGGTGTTTGTCGGATGCAGACCAACCTATTTCTATCCACGCCCTCCGCGAGGAGGGCGACGGAGTTGGCTGCGCTGGCAGTCTGGTTATAGACCTATTTCTATCCACGCCCTCCGCGAGGAGGGCGACAAAAGACACTATTGCCACAAATGTATCTTTTTTATTTCTATCCACGCCCTCCGCGAGGAGGGCGACTCGGGACTAAATTTGTTAATGCGCGAAAATATTTAATATTTCTATCCACGCCCTCCGCGAGGAGGGCGACCGATGGTATAGATCTCGTCGTTATCCGGGTTCGATTTCTATCCACGCCCTCCGCGAGGAGGGCGACGGCAGCCCGGTTTTTCGCAATCGTAGTAGTGCTGAATTTCTATCCACGCCCTCCGCGAGGAGGGCGACGTGGACAAGCTTTGTGCTGTTGAGCAGCGCATCCAATTTCTATCCACGCCCTCCGCGAGGAGGGCGACGCTTTCCGCATACTGGCATCAGAGGGCGCTTTTGGATTTCTATCCACGCCCTCCGCGAGGAGGGCGACAGTTTCTGGATCGTCTCTTTAAGCGATTTTGCGGAATTTCTATCCACGCCCTCCGCGAGGAGGGCGACGGGCCCAGATCGAGCATGGCGTTGCATACCGGAATATTTCTATCCACGCCCTCCGCGAGGAGGGCGACGATGACAAGGGTGTTTGTCGGATGCAGACCAACCTATTTCTATCCACGCCCTCCGCGAGGAGGGCGACGATAACTTCCAGCGGCTGCCGGAGGCCGTTCTGCTATTTCTATCCACGCCCTCCGCGAGGAGGGCGACCTCGCAGAACTGCCAGTTCCTCTTTTACTCACGATTTCTATCCACGCCCTCCGCGAGGAGGGCGACGCAGTCGGCGGAGTTCGTCAGCAAGCATTTTAAATTTCTATCCACGCCCTCCGCGAGGAGGGCGACCCGCCGGGCAGAGGCTGCTTGTAATACGCAAGACGATTTCTATCCACGCCCTCCGCGAGGAGGGCGACGTGCCCTATAAGGACTACACCAAAATCATTTCAAAATTTCTATCCACGCCCTCCGCGAGGAGGGCGACGCTTGATATCATCCACAAGTACGTCAAAAAGGCATTTCTATCCACGCCCTCCGCGAGGAGGGCGACCGGCGTGTACTACTACTGCAAGGCAGTCAACACGATTTCTATCCACGCCCTCCGCGAGGAGGGCGACATTCAGCGCCCAGCGCGCCAGCGGTTGGAGCGCTTCATTTCTATCCACGCCCTCCGCGAGGAGGGCGACCAGGAGATCCAGGGAACAAAGCGCGGGCAGGAGAATTTCTATCCACGCCCTCCGCGAGGAGGGCGACCTGCCGCCGCTTCAGTTCACTGGTTCGCAGTTCCAATTTCTATCCACGCCCTCCGCGAGGAGGGCGACCGTAATAGCCACGGCCCCCGCTGGTTGGATATGGGATTTCTATCCACGCCCTCCGCGAGGAGGGCGACCTATACTGCCGCATGGAATGAACTGCAAGAAAAATTTCTATCCACGCCCTCCGCGAGGAGGGCGACGCCCACAAAAGAGAGCTGGCCTATACTGCCGCATGATTTCTATCCACGCCCTCCGCGAGGAGGGCGACCTAAAATGGAGTTGTCGAGAAACCAAATTATCACATTTCTATCCACGCCCTCCGCGAGGAGGGCGACTTTAACAATCCTGATTTTGTATACTGACCGTTGTTAGATTTCTATCCACGCCCTCCGCGAGGAGGGCGACAGGTTGGGCGCATCTTGCCGGGCTCAAAGCCGAGATTTCTATCCACGCCCTCCGCGAGGAGGGCGACTTCCTTCAGCTCCTTCTGTCTGCGCTGCCACTCCTTATTTCTATCCACGCCCTCCGCGAGGAGGGCGACAGCAAAAACAGAGAGAAAACTCTCTGCTTTTGTCTCATTATACACCTCTCTGCACAAATTGCAAAGAGGTGCCTGTAAAACAAACTGCAAAATCACACCGTTACTTGTGCAAACGGCTGGTATTCCGGTGCGAAGCGTCCGGGAAAACCATGTGCGCTGCCTGTTCGCACTGGCGGGGCATCAAAAGATCAGCACACTATCCTGCGCAAACTCTGGGTGCAGCCCAACATGCTCGACCTTAGTCTGGTAATTGTTGCCCAACTGGTAGAACCGTAGACTGTCCAAGGCAGGGTCGATCAGGGCGGTGAGCTCTGCCTTGAGCACCGCGTACTGCGATGCGTTCAGCAGGCACTCGAACACGGAATTCTGCACCCGCTGCCCATGATCCACGCACTTCTTGGCAACCTTGCGCAGCCGCTTGCGTCCGGCGGAGGTCTCGGTGTTTACATCGTAGGTGATCAGTACCAGCATGATTGCACCTCATTTCCAAAAAAACGGAGGGTAGACCTCTAGATCGCCCCGCAGGGTGCGTACCAGCAGCAACGCCTGCACATAGGGCACAAGCCCCCAGCAGAGCTTTTCCTTTAAAAACGGGTGGGTGATGACTTCGCGTTTTTTCTGCTGCCATGCGTTCAGGAACGCGCGGCGTCCTTCCTCGGTCAGCAGAACGGCACCGTTTTCCTGCTTTTCAAAGTGCTTTGCGCTCAGCACTTTCTGGTTGATACAGGACAGCACGAAACGGTCAGCCAAAACGGCGCGCAGTTCCTCCATGAGATCCAGCGCAAGGCTGCGCCGCCCGGGGCGGGCACGGTGCAGAAAGCCCACATAGGGGTCCAGCCCAGCACCCTCCAGCGCGGCGGCACAATCGCTGGCCAGCAGGGAATAGGCAAAGGACAGCAGCGCGTTTACGTTGTCCAGCGGCGGTCTGCGGCTGCGGCTGGTGAACACAAAAGCATCGTTCTGCTGTAAGATCAGCACGTTGAACCGGTCGAAATACCGCTGTGCGGCTTCGCCCTCCAGCCCGCGCAGCTGCTCCAGATCTTCGCAGCTTTCCACCAGCGGCAGGGCAGCCGCCAGCTGGGCGCTGGTCTGTTTCAATTCGTCCACGGGCACCCGCTGCGGGTGATCCCGTGTGGCACGCTCCAGCACCCAGCGGGCATTGTACACCTTGCCCAGAATAAAGCTGCGGGCATAGATGCAGCTGAGCGCTTCACTGGCGGCAACGGCGTACTGGGTCTGCCGCAGCAATACGTTGCCGCGTTCCTCGCCCACAGTGCGCGCTAAAAAGCGTCCGCGCGGGCTATAAAAACTCAGGTCGATGCCCATACGCCCGCATTTGCCCATCAGCGCGGGGCTGGCACCGGCGTAACTGAAGCAGAGGATGCTTTCCAGCGTGTGCAGCGGCACCCGCCCGACCTCGGATTTCCCACGGCTGACCACAACGTTTTCGCCGTCCAGCGTGAGGTAAGCATCCTCGCTGAGGACGAACAGGGTGTTCAGGAATTGTCGCATGGTGTCACCTCCGTGGCCGCAGCCTCGTCCAGATAACGCCGCAGATAAGCCTTGGCGTCTGCCTTCTGGCAGAGCACCGGCAGGCAGAGCTCTTTCAGGGAGCAGGCGTTGCAGTGCTTGCCGGGCTTTACCTTTGGGGTGTAGCCGCGGGCAAAATACTGGTTCATCTCGTCTGCCATCTGCCGGGTGGTGCTGCGCAGTTCGTCGGTAAAAGGTACGGCTTCCCGCCGTTTGGTCTCGCAGTAATACAGCGCCCCTTCCGGGATATGGCACACCAGCATTTCTTCCAGCGCCATGGCCTGTGCGCATAATTGCAGCCGGTCAGCATCGGTTTCTTTTGCGTGACCGTGTTTGTACTCCACCGGGTAGGGCTGCCAGCGCCCGGGGGTGCTTTGCAGCGGGATGCCGCTTTCGCAAGCCCGAAACTCCACCACATCGCAGTTGCCGGACATCCGCAGCCGGTGGCTGACCACCCGCATGCCCCGGGTGATCAGCAGATCGCCGCGGCGCTCGGTGCGGGTATCGTCGTGGCAGCGGGCATGGTTCAGTTGTCCCTCAGTGGTGCGCAGATTTTCTGCCCACTGCTGTTCCAGATGGATCAGTGCCCACTGACGGCGGCAAAAGGCAAAGTGCTGGATACCGGACATTTGCAGGTAGTCGTCCGGCGCGTCCATCAGTGGAACCTCTCGCAGTGCACACCCTCCGGCAGGGTGTCGGCCACCGTAACGGTGTAGTCCTGATAGCTGCGGGGCGCGACCACCTCGGCCTTGTGCGCCACGGTAACGGCGTCAAACAGCTTGTAGGCAGGCGCATTGCCCAGCTCGGAATCGTGCTTGAACACGATCAGCTCCCGCACGGCCATCTTGCCGCGTGCAGCGCTGTGGTCGTTCTCGAACATATTCAGGATAGCCTGCCACAACAGCTGCAAGTCCTCCTCCGAGAAGCCGGTGGTCTTGCGGGCAAGATTGGCAGAAACATAACCCTCGGCACGGTACAGGCCGTAGGGCACGATATGCTTGTTGCCCATTTCGCTGTTCTTCTTTTCGGCGTCTGCCTCGGTGGTAATGGCTACGCGGGTAATGGTCACCTCCTGCGGCACGATGGGGTCCACAGAGCGGGCAAAGCTCAGCTGTACCGGGCCGCGCACCTGACCGCAGTTCAGAGCGCCCTTGACAAAGGTGGTCATTACGGCACCGAAGGTGCGGATATCGTAGAAATGTTCGCACATATAATCCCGCAGTTTGCGGTCGATCTCCGGGTCGCTTTTCTTTGCCTTTTTCAGGTCGTCCTTGGGGGTCAGACCGTTGTGCTCCAGCGCCTCGGCATCGCTGCGGTTCAGGGGCACGCCCTCCTTGACATAGATGCGGTAATTGTCGGCATCGGGGGCGTCCTCCTTCAGCGTTTCCACATAGTTGCGGATCTTGCGCTTCAGGCAGACGTCGGTCACCAGACCGTAGCCGGTCTCGGGGTCGATGCGGGGCATGTTGCCGGCATCGGGGTCACCGTTGGGGTTGCCGTTCTCCACATCGAACAGAATGACGAAATCGTAGCGGTTCTTGATAGGTGCAGACATTTTTTATTCCTCCTCGTTCTTTTTGGTAAAGCGTTTCTGGGTCTGGTGGTAGTAGCCGATGGTGAATTTACCCTGATCCGGCAGGCTGAGCCGGGCGGGGAAACCGCTCTCCGGCAGCTGCGCCATCAGCGCGGTGATCTGCTTATCGTAGTGGGTGGCAAGGCCGTCATTCAGCTTTTGCAGATGCTTCTGGCTCAGCCGCAGCAGGGTGGGGAAGGCTATGCCCGGCGTAGCACAGGCGGCGTTGAAATACCGGTCTTTGATGGTGGTATTGATGCCGGGATTTGCAGCCTTTTGCACGGCCTCCAGCACAGAGAACAGCCGCCCCAGAAGATAGGGAACATTGGTGGTTTCGTTCAGGCTCACAGTATAGACCTCCTTGTTCAGCTCGGTAGGGTAATTACGCAGGTAATATGCTTTGATCACAGCAGCCCGGCCACGGGTCACGGCCTGCTCGGCACGGATGCGCAGGGTCACACCGTTCAATAGGGTAGCAGGGTAACGCCCGCCGGTCAGCACGGCGCGCAGCAGGTCACCGGCTAACTGCGGGGACGGCTTTGCGGGTTGTCCGGGCACGGTGCGGGTGGTCTCGTTCACCACAGCCCAGATGGGCAGGGTGCGAAACTTTTCCTTCTCCGAGCAGTCGATTGCCATTTCCTCGGCGTGCTTTTGCAGGTTTTGCGCAAAGCTGCCGAAGGTATCCCGCAAGAAGAACCGCACCGAAAGGCGCGCCGCATTGGGCGCCAGCCCCAATAGATAAAAGTGCTGGTCGGGCGAGAGCTCTTTTTCCAGAAAAGGCACTGTCTGCCCGGCAGACAGCCGTTTGAGCGCGGCCTGCACATCGCTTTCCTGAATGCCTGCGGCTTCGTCTGCCCCAAACAGGAACATACTCATAGCGTCCTGATAGACCGGCTCTGCGTTCTCTGCCCAGCACAAAATGGTGGTATCGCCAACGTGCTTGCAGTGGTCACGGTCGGCAAGCAGGCGGTTCAGTGCAGTGGTATAGGCAAAGGCGGCGTACTTGCTGACAGGGGCGTTATCACCCTGCTCGTGGCCGTAGGAGCAGAAGGCCGGTGCGTTGAAGGATACCAGCGCTGCACCGGAGCTTTGCGCCCCGGGCACACCGCTGATATTGGGATGGGTGCGCTCGATGGGGGCATATTTTCCGGTGATCAGGCATTGCCCCATGTCGGAATCGGCGGAGCGGTCGTTGTAGTGCGCCTGCCATGCGTTCTGAATAGCAGGGTCGTCATTGACAAAACTGTGGCTGTGGTCGGCGGCTTCGTAGCCAAAGATCAGGTTGGCATTGCCGGTGATCTCCTTCCACTGCTCCTGCAACAGGGAATGCATGGCAGCCTGCGCCGGGTCCCAGCGGTCAAAATAAGCAAGGAGCGCCCGGGCAGCGGGGCTGTCCACGCCATCCAGAATGGCGTGATGCAATTTGGCACAGGCCTTGAAGCAATCCGCAGAGCGCTCCGGCTTGCCTTTTTCGTCTGCGCCCAGCAAATAGGTAGAGTTATCGCACAAAAAGTTGGCGGCAATGCCGGAGGAACGCTTTTCATGCGCCGGTACGCGCATTGCACGCGGGGCAAGGACTGTCTTTTTGCCCATCTTTGTTTCCGTGCGCAGGTCGAGCACGGAGACCAGCTGCCCGGCATTGTTCAGGCGCAGCTCATAACTTACCTTAAAGCTGTCGTCCCAGCCGGGGGCAGAGAGCTTGCCCTGCCGGACAAGCTGCTCGTAATAGGCAGTAAGCGCCTGTAAGATCATGTGAACACCTCCACATCCCGGCAGTCCAGCACGCCGTTTTGCAGCTTTGCCCGGAAGAACTGGGAGCGGATATTTTCCGGGTCGGAGTAGTCAAGATCATACAGCATAAAGCCAAGATCCTGCGTGAGGGGCAGCGCGGGAATCTCCTCGGCGCTGCCGTGCCATTCCCGGAAGTTTGCCGGAAACTCCCGGCAGCCAAAGCAGGGCTGATGATAGCACTGCCCCTTGGCAAGCCGCCGCCGCAAAATATCCTGAAATTTGCCCGGGTTATCGCCGGGTGCGGCTTTTTCGGTCATGGTAAAATGGCATTCGATGACATAGTGCACATCCTGCAGCACCAGTGCTGCCCGCTGCTGGATATTCTCTGCCGTGCACAGCATGGGCACCTCGCCGCCCTTGGCTGCACTGAGCGCCGCCGAAGACAGCAGGGTAGCCTTGACCTCGTTGCGCCGGATGCTGGCAAACTGCACCGGCTTAAGCAGATAGATGCGGTCGATATGGTACTTCATGCCCGGGTGCCAGTAGATGGCCTCCACCAGCCCGCGCGCCGCCGAGGGCGTCATGATGTCGTAGGATACACGCTCGGTTTTCATCTCCGGTCTTGAAAAGCAGGCGTAGTCGCCCCAGACCTCGATCAGCATGGACATGAACACCACCTCCTTTCAAATTTAGTTTATATTTATAATACAGCTTCTAAGGTGTTATAAAAAGGACTTTTGTGTTTTTTCTTTGCCTTGTTTCTACTTTTTTATCAGAAAAACAGGCCTTTTCCGGTCTCCACATCCATGGAAAGCCCGGTCTTGACATCGTACAGGGCGCTGTCAGTCAGGATGGCGCTGCCGTTGGGCAGTGGTTCCAACGCTCCGGCGGCATCCAGCGCCTGAAACTGCTGGGCATAGCAGGCTACGCTGTAAGCGCCCAGCTTGCGGTAAAGTGCGCGGCTCACAGTTCCGCTGCGCAGCTGGTCGCAAAGGGCTTTGCCTTCGCCAACAGGCAGGTAAACGGTGCGGGTGGGGGCTTCGATCAAATGGAACTGTTCAGCCACCTGCGCAAACGGGAAAATGCAGCCCGAGATCCCCTTGCGCAGGGCATCCAGAATGCCGCTGGTGTCCAGTGCGGTCTCGCCCCGCGCGAAATACAGCTCCTTAAAATAAGCCTTGACCGCCTCCGGGCTGTCCAGCGCTGCGGTGCAGCTAGCTGCATACTGCATAGCGTGCACGTTCTGGCGCAGCATCTTCGGGACGCCGCAGCCTTCCAGCTTAAAACGGTATACCAAGCTCTCTTCCGCGCTGCGGCGTCCCTCCCGGTTGCAGCGCCCGGCGGTCTGTAAAAGGGAGTCCAACCCACACAGCTCCCGGTATGCGGCGGGGAAATCCACGTCCACACCGGCTTCAATTAGCGAGGTAGACACCACCCGGCAGGGCAGCCCCTCCCGCAGCCGTTGCCGGATCTCTGCCAGCTGGCGGCGGCGGTCTGCGGCGCATAGCAGGGTGGTCAGGCAGTAGCTACCCTCGGCGGGCAAGGCAGCGTACACTTCCTGTGCTGTTTTGCGCCGGTTCACAACGCAAAGCACCTGCGGCAGTGCGCAAAGCTGTGCGGTCAGTGCCTCCTGCGTCAGCTCTCCAGCGTCGCAAAGGGTGGTGCGGCGCAGGGTAGTATACAGCGCGACAGTGTCCGGCACGATCTCCTGCAAGGGCAGCTCCGGCGCAAACTGCCGGAAATAGGGCTCCAGTGCGGGCTGGGTAGCGGTGCATAACACGGCCGTGGTGTGGTAATGCCGCACCAGCTGCGCAATAGCGCTGACGCAGGGCAGCAGATAACTGGTGGGCAGGGTTTGCGCTTCGTCAAAGATGATCACGCTGTCCGCAATGTTGTGCAGCTTGCGGCAACGGCTGCTGCGGTTGGCGTACAGCGATTCAAAAAACTGCACCGCAGTGGTCACCACAACGGGCGCATCCCAGTTTTCGCTGGCCAACAGCTGGCGGTACTGCGCAGGGGTCAGTTCTTCCTTTTCCAGACGCTTAAAATCTGCGCAGGAGTAATCGGCCAGAACATTTTCTGCACCCAGAAGGTCTGCAAAAACAGCGGCAGTCTGGTCGATGATGGACATGTACGGAATCACGTAGATCACCCGCTTCATGCCCTGCGCTGCGGCTTGTTCCAGCGCAAAGGCAAGGGAGGCGAAGGTCTTGCCGCCGCCGGTGGGCACAGTGAGGGTATAAAGTCCCGGTGCGCCGTGGGCACTTTTTTCCATGCAGGCCCGCAGCACGGCATTGCGCTGGCAGCTTACCGGTGAGGTGCTCTGTGCCGCAAGATAGCCAGCCGCCTTGGTACGCACCTTTTCCAGCAGAGAAGAAAGCGCGGTGTTGCTGCCCCGGGGCGCGGCCTGCCCGTTCATAAAAGTTTCGGTGTCGATAAAATCCGCATCCACCAAGCAAGAGTAGAGCATCCGGGTAAAGAATGCAAAATCCAGAGGGTCGCGGTTTGCCCAGTCCGGCGGGGCGCTCTGGGGCAGGGTGACCTCACGCCAGCCATCGTAAGGCTCCACCGGCTTTTTCAGCCGCCCGAAGAGGGTGGCGTCAGCGGCATCGGCTGTCCTTCGGTTGCCGCCGTCCGGCAGACCGGTGTGGTGCCCGGCTATGGCAAAGGCCGCCTGAACGTGGGGCGCACAGCCTTTCATCGCCTCCTGCGCACCGGCGGTCGAGTGGTCTGTTGCAGCACCGCCCGCTAGTCTCTGCTGGAAAGCTGCACTGTATTTGCCAATGTCATGCAGCCATGCGGTATATGCAGCCTCCTGCGCAGCGCCAAAGGGTGCGGCAAAAGCTCCGGCAAGGCGCGCTGTGCCGGAAAGGTGCTTGTAGACGGTCTGGGTGCGAGTTCCGTCCTCGGAAATATGTGCAAGTGCTTTGTCCATGTTGAACCCTCCGTTTCTGGGTCAACGATACAACGACAGGGAATGCCTGTCAAGAATTGGCAGAAAGTTTGGCGGTTTACACAGCCCGGGCAAGGGATTATCCGGCAGAACGCCCATAAAAAAGCCGCCGCACCCTGCCCGGAAGCTCCGGCGGCAGAATGCGGCGGCATATTGCTATAAAACGATTACTTGGAGATCTTCTGCCCAATCCAGATGCAGATGCAGGCACCGACCACCGAGATGGCAAAGGAAGAAAAACTGCCGGAAGCGTGGATGCCCAGCAGGCCGAACAGAAACTCGCCCACAAAGCTGCCCAGCACGCCCATCAGGATGTTGCGGCCAAGGGAAGTTTCCGTGCCCATAAAGCGCCCGGCCAGATATCCAGCCAGTGCACCCACCAGTACGCCTACAAAAAGGGAAGCCAGCACGCCCACCAGCGTCAGCAGGCCGGTCAGGCAGCCCACCAGCACACACAGCAGGGCAACGATGAGCAAAATCGTTAAAGTGATCATAGGTTATACCTCCTTGAAAATTACAGCTCTGCCTGCTGCCCGGCGGCTTCGCGGGCGGTGCGGCAGATGTCCTTCAAACAGCATTTTTCGCATTCTGGCTTGCGGGCATTGCACACCGCGCGGCCGTGCATTACAAAACGATGGCAAAGGTCGCTGCCTTCTTCCGGCGGGATGATCTTCCACAGAGCCATCTCCACCTTTTGCGGCTCCTTGATGCCGTCCACAAGGCCGATCTTATTGCACAGCCGGATGCAGTGGGTGTCGGTAACGATGGCAGGCTTGCCGAACACATCCCCCATGATGAGGTTTGCGCTCTTGCGCCCCACGCCGGGCAGGGCAAGCAATGCCTCAAAGGTGTCGGGCACCCGGCAGTCGTACTTGTCCCGCAGCATCCGCATACAGGCTGAGATATCCCGCGCCTTGGAGTGCCCCAGCCCGCAGGGCTTGACGATGGCTTCAATATCCTCCGGCTCGGCGGCAGCCAGCGCCGCCACGCTTGGGTATTTTGCAAACAGCTCTTCCACCACAATGTTCACCCGGGCATCCGTGCACTGGGCAGCTAGCCGCACGCTGACCAGCAGTTGCCATGCGTGGTCATAGTCCAGCGTACACCCTGCATCCGGGTATTCGGCCTTGAGACGCCGGATGACCTCCAGCGCCAACGCTTTTTTTGCGGTAAGGTCCTCCGGGGCCTTTTTTCGTACCGGCATGGGATAAACCTCCTTTAAAAGGGAATACCTGAATCATACCATGTTTGACAGGATTTGTAAATGTTTGCGGAGCATTATCTGAGAATGATTTTCAGAAAAGCCCTTGTCCTCCTTTTCTAAATGCGCTATACTATATAAAAAGTGTCTTGCGGGCAGGGAAGGAGAACTCACCATGAACGAACCTCTTGCGCAGCGCCTACGCCCCAAAACGCTGGCGGATGTGTGCGGGCAGCAGCATTTGCTGGCGCCGGGACGGGTGTTCCGCCGCACCATCGAGAGCGGGCGCATCCCTAACATGATCTTTTACGGCCCCTCCGGCACCGGAAAGACCACGGTGGCACGCATTATTGCCGAGAACAGCGGCATGACCCTGCACAAGCTCAACGGCACCTCCTGCGGCACCGGGGATATCAAGGCGGTGCTCAAGGATATCGGCACGCTGGCAGCGGCGGGCGGCATTCTGCTGTATCTGGACGAGATCCAATACTTGAACAAAAAGCAGCAGCAGAGCCTTTTGGAATGTATCGAGGACGGCAGCGTCACCCTGATCGCTTCCACCACCGAGAACCCCTATTTTTACATCTATAATGCGCTGCTTTCCCGCTGCACCGTGTTTGAGTTCAAGCCCCTTGCCGCAGCGGACGTGGAGCGCGGGGTGCGCAACGCCGTGCAGCGCCTTTCCGAGGGGGAGCAGGTGCCGGTGTGCATGGACGAGGACGCCTGTGCCTATCTGGCCGAAAGCGCTGGCGGCGATCTGCGCAAAGCGCTGGGCTGTCTGGACTTTGCGGTCACGGCAGCGCCGGTGGAAAACGGAGAAAAGCGCATTACGTTGGATATGATCCGGCAGGTCACCCGCCGCACCGCCATGCGCTACGACCGGGAGGGCGACGACCACTACGACATCGTTTCTGCCTACCAGAAGTCCATGCGCGGCTCCGACCCGGACGCGGCGCTGCACTATCTGGCACGGTTATTGGAGGCGGGAGACCTGCCCTCTGCCTGCCGCCGCCTGATGGTGTGTGCCTGCGAGGATGTGGGGCTTGCCTACCCGCAGATCATCCCCATCGTCAAGGCGGCAGTGGATGCTGCCAACATGGTGGGTCTGCCGGAGGCGCGTCTGCCGCTTGCGGATGCGGTCATTCTGGTAGCTACCAGCCCCAAATCCAACAGCGCCCACGATGCCATCAACGCAGCCATTGCGGATGTGCAGGCCGGGCGCACCGGCCCCATCCCGCGCCAGCTGCAAAACAAGCACTTTGACGGCGAGGATGCGCTGGTAAAGGGGCAGAACTACAAATATGCCCACAGCTACGCAAACCACTGGGTACAGCAGCAGTATCTGCCGGATGTGCTGAAGGATACCAAATACTACACCTTTGGCGACAACAAGACCGAGCAGGCCGCCCGGGCGTACTGGGCAAAGATCAAAGGGGAAGAAAACGTCTGAACCGTGTAAAAAAGGAGGATGGATATGCGCTACTCAAAACAGCGGGAGCTTGTCATGCAGACGGTGGAGCGGCTGTGCGACCACCCGACTGCGGAGGAAATTTACGATAAAGCCGCGCAGGAGTGCCCGAACCTGAGCCTTGGCACCGTGTACCGCAACCTGAACAGTCTGGTGGAGGCCGGGCGGGTGCGCCGGGTGTCCATCCCCGGCAAGGCTGACCGCTTTGACCACACTCTGCCGTGGCACAGCCATTTGTACTGCACCGTCTGCGGCGGCGTGACCGATGCAGATGTGGACGGAAAACAGGTGATGGAGCTGGTCAAAAACCAGAAGGGCAGGGTGCAGGACTGCGCCGTGGTGCTGCTGGGCGTGTGCGAAGAGTGCTGCCGCAAGCAGGATGCAGAGGCAGCGGCGGTCAAACAGGCATAAAATTTGCGTGTTTCCTCTTGCCCGCAGCGGCCAAACAGGGTATACTAAAGAGTGTCTTTTATAAAATGGCAGAAAATAGAGTTTCGCCGCATGGGGCTACCCTGCCCGGCGGAGAAGGATGGTTTTTTTTGGAATACATTAACTTTGAACATAATACCGTTGCCGCCGAGCTGGTGCGGCAGACCTACGACACCCCGCCGCTGGCCTTTGTGCACAGCTACGGCTGTCAGCAGAACGTCAACGACGGCGAGCGCATCAAGGGCGTGCTGGTGGATATCGGCTACGGCCTGTGCGATAAGCCCGAGGACGCCGACCTGATCCTGTTCAACACCTGCGCCGTGCGCGAGCACGCTGAGCAGCGGGTGTTCGGCAATGTAGGCGCGCTGAAGGGGCTCAAGGAAAAAAAGCCCGGTCTCATCATCGGTCTGTGCGGCTGCATGGCTAACCAACAGCATGTTGTGGAAAAACTGCGCAAGAGCTACCCCTATGTGGATCTGGTGTTCGGCGTGGACGGCATCGACACCCTGCCGCAGCTGGTCGCCCAGAAATTGCAAAAGCACAAGCGCGTGCTGCTGGACCCCGCCCAGCGTCCGGTCATCGTGGAGAACATCCCCATCCGGCGCGAGAGCGAGTTCCGCGCATGGCTGCCCATCATGTACGGCTGCGACAACTTCTGCACCTACTGCATCGTGCCATACGTCCGCGGCCGTGAGAAGAGCCGCAAGCCCGGCGATATCCTTGCGGAGTTCCGCAGCCTTGTGGAGGCAGGCTATAAGGAGATCACCCTGCTGGGTCAGAACGTGAACAGCTACGGCAAGGGGCTGGAAGAGCAGATCGATTTCTCCGACCTGCTCAACCTGCTGTGCACCGTGCCCGGCGATCACCATATCCGCTTTATGACCAGCCATCCCAAGGACGCCAGCCATAAGCTGATCGATACCATCGCCGCCCAGCCGAAGCTGTGCAAGCACCTGCATCTGCCGGTGCAGTGCGGCTCTGACCGGCTTTTGCAGCAGATGAACCGCCACTATACGGTAGAGCAGTATCTGGAACTCATCGACTACGCCCGTAAGACTGTGCCCGGCATCACCTTCTCCAGTGATATCATCGTGGGCTTCCCCGGCGAGACCGAGGAGGACTTTGTAAAAACGCTGGAACTGGTGCGCAAGGTGGGCTATATGCAGCTGTTCACCTTTATCTACTCCAAGCGCACCGGCACCAAGGCTGCCGAAATGCCGGACCCCACCCCCCGCAAGGAAAAGACCGACCGCATGACCCGCCTGCTGGCTACGCAGGACGAGATCGCCATGGCACTGGTCAAGGCACAGGTAGGGCAGACTGTCCGAGTGCTGGTGGAAGGCTTTGGCCGCAACGAGGGCACCCTTTCCGGCCGGCTGGACAACAACCTGACCGTGGAGTTTGCCGCAGACCCGGCACTGCTGGGCAGTTACGCGAACGTACATCTCACCGGTGCCCGCGCCACTGTGCTGCTGGGCGAAGTGGAAGCATAAAAACGTGATTCCGGGGCAAACTGCCCCAGAAAGAATAAAAACAAAACAAGGAGAACCCAATCATGGATTGCATTGATCTTTTCAAGCGTGCCGCCATGGCACTTCAGACCGACCCCCGCTACGTCATTCTGGATCAGGCCCGCAAGGCAAACGACAAGGATGAGGAGCTGCAGAACCTGATCGGCGAGTTCAATCTGGCCCGCATGGACCTGAACAACGAGATCGGCAAGAACGAGCGCGACGATGCCCGCATTGCTGAGCTGAACGAGAAGGTGAACAGCCTTTACGGCCAGATCATGGGCAACGAGGGTATGGTGGCTTACAACGAGGCCAAGCGCGAGTGCGAGAACCTGGTCAACTATATCGACGCCATCATCAACACCGCCATGAACGGCGGCGACCCCATGACCGTGCAGGAGCCTTCTGCCTCCTGCACCGGCAGCTGCTCCACCTGCGGCGGCTGCCACTGAGCAAGCTTTTTTGACCGGAACGCGGCTGTGCAACACAGACCGCGTTTTGTTTGCACCGGCGGTTACAGCCCGCAAACCGGCTGACGGAACCATACAAGGGAAAGAGGAAAAACCATGGCAGAGCTTTCGCCCATGATGCAGCAGTATCTTGAGATTAAAAACCAACATAAGGACGAAATTCTTTTTTACCGCATCGGCGATTTTTACGAGATGTTCTTCGACGATGCCGTCACGGCCTCCCGGGAGTTGGATCTTACCCTTACCGGCAAGCAGTGCGGCCTTGCGGAGCGCGCTCCCATGTGCGGCGTGCCCTTCCACAGCTACGAGGGCTATGTGGCGCGTCTGATTGCCAAGGGCTATAAGGTCGCCATCTGCGAGCAGGTGGAGGACCCCGCCAAGGCGAAAGGGCTTGTCAAGCGTGACATCATCCGTGTGGTCACCCCCGGTACGGTCATTGAAAGCAGTATGCTGCAGGACGACCGCAACAACTACATTGCCAGCCTGTACCTCAAGGGCAAAAAGGCCGGTCTGTGCTTTGCGGATGTTTCCACCGGTACGGCGCATATCACCGAACTGACGGCGGATAAGATCGCCCCGGCGGTCATTACCGAGCTGTGCCGCTACCACCCCAGCGAGGTGCTGCTGAACCCCGGTCTGCTGGACTGCCGCGAGGTGACCGCCTACATCAAAAAGAACATGAACTGTTCGGTGGAACTGGTCGAGGACGAACGCTATGCGCCGGGGCTGGTGGCTTCTGCGCTGGAAGAGCAGTTTGGCCGGGACTGGCCGCAGACCACCGGCATAGCCGCCGAGGGTCTGGTGCGCTTTGCCATGGCCGCCCTGCTGGAATATCTGCACGATACCCAGATCAAAGGCGTGGAGCGGTTAAAGACTGTCATTACTTACAACGAAGCCCAGTTCATGCGGCTTTCGCCGGTCACCCGCGCAAACCTTGAACTGACCGAGACCCTGCGCGGGCGTGAAAAGCGCGGCACCCTGCTGTGGGTGCTGGATAAGACCAGCACTGCCATGGGCAAGCGGATGCTGCGCAGCTGGATCGAGCAGCCGCTTATTTCCAGCCAGCTCATCAACCACCGCCTGAACGCAGTGGAGGCGCTGGTGCGCCAGACCATGGTGCGCGGTGACCTGACCGAGGAACTGCACTACATCGCGGATCTGGAGCGCCTGATGACCCGCACGGTGTACGGCTCCGCCACTCCCAAGGAGATCTACACCCTTGCCCAGACCTGCGACCGTCTGCCCGGTCTGCGCAAGCAGGCGGAGGGCTGCAACTGCTCGGAGCTTTCCGAGCTTGCCGCCAGCATCGACCCGCTGGAGGATATCAAGGCGCGCATTTATGCCGCAGTAGACCCGGACGCGCCCTCCACCCTCAAGGATGGCGGCGTCATTGCCAAGGGCTACCATGCCGAGGTGGACGAGCTGCGCTCCATCCGCGATAACACCAAGGGGGTGCTGGCGCAGCTGGAAGCCCGCCTGCGGCAGGAGACCGGCATCCCCAAGCTAAAGATCGGCTATAACCATGTGTTCGGCTACTTCATCGAAGTCAGCAACTCCTACAAGAACCTTGTGCCGGAGACCTACATCCGCAAGCAGACCCTCACCTCCGGCGAGCGGTACATCACGCAGGAACTGAAGGAGCTGGAAAGCAAAATTCTTGGCGCACACGAGCGGCTCATCTCGCTGGAACGCCGCCTGTTTGACGAACTGCTGGAAAGCATCGGTGCCCAGCTGGATCGTATCCAGCGCACCGCCAACGCCATTGCACAGCTGGATGTGCTGGCTGCACTGGCGCAGGTCGCTGCGGAAAATAACTACTGCCGCCCCGTGGTGGACGACAGCGATGTGCTGACCATCACCGAAGGACGTCATCCGGTGGTGGAGCAGGTGCTCAAGGGCAGTATGTTCGTACCCAACGACACCACCCTCAACTGCACCACCGACCGCTGCCTTATCATCACCGGCCCCAACATGGCGGGTAAATCTACCTATATGCGTCAGAATGCCCTCATCGCCCTGATGGCGCAGATCGGCTCCTTTGTGCCGGCTGCCAGCTGTCATGTGGGCGTGGTGGATGCCATTTTCACCCGCATCGGTGCCTCGGACGACCTTGCCGCCGGCCAGTCCACCTTTATGGTGGAGATGACCGAGGTGGCCGAAATTCTGAAAAACGCCACCGCTAAGAGCCTTGTGGTGCTGGACGAGATCGGCCGCGGCACCTCCACCTTTGACGGCATGAGCATTGCCCGCGCCGTGGTGGAGCATATCGCAGACCCCGCCAAGGGGCTGGGCTGTAAAACCCTGTTCGCCACCCACTACCACGAGCTGACCGAGCTGGAAGGCACCGTGGAGGGCGTAAAAAACTACAATATCGCGGTCAAAAAGCGCGGCGAGGACATCACCTTCCTGCGGCGCATCGTACGCGGCCCCGCCGACGACAGCTACGGCATCGAGGTGGCAAAGCTGGCCGGTCTGCCCGGCAGCGTGACCCGCCGTGCTCACGAGGTGCTGCGCACGCTGGAAGCCTCTGCTCCCAAAAACAAGGTGGAGCAGATGGATTTTGATGCGTTGCAGGAGTACAATTCCCCGGCAGTGCCCAGCGAGATGATGGAAAAGCTGGAAGCCGTGGATGTGGAAACGCTTACTCCCATTGAAGCGCTGAACTTCTTGTACGAGCTGAAAAAGACCCTCAAGGGCAGCCTGAACGGCTGACCATAAAAATCAACCACAGGGGAGGGAAAAGACCATGGCAGTCATCCATGTTCTGGATAAGCATACCGCTGAGCTGATCGCCGCCGGTGAGGTGGTGGAGCGCCCGGCATCGGTGGTCAAGGAGCTTTTGGAAAACTCCATCGACGCCGGTGCAACGCAGGTCACCGTCAGCATCGAGTCCGGCGGCGTAAAGCTGATCGAGATCAGTGATAACGGCACCGGCATCGATGCCGAATATATCCCGACAGCCTTCATCCGCCACGCCACCAGCAAAATTGAAAAGCCGGACGACCTGAACAGCATCCATACGCTGGGCTTCCGTGGCGAGGCACTGGCTTCCATTGCCAGCGTAGCGCGGGTAGAGCTGCTCACCCGCACCGAGGTGGACGAGTTTGCCACCTGCTACCGCATCGCCGGCGGCGAGGAGCAGGGCAGGGAGCCTGCCGCCCGCGCCGTGGGCACCACCATCCGGGTGCAGGACTTGTTCTACAACACCCCTGCCCGCATGAAGTTCCTCAAAAAGGACTCCAGCGAGGGCACCTTTGTGGCAGATAACGTAGGGCATGTGGCGCTCAGCCACCCGGAGGTCAGCGTCAAGTTTATCCGGGAAGGCAAGCTGCAATATGTCACCCCCGGCGATGGTCAACTGCGCAGCGCCGCCTACGCGGTGCTGGGGCGGGAGTTCAGCCGCGACCTCATCGAGGTGCACTCCGAGGAAGGGCTGTACCGGGTCACTGGTCTGATCACCCCGCCAAAGAGCTGCCGCGCCAGCCGCAGTATGCAGCATTTCTACATCAACGGCCGCTATGTGCGCAACCGCACTATCATGGCGGGCATGGAAATGGCCTTTAAGGGTACGACCATGCAGGGCAAGTTCCCGGGCGGTATTCTGCTGCTGGAAATGCCCACCGACCTTGTGGACGTCAATGTCCACCCTGCAAAGATCGAAGCCCGCTTTGCCCGGGAAAATGACGTGTTCGATGTCGTTTACCATGCGGTCAAGCTGGCGCTGGCACAGCCCGGCACCGGGGAGCGGCGCTTCACTTTTGAAGCAGACGAAAAAGAGAAAGCTGAAAAAGAAAACGATACACAGAACGAAAATACTGTAAAGAATAATCACTTTACAGGACTTTCTGCCGTCATTCCGGGTCAGGCAGACCCCGGTACGCTGCCCGCGCAGCGCTGGGAAGCTCCGCAGCCGCCGCAGCGCCCCGCTGCCGCACCGGTGAAAACTCCGGCTTTTACGGCAGACACTCCGCCGGTACAGCCCGCACAGCCTGCCCGCGCGGCTGCCAGTGTGCCCTCGTGGCGGCAGTCTGGCCCCGCGGAGGACATTCTGGACCCGGTGGTCACCCTCCACAGCCCGGAAAAGCCGGATGCAACCGAAGTCCAGTCCGCGCCGCAGCCCTTCCGGGCAGCTGCCGGGGAGGCGCAGCTGGATGTGCACCCGGAAACGGACACCGCAGCCGACCCGCCGCTGGATCACATGGCGGCATGGAACACCGTGCCCGCCGCCCCGGAGATTGAAGCCGCCTCAGTGCCTTATCAGCCCGAGGAGCCCGCACAGCCGGAGCAGCTGGGCTTTGATGTGCCGCAGGGGGAAGAGCCGCTGCGCTATGTGGGCGAGGTTTTCCGCACCTATATTCTGGCAGAGCGGGGAGACGAACTGTGTCTGATCGACAAGCACGCCGCCCATGAGCGTCAGTTGTACGAAAAGCTTGCCGCCAACTACGGCAACGTGCCCAGCCAGATGCTTTTGCAGCCCGCGGCCATCGACCTTTCCGCAGAGGAAAAGCAGGCGCTGCTGGAAAACCTTCCCCTGCTGGAAAATGCCGGGCTGGATGTGGCGGATTTTGGCGGCAGCACCGTGCTGCTGCGCGCCGTGCCTGCGGACGTAGAGCCGCAGAACGCCGAGGACTTGCTGGTGGAGATCGCCGACCGCCTGCTCAAGGGCAGCCGGGACGCGCTGAACGAGCATACCGAGTGGGTGCTGCACTCCATCTCCTGCCGCGCCGCCATCAAGGCGGGGGACAAGTCCTCCCCGCAGGAGCTTATGGCACTGGCCGAGAAGATCCTCTCTGGCGAGGTGCCGCCCTTCTGCCCCCATGGCCGTCCCTGCGTGCTCAAGCTTACCCGAAAGGAGTTGGAAAAGCAGTTTGGACGCATCGTGTAATGCAAAACCCGCCGTGGTGGCTGTGGTAGGCCCCACCGCCACCGGCAAAACTGCGCTGGGCGTTGCGCTGGCGCAGCAGTTCTCCGGCGAGGTCATCAGCGCCGACTCCATGCAGATTTATAAAGGTCTGGATGTGGGCACTGCCAAGGTCACCCCGCAGGAGACCTGCGGCATCCCGCACCATGGCGTGGATATCCTCACCCCGGAAAAAACCTTCAGCGTGGCGGATTTCACCGCGCTGGCAGGGGAGTATATTCAGGACATCACCGCCCGAGGGCGTCTGCCGCTGCTGGTAGGCGGCACCGGACTGTATGTGCAGAGCCTTTTGTACGGGGTGCGCTTCACTGCTGAAAAAGCCCCGGACGGTCTGCGTGAGCAGCTGACTGCCGAACTGGAAGCCATCGGCCCGGAGGCCATGTACGCAAAACTGCAAGCCGTAGACCCGGAAGCCGCAGCTGCCATCCACCTCAATAATAAGGTGCGGGTGCTACGGGCGCTGGAGCACTACTACGCCACCGGCAAGCGTCTCAGCGAGCAAAAAGCCGATTCGCTGCCGCCGGAGCGCCCCTACCGCAGCCTTGTGCTGGGGCTGGACTTCCCGGACCGTGCAGCGCTGTACCGCCGCATCGACCTGCGGGTGGACAAAATGCTGGAAGCCGGGCTATTAGCCGAGGCGGAATACGTCTGGCGCAACCGCGATGCCTTCCACACTGCCGCACAGGCCATCGGCTATAAAGAATTTTTTCCGTATTTTGAGCAGACCGCCGCGCTGGATGCCTGCACCGAAAAGCTCAAGCAGGCCTCCCGCAACTACGCCAAGCGCCAGCTGACATGGTTCCGCCACATGGATGGGGTCACATGGCTGGACGCCGGGGCGGCAGACGTGCGGCAGACCGCCCTGCGCCTGACCCAAGACTTTTTATCGAAAGGATGATCCTTATGCCGGAAACCCCTCAGGAACCGCGCCGCAAGCTCTCTGCGCTCACCACGCTGGCAGTCGTGCTGGCCACCTTTTTGCTGGCAGCGGCAGCGTATGTCTGCTGGCAGGCGGCGCACATCCTTTTTCCCCAGAACGTCTACGAAACGGCGCTGCCCATCACCATCTCCGATACCATTGAAGCGGACGGCGTGCTGCTGTTTGACGAGACCTGCATTTCCGGCAGCGGCAATCTGGGCTACCTTGTCTCGGACGGTGAGCGGGTGTCGGCAGGCACTGCCGTTGCAGAGCTGTATACCGACGCCAATCAAGCGGTGCTGCGCCAGCAGTTGACCCAGCTCACCAGCCAGATCGACCTTTTGCAGCGCTCTCAGAACACCGCAGCCACCCAGCTGGACGGCCTGCTCAAGGAACGCTCCGGTGCGCTGTACGATCTGCTGGATGCTCTGGACACCGCCCGTTACAGCGATGTGGACAGCAGCGCCGATGCCTATCTGCTGGCACAGAACAAGCTGTGGATCACCACCGGCGATACCGTCGGCTTTGCGGATCAGATCGCGCTGCTTGCCCAGCAGGCACAGACCGTGCAGGCACAGCTGGGCAACCCCACCCAGATCCTTGCACCCACCACCGGCTACTTTGTCCGAGCTGCCAGCAGCGGACGGCTGAACGCCGGTGCTGCGGACATTCTAGCGCAGAGCCCGGAGCAGCTCAAAGCCTATCTGGATTCCGACCCCGAGATGCCGCTGGATGGCTGCGTGGGCAAGCTGGTGGCCGGGTTCAGCTGGCAGTACGCCGGTGTGTGCTCGGCAAAGCAGGCCGAAAAGCTGCTGGGCTCGGACGGAAAGCCCCTGCGCACGGCAGTGGAGATCGGCTTTCCCGGCCAGAGCGATGCCGCTCTGCGCGCCACTGTTACCGAGGTGACCATTGATGCGGAACAGGATGTTGCCCGCTTTGTGCTGCGCTGCAACTCCATCAACGGCGATGTGCTGTGCCTCAACCACGCCCGCGCCCGCATCAGCACCGGCGAGAGCACCGGTCTGCGGGTGCCTGCCGCAGCGGTGCACTACCTGAAGGAGGATGGCACCGAGGCCGAGACGCAGGGCGAAAACTATATCCCCGGCGTGTACGTCAAGTACGGCAATATCGCCCGCTTCTGCAAGATCGACCCCGTGGATGCCGACCATCCGCTGGTCACAGAAGGGGATTACATCCTTGTTTTGCCCAAGGGAACGGACGGTTCCGTCAGTCAGGTAAGGCTTTATGACGAAATAATCGTCTCGGGACAAAATTTATATGACGGAAAACTTTTGTAGTTATTGACATCTGCTGAAAAAAATCAGATAATAGTAAAGGCTATTTGCATTCTTTTTGCAAAGAACGCCAGGCAGCCGGGCGCTGCCCGAATGAAAGGAGCAGATAATTATGTCTTTGCTGGATAGCATTAAGAAGGGCCTGATGGGCGAAGGGGACGAGTACGAGGACCAGTACATCGATGACGGCCCCCAGATGGTGAACAACAACAGCGGCGTCGGCATCGGGATGGACGAAGAGACCGAAGAGCCTGCCGAGGGTGCCAGCAAGAAGAACAAGGTGGTCAACATCCATGCCACCACCCAGCTCAAGGTGGTTCTGGTCAAGCCCGAGCGGTTCGAGGATGCCAGCACCATTGCCGACCATCTGAACAACAAGCGTACCGTGGTGCTGAATCTGGAGTCTACCAATAAGGAGGTTTCCCGCCGTCTGGTGGACTTCTTGTCCGGTGTGGCTTATGCCAACAACGGCCAGATCAAGCGCGTAGCCAACAGCACCTTTATCATTACCCCGTACAACGTGGATATCATGGGCGATCTGCTGGACGAGCTGGAGAACAATGGCGCATTCTATTGATCCGGCAGCCGGTGCG
>ERZ1026860.240-NODE-240-length-42096-cov-13.849005_pt1 | contig 42096 bp, 36 predicted proteins | sample MGYA00380160_ERZ1026860 | MGnify/ENA primary metagenome ERZ1026860 (study PRJEB33269, sample SAMEA4719796) | human gut metagenome | biome: human-associated habitat; feature: organic feature; material: feces | place: Cameroon | collected 2013-10 ... | reverse complement strand
TAAATTACAATTTTTAAGCAAAATATTTATAAATAAGAATAAATTATTACTTCGCTCTGATTCACACATAATTACGCACTTGCTTTTTATTTTGAATATATTTAGTTTTGCAGCAGTGTCAACGCGTAATGTCACACAAATGTTAGTAAGTAATGTTTAGTCAAAACGATCTTATGGAAAGAATCAGATCCTTCCTCACAGTAGCGGCAATGCTGCTCTCTGTGTGGTCCTATGGACAGAATGTCACTGTTCAGGGCAAAGTAACGGACGCCTCGACAAAAGAGACCGTGCCATTCGCTTCCCTGCTCGTCAAGGGAACGAGCAGCGGCACAAGTTCAGATCTGGACGGAAGCTACGTCCTCTCCGTCCCGCGCAATGCGACCCTCATCGTAAGTTCACTGGGTTATCGTACCGTTGAAGTCGCGGTCGAGGGACGTTCCAGACTCGACATCGCGCTGGAACCCGACACGGAGTTCCTCGAAGATGTCGTGATTACGGCCCAGGGGCTCACCCGCAAGCAGAAGGCCCTCGGCTATTCAACACAGAAAGTCACCTCGGAAGAGCTCACCATCGCCAGACAGTCCGACCTGAGCAACGCCATCGTCGGCAAGGTGGCCGGCGTACAGTTCTTCGGCGGAGCCGGCTCATCATTCTCCTCCGGCAAGATCGTCCTCCGCGGCGCCGGCACACTCTCCACCGCGTCCAGCGGCAACCTCTCGGTCAACGAGCCTATCTACGTGGTGGACGGCACCATCACCAACAAGAACGCCGTCAACATGGACGACGTCGAGTCGATCAATGTCCTCAAGGGGCCTGCAGCCACCGCGCTCTACGGCTCCAGGGGAGGTGACGGCGCCATCATCATCACCACCAAATCCGCCGAAAGCGGCAAGGGCACTGTGGACTTCAGCCACACCACCACCGTGGAGACCTACTACAACCATGTCAACCTCCAGACCCTCTACGGCGGCGGCCAGTACGGCTACCTCTTCGGGGAGGCCACGGGCACGACTTCGGCCGCGAAGCTTCTGAGGGACTACCCCGGCAGCATCGAGAGCCTCAAAGGCGCCAAGATAATGGACTACGGCAACGATGCGTCCTGGGGCCCGAGATTCGACCCTTCCGTCAAATATGTGACCCCGCTCTCAGTTGACCCTACCAGCAGCAAGTACGGCATCCCCGACACCTGGGAGAGCCACCTCAACCTCAGCGACCTCTACCGCGCCGGCGTGGCCAACGTCACCAACATCGCCTTCTCGAAGTCCTACAAGGACCTCTCCGCCAGGGTGTCATTCACCAACAACCAGCGCACCGGCATCCAGCCGAACTCCGACGCCATACGCCGCAACCTGAGCATCAAGGCCAACTACAGTCCGGCATCATGGCTCGACGTGTCGCTGGACTACCTCTACACATACCGCCGCGACCACAACCCGGCATCCTCAGGCTACAACGGCAACCGCACCGTCCTCCAGGAATACACCCAATGGGGACAGACCAATGTCAACCTGGCCGACTACAAGGACTACATGCGTCCGGACGGAAGCTGGCGCACGTGGAACGTCAAGAGCCTGAGCAACAACAAGGCCAACTACCACGACAACCCGTATGCCCTCTTCCACGAATACAACACCTACGACACCTACCAGTGGAACGTGTTCTCGGCCGACGCCACCGTCAAGCTGCCGTTCAACATCAAGGCCGGAGTCCGCTACAACGCCAATATCCGCAGCTACATCGGCGAGACCAAGAGGCCTTCCGGATCCATCAACTTCACTTCATACTATGCCCAGCTCCAAAGCGGAGTGCTTGACGACACAGTCCAGGGACACCTCACATGGGGAGGCTCCTTCGTGAACGACAAGCTGTCCGTCGAGGCCGCCGCATTCGCCGAAGCCAGGAACTATCAGTATGACGAGCTCGACGCCCACACCAACAGCAGCTACGGCCTGTCCATCGACAACTTCTACAACCTGAGCGCGTCGACCGGAACCACAGCCGTCGTCACAAACACCAAGACCAGCTACGCGGAGCGCAGCATCTACGGCACCGCCACCATCGGCTGGGACGACACCTATTATATAGACGGTTCCCTGCGCAACGACTGGTCTTCCACCCTCTCCCCTGAGAACAACAGCTACCTCTACGGCGGACTCTCCGTCTCCGTAATCGCAAGCAACTGGTTCTCCGCACCTTGGCTCAACATGTGGAAAATCCGCGCGAGCGCGGCGCAGCTGGGTTCATCCATGGGAGCATACAACATCTATCCGACCTACACCATCGGCACGAAGTACGGTCCGAACTCCACAATGTACGAAACCGCAACGCAGGTCAACTACAACATCAAGCCTACCATCTCCACCTCTTATGAGGTCGGAACCGAGTGGAAGATGTTCGGCAACCGCTTCTACGGAGACATCAACTTCTACAACCGTGACAACGACAACCAGATCATCAACGCCAGCTCAGCAGCCGAGTCCGGCTACTCGACCCGCAAGCTGAACGCCGGACTGGTCCGCAACCGCGGCATGGAATTCCTCATCGGGGCGAGAGCCGTGGAGACCAGAGACTTCAGCTGGGACCTCGACTTCAACATCGCCAGGAACGTGAACACCCTCGTGCGGCTCACGGATGGCATATCCTCCTACCAGATGTACTGGACCTCATTCTACTCCAGGCTCTACCTGTGGGCTGAAGAGGGACGCCCTCTCGGCATCATAAGGGGCAACACCTGGGAGCGCGACGAGCAGGGACGCATCATCTTCGACGAGGACGGATACCCTACGTTCAACACCGCCGTTGACAAGGAGCTCGGATGCTATCAGCCGGACTTCACCGGAGGATTTTCGACAAGGCTCCGCTACAAGGGCTTCAGTCTGGCGGCATCCCTCGACTTCTCCGTCGGCGGACAGATTTCCTCCTGGACGAACCTCTGGGGCAGCGGTTCCGGATTGCTGGCCAGCACAGCCACGGTCAACGACAAGGGAGTCAACATCCGTGAGCCGGTCGCCAACGGCGGCGGTATCCACATGACCGGCGTGGACAAGGACGGCAAAGAAGTGGACACCTATGTCCCTGCAGCCGAGTATTTCCAAGACTATGCATCCCAGGTGTGGGAGACCTCGATCTTCGACCGTACTTATGTGAAACTCAGGGAGGTATCACTCTCATACGACGTGCCGAAGAGTTTCCTGAGCAAGATGAATGTCGGCCTCAGCGCCGCCCGCGTCTCATTCGTGGCCACCAACCCTTGGCTAATCTACTCCGCAGTGCCTAACATCGACCCTTCAGAGCTCGGCTCCAACTTCACCGAAGGCGGCGCCGCACCTTCCACCAGGGCGTTCGGCATGACCCTGAAACTCACATTCTGACGTTGTCCAACATTTCAAATGAATCATATTATGAGAAACATAAAAGCATTATTGGCCACTTCCGCCCTGGGAGCTGTTCTCCTGACAGGGTGCAGTCTGGGAGACTTCGGTGACATCAACAAGAACCCGAACAGACCGTCAGAGGCGCAGACCGACATGTTCTTCACCTATGCGTGCACGTACACCTACAACTTCACGCTCAACAGCTACTACTACAACCCGTGGACGCAGATGTTCAACGGCTATGTAGCCGAGCGCAACACCCTCCAGTACGGGAAGATGAACATCCTCGAATTCGACACGAGCACCTACTACCTGTATCCGCTCAAGAATCTCAAGTACATCATCGACCTCAACTCGGATGACGCCACCAAAAACACCGTGGCGGTGACCCGATTCGGCAGCAACAAGAACCAGATCGCGACAGCCGTGACCCTCCAGGCCTACTTCTACATGCACTTGGCGGACATCCTCGGGCCTATACCGGTCAAGGAAGCCCTCCAGGCAGGAGAAGACAACTACACCCCGGCGTTCGACTCCGTGGAAGACATCTACTCATACCTGGACGAGAAGCTCAAGGAAGCATACGCCCTCTTCGACGAGAGCGGAAGCCTCTCCTCCGCCGACATCATCTTCGGAGGTGACGTGAGCAAATGGAAGAAACTCAACGCCTCACTCCGCATGCTCATGGCGATCAAGCTCAGCGACGTCGCCGAAAGCGCCGGCAAGTCCCGCTTCGCGGCCGCCTACGCGGACGGAGGCATCGTGGACGATGGAGACTCGATGATATACCGCTTCGACTCCAACTCTCCTGCACCACTGTACTCCAACGGGGTCAACTACAACAGCAACTTCTGCCCTAACGAATACATCGTGGAGGCTCTCAAGGACTACGGCGACCCGAGGCTGTTCTGCTATTTCTCCCTCGTGCCTTTCGGGGGCTCGGCCCCTGTCGGAGACGCGTCAGACCCTGCCGCCTATGTGGGGATGAAGCTGGGCATCCCAAATGTGTCCGACTACGCGGAGAAGGTATGCTACTTCTCAGAGTCACTCAGCGCCGCCGAGGGCCTGCTGCCTATCATCACCGCGGCGAGAGTCAATCTCGTGGCCGCCGAGGCTGCGGAGCGCGGATGGATCTCCGCCGACGCCAAATCCCTCTATGAGGCGGGCGTGAAGGCTTCATTCGAGCAGTGGGGAGCCGAAGATGTCGACGCCTATCTCGCGTCAGACAAGGTGGCCTATGCCGGCACGAAAGCCCAGAAGCTTGAGAAGATCGCGATGCAGCGCTGGCTGTCCGGATACATGGCGGACGGCGTGGAGGCGTGGTCCGACATCAGACGCCTGCATGTGCCTGTGATAGAGGTAGGTCCGGCAGCCGTAGGAATCACCCACATCCCGTACAGGATGAAGTATTCCGGAGCCATCGCGGCGTCGAACAAGAAAAACTACGAGTCCGCTGTCAGCGCCGCATTCGCCGGAACCAACGACGCGGAGCATCGTATCTGGTGGGATGTAAAATAGCTTGAACTCTCTCAACTGTTATATACAACCACTCTTTCAAAGAGGGGGAGCAGCCGGACGGCTACTCCCCCTCGATATTTATTCTGACACGGGATGACTAGATGGTCCCCTGCTCAAGCATGGCCGTGGCGACCTTCATGAAGCCGGCGATGTTGGCGCCCTTCACATAGTCCACGCTGCCGTCCGGCTGGGTGCCGTACTTGACGCAGGCCTCGTGGATGGACTTCATGATGAAGTGCAGCTTGTCGTCCACCTCCTTGCCGCTCCAGCTGATATGGGAGGCGTTCTGGGTCATCTCAAGGCCCGAAGTGGCCACGCCGCCGGCGTTGACGGCCTTGCCCGGGGCGAAGAGTATGCCCTTGTGCTGGAAGTAGTGGATGGCCTCAGGCTGGCAGCCCATGTTGGACACCTCACAGCAGCACCATGTGCCGTTGGCTACGAGTTCCTTGGCGTCATCTTCAGAAAGCTCGTTCTGGAAAGCGCAAGGCAGCGCGATGTCGCACTTGACGCTCCACGCCTTCTTGCCGGCGGTGAAGTGCGCCTTGTCCGGGAACTTGGTGGCCATATCCTCCACCATGTTGCGGTTGGATGCGCGCATCACGAGCATATAGTCGATCATCTCAGGAGTTATGCCGTCAGGAATCTCGCAGACGCCGTCCGGGCCGGAGATGGCGATAACCTTGGCTCCGAGCTCGAGGGCCTTCTTACAGGCGCCCCATGCCACGTTGCCGAAGCCGGACACGGCTATCTTGCAGTTCTTCAAATCCTTTCCTGCCTTCTCGAGAAGGTAGTGCGTAAAGTAGAGAGCTCCGAATCCGGTAGCCTCAGGACGGAGGATGGATCCTCCCCATGTGGCGCCCTTGCCGGTAAGCACTCCGGTATTGTACTGACGGGCGAGTTTCTTGTACATCCCGTAGAGGTAGCCTATCTCGCGTCCGCCCACGCCCACGTCTCCGGCAGGGATGTCCTGATCCGGTCCGATGCAGTTCCAGAGCTCAAGCATGAAAGCCTGGCAGAAACGCATGATCTCCTCGTTGGACTTGCCGGCAGGGTCGAAGTCCGAGCCGCCCTTGGCGCCTCCCATAGGAAGGGTCGTGAGGGCATTCTTGAAAGTCTGCTCGAAACCGAGGAACTTGAGCATTGACGGAGAGACCGCCCTGTGGAAGCGGAGGCCACCCTTATAAGGTCCGATGGCGCTGTTGAACTGGACTCTGTAGCCTGTGTTGGTCTGCACCTCTCCGCGGTCATCCACCCAGGTGACACGGAATGTGAAGATACGGTCAGGCTCCACCATCCTCTCGACGATCTTGGCCCTCTCGAATTCAGGATGCTGGTTGTAGACATCCTCGATGGATTCCAAAACCTCCTGTACCGCCTGGAGATACTCGTTCTCCCCCGGGTACTTGGCCTGGAGACGGGCCATAATGTCCTTTGTCTTCATTATTAGTGTGAAATGTGGTTATTCGACCTCCCATGTTGAACCGCTGTGCAGGAGGTCATCTACACAGTGTATCTGTGATTTCATCATAACTTCCTTGACCTGGTCGCGCACGCCGTCATCGTAGGTGATGTCCTTCACGTCGCGGATGACGCCCAGTGCCACAGGATAGTCCGGACCCTTCATCTCCGCGAGGGCCATGTGTATGCCGATGTTGTCGGTGTGGGCGTCATGGACAAGGATGTCCTCCTCCGTGAAGCCGCCTTCCCCTATGTGCACGGCACGTATCTTCTTGCCGTCATAGATGAGGCCCTTGTCCCGGTTCTTGCCGAAAATCATGCGCTCGCCCTGCCTGAGGACTATGGTATGGTCGGCCTTCACTGCCGGGTCTGAGAGATTCTTGTGCGCTCCGTCATTGAATATCACGCAGTTGGTCAGCATCTCCATCACGGCGCAGCCATCGTGGAGGGCCGCCGCCGTCATGATCTCCTCGTTGAGTTTCAGTTCCACATCCAGAGAGCGCGCGAAGAACGTGCCCTTGGCTCCGAGCACCAGGGCGCCCGGATTGAACGGATGCTCCACGGTGCCGTAAGGCGAGGTCTTCGTGATGGCGCCCAACTTGGATGTCGGGGAATACTGCCCCTTGGTCAGACCGTAGATCTGGTTGTTGAAAAGGATTATGTTGATGTCGATGTTCCTGCGGATGGCATGGATGAAGTGGTTGCCGCCTATCGCGAGGGCGTCGCCGTCACCGCAGGCCTGCCATACGGTAAGCCACGGATTGGCCACCTTGATGCCGGTGGAGATGGCGGTGGCGCGGCCATGGATGCTGTGGAATCCATAGGTATCCATATAATAAGGGAGACGGGACGAGCATCCGATACCGGACACCACCACATATCTCTCCTTGTCGTAGTTGAGAGCCTGGCTCACCTTCGGGAGAGCTCTCTGCAGCGCAGCGAGGACAGCGTGGTCTCCGCACCCCGGACACCAGCGCACTTCCTGATCACTCTTGAAGTCTTTGAATGTCAATGTAGCCATATCTTACAACTCTTTTTTAATCGCCTCCTCCAGTTCGCTCACCAGGAACGGCTGGCCTTGTATCTTGTTGAACTTGTGTATCTCCAGATGAGGGAACTTCGCCCTCAGGTAATCAGCGAACTGCCCGCTGTTGAGCTCGCAGACCAGTATCTTGTCAAACGAGTTCAGAATCTTTTCCGTATTGGAAGGCAACGGGTTGATGTAGTCAAAGTGCGCATATGAGACATTGTCCATCTCGCTCACTGCGGACCAGATGTGTCCGTAGGTGCCGCCCCAGCCGACGACGAGGAGCTTGCCCTGCGCCGGGCCGTGGAGGATGTCCAGCTGCGGGATATCCCTGGCTATCCTGGCCACCTTCTCGGCACGCTCGGAGACCATGGTGGCATGGTTGACCGGGTCGTTGGAGAGGACTCCGTCGTGGTTTTTCTCCAGACCGCCGACACGATGCTCGAAGCCCTTCTGTCCCGGAATCGCCCAGCGGCGGACAAGCGTCTCCGGATTACGCTTGAACGGATGGAACTTCTCGCCATCCTTGAGGATTCCCTGCACAAATGGAGGGCGGATCTCAGGATAGTCCTTCATCGCAGGAATTCTCCAAGGCTCCGAACCGTTGCCGAGGAAACCCTCGGAAAGCAGCAGGACAGGCGTCATGTGCTCGAGAGCTATCTTGGCCGCGTTGAATGCGGCGTCGAAGCAGTTGGCCGGGGAATGTGCGGCAATCACGGCCATAGGGCATTCGCCGTTGCGGCCGTAGAGTGCCTGATTGAGGTCGGACTGCTCCGTCTTGGTAGGAAGTCCTGTAGACGGGCCGCCTCTCTGCACGTCGACGACGACGAGAGGCAGCTCGGCCATCACCGCAAGTCCCATGGCCTCGGACTTCAGAGAGAGTCCCGGACCGGAAGTGGTGGTGACGGCAAGATTGCCTGCGAATGAGGCGCCGATGGCCGTGCAGATGCCGGCAATCTCGTCCTCGGCCTGAAGGGTCTTGGCCCCGAGGCTCTTGTGGATGGCAAGTTCCTCAAGAATCGCCGTGGCAGGCGTGATCGGGTAGGAACCGCAGAAAAGCGGGAGTCCGGATTTCTCCGAAGCCGCCAGAAGTCCCCAGGCAATGGCCTGGTTGCCGGTAATGTTGCGCCAGGTGCCCTTCGCGAGGTCTTTCACCGGCTCAACGGTATAGGTGTTTGCGATTATCTGGAGGTTTGCGGCATAGTTGAAGCCGTCCTTGAGAACCTTCTTGTTAGGCTCTATGACCTCCGGGTGTTTCTTGGAGAATTTCTTCTCGAGATAGCTGAAGATGTAGTCAAGCGGGCGATTATAGATGAAGCAGGCCATCCCGAGCGTGAACATGTTCTTGCACTTGAGTATGGCCTTGTTGTCCATCCCGCTGTTCTTGAGGCTCTCCTGCGTGAGGGTCGTGATAGGGGCGGCGATGATGGTCCTGTCCTCGACACCGAGCTCCTTGAACGGGTCATCGGTGACGAAACCGGCTTTGGACATGCCTGCCTGGTCGAATGCATCCTGGTCCACAAGAATCATCGCATGACGCTTGCACCATTTCGCGTTGGTTTTCAACGCGGCAGGATTCATAGCGACGAGCAGGTCACAGAAATCTCCCGGTGTGGAGACTTTGGAACAGCCGATATGGATCTGAAAACCGGACACGCCGGAAACAGTGCCATGAGGTGCACGAATCTCGGCCGGATAGTCCGGGAAGGTCGACAGACCGTTGCCGTAGATGGCTGACATATCTGCAAAAAGAGATCCGGTGAGTTGCATTCCATCACCCGAATCTCCAGCAAATCTGATCACCACATCCTTGGCGTCAATGATTTTATGTTGCATTACAAAAGTTAATTGGTGTAGTTTCAGTGTAAAAAGACCCCGCCCACCCTCGGGCGGGGCTATGTGTCGTGTAGTGTGTGGTTTCTAGTTTCCTGCCTGAGCCTGCTGCTGAGCCTGAAGCTCCGCCTGCAGAGACTCAAGTGTGCGGTCATCGGCGATGCCGAGAGCCTTGCGCGCGAGCGGAGTGAGATCCGTGCTCTGTGCGTCATCGTAGTACAGCAGGGAGCTGACATCGAAGACATACACATATCCGCCCTGCTTGGCCAAGTCCTTGATGGTGTCCTGAGCCTTCTTGACGATAGGCGCCATCAGGGTCTGCTGCTGCTGCTGGAGCTCCACATCGACCGTCTGGCTGAACTCCTGGATACGCTGCTGGATTTCCTTGAGTTCCTTGTCCTTGCTGGCCCTGATTGCTGCCGTCCAGGTGCTGGCCTTGGCCTCGTACTGGTCGTACTTGGTCTGGAACTCCTCAATCATTGCCTGATATGTCTCCTGGGCCTCCTTGCTTGAGGCCGCCATCGTGGTGCGGGCCTGGTCTGCCTCAGGGCAAAGCTGCACAAGCTCCGAGAAATTCACATGGGCGAATTTCGGCTGGGCTGCAGCGGAAATCGCGACAAGTGCCGTAGCGGCGATCAAAAGAATCTTTTTCATATAATTCATACTTTAAAATTGTTGTCCGATCACGAAGTGGAACTGGCTGCGCTTGCTGGAATCAGTGGTGTCAAATCCATAGCCCCAGTCGACGCCGAGCAAACCTACCATCGGAAGGAAGATGCGAACACCGACTCCAGCGCTGCGTTTGATCTGGAAAGGATTGAACTTCCTGATGTCAGACCATGCATTTCCGCCCTCCAGGAAGCCGAGCACATAGATGGTGGAAGTCGGCTGGAGGATGACAGGATAACGCAGTTCCACGGTAAACTTGTCATATACATTACCGGCATAGGCATATCCGGTGGAATTGTAGGTGGACGGCTCATACGGGGTCAGGGAGTAGTTCTCATAACCGCGGAGCGAGATGACTTCGGAACCGTAGGTGTTGTATCCGGACATTCCGTCACCGCCGAGGAGGAAGCCCTCGAACGGAGAATATCCCCAATTCCTGTTGTAGTATCCGAGATAACCGAACTGCGCCCTGGTCATCAGGACGAGATCCCCGACGAGTTTGGTGTAAGTGGCGCCGGAGAGCTTCCACTTATGATACTCGATCCACTTGTAGCGCTGCTTCGAAGACCAGTTGCTGTAGTTGATGTCCTTGTAGCTGCCTACTGCCACCCTCTCTCCGTCGCTGTTGTAGTCGTGCTTCCTGAAGAGGGAGAACGGCGGAGTCAGCTGGAGGGAGAAGGAGAAGTCAGAACCGGTACGCGGGTAGATCTGCTGATCCGTGGAGTTGCGCACGAGACTCAGGGAGTAGTTGATGTTGTTGGCTATACCGTCATCGAATATGAAATAGCCTGAGTACCAGTTAGTCAGCTTGTAGGACTGCCAGTTAAGTCCGTTGTAGAGCACGAAATAGCTGTCAGGCCACTTCAGGCGCGTACCCAGCGAGGCTGAGAATCCGAAGACTTCCATCTGGCGGTCGTTGTTGAGGAAGTTGAGCGCGAGATAGGAGTTGGTCTGGCGTGTATAATATGCGCCGAGGTTGAGCGAAGTCGGCTTCTTGCCGAAGAGCCAAGGCTCGGTGAAGTTGGCCGTGAGGGCTGTATAGTATGTACCGTTGGTCTGGAAGCGGAACGCAAGGTTCTGCGCGTCTCCCAGCGGCACCGGACGCCATGCGCTCTTGTCGAAGAAACGCTGGGTCGAGAAGTTGTTGAAGCTGACTCCGACCGTGGCCACGAATGTCCTTCCGCCCCAGCCGCCGGAAACCTCCAGCTGCGAAGACGGCTTCTCAGTCACATTGTAGATGAGGTCCACGGTGTTGTCCAGCTGGTTAGGGATTATGTTATACCCCGTCCCCTGCTGCATTATGGCCTCCGCGTCAAACTGCCCCAGGGAAGCGATTTCCCTGATGGAGCGCTCGAAGTCGCTCTGGCTATACAGGTATCCCGGACGCGTGAAGAGCTGGCGGCGCACCACCTTCTCGTTGGTGAGGTCGTTGCCGTTGATGACTATGTCGTTGATTGTGGCCTGCTTGCCTTCGGAGATGCGCATCTCGACATCCACGGAGTCATTCTGGATATTGGTCTCGACAGGGTTGATCTGGAAGAACAGGTAACCGTTGTCGCGGTAAAGCTTCGAGACGTCATAGTCCGTCTGCTTCCCGCCTCCGTAGAGCCTCTTCTCCATCGTCACCTTGTCGTAGACATCTCCCTTGCTGATGGCCAGCACCTGGTTGAGGGCGTCTGACGAATAGACGGAGTTGCCCGTCCAGCTGATGTTGCGGAAATAGTATTTGTCGCCCTCTTCGAACACCAGGTCGATGCCCAGGCGGTTCGGGGTCACATAATATACGGAGTCGCGGACTATCCTGGCGTCGCGGTAACCGGCCTCGTTGAACGCCTCAAGCGCGCCTTTCTTGTCGTTGAGATATTCCTTCTCGTTGAATTTCTTGCTGTTGAAGAAGTTGTAGAACTTGTTGGACTTGGTCTTCTTCATGGAACGGGCGAGCTTGTAGTCGGACACATGCTCGTTGCCGACGAAATTGATGTCGCGCACCTTGATCTTCTGCCCCTTGTCGACGGCGAAGTTGACCCTGATGGCGTTGCGGATTACCGTGTCACGGGTAACCTCGGCGTTGACCTCGCAAAGCAGGAAACCCTTCTCGGCGAAATAGCGCTTGATGATGTCCGAAGTGGTCTTCTCCACATATTCTGAGAACTCCCCGCCCCTGCGGAGATTCACCCTCTCCTGGATATCCTTCCTCTCCCCCGACTTCACGCCGGAGAAAGTCCAGCTCGACACCCTCGGACGCTCCTTGACCCTGATGGTGAAGAAAGCGGAATCCCTCCCTGCGCTGAGGCTGTCGATGGTGATGGAGACATCCTCAAAATAGCGTTGCAGCCACAACCGCCGGACGATATTGGTCATCGTCTCCCCCGGAACCGTCACTTCCATTCCTTTCTGGAGGCCGGCGTGGGAGATGATCTGCTGGTCACGGTAGTAGGTGTTGCCCTCAACGCTGATTCCGCCGACCTTGTAGGTGCGGGGATGATTATAGTCCACTTCGACCCCCGACTCCTGCGCACCGGCTGCGGCGCCCACGAGACCAAGGACCAAAATGGCAAGTATCCGTCCGATCTTCATCTTCAATCAATAATTCACAAATATAGCCCAATTATTTGACTTTTCCGAACCGCCGGTCACGTGAGGCATACTCCTCAAGCGCGGCCAGGTACTCATCCCTACGGAAGTCGGGCCAGAGCGTGTCAGTGAACACGAACTCAGTGTATGCCGTCTGCCAAAGCATGTAATTGCTTATCCTCTCCTCTCCTGAAGTACGTATCAGCAGATCCGGGTCCGGAATGCCGTCAGTCACCAGATAACGCGAGAAATCCTCCGCTCCGATATGGCGACCGGGGTGTTCAATCAAATCGTGTGCCATCTTCTCGGCGGCCTGGAGTATATCCCAGCGGCCGCTGTAACTGAGAAACAGCACCACGGTCGTGGAACTACCTCCGGACGTGGCATCCATCATATTGTCTATCATAGCATTAAGCGAGTCGGAGAGTCTGGCTCTGTTGCCGAGCACCACAAAGCGCGTCCCGTTGTCGAGAAAGGTCTGGAGCTCGTTCTTCATCGCGCTGCACATCAGTTCCATCAGTGCGCTGACCTCGTCTGAAGGCCGGCCCCAGTTCTCTTCCGAGAAAGCGAAGAAGGACACATATTCTATGCCCAGCTCCACGGAAGTTTCCACGACCGTCCTGACGCTTTCCACGCCCTCGAAATGGCCGCAGACTCTCTCCTTGCCCCTCTTGGCGGCCCATCTTCCATTGCCGTCCATTATCAGCGACACATGCCGGGGCAGTTTCTCCTTCGGTATCATATTCACAGTGATTCGTTTCCGTTGCGCACATCCTCTCCCCACAGAAGCCTGGTACGCAGCGCGTTAATAAAATTAGGCTTCCCTATGCAGAGCCGCTTCAGGCTGCACGGCGAGGCGCACACCTCGACTCTGGCCCCGGCCGGGATGCGGCAGGTGCGGTTGTCCACCGACAGGGCCACGCTGTCCTCCCTGGAGCGGAAACTTATGGCAATGCGCGAGGTGTTGGGAACGACAAGCGGGCGCACATTGAGGTTGTGCGGGGATATCGGGGCCACGATGAACACTTTGGCGTCCGGGGTGCATATCGGGCCGCCGACGCTCAGGGAATAAGCCGTGGAACCGGTGCTGGTCGCCACGAGCAGTCCGTCAGCCCACCAGGTCGGGAGCGTCTCCCCGTCCAGTTCCACATCCACGCCGAGCATGGAGGCGCCAATCCTGGAGACTCCCGTCTCGTTGAGCGCGAAAGGCCAGAAGCCCTCGGGCAGAAACCCCTCGGCGCTCACCTGGAGCAGTTTCCTCTCCTCGACGCGGAACTCCCCCGCGCGGAGAGCGGCGGGCAGATCCTCCGGACGGCATTCCGACAGGAAGCCGAGCCGGCCGAGATTGACTCCGAGCACCGGAAGGGACGACGGCACGGCTATACGGGCGGCGGACAGAAATGTCCCGTCACCGCCAAGACTCAGCAGGGCCTCCGTGCCCGGCCTCACATCGGCCTGCGAAGACACCGGATATACTTCCGAACCAGCCGCTTCCAGCCCGGAAATCATCTCCCGGACACGCGGATCGTCCCAGAGTCCCTTCTTCTTGATATAGCCTGCAAGTCTCATAACAGCCGTCAAATTTAGCACATTTATTATAAATATTGCTACTTTTGCACTTATAAGATAAAGTCCTACAGAGATGACACGACTCAGTGTAAACATCAACAAGATCGCCCTGCTGCGCAATGCGCGCGGCGGCAACATGCCCGACGTGCTCAAAGCGGCGCTCGACTGCGAGCGCTTCGGTGCCGAAGGCATCACAGTCCACCCGAGACCCGACGAAAGGCATATCAGATATTCCGATGTGCGCACGCTGCGCCCGGAGATCAAGACGGAATTCAACATAGAAGGCAACCCGACGGGCAGTTTCAGCGCCCTCGTCTGCGAGGTGGTGCCGGACCAGGTCACGCTTGTGCCGGACGCCCCGGACGCCCTGACCTCCAACGCCGGGTGGGACACCGTCAAGAATTACGCCTTCCTCTCCAGGGTCTGCGCCTCGTTCAAGTCCAGGGGGATAAGGACATCCATTTTCATCGACCCGGACCCGGCCATGGCGGAAGGAGCCCTGAGATGCGGGGCGGACAGGGTGGAACTCTACACCGCGGGGTACGCGGCAGGCTACGCCCAAGACAGGGAGAAGGCGATCGCCCCTTATCTTGAGACGGCGGAGAAAGCCAGGGAAATCGGGCTCGGGCTCAATGCCGGGCACGACCTCTCGCTCGAGAATCTCCAGTATTTCATCAGGACGATCCCGTGGACGGACGAGGTGAGCATCGGCCACGCGCTGATCTGCGACGCTCTCTATATGGGACTGGAGACCACCATACAAAAGTACCTCGAAGCCACATTGGGCTGAGATGTCAGATTTTTTACTTACTTTTGTGGGCTTACCGATGACCAAAAACAAAAAGTTAACATAAAATGAACAAGATTTCCCTTATTCTCGGCGCCGGCTCGCTCGCAGCGGCCCTTGCGCTCACATCATGCAGCACGGGCAACAGCGCGCCGGCAAGCGACGCCTCCGCCGAATCCTCTCCTGCAGTACAGTCCGGAGCCATAGTATACTTCAATATGGACCGCGTGATCAGCGAATACGACATGGCCAATGACCTGCGCAGCGTGGTCGAGACGAAAGTCAACAGCATCAACCAGGAGGTGACCCGCAGGGGCTCGAAGCTCGAGAAGGACATCAAGGCATTCCAGGACAAGATCAACAAGGGTCTCCTCACCCAGTCCGTGGCCGAGTCCCAGAACCAGAAGCTCGTCCAGCAGCAGAACAGTTTCCAGACCTATGCCGCACAGAAACAGCAGGAAATCGCCGAGGAGCAGCAGGTGATGATGAACCAGATCGCCGACGCGATCAACAGCTACATCGCCGAGTTCAACGCGGACAAGAAATACTCACTCATCCTCGCCACCCAGGGAGACATCATCTCCGTGCCGGTAGTGGCTGGAGCCGCCGAGCTTGACATCACAGACACGCTGCTCGAAGGCCTCAACGCGGCCTATGTCAAGACCAAAGGCAAGAAATCAGAATAACAGGTCTTGAGGATTGCCATACTGTCCTGCTTCCACCCCTACCGGGGAGGTATCGCCCAGTTCAACGCAGACATCCTGAAAGAGCTGGGGAAATCGCACGAGGTACGCGCGTTCAACTTCAGCAGACAGTATCCGTCATTCCTGTTCCCGGGCAAGACACAGTTTGTCACGGAAGAAGACAAGGAAGCCGTATCCGTAGAGTCAGAGGCTCTGCTGGATACGGTTTCTCCGTTATCTTGGGCACGGACAGCCAAGGCGATCAACGAATGGGGCCCGGACGTGCTCATCCTCCGCTACTGGATGTCCTGGTTCGCCCCGTCTCTGGGGTATGTGGCCTCCAGGATGAAGGACAGCTGCCGGGTCGTCGCCATACTCGACAACGTGATACCGCACGAGCCGCATTTCTTCGACAGGCCCCTCACCAAATACTTCCTCAGGCATGTGGACGGCTGTGTGACTCTCTGCAAGGAGGTGTCGGAGGACTTGTTCAGGCTGAAAAAGGACGCGGTCTGCAAGGTCATCCCGCACCCGGTCTACGACCACTTCGGCGAGAAGATCGACAAAAGGGAGGCCGAGAAGAAGCTCGGAATACGCGACTGCGACCGCAACATATTGTTCTTCGGACTGATACGCGACTACAAAGGTCTCGATATCCTGATTGACGCGTTCAGCCGCCTGGACGACTCATATCAGCTGATCATCGCCGGTGAGCCATACGGCTCATTCGAGAAATACCAGAAGCAGATCGACTCCTCACCCAACGCCAAGCGGGTCAGCCTGTTCCCGAATTACATCAGCGACTCGGAAGTCAAGTACTTCTTCTCCGCCGCCGACGTGGCCGTCCTCCCGTACAGGAGCGCGACCCAGAGCGGCATCAACGCGATAGCCAACCACTTCGAGCTCCCGATGATAGTCACCGATGTGGGCGGACTCAAGGAGACGGTCGGCAAGGAAGGAGCCGGTATAGTGTGCAGAGAATGCACCCCTGAATGCGTGGCAGACGCCATCGACAAGTATTTCACCCGGCCACAGCTCAGGGAGGACTGCATACGCGGCATCAGAAAAATCAACGGAGATCTAAGCTGGAACAGATTCTGCAAGGAACTTACAGAATTTGCTGAAACAATCAAGAAATGAAGAAAGTCATCATCATAGTGGGCATGCTGTGCATGCTTCAACTCACCGCATGCGCGCAATGGTACCTTTTCCCGGGGAAGAAAAAACGCACGGAACCGGCCGAGGAGCAGAAAGAGCTCAAAGAGGAGAAGCCGCAGACTGTGCCTGAGGAGCCGGCCGCCGTCATAGACAGCACGGAAGACGATGATGACGGGTTTTTCTTCGGTGCCCCTTCCTCTGTGGGCGTGAGCCTCATACTGCCTGTCAATGCCGCTTCCGCCAAGCCGGGGGCCGGTTTCCTCGAAATGTACAGCGGGGCCTTGCTGGCCCTGAGGGACATCGGGAACGGCGGCACTAAGGTCAACCTCCGTTTTGTAGACTCCGCAGGCGAGGATTTCTGCGACGGGTCCATCTACAATGAAAGCGATGTGGTGATCGGCCCTGTAGCATATGCGGACATAGAGAAGGCGCTCCAGTGCTGCGGGCGCAAAATGCTCATATCCCCGCTGGAGCCGAAATCAGCCGCTCTCGCCGAGCGGGGAGACAACATCATCCAGGCCCCTACTCCATGGACATACCAGGTGGATGAGATTGTGGACTGGCTGCAGAGCGAAATGGAATTCGGAGACGAGGTGATAGTCCTCAAAGAAAACGCCAGGCCCGGTGAGCAGGCCGCATACCTTCTCGACAGGCTTCAGCAGAAAGGGGTCATATTCCGCAGCGTCCAGAGCGCCGAAGAACTCGGCAAGCCGGAACTCAAAGGCAAATACAGGGTGCTGATAGCCTCCGACAACGACAGCTTCATCAGCAACTCCATCAAGCAGTTGGGCATAGCGGCGAGAATCAACGGGGACATCGTGCTCTACACCACCTCACGTGTGCGCAACTGCGTCAGCCCCGATGTGCTCGACCTCTACCACGCCAACGCGAGGCTGGCCGCCTCATTCTTCATCGACTATGACTCCAGACAGGTGAAGGACTTCGTCATGGCCTACCGCGCCCTGTACGGATGCGAGCCGGGATCATTCGCCTTCCAGGGCTATGACACGATGAGTTATTTCGTGAAAATGTGCTCAGAATACGGAAGGCGCTGGTGGCGCAGGCTTCCGGAGAGATACTGGCGCGGACTCCAGTCCGACTTCAGATACAGCCGCTCTCAGGCTGACGGGAAGGTCAACACTGCCGTAAGGAGAATAGTCTACGGCAACGACCTGTCAATGACCCTCGTTCAGTAAGGTCTCGGCATTGGCCACAGCGGCAGGCGTGATGCTGGCTCCGCTGAGCAGCCGGGCGATTTCCATCACCCTCTCCCTACCATCTATCCTGCGTATCGACGAGAGCGTCCGTCCATCAGGGCTTATACTCTTCTCGACCATATAGTGCGCATCGCCCTTCGCCGCCACCTGCGGAAGATGGGTGATGGAGAAGACCTGCATGTTGCGTCCCATCGAGCATATCATCTGCCCCATACGGTCCGCCACGCTGCCGCTCACGCCGGTGTCTATCTCATCGAAAACCAGCGTCGGCATACCTGTGAACTCGGCCATCTTGGCCTTGAGACACAGCATGATTCTTGAGAGCTCTCCCCCGGAAGCGACTTTCGATATGTCCATCAAGCCCTTGCCCGTCGAAGAGAAGAGGAAACGGACCTTATCGGCACCGTCCGCGCCCTGGTTTCCGTCCTCGACCGAAACCTCGAACACGGCCCGGTCCAGCTCAAGGAAATGCAGGGACTCCGTAATCGATGCGGAAAGCCCGGGAGCGGCCTTGCGCCGTGCGTCAGAAAGCCGGGCGCAAATCTCCCCGTACTGTCCCAGGAAATCGCGCTCCTGTCTCTCAAGTTCAAGTATCCTGTCTTCCAAAGCCGCAGTCCCGTCCACACTTTCGGACAGGGAATCCCGGAGCGATATCAGTTCCTCGACTGTGGCGCAAGAATGCTTTTTGAGCAGGGAATAAATCAGCGACATCCTCTCCTCGACCGCAAGGAGCCTCTCCGGCGAGAGATCTACCTTGGCGAGCAGGCCGTCAAGTTCAGAAGCGACATCCTCAAGTTCGAGACGGGAGGATTCGAGACGGGAAGTGATCTCCGGAAGGCCCGGCAAAAACCGGGCTATGTGTTCAAGTTGCTTCTGGGCCTCTTTGAGAGATGCCGTGACACCGCGGGTTTCTCCGTCCGATGGAGAGAGGACTTCAGAGGCCGCGGACAACCCCTCCATTATCTGTTCCGCATTGGCGAGTCCCTTGTGCTCTTCCTCGAGAGATTCCAGCTCTCCGCCCACAAGATGCGCAGCCTCAAGCTGTCGGAGTTGGGACTCGTTGTACTCTCTTTCACTTTCCGCCCGGGAGAGTCTGTCCCGCAAGGACTCAATCTGGGCCCGTACCTGCCGGAGCTGTCCCCAGACCTGCCGGCACTCCTTGAGGTCGCTCGCGTTGCCGGCGAATCCGTCAAGCACGGACAACTGGAAATCCTTGTCGGACAGGAGCAGGCTCTTGTGCTGGGAATGGATGTCCACGAGTCTTGGAGAAAGCCTCTGGAGCAGATTCACCTGGACAGGCAGATCATTGACGAAACTTCTCGACCTGCCGGAAGCCGACACGACCCGCCTTATGAGCAGCGAATCACCGTCCGCCTCCACATCCTCTTCCGCAAGAAGTGCCCTGACGCCATCGTCCACGCCGTCGAATTCGGCCTCCACCACGCAGGAGGAGGCCCCTTCGGAGAGCATGGAGGCATCAGCCTTCACCCCGAAGAGAAGAGACAGCGCTCCCAAAAGTATGGACTTGCCGGCGCCTGTCTGTCCCGTTATAATAATCAGACCCTCCGGAAATGTTATATCCAGAGAGTCTATAAGGATGTAGTTCCGTATATGCAGGGAACGGAGCATCGCCTGGAGGATGGCCTATTTCTCGGCCGCCGCGTCTTCCTGGGCCGTCCTGTAGTAAAGGTCTCCGTCCTCAAACTCGGATATGGCGACAAGATCCGGCTTCGGCTGGCGCTCGTAATACTTGGAGATCTCTATCTGCTCCTTGTTCTCGAACACCTCGTCCATGGTGTCGCGCTCCGCGTTGCGGAAATCTTCAAGCTTCTTGGCGAGTTCCTTCTTCTCCGCGACGGCGATCTGGTTGGCGCGCTTCGAAAGGATTACAACTGTCTCATAGATGTTGCCGGTAGGCTGCGCAAGATACTTGATGTCGCGCGTGATTGTGTTTGTCGGTATTTTCTTTTCCATATAATAGTTGTACGGATGCGGGACTCGAAAAAGTTTCAAATATTTCCTTTCACTTTGCCGTAGAGGGAGTCAAGTTCCTTGCGGTAAGGCGATTCCGGATATTCGCCGATGAAGTTGAGGTAATCGTCCACGAAGACGAGGAACCTCTCCTTCTGCTTGTGCCTGACGCTGAGGTCGGCGTATTTGTAAGACGCCATGGCCGCGTAGTAGAGGATGTCCTCGCGGTAGATGTTGTCCGCATCTTCTTTCAGCACATTCTTGAAAGCCACCCTGGCCGCCTTGTAGTCTTCCACCCTGTAGTAGAGCTTCGCGTTCTCATAGGCCTTCCTGTCAAGCCTGTCCCCGAGCTCCTGGAGCATGTGGCGGCAGACTTCGGCGTTGGCGCCCTGAGGATGGTCGATGAGATACTCGCTGATGGCGTTCATCGCCGTATAGGTCGGCGTCTGGTCCAGTTCATAGCGGAGCGTCGCCTTGTAGAGGCAGTCGATGCGCAGGAAACCGGCGCTCTCCGTGAACGGGCTGTTCGGGCAGTTCGAGAGGAACTGCGTGAAATTGGTCTCGGCCGTGTAATAGTCCTTGTTGGAGTAATTGCTCAGGCCCCAGTAATACCTCACGGTGTCGTCCCGTTCCGTGCCGTTGGTAAGGAGGGCCAGCGACTCGAAGAGAGTGGCCGCCCGGGTATATTTGCCCTTGTTGAAGTAGTCGAACGCGGCCTTGTATTTCATGTCCACGTCACTGCTCTCGAGCATGGCGTCATACTGGGACTTGCACGAAGGCAGCAAGGCCAGCGCAGCCAGCAGCGCTGCTAAAATCCTGTTGAATCTCATTTTCGCTTCAAAAATTTTTCGGCCTCCAGGGCCGCCCTGCAACCTGATGCGGCGGCATTGATGGCCTGACGGTAATGCGGGTCCTGGACATCGCCGGCCGCGAACACTCCCTCCACTGAGGTGAATCCGCCCACGCCATCTGTCAGGATATATCCTTCACTGTCCGTCTTGAGCCATTTTGAGAACAGCTCGGAGACAGGATGGTGGCCTATCGCCAGGAAAAACCCGTCCACCTTGATATCAAAAACCTCGCCATTCTTCCTCAGGAGCCTGGCTCCGGTCACTCCGGATTCGTCGCCCAAGACCTCCTGCGTGTTGCAGTTCCAGAGAATCTCGATGTTTGGAGTGGACTTGACCCTCTCCTGCATGGCCTCGGAAGCACGGAGAACGTCGCGCCGCACTATCATGTACACCTTGCGGCAAAGGCCGGCAAGATATGTCGCCTCCTCGCAGGCGGTATCCCCTCCGCCTACCACGGCGACATCTTTCTTGCGATAGAAAAATCCGTCGCAGGTGGCGCAGGCTGAAACTCCGAGCCCGCGGAATTTCTGTTCCGACGGCAGGCCGAGATACTTGGCCACGGCACCGGTCGCTATGATTACGGCTTCCGCCTCGATCTGCCTCGAATCATCCACGGAAATCCAGAACGGACGTCCGGAGAAATCCACTTCCGTCACGGAGCCGCGCCTTATGTCGGCACCGAGCCGCACCGCCTGCTCGCGCATGTCTGACATGAGCTTGTTGGCGTCGACCCCTCCCGGGAAACCGGGATAGTTCTCTATGACCGTCGTGGTCGTAAGCTGTCCGCCAGGCTCCATCCCCTCATAGAGGACCGGATCCAGACCGGCACGGGAGGCATAGATGGCGGCCGTGTATCCGGCCGGCCCGCCTCCTATTATGAGGCATTTGATATGTTCCTTATTGTCCATAGTTCACAAAATTAGTGATTTTTTTGTTACCTTTGGTCCCTCATGCCAAGGATTAAGGACAAAACGGCTCCTGATGTCGAGACATTCCGCTCCATCCTCAAAGGGAAGGGGTTGAAAGCCACACCGCAGAGGATAGCGGTGCACGAGGCCATGCTGAATCTCGGGCACGCCAGCGCCGACATGGTGGTGGAGAAGCTGTCGTCGGAAGGCGTGGACGTGACTGTGTCGTCGGTCTACAACATCCTCTCGACACTCGCCGACCTCAAGATCTACGGGAGGCGGACCAGTTCCAACAACAAGATGTACTTCGATGTCAACACTTTCCGCCATTTCCACCTCTACAACTATGTGGACAACGAGTACAAGGATGTAATCGACGAGGAGCTGGCGAACCTGATAGAAAGCCACTTCAAGGGCCGCCGCTTCAGGGGTCTGAAGGTGGACTTCATCGATGTCCAGATAATCTGCCGCCCGTCCCGCACGTCAAGGAAATAACCAGCCCGGCCCTCGCCTGCGCCGTGACCGCCCTGCCCAGCACTGTGGCGGCAGGCGCCCAGCCCAGCACTATGGCAGCGGACGCACGGGAACAGGCAGCCTCCTGCGATGCTTTTGTGTTGAGCAGGAGGCTGCCCGCTCCCGGTGCGCCGCCCTGCAGAAAATCTCCGGCTTGCCTCATCGCCAGAACCCGCCCCAGCTCTTATCTGCTATCGCCGGAACGCCATCTGCCCCGCATGGTCCTCTGCGGCATCCGCCGCTGCCAGGTGTGAGCCGTTTTCGCCGAATCGGCTCATACCTGCGTCGCGTGACTCGGGCTCCTGACCCGGCACTATGGCAGCGCACGGGCCAACCTCGCTGAGAGGCTTTGGCACGGCAAAGGGCCGTCTCCGATCCGAAGTTGAAGTCGCTGACTTTCTCCGGCCAAATGACGTTCTGCCGGAGAAAAGTTCGTTTTAGGGTGATTTGTCCGGCAGAAGGCCGTTTCGGTGGAGAAAATCGTCTGTCAGCCCAAATCCGGCCAGAGCCGGGTTTCGGCGGCCAAATACATGCTACTAAGGAATTTGTACGGCAGCCCCGGCCTTTCCCGAACTGATGCGCTTCCGTGAGGCCTTTGGTTCGGCAAAGAGCCGACTCCCGTACCAAATGGGCAGGGCAGGAGACCGAGGCGTCTGAGGCGTTTGCGGTATATGCGGGGAACTGCTACAGTTCCTTGCGCCAGCGGGCCAGCGGGATGCCGAGCTGACCGCGGTATTTGGCGATGGTCCGGCGGGCCACCTTGTAGCCGTGCTTGCCCATCTCGATGACAAGCTGCTCGTCGGTGAGCGGTTTGCGCTTGTCCTCAGCGTCCACGCATTCCTGCAGGACCTTCTTGAGCTCGCGCGTGGAGACCTCCTCGCCTTCTTTGTTCTCCATGCCCTCGGAGAAGAAATACTTCAGGGGGAAGATACCGAAGTGGGTCTCTATGTATTTGCTGTTGACGACTCGTGAAATTGTGGAGATGTCAAATCCTGTCTTCTCGGCTATATCTTTGAGAACCATTGGCTTGAGCTTGGTCTCGTCTCCGGTCTCGAAGAAGTCGTGCTGATACTCCAGGATGGCCTCCATCGTGCGGCTCAAGGTGTTCTGCCGCTGTTTGAGGGCCTCCACGAACCACTTTGCCGAGTCGAGTTTCTGGCGCACGAATGTCGCGGCCTCCTTCTGCGCCCTCTCGGACGAACCCTTGCTGGAGAGCAGCAGGTCCGCATATTTGCGGTTGACCCTCAGCTCCGGGACTGAGAATCTCGGCATAGAGAATGAGAGCTCGCCATTGTTATCCTCGAGCACGAAGTCAGGTATAATCTGCTGGGCCTGGTCCTCGTATGTCTCCCCGGCCTCCCCGCCTGGCGACGGGTTGAGCCTGACTATTCTGGCCATCGCCTTCTTGAGGGCCTCCTCGCTGATTCCCAGCCTGGCCGTGATTTTCTTGAAGTGCTTGTTGGAGAATTCCGTGAAGCAGTCGCTGAGGATGTTGATGGCATCCTTGACATCCTGGGTCTGCTTGCAGGAGCGCAGTTGCAGGAGCAGGCATTCCTTGAGATCACGCGCTCCCACGCCTGTGGGTTCGAAATCCTGTATCACCTTGAGCATCTCCAGCACCTCACCGGCGTCGGTCTCGATGCCGGCGCGGAACGCCATGTCGTCTACAAGGGATTCAATGTCTCTGCGCAGATACCCGTCCTCATCGAGAGAACCGATGAGAAACGCCGCGATTTCGTACTGGTGTTTTGTGAGATTCCTGCACCCGAGCTGGTCCATGAGCCCCTGCGTGAAGCTGTTGTGGACAGAAAAGGTGTTGTATTCGGGTCTCGGGTCCTTGCCCCAGTTGTTGACTTTGGTACGGTAGGAAGGGATATAGTCATCGTCCTTCAGTTCGTCCAGCGACACGTCCCGGATGTCCTCAGGCTTGTCGGGGTCCGGGCTGTCGTCCAGCACGGGATTCTCCTCGATCTCCGTACGGATGCGCTGCTCCAGATCCTGGATGGGAAGCTCTATGAGCTTGATCGTCTGGATCTGAAGTGGAGACAGCTTCTGCGTCTGCTTTATTTCGAGGCCCTGTTTTATCATCGGATGTCAGCGGCATTGTCAAATTCCGTACCGCCAGCGCTCATGTCGGGCTTGCCCATGGAAGGATAAGGGAACTTGTCCCTGACTATGAAGGCATCCGGAAACTCCGGCTTGAGCATGCGCATCAGCGCCTCGGCCTCGACGCGCGTACGGAAATTCCCGACTGAGACCTTATAGTTAGGCGCGGAGAACGACCTGAACACCGGGATGTTGGGGTAAAGCGAATGGAAACGGGACATTACTGTCAAGGACTGCTCCCTCGCCGTTCGGCGGCTGTCCAGGAAAAGCCTTATCCGGTAGCCGCTGACCGTCTTGCCGGCATTCGCCTCAGTGGCGGCGAGCAGCGCTCTGCGGACCTCCGGACTCTGCCTCACTATGATGTGCTCCGGAAGGACAGAGAACACGTCCCGGCCATAAAGGGTCGAGTCAATCTGGGCCTGCTGCCCGGCCTGCACCGCCTCTTCTCCGAGCGTGACGCTCTGTCCTGCAAGTCTTGCGAAAGGCAGGAGAGCAAGTGCAAGTATGATGACGAATCTCTTCATCTTAAATCTTGTCTATAAGTTTCTTGAGAGGCATATCATTGATCTCCACCACCTTGCCTACCCCTCCACGCAGTGCGGGACGCGCGCTTATGGACAGGGTCATGTCCTCGATATCCGCCTCGTTGCTCAAGAGTTTGAGGAGCTGGAACGGGTTGAATCCGTCTGCTAGCCTGCCCTTGACAGGGATGTCGTATTGTTTCTCCGAGTGTCCCTCGACCATGAGCTGGTCTGCGCTGAGGTAAATCATCTCCTGCCCCTTCATCTTGATTACGGCGTTGAGATTGGTGACCTCGAAGCCCACCGTGGGATTGTGTATGCCTATCTCCACCAGGGCCGTGATGCCTGTAAGGCCCTGCGGGGCTATCGAGACGATGTTGAAGGATGTCACACTGATGTCTTTCACCTTGTTGCCGCACGATGACAGCAGAAGTGCGAAAATGGCTATAAATATGACTCTAAACCTCTCCATACGAAATGCAAAGATAAGAAAAATCTATATCTTTGTTCTGGGATATGAATAAGGTATATATTGAGACATACGGCTGCCAGATGAATGTGGCAGACACGGAAATAGTCTTCTCGATACTCGGGAAGGCCGGATACACAAAGACGGAAGACATAAACGAGGCGGACGTGATAATGGCCAACACCTGCTCGATACGCGACAACGCGGAGCAGAGGATATGGGGCCGGATCGACTTTTTCAATCTCCAGAAGCGGGCACGGCCAGGGGTCATTGTCGGGATTCTCGGCTGCATGGCGGAGCGCCTGAAAGAATCCCTGCTCGAATCCGGCAAGGTGGATGTGGTGGCAGGGCCGGATGCCTACCGCAAGCTCCCGGGGCTCCTTGACGCCGTCTCCGACGGGCACCCGCAGATTGACGTGCTCCTCTCTCGAGAAGAGACCTACGGAGACATATCCCCAGTCAGGATGGACCGCAACGGGGTCTCCGCCTTCATCTCAATAATGCGCGGGTGCAATAATGTATGTTCCTATTGCGTAGTGCCTTATACCAGAGGCGCGGAGCGGAGCCGCGACTTCCATACCATAGTCAGGGAAGCCTGCGAATGCTGCCGGGCCGGGTACAAGGAGATCACGCTGCTGGGGCAGAATGTGGACTCGTATCGCTACGGGGATGTGGACTTCGCCGGTCTGCTCGCCATGGTTGCCGAGGCGGTGCCGCAGATGCGTCTGCGCTTCTCCACCTCCAACCCGCAGGACATCTCAGACCAGGTGCTCTCCACAATGGCCTCGCACCCCAACATCTGCCACCATATCCACCTCCCGGTACAGTCGGGATCCGACCGCATACTTGAGAAGATGCGCCGCCGCTACAGCCGCGAATGGTATCTGTCCCGCGTGGACAAGATACGTGAAATCCTCCCTGACTGCGCGATTTCGACGGATGTCATAGCCGGGTTCTGTTCCGAGACGGAAGAGGACCACAAAGACACCTTGAGCATATTCGAGAAAGTCGGTTTCGACGCGGCGTATATGTTCTACTATTCGGAGCGCCCCGGGACACTCGCCGCCAGGAAATATCCTGACGATGTGGACCAGGCCACCAAGACGCGCCGCCTGGAGGAGATCATCGCCCTGCAGAACCGCCTGTCCCTCGAGAGTAACCGCAGGGATGTCGGCAAGAAGTTCCGCGTGCTCGTGGAAGGCCCTTCGAAGAAGAATCCCGACGAGCTCTGCGGGCGCAATCAGCAGAACAAGATGTGTGTGTGGCCGGACAAGAGCCATAAAGCCGGTGATTTTGTGGATGTCACGGTGAATGGCTGCACGCAGGCCACCCTGCTCTGCACCTTGGAATAGCCGGCGGGGAACCCGGGCGCCGGGGCGGGATGAGCCCCGGACAGACCGGGATTTGGCACAAGGCCGGCTGGGGCGGGACGGGGCCGATAGGCTCGGCTGGGGCGGGCCGGGGTTGCCGGGTGGTGCGCCAGGCTTAGCTGGGGGTGCCGGGGTCGCCTTGCTTAGCTGGGGGTGCCGGGTGTGCCGGGTGCGCCGGGCTTAGCTGGACGGGCCGAGTATAGGCCTGACGCGAGCCGGGTTGGCTGGAGCGGGACGGGGTCGCCGGGTGGTGCGCCGGGCTTAGCTGGGGGTGCCGAGTATAGGCCTGACGCGAGCCGCCGGGCCTTGAAGAATCAGAAAACCATGCCGCTCCGCTTTGGTAGCGGCACTATATAAATACTTATAACTATGAAGATTAAAGACTTATGCGAGAGCGAAAGGCCTCGCGAGAAAATGATGCGCTTCGGGCCGGCGAGCCTGAGCGACGGAGAATTGATAGCCGTGCTTCTGCGAAGCGGAAGCCGCACCGACAGCGCCCTGGACCTCTCCCAGCGCCTGCTGGCCATGTCTGGCGGACATCTTACAGAACTTTTCAACATGCCTTATTCGCGGATGAGTTCGATTCCGGGGATAGGCAGCGTGAAAGTCGCGTCAGTGCTCGCCGCATTCGAACTCGGCAAGCGTTTCCTCGCGGAAGGCTCCTGCATACAGAAGAAGCCGGTTGTGACATCCCGCATGGTATATGACATCATGATTCCGTCCCTCAAGGGGTTGAAACACGAGGAGTGCTGGGTGCTCCTGCTCAACGACAGCAATTATCTCCTCTCCAAAGTCCGGGTCACCAGCGGCGGCGGACGCTCGACTGTGATTGATGTCAGGCAGGTGGTCCGCCTCGCTCTGGACAGGAGCGCATCGGGAATCATACTCGTCCACAATCACCCGAGCGGCAACCCGCATCCGAGCGAGGCGGACATCACCCAGACAGATTCCCTGCACAAGGCGAGCGGCGCCTGCGGCCTGGAGTTGCTGGATCACGTCGTGGTGTGCGACGACTCTTTCTTCTCATTCTCGGACGACAAAATGTACATCACCACACTCTGAACAGCCCCGCAGACCGGGCCTTCGCCAATATAGTAAGCGGAAAAAAATAAGTTGCCGCAGATTTGGCAAAGATTTTTGAGGATAGGTTTCTTTTTGAAGAAGGAGTGTGCCGGTGGCACATGACTGATGAAAAAAGGAATATTGACCAAAAAGATTGCCTAAGGTGATGCAACTTATTTTTTGACGATTACATAATGCCCAGCGCCAGAATGGTTCCGTACGGCAAAACGGCGATTTGCCGTACGGAACACTCAGCGTTGATGGCTTTGTATTGGAGGTCCCGGTTTGCCGTACAAAAACCATTTTAGCAATGAGCACATATAAGGAAACGGAGGGTTTTTGCCAGAGGACTTTCGAGAACAACGGCCCGTTCTGGCATCTGTATACTTCCGGCAAAGACACCCCTGCGCTATTTGTCAACAAAGAGGACTTTACCTTGGCTATGAATCTGATCTGTCAGGCAGCAATATCCGTCCGCAAAGCAGGCTTGGTAGCATTTGAGATAATGGGAAACCACATTCACCTTATCTTATGTGGAGAAGAGTCAGACGCGATGGAATTGTTCTTTTTCTTCAGGAAACGGCTGAAAAGATGTGGCAAGACGATGGGAGGACATGTTTCCGAAAGCACGCTTAAGGGAAGCATCAAGCCTATCGACAGCCTCAGTTTCTTGCGGAACAACATAGTATACATACACAGGAACGGATTCGTGACAGACAGAAAATACACCCCTTTCAGCTACCCATGGGGAACGGGACGATATTACTTTCACGACTTCCCGGCAGAGCGTGCTTGCGGCTCCGTCTTTACAGATGAATGTCGCCGAATGTTCCGCGGGCGGGCGCCGAAGCTGCCGGCGATTTACAAGATTATCGATGGATATGTCGCGCCGCCCTCCTACTGTGCACTGGCCCTTGGCATGTCTATGTTCCGGGATGCACATCAATACTTCGCCATGCTCAGCAAGAATGTAGAAGCATACAGCGAATTGGCCATTGAACTTGATGACGGTGAATTTCTCTCTGACACGGAACTGCACGTGCAGACATGTAGAATCGTAAGGGGCAAATATGGAGTGGGGAGTCTGCGGGAATTGAGCAAAGCTCAAAAACTGGAGCTTGCCAAAACGCTCCACTACGACTACCGTTCTTCAAACGGCCAGATAAGACGGATTCTCAACATCTCTCAATACGAGATTGACACTATGTTCCCCTTGTCTTCGGGGAAATGACGTATGCTGCGGCAAGCACAGATCTGGCGACTGGTGGATGGTTCGGGTTCGGGGCAATGCTGATTTTGTTCGACAAGCTCCTGTCCTGACAATTTGGTACGGGGAAAGTCCGTTTCCCGTACCAAATGCCACAACGACGCGCATCGGTTCGGGAAAGCGGGGTTTGCCGTACGGATTGCCATATACCGTTGGCGGCATTTTCGCCTTCCCGGTCAAGTCGCCGTCACAGAACCGCCTCGAGCTCATCACTGAGACTTGTCGCCGCCAGGTGTGAGCCGTTTTTGGTGAATTCGCTGCTACCTGAACCGCCAACATGCGCCCCAACCGCGTCTGTGACCAGTGCCACCTCCAGGTGTGAGCCGTTTTCGGCATTTTCGCTGCCACCTGACCCTTCCACCTGCCCCGCATAGCCCTCTGTGGCATCCGTCGCTGCCAGGTGTGAGCCGTTCTCGCCGAATCGGTTCACACCTGCGTCGCGTGCAGGCTCCTGGCTCGGCACTATGGCGGCGGGCGCCCGGGAACAGAACAGGTGGGAGGCAGCGGCTCCGGGCCTTAGGCCTCTACCAGAGCAGCGCGTCGCTCGGGACACCGGTTAAAGCGCGCCGGGGAAGGCGGCACATGCGAGGCTTTGTGCTGAGCAGGTTCCACCTGACAGGAGAGGAGGCCGCAGAGAATGCCGCCAGAAGCCAGACAGCCCTCGGCCAGACCGCCATCAGCCAGAAGCCAGACAGCCAACACCGAAGCCGGACCGCAATCAGCCTGATAGCAAAAAGCCCGGGATGTCGAAACATTCCGGGCTTTCGCTCTTATCTCAAGCCAGATGCGCAGCAGAGCGCATCAGGCGATGTTAGCTGAAGTCAGGCTGAGGGCCATCCTGAGGACCTTCCGGTCCCTGAGGATTCTGCGGCCCCTGTGGCCCTTCCGGACCCTGGGCGCCACCCTGTGCAGCCTTGGCCATATCCTCTGAAGCGGCGTGCCAAGCAGCCTCAAGCTCAGAGCTGTAGCGGTCGATGTCAGCGATATTCTTCTCCTCCACGGCTTTCTTCAAGCTCGCGCAGGCAGACTCGATGGCTGACTTCTTCTCAGCAGGAATCTTGTCTCCATACTCCTTGAGGTTCTTCTCGGTCTGGAAGACATTGGCGTCGGCGCTGTTGATCTTGTCAACCTTCTCCCTCTCAGCCTTATCTGCGGCCTCGTTGGCCTTGGCCTCGTCACGCATCCTCTTGATCTCCTCGTCGCTGAGTCCGCTGGAAGCCTCGATACGGATGTGCTGCTCCTTGCCGGTTGACTTGTCTTTTGCGGACACGCTCAGGATACCGTTGGTATCGATGTCGAAGGAGACCTCAATCTGAGGTATTCCACGAGGCGCCGGAGCGATGCCGTCGAGGTGGAACACGCCGATCTGCTTGTTGTCCTTCGCCATCGGGCGCTCACCCTGAAGCACGCGTACCTCAACAGAAGGCTGATTGTCGGCAGCGGTGCTGAACACCTGCTCCTTGTGTACAGGGATGGTGGTGTTGGCGTCGATAAGCTTTGTCATCACACCGCCGAGGGTCTCGATACCGAGAGACAGCGGAGTCACATCAAGCAGAAGGACATCCTTCACGTCACCCGCAAGCACGCCGCCCTGGATAGCTGCACCGATGGCCACAACCTCATCCGGGTTGACGCTCTTGTTAGGCTCCTTGCCGAAGAAGTTCTTGACAAGCTCCTGCACCTTAGGGATACGGGTTGAACCGCCGACCAGCAGGACTTCATCAATGTCGGAAGCGCTCAGGTGAGCATCCGCGAGGGCCTTGCGGCAAGGCTCGATCGACCTCTGGAAGAGATCGTCACAGAGAGCCTCGAACTTGGCACGGCTGAGAGTCTTGACAAGATGCTTAGGCATACCGTCCACAGCTGTGATGTAAGGCAGGTTGATCTCTGCGCTGGCTGCACTTGAGAGCTCAATCTTCGCCTTCTCTGCGGCCTCCTTAAGTCTCTGGAGAGCCATCGGATCCTTCTTGAGGTCGATGCCCGCGTTGTCCTTGGCGAACTCACCGGCAAGCCAGTCTATGATGGCCTGGTCGAAGTCATCACCTCCAAGGTGGGTATCACCGTTGGTGGACTTCACCTCAAACACACCGTCACCGAGTTCCAGGATAGAGATATCGAATGTACCGCCACCGAGGTCATAGACGGCGACCTTCATGTTCTTGTTCTTCTTGTCCAGACCATAAGCGAGGGCTGCGGCCGTAGGCTCGTTGATGATTCGCTTAACATCGAGGCCCGCAATCTTGCCGGCCTCCTTGGTGGCCTGACGCTGGGAGTCGGAGAAGTACGCCGGAACCGTAATGACGGCTTCCGTAACTTCCTGACGGAGATAGTCTTCAGCCGTCTTCTTCATCTTCTGGAGGATGATGGCTGAAATCTCCTGTGGAGAATACGGATGTCCGTTGATGTCCACACGAGGGGTGTTGTTCTCACCGCGCACTACCGTGTAAGGCACGCGTGCCACTTCCCTGGACACCTGGTCATATGTCTCGCCCATGAATCTCTTGATTGAGAATATGGTGTTCTTCGGATTGGTGATAGCCTGACGCTTGGCCGGGTTGCCCACCTTGCGCTCCCCGTTCTCCGTGAACGCAACCACTGAAGGAGTGGTGCGTGAACCTTCATCGTTGATGATTACGGTCGGCTGGTTACCTTCCATAACGGCCACGCAGGAGTTCGTGGTACCGAGGTCAATTCCTATAATCTTTCCCATAATTATTTGTTATTTTTAATTTCACTTCAACTCCCGCCTCTTCCGGGACGGGACGCACAGAGAAACATCAAAACATTTGCCAAGCCTCTCCCCGTGACAAATTGTCACAAAAAGGCCCGGCTCCAGTGACGAAGCCAGGCCTTGAAAACTGCTATGAGGCGCGTCCTACTCGACGAAAGCGACAATCTCGCCCTTCGCGACACTCTTGCCCTGAGGGGCTGTGACAGCGACAATCCGCCCGTCAACGGCAGGAACGATCTCCTCCATGCCGTAATAGGTCTGGACATATCCGCATGGCGCGCCGGCCTTGACGGCAGTTCCGGCGACAGGCGCAGTGGAAGCGTCCTCCACATCTATCTGCCAGAGCATCTTGCCCTTGGCCGGAGCCTGTACCGGGGTTGCCTTAGGGTACTTGGCCACATAGCTGTCAATGTCAAACTCCGGCATCTCGACAACGGCGCGCTTGACCACAATCGGGGCGCCTGCCTTGGCCTTGAGTTCCTCGAGTTCCTTGGTAAACCTCTCTTTGGCGACTCCGCTCCTGTAATCACGATACTGACGCTCGTGCATGGCGAGTTCGAAGAGCTCCTCATCGTCCTGGCCGCAGTCCCATCCCTCTTCCTGCATCATCTTGCGGAATTTAGGAAGCTCGTCAGGATACTCGTCCTGCGGGTTGCCGGTATAGAATTCCATGCCCTTCTCCTTGGCGAGGGCGACGATTTCCGGTGCGAGCTTGCCCGGAAGCGTACCCATCTTGCCGAGAATCATACCCCATGTATCCTTGTCTATCGTGCTGAAACGAGGCTTGTTCTGGCTCAACGCGAGGAGGTTCATCAGCGCCGTGTTCTTGACATACTGGCTGAAAGGGGTCACAAGAGGAGGATATCCGAGGCGAGGCCATACATATTCAACCTCATTGAACAGCTTGACCATCAATGTGTCGAGGCTGCTCTCCGGCTTGCCGTTGGCCCTCTCCGACGCGTTGATCGCCGCCTTGAATCCCTTGAGGTCGGCCATCATCGAACCCATCATTCCGCCAGGCAGGCCGCAGCCCACAAGGAGCGATGTCATCAGAGAGTTGCTGGAGTTGATCCAGTATCCGAGGAAATCATCTATGAACTCCTGGGTCAGACGGCGCACTTCCATGTAGGCATCCATGTTGATGTCCTTCACCTGGAAGCCGTCTGCGCGCAGCATCTGCTGGATGGTGATCACATCCGGGTGAACCTTGCCCCACGCAAGCGGCTCCACGGCAACATCGATGTAGTCGATGCCGGCGCGTGCAACCTCCAGCATTGATGCAGGAGAGAAACCCGGGCCGCAGTGCCCATGGTACTGGAGCTTGATGTGAGGATATTTTTTCTTTATGTCGGAAGTCAGCTGTGCGAGGAACGTCGGGCGTCCCACTCCGGCCATATCCTTGAGGCATATTTCATCTGTGCCATATTCTACCAGATGGTCAACGACACCCATATAATAATCCACGGTATGCACCGGGGAATGGGTTATGGAAAGCGCACCCTGCGAAATCATCCCCGCCTTCTTGGCGAACTCGACGGAGAGCTTGAGGTTGCGGTGGTCGTTGAGCCCGCAGAAAGAGCGGGATATGTCAGTGCCCTGAGCCTTCTTGACCTTGAACATAAGTTCGCGGACATCAGCCGGCACCGGGTTCATTCTCAAACCATTAAGACCACGCTCCAGCATATGTGTCTGGATGCCGGCCTTGTGGAACGGAGCCGTCCACTTGCGCACTGAGACATTAGGATTCTCCCCGTAGAGGAGATTCACCTGCTCGAACGCTCCGCCGTTGGTCTCGACACGGTCGAAGCATCCCATGTCAATGATGGCCGGAGCCACCCTGACAAGCTGGTCCACACGAGGCTGATATTTGCCCGAGGACTGCCACATATCCCTATAGACGAGGGAAAACTTTATCTCTTTTGCCATATCGTGTATTTTCTGACATTAATCCTGCAAAGATAATTGTTTTTTCCGGTTTATTTTCCGAGTTTATCTGTCCGGAAGACTTGCACAGTTAAAAAATTATTCTCACCTTTGCAATCCAATTGACACGGTGCGATTAGTTCAGTTGGTAGAGCACCAGATTGTGGTTCTGGGTGTCGTGGGTTCGAGCCCCACATCGCACCCCAAATGGGGAAGAGAACGATTTTTCGAGTCGTTCTCTTTTTTCTTTTCCTGTAACTGCTTGGTATTGGTGATGAAATCGATACGCCGGGGCCCCTGCTGCGTGTTGTACAACTTATCCATCTAGCGGTATATCCGCCAGTGGTTGAGATCCTCCTTGAAGTATGCCTTCAGATACGCAGAGGTGGCCATCTTGCTTCCGGGCTGGCAGATACGGGCTATCACCAGATTGCGCAGCACGTCATCAGATATGGCATCAAAGCCAACAGCATCATAGACCTCATTCAGAATGAGCTGGGTGCCGTTTATCATCGCGGACTCTAATGTTGTCAAGCATCTCGTCTACCTGGGCGGAGGCCTTGCCGACACCATCGAAGTCCAGAACGGTCTGACCGCCATAATGAAGGATCCACTCATTAGCTTTACAAACCAATGCCTCTATCTCCTGTTCATCAGAGGACACGCCGATGCAGACAAGTTCCTTAGGTTTGCCCGAACTCTTGTCTATCACCACCACGCTGGTGCTGCCTGAACGGTTCCTCCTTTTGCGTACAAACATACTTACAAAGGTACGAAAAGGTGAAGCGATTCACCCAAAAAAACTTTACCACATCCTATAACTGCTTGATATATAGTAGCTAACAAAAAATTGTCATTCTATACCGCCAAAGTCAGGAAATCATTCGGTCAGGTGTCGCATGATTGAAGAGTTTTTGCACCTTTGCAGAAGTCATCGAGAGTTAGAACGATAGACGAATATATGGACAGGCATCTACCCTTAATAGGTGCCTGTTTATTATAAAGAAATACAACCGAGGGGAGATACTGATACAGGGAAGCCGTTGTTCTTACAGTCTATTACTAACTCTCATGAAAAGAAGAACAAGACCCAGATCTGTTCACATCTCCATAAGGGTGGAGGTTGTGAGAATTGTCAAAGTGAGGGCGTATGTGCGCCTTCGTAATGGCAAGGGCGTACTTCAGCGATGAGCCAGATGCTGTTCTATGACGGCGGCTGAACCGCACCGTACAGAAAACGGCCCTGTAGTGTACGCGTGGCCCATCTTAGCGCCGGAACCGCACTCGGCGGTGGCAGCGCAGGTCGTCATGTAGAACGGGTGGAGGGCGCAAGCGGAAGCTGGTGGCGGATAGTAGTGGCGCAGGTGCGACGGGAGTGATGATTTCGTATCGGACTACCGTTTTTTCCGGAAGAGGGTCTTCAAATCAATGCTGAAGAAGTCCTCCAGAGGAAGTCCTTCGGGACCGACGATAAAAGCGCTGGTTATATCTTCGGCATAGAGTTCCTTGAACTTCTCGTATCCTTTGGTGTCGTCGGCACCGCTGCTCTTGACCTCGATAGCCACCAATGCCTGTCCCTTCTTGAGGACGTAATCGCATTCTTCCTTTTTGTCATTGCGCCAATAGAGAAGCTCGAATCCGTCCAAAAGTGAGCGATTGGCCAAGTGTGCTCCTACGGCAGATTCTACCTGACGGCCCCATTCCGTGGAATCAATCACAGCCTCTTCAAAAGTATATGTGCCGTATCGGTTGCGAAAGGAGCTGTTGTACACTTGCATCTTGGGGATGGAGTTCTTTTCCTTGACAGGAGATGGCGAATACTTCTGCAGGGGCTTCACCAACATGGTCTTGTCCAGTGCATCCAGATAGGATTTGATGGTGGGGACGGTACCGCTGTTCATCGTGCCTTGCATCTTAGTGAGTGACAGCTCACGAGCCGACTCGACGCAGGCCAACTCGAAGACCTGGCGCAGAAGGGCCGGATTGCGGATTTCGTCGATTTCCAGAATATCTCGCGTGAGAATGGGCGAAATGATGGTGCCTTCCATCAGGTCACGCCAACGGTCTTCGTCCTTGATGTCGGGCGCCAGGCCTGGGAAACCGCCGAAATATATATACTGCTGCATGGTAAATCCGAAAGCGTCGCGCATTTCGTTCCACTCCCAGTAGCCCATTTTGATGGCCTCAAACCGACCTTCAAGCGACTCCTCCAAGCCTTTCTGCAGGAGGACGCGTGATGAGCCCAGGAGAATGACTTTGAGGTTGCGTTTCTCCCGGGTATCGGCATCCCACTCTTTTTTCACCTGTTCGCTCCAAGTCTTGATCTTCTGGACCTCATCTATAATAAGAATACGCTCGTTCTCCCCGTGGAGGTCCATTTTCATCCTGGCTTCCTGCCAGCGGGCCGGTATCCAGATGGTATCTTCGCGATTGACGCCATCGGCAGCATAGAAGTCGTAGGGTGTGTCAATACCATCTACATACTGCCCGACAAGGGTGGATTTACCCACCTGGCGAGGGCCCATGATGATCTGCATACGCCTCCTGGGCTCGGCCATCCGGCTCTTTAATATGGCTAAGTGTTGTCTCTCGTATAACATATTTCTAAATTCTGTTTTACAAATTTATAAAATGTATTTTACAAAATTGCGAGATGTGTTAAACTTTTTCGTGACACTATTTCTTTTTGAAGGCCGTTTTCACGTGGTGCTACGGGAAAGTGATGTTTTGTTAATACAGGAACCCGAACATCCAGAGCGGCACCTGGTTGTCGAAGACATATTCTGTGTTGTCCTTGACCACATAGCCATCTTTCACATCCTCAATCTGCTTCTTCCCTTTCTTGCGTCCGCCCACCTCAAAGGTTTTGCCTTCTATTTCAAAATCAGAAACAGGAGATTCCAGGGTTTCGTACTTCTGCTTGGTCCAGCAGTAGAAGATGGTCTCGCGGGCATTGCCTGTCTCGGGCTTCTCCCCTGAAAGGACATAGGCCATATTCGGATTATGGAGGTAGAGTTTGTCCATCTTACGAAGGATGGCGTCACCGTTAGCCTTTATCCGGAGGACGGAAACCAGTTCGGCTTTCTCCAGATACTCCAGGTATTTGGGCAGTTCGTCACGGTCCAGCTCCAGATCCCTTGCCATATCCGAAAAGTTAATCTTGACGGGAACGCTCTTGGAGATATAGAACATGAATTTCTTTAGTTTCTGCGTGGCCGCAATGGTCATCTTGGCGTATTTGGGGATGTCCACCTCAATGGTAATGTTGATAATCTGCCGCAGGCGGGTCTCAAACTCGGGCTCCAGGGAGAAGGGATAGCAGCCTTTCTTCATGTAGTCCTCAAAGTATTTGAGCGGACGTTCGGGACCGTAAGGGAAATCCACCTTGCCCTGCAGGATCTCTTCCAGGGTGGCGGGCTTCAGGGACCAGCCGTTGCGGAGGTTGAGATACTCACGGAAGGACCAGACCGGCATGTGGTATTCGATGACGCGGCGGCTGAGGTCTGCCCCGCCTTCTTTCAGGTCCAGCATGGAGCTGCCGGAGTAGATGACGTGGAGGAGCGGCAGGCTGTCGTAGATGTTCTTGATCTCGGTGCTCCAGTGTTCGTATTTATGGATTTCGTCGATGTAGAGGTACTTGCCTCCGCGAGCAAAGAATGCTTTTGCTGTATCCAGCAGCGTGTGGGCGCTGAAATAGATGTCGTCGGCAACTACATACAGGGATTCGTCCTTGTTCCCGGCCCGCTTGATGTGCTGCAGGATGAGGGTGGATTTGCCTACACCCTTCTGGCCCAGAATGCCGAGGATACGGACGTCCCAGTTGATGGTATCGTGCTGCTCCCGGAAGAAGTTCATCGGGGTGAGTTCCAGGAGCTGGTTGAATTGGTCGTAAAGTGCTCGCATGGCGTGTTGCGGTATTTATTCGGCACAAATATAAGAAAACTGCGGAGGTTTGCCCGCAGTTTTCTGAAAAAGTTGAGGGGTTTTGTCCGCAAATTTGACTATTTCTTCTTCCAGGCCTCCTCCATCTTCTTGATGTCGGTGCGACGAACGCCCTTGCCTTTGGCTGTAACCTTCCCACTATCAGGGCGGTTTAGGGACTTGCACCCTTTAGAGTATGTTCGTGCTGGACGAACCTCAACAATGGCCCTCCAGGGGGCTGGAAGGCCATTTGGTTGGAACTATGGTAACTCGAACTGTTATTCTCCCTGCTCCGGCACCGGAATGCCCTCGGCGCGAAGATATCCCTCGATTGCGTAGAGCGGCAGATTCTCCATCCAGCCCTGGTCGATGTAATTCTTCATCGAGACGCGGAGGCCTTTCAGCTTCGGATGATCGTCGATGTAGGTCTTGAGGGATTTGGCGTAAACATTTTCTTCGGCCTTTGCTTCAAGCGGGATGACGCGCTTTTCCGTCTGAACGGCGAAATCCACCTCAACAGTGGTTTCGTTGGAGGAGAAATAGAAGGTGGGAATCTGGATGCGGGCAAGCTGCTCGCCCACGTAGCATTCGGTAAAGGCCCCCTTGAATTCCTTGAAGATGTTGTCTCCTACCAGCATCTGGGAGGCCGGAACATCTGTCATTGCGCCCAGGAGACCGACATCCAGCGGGAAAATCTTGAAGACATCGAAGTCTTCGTAGAATTTGAGCGGGTACTCGATTTTGCTGACGCGGTGAATCTTGTAGATGAGGCCTGCGTCTTTGAGCCAGGTGATGGCTACTTCAAAGTCTTTTGACCTGCCGCCTTTGCGGACGGCGCCGTAGATGAATTTCTTGTTCTCCTTGGCGAGGTGCGAAGGAAGGGAGTCCCAGACCATTTCGATGCGGGGAACCTCTTTTTTGGGTGCGTGCTTGGAGAAGTCTTTACGATAACCAGCAAGGATGTCTTTCTGGATTTTGCGTACTGCGCCCAGCCCTTTGCCCTCGATGTAACCGGCCACGGCCTCCGGCATTCCGCCTACGTAGTAATACTGGCGCAGGAGGTCGATGTATTTCTGACTGAGGGTATTCACGGCAGACCAGTCGCAGTTCAAGAGGAGTTCAGTAAGCTTCTCGTTGCCGGTGGCGTTCAGGAATTCGTGCAGGGACATCGGGAACATACGGACCAGTTCCACCATGCCGACGGGGAAAGACTGGTCTTCGTGGATGGAGATGCCAAGCAGAGAGCCTGCAACGGCTACGTCGTACTGCGGGAAGTCCTCTTTGAAGTATTTGAGACAGCCGAGGGCTGCGGCGCTTTCCTGGATTTCATCGATAATGATGAGGGTGTCTTTGGGTACAATGTCCACGCCGGTATGAGCGGAGAGCGTGCGGAGGATGCGAGGAATGTCGTGGTCCGGCTCGAAGATGGATTTGGCCACGGCGTCCTTGTCCAAGTTGACGTAGGAGAAGTTTTTGTACTCCTTGCTGCCGAACGCCTTGAGGATGTATGTTTTGCCTACCTGACGTGCACCGTCAAGGATAAGTGGTTTATGGTCTCTACGAGACTGCCATTCAAGTAGTTTTGAGTATATCTCACGTTTCATACAACAAAAATTCTGACGATGTTTCAATTAAAAATCAACAGAAATTCTGACGAATTCCGCAGGTAAATATACATTTATTCCGACGAATGCAGAAGTGTTTTCAACAAAAAATCTGACTAATGTGAAGATCCCGGAGGGAGATAACTATAACTCCAGCTTGTAAATTCCTGGAATCTCCTGCTTTTTGCGAATGAACGTTGCCATGTATATCGGCAGATAAACCTTCTTTTCCTGCACGGAAACATTCTCGTTACAAAGGATAATGGCCTTGTTCAGGTTGTACTCCTCGGTGTCCAGAATGTTGGCAAGGGCGTTGTGCCGCTCGTAATCCTTCCCGGATTTGACCTCGATGGGAAGCACCGTGCCGTCACCGGCTTCGATAACAAAATCCACCTCTCCCCGCTTCTTGCTGTTGAAGTAGTAAAGTTGTCCAAATCCCTGGGCCAGAAGTTCCTGGGCCACGACATTTTCATAGATGGCGCCGAAATTGATGTCAACCTCGCCACTGAGGATGCGCAGCTGGATGCCGTTCGCATATTGGTAGGCCAAAAGGCCAACGTCGTTCTGGAACAGTTTGAACAGGTTACGGTGCTCGTTAAGCGTGAGCGGGATGCGCGGCTCTTCCACATTGTAGACGGGAATGGCCACCCCGGCTTTCTTCATCCACAGAAAACTGTTCTGGAAACGCTGGAATTTCAGGTTCCGGTTCAGTTCCTTGAGGATGAAGCGTTTGTTTTTGGCGTTCAGCTCCGAGGGAATGAGGTCGAAGATCTCGTCCAGGAGGAGTTTTTTGTCCTTGTCATACTGGGATATGTCTTTCCTGTAGAGGTTGATGATGGCCAGCTGCTGGAGAGCTACATTCTGTATATTATTGGTCTGTACATAGGCCCAGACGGGGGCCGGCAAACCGCCGACGATGAGATAGAGCCGGAACACTTTCATCATCTGTTCGTGGACGACCGGATCTACTGGTTTTGTGTTGTCGAAGCAGTCCCGAATGTGATCAATGAGATTTGGCGCTACGCCTACGGCCATTGCAAACTCTTCGAAGTCCAACGGATACATGGCCTTGATGTCCATATAGCCCACAGGCTCAGAGGCCCCGGCATCCTGGTCTTTGGCCTGTGCTTTTTCCTGCAGGTCTTCCAGTTCCACGCCCAGCAGGGAGCCGGTGAGGCCGTATCGGTAACTGCCTTCATCGACCAGAAACTTGATCTGGGTAACGCATTCCGGGCATTTCTGCACTTCGTCGAAGAGGATGAGTGTTTTACCGGGAAGAAGCGGCCTGTCTGTAAATGCCGATAGGCGAAGGAGAATTTCCTTGGCATTCTGGGAGCCCAGGAAAATCTGTTTGGCGGCTGGTGTCTCAATGAAGTTGATCTCCACGTAACACTCGAACTTCCTCCGTGCCAGGCGGCGGAAGGCGTTGGTCTTTCCCACCTGACGTGCTCCGGTGAGCATCAGGGCCATTTTGGTATTGTCATAGAAAGTATCTATGGCCGCGTCTATTTTTCTTGCCAGCATATCTTGTCCGTTTTTCCAAGGCAAAATAGCGGTTTTTGTCCGTTTTTGCAAGGTTGCCTCACCGTGATTTGTCCGAAGTTCCAAGAATCGGCATCTCACTCTGTCGGCAAGAGCAATTGGTAAAGAGGCGTCCGCAGAGTCTTGAAACTCCACGGACGCCCCTCAAACAACGGTCATACCAAGGAATGCGTCAACCGGTTCCCGTCACCACGCCACGAGATGCAGCTGGCCACCTGACCAATGGCATGCCGGGCGGTCAACGCCTTCCGGCGCTACTCGAACTTGCTCTTGTCGATAACGATTCCCTTAATACTTTTGCCATCCGTCACGAGCGTCTTGCCGGTGAATTGAGGCGTGCTGGCTGTTCTCACGAAATTCCCGCCCGCGTCCTTCTTGAAAAGACGGAACTCGACAGTAGCATTGTTGAATGTGCAGGAGTTATAATAGAACGCGACCCCATCGGCGTCAGGGACACCTCCGACACCGCCCTTACTATTACCACCAACAATATGAAATCCCGGGAACTCTGATCCAGGCAAAACAGAAAATCCGCCGCCAGTAGAAAGGTATTTTTCTGCTCCAGGGGTCGTGACATCCACAGTCCGGAGCCCATAGTCCCCGGCCTTCGCCGGTTCAAGACCCTTCACCAGTACCTTGAATTTGCTCTGAGGCGTCCAGCTCGGTATGATCGCTGTCAACTTATTGTCCGCATAGGTGTAGCTGACTTCCTCCTTATAGTACACCATGCGACTATAATACGACCTCTCTCCCACTTCATCTATCCACAGATTAGGAAATTCAAAACACTGTCTGCCCAGATAAAAATAACTAATGCAGGTGGACAAGTCATTGAGACCCTCATATAAGACCGAGAACTTGCCGCTTGGCTTGAGGCTCCGGCCGGCGGCGAGGGCGTCGGCAGTCCACTTCGACCCGTCATACGTGATGACAAGGTCAGGAATCGGGTTGTCCGCCTGCTCGGTGTAGTTCCAGTCGTCGAACCACAGGTTAAGCTTGTCTCCGGCCACCCAGTCGGTCTTCACTGCCTTGGTGTCTCCCGCACCGTCGAATCCGGCGATGCTGAGGTCAAGGATGATACCCTCGCCCGGGGACGGGGCCGCCGGGGTCTCGATTGACTTGCTGCACGATGCGGACAGCATTGCCGCGAATGCGGCCGCGATGATGATTGAAATTCTCTTCATGACTCTGTCCTCCTCTTTACCAGTTTTCCTCGGTGTCGCCGCCGAACGGGTTGCCGAAATTCATGCCGCCCGTGCCCGGGACGCTGCCGCAGATGACCCCCTCCAGGGGCATCGTCACAATCTCCGATTGCGGAGATTCATACTTTGTCTTGTTTGCCATAATTGAACGTGTTACGTAATCGTTAAAAAATAAGTTGCATCATCTTAGGCAATCTTTTTGGTCTATATCCCCTTTTTCATCAGTCATGTGCCACCGGCACACTCCTTCTTCAAAAAGAAATCTATC
>ERZ1026860.239-NODE-239-length-42135-cov-186.831298_pt1 | contig 42135 bp, 78 predicted proteins | sample MGYA00380160_ERZ1026860 | MGnify/ENA primary metagenome ERZ1026860 (study PRJEB33269, sample SAMEA4719796) | human gut metagenome | biome: human-associated habitat; feature: organic feature; material: feces | place: Cameroon | collected 2013-10 ... | reverse complement strand
AGCTGATTTGAAAGGAGCTGGCTCACATGACATACGCTGATTACGACTATTACTCCGGGACCTATTTGGGCACCGTGAGCGAGGGAGATTTTCCGCGTCTGGCTGTCCGGGCCAGCTCCTTCCTCGATTACTACACGCAGAACCGGGCAAAAGATAACGCTGATATGGACGCTGTAAAAATGTGCTGCTGTGCATTGGTGGACAAGTATCAGCTGATCGAAGCCGCGCAGCAGCTTGCCGCAACCAAACTGACAAACGCGGCGACCGGCGATGACGTGAAAAGCGAAACGGTAGGCGGGTACTCCCGAACGCTGGCCAGCGGCGGAGAAGCTGCCGCTTCTGCGCTGAGTGCAACGGACGGGGCGAAAAAACTGCTGGCGGCGACCTGTAACGAGTATCTGGCGCATACTGGGCTGCTGTATCGGGGAGGGGGGTGCTGTGGTTGTACGCGCCCCACACGATAACGGTCTACAACGCCGTGCAGGAGACTGACCCGGCGACTTTTGAGGAAATCACAAAGCTGTATGTGACCATCCTGCGCGGGGTTATGCTGCAAGCCAGCAAGGCGGTAAACGTCCGAGAAAGCGGACTTGAGAGCGCGGACGCAGTAAACCTGTACATTCCGTTTTCCGTGAAAGCGGTGGACGGCACGACAGGCAAGTCCAAAACTTACGCGCCCCCGCAGACGTTTCTTGCGGCGGCGGACAAGTCCGGGCTGTGGACGCTGTCTGTGAACGGTAACGGCGGGCTGACGTTCTTTGTAAAAGGCGAGTTTGTTACAGACAAAGAGGACGTGGCTATGGCACAGGACGGCTGCTACAACGTGACCAAAGTGGACGAGAAAGATTTTGGCAGCGTGGACATGAGACACTGGGAAGTCGGAGGGGCATAAGATGTCGCTCAAGTTCTCTGTTGACGTGTCCGGCATGGACGAGGTAAAGCGGCAGCTTGCAAGGGCCTGTAGCCGCGCTGAAAGCGTTTTGGCGCAGCAGGTGATGAAAGACACCACCCCATTTGTTCCTGCGCTTACAGGCTCTCTGACGCAGCGGACGCGGGTGGTTGGAAACGAGGTCATTTATCCCGGTCCATACGCGCGGTTCCTGTACTACGGTAAGGTGATGGTAGACCCGGCGACCGGCAGCACATACGCCCCAAAAGGCGGGCACAAGGTGACAACAGACCGAAATCTTGTATTCAACACAACAATGCACCCGCAGGCACAGGCACATTGGTTCGACGCTTCCAAAGCGCAGAACATGGAGACGTGGGTGCGGGTGGCAGATAAGGCGGTGAAGAGATTTGGAAAAGATTAAAAAGGCCGTATTGGCGGCGGAAGAGGATCAGGTATCGCGCAAGCTGCTTGTGTGGCTGAATACATACCCGGAGTTGCCGGTAGACTTTATCCGTTTTGAATTTCTCCCCGCCGACACTTCCGCTATGGCGATGTCCACCATTCAGGCGGCGTATATCGTGCGGAAGTACATTACCGGCGGATATGTGGCGGAGTATCAGTTCAAGATCATCTACCGCGTGAAGCCGGGGAACAGCAACGACAAACGGCTAAAGGCTGACGAGCTGTTGAACGCTATCGGGGACTGGGCAAACGGCCAGAAACCAAACATTGGCGATGACAAGCGCGTTATCAGCATGGAGCCGACCACGCGATCTTCCCTGTTTGCCATGTATGAAAACGGGGACGAAGATCACCAAATCCTTATGAAACTGAATTACGAGGTGAATGTATAATGGCAGATTTGGAATTCAACACAACGGCGGGCCAGACCATTGACCGTGAACTGCTTATTGCGTACCTGAACACCGGAACCGCATCCGCCCCTGTGTGGAGTGCTATCGGTAAGCGCGTTGAGGACAGCAGCGAGGAAATGGACTGGAGCACCGATACCAAACAGGACATCCTGGGGCACACCTTTACCACCATGAAGAAGCCCACCATCACGCAGACCTTTGACCCCATCCCCTTGGACGCGGGCGACGCTGCGGCGGTGAAGATGTGGAACCTGGCGGTAAAAGACCAAGACGCCCAGGCGCTGGCAAATCAGGACATGATGATCGGCCACTTCTACGCCACCAGCGGCGATGCGATGTTTGCGGAGCGCTACGACGCTTGCGCTATTGCCATCACCGGCATCGGCGGAGAGGGCGGCGGCACCCTGAACATTACCAGCGAGATCACCTATGGCGGCAACCGCACTGTGGGTACCGTGAAGAAGGGCAGCAGCGGCGCTATTGAGTTTACTGCGGCCTAAATAAAGGGGCGGGCAACCGCCCCTGTTTTGGAGGGAACACATGAAGGAATTGACAATCACCACCGGCGTACAGGAATACCACCTGAATGACAAATGCACGGTGGTTTTTAATCCCAGCGACCCGGCGTTTGCAGACAAGCTGTACACGGCGTTTGACGCGCTGAAAAGGAAGCAGGATGCTCGGGACAATAACGTAGAAAAAATGAGCGCCCGCGAAATGTTTGACTGGCTCCGAAATATGGACGCAGAAATGCGAGAAACAATTGACGGTGTGTTCGAGCAACCGGTGTGTGAGCCGTTGTTTGGCAACGTAAGCGTTTACGCTATCGCGGACGGTGCGCCGCTGTGGATGAATCTGATGGTTGCCATCATGGACGAGCTGGACGAGGGTATCAAGCGAGAAAAGGCTTTTCACAGTGAGAAGCTTGCAAAGTATACGGCCAAGTACCACAGATGATGTACGACCTTCCGACGAGCCTTGAGGTGTGCGGAACGGAATACCCAATAGAAACGGATTTCCGCGTGATACTGGACATATTCTCGGTGCTGTCTGCTGTGGAACTAACGAGCGAAGAAAAGTGCTTCGGCGTGTTGGGAATGTTTTACCCCGGTTTTTTCACTATGCCTGGGGAGCACATGGAAGAAGCAATAAAACAGTGCTTTTGGTTTATCAACGGCGGGAATGAGGAAGCGCAAAAAAAATCAACCAAGTTGATGGATTGGGAACAGGACTTCCGACTGCTCATCGCTCCAATCAACCGCATAGCGGGGCAGGAGGTGCGGGCGCTGCCGTATCTGCACTGGTGGACGTTCCTTTCGTACTACGGCGAAATCGGCGACTGCTACTTCGCGCAGATCGTGCGCATACGCGATCTGAAAGCAAAAGGCAAACTGAAAGACAAAGCCGACAGGGAGTTTTACCGCAGAAACCGCGACGCTATCGACATCAAGCGACGGTACTCGGAGGCGGAGGAAGAAATCATTAAGGGCTGGACGTAAAAAAGCCGCCCCGGAGGGCGGCTGCGCGGCGGTCAATGATTTGCAATAAATGTAATGTCGTTGCCAGACCAAAAGTCAGGGGTAAAACGGATTTCAAGCGTTTTCCAATCGGCGGGGACTTCGTAGCCTATTACGCCAGACATCTTTTTCCCGGCTGCAACGGTGCCGTCCATTTGGCCTTTGTCTGCGGCTAATGTGCCGGTCATGCTCATGTTTGTGGAGTAGTCGTCGACATACGCTTCGAAGGACATTATAGAGCTTATGGAAATATCTTTGCTGGATTTGTTTTCAATGGCAAATTCGCAAAATAGAAACACGTTGCCGCTGTCTGGCGTGTAAAACCCTTCTCCGCTTGATTGGGCGCAAGACACAAATGTGACTTCAATGTCTTTAAGGGAGACAACGTCACCAACTGCAAATTCCGTTTTCTGCGGAGCAGTTGATCCGTTTCCGCCTTTTGCGCCTGTATCCCCAACCTTTTCTGGGGAGTTTCCGCCAAGCGCAGTGCCAATAATGCCGATAGCAATAAACACAGCTATAACGATCAGCACGACCGGCTTTTTCTGCTTGGCTCCGCAGGCGGGGCATACTTTCGCGGATTTTGCAATATCTGCGCCACAGGTCTTACACTTGGTCATTTTATCCATTTTCTTCCACCCTCCAAGAAATTTTTTGTGGTTTGTTTATAATACCACACAAATACCATAAAAGCAAGTAGGTGATTGCATGGCAAACGCGGACGGCTCCGTTATCATCAAGGCCGATATTGATGATAAGCAGGCGCAGAAAGAACTCAATGCGCTGGAAAAGAAAATAGAAGCGCTGCAGGAAAAGCTCACCAACAAGAAATCCGCGCGAGATACTTTGTTTAACCAAGCCAACAACCTGGGCGCACAGCTTGACGAAGCAAAGGCCAAGCTGGCGCAGATGAAGGGCGGCGGCGAGTTCTTCACCAGTGACGCTATCAAACAGCAGGAAGCCGCTGTCGCGTCTATGGAAAAAGAATGGAACGCCATGAACGACAAGCTGGACAAGCAGAACGCCGCCATCCGTGAGGGCGAAGCAGAGCTTGACCGGATGAAAGCAAAGGCTGGTGAACTGGGAAAGCAGCTTGGCAACACCGGCAAAAACGCCGGGAAAATACAAGAGGGACTGGACAAAGCGTCCAAGGGCATGGAGGCGTTTACAAAGCGCGTAAAAATGTTGGCAAAGCGTGCACTGGTGTTCACCATCATTGCCCGTGCGTTGGCGGCCCTGCGGGATTGGCTGGCGGACGTGGTGGCCGTAAACGGCGAAGCACGGGACGCTATTGCACAGCTCAAGGGTGCGCTACTGACGCTGGCACAGCCGCTTGTGCAGATCATCATTCCGGCGTTTACTGCGCTGGTTAAGGTACTGGCTACGGTGGTTTCGTTTATCGCGAATATTGTATCCGCCCTATTTGGAACAACGGCAAAAGAAAGCGCCAATGCGGCAAAGTCCCTGAATGACCAGAAGAACGCATATAAAGGCGTTGGCGGCGCGGCAAAATCTGCGAGTAAACAGCTTGCGTCGTTTGATGAGATCAACAAGTTAAGCGGTGAAGGTGGCGGCGGATCCGGCATTATTCTACCGGATTTCAGCACGGCGGCGAATTTTGCATTTCTTGATAAAGTCGCAGACAAGCTCAAGAAAATAGGGCAGGACATTGTAAACCTGTTTAAGGACGTCACCGAATTTATCGGAAATGTATTTTCCGGGGATTGGGGCGCGGCGCTGGACAACATTATTAACTTTGTAAAACACGCCTACACCTTGCTTGCTGATCTCCTGGACTTTGTAGGCTATATCTTTGGAGCGATAATAGACACCATCATAGAAAAGTGCGGCCTTGCCGGTACTCCGGTAGGAGATATGTTGACTGGTATCAAGGACATTGTGCAGGGAGCGTTGGGCCTTATTTCCGGCATCCTTACGCTTGACTTGGAGAAAATGAAGCAGTCTGTCATTCAAATGCTTACCGGCGTAAAGACATTTGTGCTGGGTGTCTTTGACTGGTTCAAACTGGGGCTGACAAGTTTGCTTGACTGGCTTGACGAAAGCACAAACGGTAGGTTCCATGAGTTGATCGAGCTGGCGAAAACTTACGTCAATGACGTAGTCGAGGGCATGAAACAGATTTTCAGCGGCCTTATTGAGTTCCTGACCGGCGTATTTACGCTGGACTGGAAAAAGGCGTGGGAAGGTATCAAAGAGATTTTCCGGGGTATTTGGAATACCATCGTAGGCGTTTTTGAGGCGGCTGTAAACCTCATCATCAAAGGTATCAACTGGCTTATTGACCAGCTGAACAAGATACACTTTGAGATACCGGATTGGGTGCCGGGTATCGGCGGTAAGTCCTTCGGCATCAACATTTCCCACGTGAACGAACTGAAGATCCCCCGGCTGGCGCAGGGCGCGGTCATTCCGCCAAACCGGGAGTTTATGGCAGTGCTTGGCGATCAGAAATCCGGGACGAACATTGAAACGCCCCTTGCTACGATGGTGCAGGCGTTCAAACAGGCTCTTGCGGAAAGCGGCTACGGCGGCAGCAATGAAGCCGTGTTGGTTCTGGACAAGGACGTGCTGGGCAAGGTCGTATACCGGCTGAACAAGGCGGAGGGTACGCGCATTGGCGTAAATCTGTCGGAGGTGCAGGGATGAACTACATCAAACTGAACGGCATTTCCTTTGACGCTGACGTGGCGATCTCCAAGTACAACCGAAACTTTAACGTGCTGGACGGCGAAAACGCTGGGCGCGTGATGACCGGCCGCATGGTGCGTGACATCATTGGGACATATCTTGGCCACAAGTTGACGGTGTTCCGGCGCGGTGACAACTACAAGGGGCTGGACGATTTCTGGGACTACCTGTACAAGCACAGCGTGGATGACTCCGTTATGCTGGAAGCGGCAGACGGCCAGACCACCATTGCTTATGAAGCGTATTACACCAGCGCGTCTCAGGACTTGGAGAAGGGCGATGGGGGCGTGAACTATTGGGGCGAGATCGAGGTGAATTTCGTTCCGATGGACGCGCAGCTCCGCCCCTGAGAGGTGGCCTATGTCGAAAACGACTATTCTGTACAAGGATATAGCCCCCGGCGCAGCGGATGACGCGACTGTGACCGCCACCGGGGGGACAGGCGACTTCTCCCAAATTCCGCACGGAGCGGCTCCGGGGAAGCTTATCACGCTGGAACGGAGCCGCTGGGTGCTGGACGGCACCTTTGACGGCGTGTACGCGGAGGACAAGGTAGGTTTTTGGTCAACGGAAGTTTCTGGGGACAGCGGAGAGTTTACCAATCCGCCAAAAATCACCATGACATTTACACAGCAGTATTCCAGCATGGGCATCCAACTCACCTTTGACGAGGATACCGGGGAATATTGCAGCGAGGTGGAAATCTCGTGGTATCAGGGCGCGGTGCTGCGGCGGGCGCAGTCGTTCCAGCTGGACAATGCGGTGTACTTCTGCGATTGCCGGGTGGAGAGCTTCGACAAGGTGGAGGTCACGTTGAAAAAGACCGTAGTCCCCCATCGGCGGGCGCGGGTCAATGAGATCGTGCTGGGCGTGGTGCGTAAATTCGGCATGAACGAGATACGCAACGCATCCATCGTAAACCAAGCGAACGAAGCCGCCGTAGAGCTGCCGGTGTCCACGCTGAACTGGACGCTGGACAGCCTGAAAGACGTGGACTATCTGTTCCAGCTGAAGCAGCCGGTGGAGGTGTGGAACGACAACAGGCAGCTGGGGACATACTACATTAACAACTCGTCACGCACGTCCGCAAACGTGTATGTGGTGGAGTGTCAGGACGCACTTGGAGTGCTGGAATACACGCCGTTCAGCGGCGGCGCATACCTTGATGGGGCAAGCGCGAAAACGCTGTTAGAAACGCTTGCAAAGCCCTTTGAGGTGGAGTACGCGGACGATGTGGAGGATACCACGTTGAAAGGCGTACTTGTCAAGGGCACGAACCGCAGTGCCATCCAGCAAGTGATATTTGCATGGGGCGTGTGCCTGGCAACGGACGGCGGCAGCAAAATCCGCGTGTTCAACCAACCGACAAAGCCCATTCTTATCCCGCGCGGGCGGACGTTCGTAGGCTCGGCGGTCACTACCGGGGCGGTGGTCACAAAGGTAAATGTGACGGCGCACAGCTACGTGGAAGCCAGCAACGGCAACGTGACCATTAACGGCGTAAAGTATCAGGACACCCGGACAGTGTACAGCGCTATCAATCCCAACGTGACGGCATCCGACCGGGAGAACGTTAAGGAGGTAACGGCGGCAACGCTGGTATCTGATGACATCGGACAGGCGGTGGCTGACAGGCTGTACAAGTATTACTCCCTGCGCGACACCAACACGGCGCGGGTGGTGTACGACGGTGAGAAGCTGGGTGAGTGCGTGAGTATCTACACGCCGTGGGGTCTGCTGACCACAGGCAATCTCCACAAGATGGAGATAAAGCTGTCCAACACGGTGGTGTACAACGCGGAAGTCACAGGCGCGTGGATCATCAGCCCGTACTTCTATTACAGCAACGACCTGTTCTCCGGGGAGGTGTAACCGATGGCGGATTATACAGCACAGGTGCCGAAGATAGCGGCGGCTGTACTGCTGCCGAACCCGGCGACCATCAATAGCAAGGTAAGACTACAGGTAACGGTAATAGAGGAAACCGTCATCGTGTATCCCAGCTACTACTATAGCGGAGATCTATACGCAGGCGAAAGCCCCCATACGCCGTACCCGCGTGTACCACAACCATATCATTTCTTTTGCGGCGATATTTACGCCGGGGAGGTATAAATGGCAATCAAGACAGTAAAAGCGACGATCAACGGCCAGACATACGACCTGACGCTGAACTCCGCAAGCGGCAAATGGGAAGCGACCATTACCGCGCCGGGGAAAACGTCGTACAATCTGGCGGGCGGCTACTACAACGTATCCGTCGAAGCAACCAACGAAGCGGGCACAAAGGGCAGCGCGGACGCATCTACCGTGGAAGGGTTGAAACTGGTGGTCAAGGAAACGGTGGCACCGGTTATCACCATCGTGTCCCCCACGGCTGGCGCGTATGTAGCAAACAGCAAGCAGCCGGTGGTGTTTAACGTCACGGATGAAACCGGCGGGTCCGGTGTGGACATCAGCACACTGGTAGTAAAGCAAGACGGCACGGCTGTAGCGGCGGCGAACATCACGCACACGGCTATTGCCAATGGCTACAGCGTGACCTACACGCCGTCTGCGGCGCTGAGCGATGGAAGCCACACTGTGACCATCAACTGCAAAGACCACGACGGCAACGCGGCTACAGAGAAGTCCACAACCTACACCGTGGATACTGTTCCTCCGACGCTGAACGTAACATCTCCTGCGGACGGCCTTATCACGGCGGCTTCTTCTGTCACCGTGGCCGGTACTACCAACGATGCAACGTCCTCTCCCGTAGTCATTACCATCTCCCTGAACGGAACGGATCAGGGCACGGTTGCTGTGGGCACCGGCGGTACCTTCTCCAAGGTGGTTACGCTGAAAGAGGGCAGCAACACCATCATCGTCAAGGCAAAAGACGCGGCGGGCAAGGAAAGCTCCGTCACGCGGACGGTCACACTGGACACCTCTGTTCCTAAAATCAAGGCGGCGACCATTACGCCTAACCCGGTCGACACCGGTAAGACGATGGTCATTAGTGTTACCATTGAGTGAGAGGTGATAGCTTGAGCAGAGATATTCGCGTATCCCTCCCCGCTGCCATCGTCTATGTTTCCGGTTCGGTCAACGGAAAGGATTACGTGTGGACGCTGGACGGCGAAGCGTGGAAAGCCACGGTAGACCGTGCTTCGGATGAAAAGTACGCCGTATCTTTGACGGCTATCAACGCGGCGGGCACAAGCGCCAGTTACCAGTTTACCCTTAACTACGGTATGCTGTCCCTTATTACGGACAGAACGCAAGCGGACGTAGACGGGGTTATAGCCGCGCTCAGTCGGATAGAGGCTGGGCGCGGCACCCCGGCGGACGTGCTGCTGTTAAGCGATAACAAGGGGTCGTATAACTACACCGACTTAAACCGTGTTGCGGGAGCTGTGTTGTATGTGGCGGAGGAATTGGAAGCAAATGGTTACAGCGTGACGGTAACGGCAAAGCAAGGGTGGACGGAAACGGACATTCCCGCGCAGGCGGACATTGACCAGTACCTCGCGGACATCGCAGAAATACGCGGGGCGCTGCCTGTGCCAGCCGATACCCCAAAGGTGCCGACAATGCCGCTGGATTATCAAAAGGCCAACGACATTGAAAGCATCCTCATACTGGTAGACAAGCTTGTGCAAAACATAGCAAAGTCGTGGTTTTACTCGGGAGACTTGTACTCCAACGAAATCAAATAATAAACGTTACTCCCGGCCAATCGGGGCACGGGAAAGGGCAATAGGAGCCGACTATGGGAACGTAGTCGGCTCCATCTTTTTTGGAAAGGAGCAGATATGCAGGACAGAATTTCCCTTTATCCTGGCCGCGTCAAGCTCACGCCTGTTTCCGGGCAGGACAACGTGTACGACATGACACGGCAGGACAACCCCACCACGGAGGGCACGCCGCTGAACAAGTCCACGCTGCTGACGGACGAGGTTGCGGAAACGCTGGGGCTTGACCCGGCAACGGCTACACCATCGCAGGCCATCAACGCCGTGGCGGGCAAGGCAACGGACAAGAAGCTGACGCTGACGCTGGCGGCGGAAAGCTGGACGGGGAGCGAAAGCCCCTACACCCAGGGCGTGACCATCACAGGCGGAACGGCCACCAGTCAGGCGGACATTCAGGCGGACGCAACGGCGATACAGCAGATGCTGGACGATGGCACCAACGCCATCTACATCGCCAACAACAACGGAACATTCACCGCCTACGCTGTGGGCGAGAAACCCACCGCTGACCTGAGTATTCAGGTGACGGTGTACGATGTGAAGGAGGTAGTTTAACAATGGCGATTATCGGTAAAGCGTTAATTGCGGGGGGGGGTATTGGTAAAGGGTTAGAGTTCACCTATACCGGTGACTACACAGAACGTGAGGACGGCGTTGTGGAGCTTCGAAGCTCGGGCACCATCACGTTTCCGAAAGAGCAGAGAATAGACATTTTCTGCGTTGGCGGCGGCGGCGCAGGAGGCACACGATACTACACCCATTATGTGGGCTGCGGCGGCGGTGGTGGCGGGTTCACCAAGACGGCAAAGCGGCAGACGGTATCCGGTACCTATACGGTGACGATAGGCGCAGGCGGCGCGGTCACAGAGGGGGGCTACAGATCAGGAGCCGGAAGCGCATCTTTGTTTGGCGAAATTGTCTCGGCAAATGGCGGTGACGGCGGACGCAACTCTGAAAGCTCAGATTATGGCACCAACGGTGGCAACGGCGGTTCCGGCGGCGGGGGTGGAGGAAATACAACTTCCGGTGTCGGCGGTTCTGACGGAAGCGCGGGCGGAAACTCGGAGAGCCAGTATGCAACAGGCGGTACCGGACAGGGAACGACCACAAGGGAGTTCGGGGAAAGTGCCGGTAAACTGTACGCCGGAGGTGGCGGTGGCGGTAGTCGGTCTACGCAGCGGGTTGCTGGCGGCGAGGGCGGCGGTGGCGCCGGGGCCGTCTGGGGCGCAAGCAGTTCAACAAAAGCAGATGCAGGAGCTGTTAACACCGGCGGCGGCGGCGGTGGCGGGATAGGCAATTTAAGCGCCAGCTACGCTGGTGCCGGTGGCTCCGGCATTGTGTGCATAAGAGTAAGTACAGATTAAACACGACCTCCGTTTCGGAGGTCGGGAACGGAGGTTAAACATGGCAATAGTTGGAAATGCAGTTGGTGCAGGAGGGGGTAGCGGGGGACTTAATGTCTTTTGTTCTGAAACCCAACCTACGGCACAGAACGGCCTGTGGGTTAAACGAGCAAAGGACGAAGTAAGTAGAGTTCTTATTAAGAGCGATTATTACCTGTCAGACGGTGTAGGAGCAAACCTTCCTGGGGATGCTGAAGCCCTTGGAATCCAAAGAACATGTGCAGGTATAAAAATCGGAAACAAAATATATATGCTTCCACTTTATTCTAACTCTGCTACTGGATTTATATATGACATTGATACAGGTGTGTTTACAAGGCAACCGGGAGGTGTTACTTTTTCCAACAGTGTGATGATGTGGTGTGCATACGATAACAAAATATATGTCAAGTCGCATAATAATGCGAATAATCATATAACCATACAGGCGTATGATCCGGTAGCAAACTCAGTGAGTTCTATAGCAGATATATATACAAGTCCGTACCAAGAAGAAACCTATGGAATGTGGGTTTCGGATGAGTATATATTTCTCGCAGGTGGGGCTGTTTACAATTCGAGTTGGTATGATAGGCCAGTCCTCTACGACAGAAGCACCAATGTTTCAACACTTATTACAAATACACAACACTCAGCATATGCACGCGGAGCAGGGTATGTATTCAAACATGACTCGAAGTTGTACTTTGTTGGATATTGTACGTTGGCTTATTCCTACGACTTGCAAACTGGGGATTTTGAATCCATTTACAAGTTTCTGGTTCCGCCCAATAGTACATCGTATATAAACTACTCCCCAAATACGTTCTTCTATGCTCTTGGGAAGTTGTATCTCATAGGGGTGGACCATTCTGTTTCGAGTGCTGGTTCAGCTGTGTATGGCAAGGTGCGAGACGTAGTTGTTTATGACCTCGTATCAGAACAAACGACTGTGTTGGAAAACGTTATAAGTGAAGATGCAGCAAGGTCGTTTTATTATTTTGGCGGTGTTGATTTTCAAGGAACTTTACAGGCTGGATTTTTTGGGGGATACGTCCAATATGGTTCATCGGCCTCAAAATTGTATCAGAACAAAATCCTGTTATTCAATATCCAAACAAACGAATTTTCAAATGGGACTGTTGTCTGTCAACCTTCTGCAAAAGAAAATGTAACAGAAATGTATTCTGACAAATTGACCGCTTTGGATTTTGGAGTAAGTGAAGTGTACTACCAATCTGAGTCTGGGTTCAGTAAACAGAACGCAGCAATTATCAAAAACGGTGTAGCAACCGATATAAGTTAAGGAGGAATAAGCAGTGTACTCAGGTTATGTAGTTAAGGCTGGAAAAGTGTGCCAGGACGAGAGAATTACAAAAGCAATCAAAAACTTCAAGTACGAGAACGATACAGTGCTCTGTGTAGGTGACGGCGGGTATATCACTGAAATCAATACCATTCGCACTATTAAGAGCATTGTAGGAGAGCAGGGCAGTGATGAGGCGTATCTGGAGGCGTATTTGGAAAAGTTGAATACGCCCGTGGAAGAGTAAAACAAGGAGTATAGTTATGCGATACGCGTTGGTAAAAAACGGTGTTGTTACCAACATCATCGAAATGGACAAGCGGAACGAGCAGTTCTTCCCCTCCGCTGTGTACACCGGTGACAGGCCGGTGGGCATGGGCGACACGTACACGGAGGGCAAGTTCTACCGTGACGGCAAAGAGGTGCTGACGGCACTGGAAGAAGCCCACAACGAGATAGACAGCCTGACGCAGCAGCTGGGCGAGGCTGTGGAAACTATCTATCAGGCGGATATGGAGGTTATCGGATGAACATAATTATCGGAAAAGCGCTAATTGCGGGGGGGGGGTACTGCTAAACGGTTAGAATTTGAGTACACCGGTGAATACACGGAAAGGCCAGATGGCGTAGTTGAATTAAGGTCAAGTGGTACATTCACACTTTTGAAAAAGGCCAATGTGGATGTATTTTGCGTAGGCGGTGGTGGATGTGGTGGTTCCAACCAAAATAGTGGAAACGGCTTCGGCGGAGGAGGAGGTGGAGGCGGTTATACGACTACACAAAAGGGACTTCAATTATCCCCCGGTTCTTTTTCTGTAGTAATTGGCAGTGGAGGGGGCTATAGGGCTTCCGGTGGTACTACCTCTGCTTTTGGTGTATCTGCTGAAGGCGGTAAGTATGGGGCCACTGATGTGGGAACTGGGGCTAATGGTGGTTCTGGGGGCGGTGGATCTGGGCAAGGATCGGGGTCAAGATCTGGCAATGGCGGATCAGACGGCAGCAATGGCGTAATTGGGGAGGGGGGAAAGGCTGGCGGGACTGGACAAGGAACCACTACCAGAGAGTTCGGGGAATCCGGTGGCAAGTTATATGCAGGCGGCGGTGGCGCTGGAACATACTCCGGAACTGAGGGAACAGGTGGTCTTAACGGGGGTGGCAATGGTGGTTCATATTCATCTACTCAACCTACGGCCGGGGAAGCGAATACAGGCGGTGGCGGCGGAGGGTGCATGGGATACAAGGGGTCCCAGCATGGCGCTGCTGGTGGCTCCGGCATCGTGTGCATCCGACTACACAAGGAAGCGTAACAACAAACTGAAAGGAGAACGACTATGTACAACATTATGACGAAGCTTATCAACAAGCGGTTTTACAAGACGAAGGAAGAGGCACAGCAGAAGTGCGACGTGTTTTACGCCGTGGGGCGCATCACGGACGAGCAGTACACGGAGCTGTGTGCGCTGATTGAGAGCGTGTACGCGGAATAAGGGCGGGGAGAATTACTCCCCCCGCTGGATGTAGGCTTCCTCGGCATCGATCTGTGCCTGTTTGAGCGCGGCAACAGCCTTTTCAAGCTGGGCAATGGCGTCGGTGACGGCATTAAACAGGGTGAAATACTCGGGCATGGGAACACCTCCTTTCTGCAAGCAGGATAGCACAGGAGGCGTGTCAGAAACGGTCGAAGGGTGTCGAGGGTGCAAAAATAATTTGAGAGGAGAACGCGGCGAATGGAACCGTGGATGCAGGAAGTGCTTTTGCCCATCGTGTTGGCTATGCTGGCAAGTAACGGGCTGTGGGCGCTGATAGGGAAGCGGCGGGAAAAGAACAATGTGGAACGAAAGATGCTGGTGGGTCTGGCGCATGACCGCATCATCCATCTGGGCATGGTGTACGTGACGAGAGGGTACGTCACGCAGGATGAGTACGAAAACCTCAATGACTATCTGTACCAGCCGTATGAAAAGATGGGCGGCAACGGCAGTGCAAAACGGGTCATGGAGGAAGTAAGGAAGCTGCCCATCAAGCGAGAGGCGTAAAGCCGGAAAGGAAGAACAGTATGGATATCAACACTATCGGAGTGGCGACTGTTGCCGCTATCATCGTCATCTGCTATCTGATCGGCATGATCGTGAAGGCCACGGCGCTGGACAACAAATGGATCCCCATCATTTGTGGTGTGTGCGGCGGCATCATCGGTGCGCTGGCGCTGGCATTTCACATGCCGGATTTCCCCGCCGAGGACTACTTTACGGCGGTCGCAGTGGGCATCATGTCCGGCCTGACCGCAACGGGCGTTAATCAGGTGTTTAAGCAGATGAAGTCGACTAACGACGAGGAGGCTATGTAAATGCCGAAGGTATATCTGTCCCCGGCGATGCACCGGCAGAATGAGTGCTGCTATCCCCGACCGGATGGCAAGCAGTGCTATGAAGCGCTAGAGAACAACGAGTACATCGACATTTTAGAGCCGATCCTGAACCGCTGCGGCATTGCCACTAAGCGCGGGTACCGGCGCACCCCCATGAATGGCGACAACGGCGACGCCATCATGAAGCAGAACGTGGCAGAAAGCAACGCATGGGGCGCAGACGTGCATTACGTCAGCCACACCAACGCCAGCGCCAACGGAACGGCACAGGGGTGCCACCCCATGTACTACACCTATTCCAAGAACGGCAAGAAGCTGGGCGAAATCATGGTGAAGTATCGGAAGCAGATTTACCCGCGCACGGTGAAGCTCGTCCCCCGCGCCGACCTGTACGAGCTAAAAAAGACCAACGCCGTTGCGTTCTACGAGGAGCACGCGTTCCACGACAATCTGGAGGACATCACCTGGTTCCACACGCACATGAAGGAGATCGCCGAGAGCGCGGCGAAGGGGCTTTGTGAGTGGTTCGGTAAACCGTATGTGAAGGAGGCGAAGCCTGTGGAGCCGGTGGAGCCTATGACCCCCGGCGAGCTGCTGGTGAAGATCATGAACAGCACAGGAACGTGCGGCACGTGGGAGATCGTGAAGTGAAATAAATCTGCTGGGCGGGAAAGAGCTACGACAAGCCGCCTCTTTCCCCGGCGTAAAGTCCCGCAAGCTCACGGCTAAAACCGTGTTATGGACAGCTACCACAAGCAGATACGGCGCAGATTGCAGAGCATGGCACCAAAGCGGGCTATTGCGTATGTGATGAGCGCCCAGTTACCGCCTGACGAAGCGGCGTGCGTTATTGAATGTGACGTAAAACGGAAAAGCTATTGTGAAACTGCGTTCTTGCTGAATGTTTCCCCGGAAACGGTGAAGCGGTGCCGCAGGAGAGCGTATCAGAAATTTGCAGACGAAGAAAGAAGCCGCACCATTTAGGTGCGGCTTCTTTGTTTACGTCCGGCAGGGGGAGAACCGGGCATAATGAATGGGGAAGATGCCCTCCGGGAGCATTCCGGAGTGGCTGGTTTTATTATACACCGTTTCTGCGGTATTGTACAAGTAAATATTTCGCAAATTAACGGCCTTTTTCTGACCTTTAACTGCCCCTTTGCGGGGGCAGTTTTTTGTTACGCTTATTGCAAGAAACGGAGGTGCTTGTATGGTCGAAAAGTTGGTGTCGTTGGGATTTACCCAGCAGATGGCAGAAGACATCATTTGGGCGTATCAAGACGATCTTCCGGGGCTGAAAGCCTATGTGCAGGTAATAGAGCTGGTGGCGGCGCATGTATAGCTACTACAACAAGAACCCGCGTGGCAAGAACGTGGGAGATTGCACTGTGCGGGCAATCTCCAAAGCCACCGGAAAAGAGTGGGGCGAAACGTACCTTGCTATGGCAATAGAGGGGTATCTGGAAGGTGATATGCCATCCGCAAACGCCGTGTGGGGTGCGTATCTGCGGCGTATAGGATACAGGCGGTACATGGTGCCGGATACTTGCCCGGATTGCTACACAGTCGGTAGGTTCGCCGACGAACACCCGATGGGGACGTTTATCCTTGCGCTATCCGGGCACGTCGTGTGCGTGCAGGACGGCGTAATTTACGACAGCTGGAACAGCGAAAACGAAATTGTTTTGTATTACTGGCAAAAAGAAAGTGAGGCGTAACTATGGCATTTAACCCGTATTTCAACCCTTATTACCCGCAGCCAATGCAGGACAACCTTGCCCAGCTTCGGCAGCAGCATATGCAGACCATGCCGCCGCAGATACCACAAATTCCACCCATGCAAAACCCGGTGGCGCAGGGCGGCGTACAGTGGGTGGCTGGTAGGCCGGAGGCGGAGAATTGGCTGATTGCGCCCAACTCTGCTATTGCGCTGTGGGACAGCACGGCTCCCGTAGTTTACTTGAAACAGGCCGATGCAAGCGGTAAGCCGACGCTCAAGACGTATGACCTTGTAGAACGCCTTGCAAGTGCTCCTGACGCGCAGAAAGCCCCCGCCCCGGAATATGTGACCCGTAAGGAGTTCGACGCGCTGGCGGCGCTTGTGGGCGAAATGAAGGGCAAGAAGAAGCGCAAGGTTGAGGAGGACGAAGACAATGAGTAACAACCCGTTTTTTAATGCGCTGGGCGGCGGGCAGATGCCGGGTCCGATGGGCGGCTTTCCCCAGCTATTGCAGCAGTTTAAGCAGTTCAAGGCAAGTTTTAAAGGCGACCCAAAAGCGGAAGTAGAGAAGATGCTGCAAAGCGGCAAAATCTCACAAGATCAGTTGAACAAGATACAGTCAATGGCGAACCAATTTCAGGGGCTTTTCAAGTAATCAAAATCGTGGCCACGGTTTGATATAAATATTTTTTCAAAAGGAGTGATACTATGTCTCTTTCCTCTGACGGCACCATGCTGACTATGCCTGTGGCTCCTGCCAACACCGGCAACGGTAACGGCTTCGGCTGGGGCGGAGATGGCGCGTGGTGGATCGTGCTGTTCCTCATTTTCGCTGCGTTCGGCGGCTGGGGTAACGGCTTTGGTTTCGGTGGCGGCGGCAACGGCGTGATGGACGGTTATGTTCTGACCTCTGACTTTGCCAACATCGAGCGCAAGATCGACAGTGTAAATCAGGGACTTTGCGACGGATTTTACCAGCAGGCGCAGCTTGTTAACGGCACCAACATGGCGATGGCAAATGGCTTTGCACAGGCCGAGCTGTCCCGTAGCAACCAGCAGGCGGCGCTAATGCAGCAGCTCAACTCCATGCAGATGCAGGCCGCAAATTGCTGTTGCGAAAACCGGGCAGCTATCGCCCAGGTGCGGTACGACATGGCGACGCAGGCTTGCGATACCCGCAACACGGTCAACACCGCTGCGCGTGACATTATCGATAACCAGAACCAGAATAGCCGCGCTATCCTTGACTTCCTGACGCAGAGCAAGATGCGTGATCTGGAGAGCGCAAATCAGGAGCTGCGCCTTGCCGCTTCTCAGGCTGCACAGAACAACTACCTGATCTCCCAGCTGCGCCCCACACCCATTCCCAGTTACCCGTCCTGCAACCCGTGGGCAAGCGGAAGTTATACCGGCTGCTGCTGCGGCTGACAACTGCATAGCATAGCTTTTTCTCCACATGGGGAAAATGGTCGGCCCCGTGCCGATACTGACACCAACGCGGCGGGGCAATAGCTCCGCCGTTTATTTTAACTGAGAAAGGAATGATTTTAATGGCAGAATTTACTTCTGCGGCAATTCAGACCGTTGCTGCTGGGCAGAACGTTCCCCTGACGGAAACTGCGGTCAACAACAAGCCGTGCATCGTGCATCGAGCCGGAGCAGGTATCGTAACTTTGCGCGGGTTGACAAACCAGTGCAAGGCACGTTTTCGCGTAGCTTTTGGCGGCAACATCGCTATCCCTACCGGCGGCACGGTGGGAGATATTACCGCCGCGCTGGCTATCAACGGGGAACCGCTGACCAGTGCCGTGGCGACCGTTACCCCCGCTGCCGTGGAAAACTATTTCAACATTTATGTCAGCGCCATTGTGGAGGTGCCGAAAGGCTGTTGCCTGACTGTGGCTATGGAGAACACCAGCACACAGGCAATCAACTTCGCTAACTCCAACTTGACCGTTGACCGCGTAAGCTGAAAGGAGTAAACTATGAGTATGAAAGCAATGTACGACCTGCGTGATATGCTCTGCAAGGAGCTTGACGAAATCGCCCACAAAGGAGAGCTGGGCGCCGGGGATCTGGACATCGCGCATAAGCTGGTAAGCACCATCAAGAACATCGACAAGATCGATCTGATGGAAGATGAAGGGTACAGCCGTGACGGCGATTATTCTCAGCGGCGTTACTCCCGCGACGGCGACTATTCCCAGCGTAAGTATTCCCGCGACAGCTACGGCGGCGGCAGTTCTTACGCACGACGCGGCACCCACTATGTGCGCGGCCATTATAGCCGCGACGGCGCAAAAGATGACATGAAGCGCCAGCTGCAAGAGATGCTGGACAATACGGATGATGATACCATCCGCAACGCTATCCAGCGGTGCATGGATGCCGTGGAGTGCTGAGAGGGGGTAGTTCCCCTTGATCGACGAAAAGGAACTTAAATCCTGGATAGCCAGACTGGAAACGGAGCAGTCAAGCTGGTCGAACTACGAGAAGTTGGCTGCGCTGTACATTATACAAAACCGGCACGAAGGGCAGAGAACCCCTGCACCGGCGGCTATGTATTCCAGCGCACCGGCTCCTGATGTGGTAGACGGTGACAGTGACTTTATGCAAGCGGTATCATCCCGCGCACCGGAGCAGGCGTGGGCCATTGTGGACGAGTTGATGGATGCGCTGAAAGTGACCAACGCGCGAATGTATGATAACGTGATGCGAAAGATGCGAGGATAAAGTATCCCCCGCCTGTTTGGGCGGGGGATACTTTCGTATACATTATTTTGCGCAGCCACATGGTTATGTAAAACTATGTAGTCAAAGAAAATCAAATTCAATCCGGCGATCTTCGTAGAGCCGGATTTCTTTTATTTTCAACTTCCAAAAAGCCGCCTTGTTTTCTCTGGACAGCTTGAAATATATATCTTGCCACCCCTGAGCAAACATTTCCGAAAGGTCTTTTGCGGTTTTTGCCGGTGCAATTTCTTTTTGCAACTCGTCCAATGTCGCAGTTAGCTCTTTATAACGTTTGGCGTAATCGCTTTTTGAAATCATATCGTCAATATATAAATCAGACAACTTGGACAGTTTTGCTTTTGCCGATTGTATTTGTGCTTGTGTGTTTTGGTGGTCGATTTCTTTTGGCTTCGCTTTTAATTTTACGCTAATTTCCTCATCAATATGTGACAATAAATAGTTTTCTATAATTGCTTCGCTTATGTGTACGCTGTTTGTACAATTTGGCGTTCTTTCGTATTTAACGCACAAATAATGGTGAGAAAAATTGCCGTTTGCTAATTCCCGTGGTCGCCCTGCCATTCTATTTCCGCAAGTCCCGCACATTATTAACCCAGAAAATAAATAAGTAGTTGTTTTTGGTTTGCGCGTTGTTCTTTTTCTTAAACTTTCTATGCGGTCAAATTCTTGATGTGAAAGATATGGTGGGACTGAAATACCACGCCAATTGCCCACATACGCTGTACACGCTAAAATTCTTGATGCGGCACCGTATGATAATCTTAATTCAGGAACAGAAGTTCTTGCTTTTTTGACTGAACCTGTTTCTATAAAAACTGAAAAAAACTTTTTCATAAATGGCTCTGTGGTTTCATCAATTACGGCGTGTTTATTTTCAATTTTGTATCCGCGCGGGAGATTGCCGCTGCACACTTCGTTTCGTTCTCGCTTTGCGTCTAATATGCGCTTAATGCGTTCGCTGGTGCGGTCTGCTTCGTCCTGTGCTACAGCAAGCATAATGTTGATTTTCAATCGACCAGCTGCCGTGGACGTGTCGTAGTCCTCATAAATCGTTTTCCACGATACGTTGTGGGCTTCAAGGATATCCTGCACTTTGTAATACTCGCCGATGTTGCGAAACCACCTGTCCAGCTTTGTGACGAGAATAATGTCTACCTCATCACGCTTTACAGCTTCCAGCAGTTGAAGCATGGCCGGACGCTTTTCAATCTTCTTTCTGGCGGAAAACCCGGCATCCTGGAAAACGCCTACCACCTTCATATTGTGGGCTTTGGCGTATTCTTCGAGGTCGTTCTGCTGATCGTGAATAGACAAGCCAAACTTTTTCTGTTCTTCCGTGGACACACGCGGGTATAATGCTGCCCGCAATACTGCATTCATTGTTTATCTCCTCCCTTATCTGGCGACAATGTATACTTTTTTGCATAGCGAAAATACATCATCAAAATAGCGGCAAAAAAGCCAATACCGACTGCAAGCAGTAAAAAGACAATCCATGCGAATATGCTGGCCTCTCCGCCCTGAATAAGCCCCTGGTGGGGGATACGGTAGTCAAAAAAGATATATCCCACGATAACAGCCATAAATATGGCGCACAAAAACGTAAGCCCATAAATTGCAAATTTTGTGTCCCGCGATTTCTTGCGGTGGTAGTTAATAGTTTTTGCCATCTGCTCCATTCCGCCCTCAAGATGGGCTATCTGCACATCGGCATCATGCAGTTGCTTTTGGTGCTTCAGCTGTTCATTGGCTTTCTTCAATTGATCTTCCGTTGTCACTTCTTTTTCAATCCCGAAATATTCATCCATTGAAACTCCAAGCGCGGCACAAATTAAACCCATTTTGTACACGCTCGGCTCCTTTGATGACGCGGAGAAAAAATTACTTATGGTTGATGCTGAAATGTCCGTCATGTCGGACAAATCTTGTATAGTTAAATTCTGTCGGTCTTTTGCATCCCTGCACAAATCCTGCAACGTTTTTACCATTTTCCCCTTTTACTCCTTTTTTGGGCAGGAGAATTCCAATTCTGGTTTGCCGCAAACGGTAATTATCCGAATTTGGTATTGCCCTGCCAAACCCTTATTTGTTAGTGTGAACGTGCAGCCGGAAAGCCAGAAGGCCACCGGCGAGAATAGCCCCGCTGTCCGTTGCGGGAGCAGCGGGGCTATTTAACAAAGGCCCACATATAAACACTTCCCCCTGAAATATTTTTTAATTTGTTGCCCATTTGTGGGCAACAAACAGATTGTGCGTAACTACAAGTGTACTAACTTAGTTGTACACCGAGAAAATAATATGTCAAATTAAGAAAGGGGAGAGAAATGAGTTATTGTACAAATGCCAACGTCTGTGGTATAATAAAAACAGATGCATTGGCGCAATGTGATATTGAAACGTTGCGGAGAATAGCCCTTAAAAAAATCGACCAGCTTTCCGATGAGGACTGCGCTGATATTATGAGTACGTTAAAAGAAAGAGGTGTGCTATGAGCAAAGACTACGAGATTTACATTGATAGGCTGGCTGAAAACAGCATTATCATGAAAGGCCAGATCAACGATGTTGTGTTTGGCCTAAAGGGAATTACAGACAAACTTGATACGCTGATCGCGCTCAAGCAAGTTGAATTATCACTCCTGCAACAGCAGCGATTGCCGCAACAGCCGAAAGAACAGTTGTAATAATAAACCGTGTTTTCTCGCGGCGCTCCTTGTCGGCTTTTTCTTTGCGCTCCTGTTCCTTGTCTTTCCGCTCCGCTTCCGTTCGCAGCCAGTCTTGCGGATCGGTAGGATATAGTGTAGGCATTATTCCAGCTCCTGTAGTTTCTTCGTGGCTTCGTTGATAAGAGCCAACAACGCCGCACGATCATTCGTAGCTTTAATAAAATTTGATGCAGCTTCTTTTGAGCCCTCGCCCTTTGCGGCGGGGGCTTTTTTTGCGCTTTCCGGCGGCAGAACGGGCAGTTCATCCCCGTCCAGCTCCGCGAGAGTAATGCCGAAATGCTCGGCAATCTTCTGGCGCGTCTTTTTGTGGGGGATGTTCCCTCCGTCAATCCAGTTTTTTACTGAAGACTGACTGCACTCCAATTCTTTTGCAAGTTGATAGTTTGAAAAACCAACTATGCTTTTTATATACTTCAAGTTTGTAGCAAAAGGCACAAAAGTAACCCTCCAAATTTGTACATAGTGATACTCCAAATTATATTGACTTATGCTGCAAGTTGGAGTAATATAATATTCGTGGACAGGCAATAAAAACCTGCACCACCCCGATAAATAGGGCTGGCGTGATAGGAAAGTTTGTAGCAAAACCAAACTATCACAAATACTCTAATTTGTCAAGAAAATAATCTAACTTTGGAGGTGATATTTTGGGATTTGGTGAAAACCTCGCACGGTTGCAGGAGGAACACGGCGAGACGAGTTACCGACTGGCAAAGGCTATCGGCGTACATCAGACGTCCATTACGAACTGGAAGAACGGCATCAAGCCGCACCCGAAGCACGCGAAGCTGGTAGCGAAGCACTACGGCGTGAAGGTGGAGGAGCTGATGGGGACGGGAAAGGAATGAAAATGAAAAAAGCAATTGCTATTATTTTGGCGGCAATTATTTCACTTTCTCTTTTGGGATGTGCTTCAAAAATTACTTCTGGCGAGGTCATTAATAAGAGTTATACAGAGGCTCATACGCAAATGATGCTTATCCCGGTTGTTATATCGAATGGGAAAACAATGTCCACAATTTTAGTTCCATACATTTATCATTATTCAGACAGATGGGATGTAACTATTCAGGTGTGGGATGCAGCGGATAAAAAAATGAAGCGCGCAACTTATAGGGTTACAGAAGATGTCTATAATTCGGTAGATATTGGTGCCGAGTTTGTGTATGACAAATCAATGCAACCGGAAGAGCCGGAGTACACAAGGGAGCGGAGTAGCGAATAAAAGTGCAAATGCAATTAGAAAAAGCCCCGCCCAGTGGTTGCGGCACTGGACAGGGCGTCTCCGAAACATCTACCAAAATGTTCTGCGGATAGTATACCACGACCGCAGAGGAAAGGCAAGAGATTATGACGTGTGCTGAAATTGCCGTGATGTTATGGGCACGGCAGAACGGAATGGAAATTATCGAGGTCGAGTACATTCGACAGGAGGAAAAGAATGAAAGAGATTAAAGTAAAACTGACGTTTACAGAGCCGGTTTTGGGCACCTGCCCTGGCGATCCTGACATCTATCGTGCATTTGTGGCAAGCAATTCCCCGGATGCGGCCACGATGGAGGACGAAGTGGCTGCCATCGGCGTGGAAGGCGTGGTGGAGAAGGGCAAGACCATCTTTCCGAAACTGGACGATGGGACGCCGTTTTTCTACGACTATCAGATCAAGGGTTTCTTTAAGGACACTTGCGGCGGACTGCGAAAGGTCAAGGGGACAAAATCCAGCGACATCAAGGCATTTAAGAAGGAAATCGACAAACTGATTTTCGTGGAGCCGCGCAACATTCCAATTCTGTTTGATGGTGAGATGGGCGAGTGCTGCCGCCCGCTGCGGGCACAGACGATGCAGGGTGAGCGAGTGAGCCTTGCGCTGTCCGAGCAGATACCCGCTGGCGCGACGTGCGAGTTTACGGTTGTTTGTTTGTGCGACGACCACGAGAAGGCCGTGCGGGAGTGGCTGAACTACGGACGGTTTTCCGGCATCGGCCAGTGGCGAAACAGTGGGAAAGGCCGTTTCCGTTGGGAGGAGATCGCGTAACGCGACGGCAATGCTGCGAAATGTTCCGCAATGATTAGCAACGGAATTGCTCCGATGTGCCCGTCTATGATTTGCACTGGCAAGGCTGAGAATTGCAGTAATGTGCACAGCAAAGGAAGGGAAGGGCTGAGAAACGTGATGCAATGGAATTGCGAGGAGTCGCAAAGTAGCGCGATGGACAAGCCGTGCTATGAAATGAAAACCAATGGAATGGTGTGGCGAAGCGGGGCTACGCAACGGCGATGCATGGATACGCCTTGATTAGAAATGCAATGGCGGCGAAAAGCTCCGAAGCGCGAGGAAACGCAATGGCAGAGAAGCGCAGAGAAGCGCAGAGATACGCAGAGATACGCAGAGGTAGAAGGAGGGAACGACATGAGTTGGTTTGCATGGGCGCTGGCGTTTATCGGCGCGGCGTGGCTAAGTTGGGCCATCGTCAAGGGCGTGGAGGCGCTGGGGCGATGAGAGAGCGGAACAGGCGGGCGCGGGAATACTCCCGGATGTGCCGCACCAAAAGATGGTGCAGGCGTATGTGGGTGGTGGCAATCGTCCTGTGGGTGATGCTGCTGGTGCTGGTGGCGTGGTGTCTGACGCTGCCGCCGGTACAGGAGGACGTGGTGCAGTCACCGCCTACAAGGGAGGTCGTGGAGTTGGAGCCGGAGAACGTGCTGGTGTGCGACATCACCGGGTACTGTGCCTGCTGCACACCGTACAGCCACATGAACCAGAAGGACGGGCTGGTGCTGACGGCTTCCGGGCGGTGGGTGAGCATCGGCGAGGCGGTGGCGGTAGACCCGGACATCATCCCGCTGGGCAGCACCGTGACGCTGGGCGGAAAAGAGTACATAGCGGCGGATACCGGCGTGTACGGGTACACGGTGGACGTGCTGATGAGCCACGAGGAGGCACAGGTTGCCGGGGCTGTGAGGACGATGGTGACATGGGAGGACGCGACATGAAAACGGTATGCCCGAGAGACTGCCCCAAACGGAGCGTGACGTGCCGGAAGGATTGCCCGGACTGGGCGGTCCATGAGGCGGCGAAGGTCAAGGAATACGCCAAGCGGGAGGAATGGATGCGATTCCGCAACTACCGGGTGGATTCGGTACGGCGGACGCAGAAGGGCTGGCCGCGGACGAAGTTTCCGAGAGGGGGAGAGGAATGAACGGATACGAACCGACTACGACGCTGCTGGGCAAGGTGATCCCCTTCGGGCGGCGCAACGCCGTCAGCCGCGCGGAGCTGGCCGGGAGGCTGGGCATGACAGACCGGAAGATGCGCAAGGCGGTGGAGGCCGCCCGGTGCGAGGGATTGATGATCTTGAACGACAGCGACGGACGCGGGTACTACCAAAGCGACGATCTGGCGGAGATACAACGCCAGTACGACCAGGACACCAGCAGGGCGATGGCCATCCTGAAGCGGCGGAAGCCCATGCGGAAGGTGCTGAAGGAGGCGGGACGGAAGGTATGAACCCCTACTATGAGCCGGAGCGGCCGGTGGAGCCCAAGGACGAGCCGCTTCCGCGGTGCCCGGTGTGCGGCGCGGAGACGGATACCTTTTACAAGAACGAGGACGGCGAGATCGTCGGGTGCGACGAGTGCATCCGGGCGGTGGATGCATGGGATGAAGTGTAAATACAGGAGGAAAAAGAAATGCTGAAATCATTTAATGAGCTGGTAAAGCTGGATGTGCGTCCTTTCTGCGATGTGCGAGACGCTAAGGACGAGAACGGGAAAATCATTAAGGTGCCGTATTTAAGTTGGGCGAAGTGTGTAAAGCTGCTGCATGAAAACGGAGCGGAGACCGTGTGGTATGCGCCGGTGGAGTGCCCGGGAACAAAAACATACCTGTGGCCTCAAGCAAAGGTGGTCACCAGCAAGGGGAGGGAAACGGATTGTTGGTTTGTACGGGTACTCATCCACATCGACGACACAGAGTACACGTATGACACGCCTCTTTTGAATGGATCCCTTGTGGTGTACTCCGACACGTTGAACCAGCTCCGGATCAATAATGCACTGGCGCGTGCGTTTGTAAAGGGCGTTGCCGTTCGGACAGGATTGGGTTTTGACTTGTGGGCGGAGGGCGACAGCGACGACGGAGAGGATGATCTGAGCCGCCACAGTATTTGGGCAGTAAAGGAGCGCTTGGAGCGTTTGATCACGACAAAGGAACGCAACGGCCTCGACCACAGAGACCTGTTGTCTGGATTGGGGATCAATGACAAGCAACTCCAGAAGCTGATGAGCTATTTTGCATCTCTGGATAATCTGGAAAATGCGGTCAGCAAACTATGATCCGTAATCATGATAGGAGCGGGTGGTTTGGCGCGTCGGACACGGCGACGATTATGGGGTCGTGGGACACGGAAACATTCCGGAGGTGGTGGGCAGTAAAGCTTGGGATTCGGAAAGACCATTTTACCAACGCGGCGATGCAGGCCGGAACGGCATACGAACACAAGATACTGGATGCCGCAAATGTCCGAACGAGAGATAGGCAGATAAAAGTGCGGAGGTTGCGGCTACGTGTGAATTACGACGGCGAAACCCGCGACATGATATACGAGGTAAAAACACACAGTAAGCCGATGTTTAAGGTCACCAAGGGATACTGGATGCAGTGCCAAGTGGAGATGTACGCCAGCGGGTTCGGCATCTTTAGGAAGCGAAAGGATTGTCAGATCATTGCGTATAGAATGACGGGGGCGGAATACGAGAACTTTTTCCTGCCGATCGACATTGACAGGCTTTCCGCACACAAGATCGAGTATGACAGCGACTGGATATACATGCAGTATCTTCCGCGCTTGCGCTATTTGGCAAAGTGCCTAAAGCGCGGGAAGTGGCCGCGGGTGGAGGAGGTGCCAATATGCAGCAGGTAACAGTTGACGCGGCCAAGTGGCAGCAGGACAGCGAGGGCGCATGGCTCAGCCTGCGGGTGAAGTCGGCGAAGGCGGCGATGGACGTGTGCGACGCGCTGAAGGACGGCAAGGAGTACACCGCGACCATCAAGGGCAAAGGCCGGAGCCTGGATGCCAACGCCTATTGCTGGGTACTACTGGACAGGCTGGCGGCACACTACGGCATCTCCAAGCAGGAGGTATACAGGCAGGAGATACGGAACATAGGCGGCGTGAGCGAGGTGCTGTGCCTGCGGGAAAAGGCGGCGGATGCGTTTTGTAAGGGCTGGGAGCGTAACGGCATCGGCTGGATGGCCGACAAGGGCGCAAGCAAGCTAAATGGCTGCGTGAACGTGACAGTATGGTACGGAAGCAGCACCTACGACACGGAGCAGATGTCGCGCCTGATAGACGCCATTGTGGAGGACTGTAAGGCGGTAGGTATTGAGACGATGACGCCAGCAGAGCTGGACGCGCTGGTGAGCCGGTGGGGAGAGGTGAGCGCATGAACAAGCTGCACATACAGCCCTGCTGGACGTGCAAAAAGTGCTACGGCGGCTGCAGCTGGTCGATGAAAGACCCGGAGCCGGGGCCCGGATGGGACGCTACGCCTACGGTGAAGAAAAAAGGAGGCCGCAAGGCGGGTATCATGCGCAGCTACGCCATTCACAGCTGCCCGGAATATGAGTGGGACGGGACGGAGGAAGCGCATGGAGAGTAAGAGATGCTTTTTGTGTGGCAGGAATGACCCCGGCGACCCGTTGGAGAAGCACCATCTGCTGGGCGGTGCCAACCGCAAGAAGAGCGAGAAATACGGCCTTGTTGTGTACCTGTGCGGCAACAGGTGCCACAGGAACGGAAAGACGGCAGTACACCGCAGCGGCGAACAGATGCGCAGGCTGCGGCGGTACGGACAGCTAAAGGCCATGCAGGAGCAGGGCTGGACGGAAGATGACTTTCGAAGAGAATTTGGAAAAAGCTACTTATAAGGAGATTTGATATGCTGAACAAGATTTTTGTCATGGGTAGATTGACACGGGATCCTGAGTTGCGGCGAACCAATAACGGTACCGCCGTTGCCAGCTTTGCACTGGCGGTAGACCGGGACTTTAAGAACGCAGACGGGAGCAAGGATACGGACTTCATCGACATTGTGGCGTGGCGCGGTACGGCGGAGTTCGCTTCCAAGTATTTCACCAAAGGCCGCATGGCTGTGGTGGAGGGTCGGCTGCAGATGCGTGACTGGCAGGACAAGAACGGCAACAACCGAAGAAGCGCCGAGATCGTGGCGGACAATATGTATTTTGGCGACAGCCGGAAGGACACGGATGCGCAGGGCATGCCTCCCCGGACGGACGGCAAGAGCCAGTTCGTGGAGATGGACGAGGACGACATGTCAGATTTGCCTTTCTAAGGGGGTGACGTGAATGGGAAAGATGCAGGAGGAGTGGGGTCGATGGGCAAGTGCTACGTGAAAGCCTACTATGACTGGATAGAGCAGACAGCGGCGCTGTCCGATGCAGAGCGAGGCCGTCTTTTTATCGCCATTCTGGAGTACGCAAGAACAGGCATCCCGCCGGAGTTGGAGGGCGCGGAAAGCATACTGTTTCCGGTGTTCCGGACGATGCTGGACAGGGACGATGAGCTTTCCGCTGAACGGTCAAGGAGCGGGGCGAAAGGCGGCAAGCAAACGCAAGCAAGCGCAAGCAAAATCAAGCAAACCGAAGCAAACGCAAATGACCCCAAGCCTACTAAGACAAAGAAAGAAGACAAAGACAAAGACTTATTCCCACCTTACGGTGGGAGTACGCGCGCGAAGCGCTTTACCCCACCCACACTGGCAGAGGTTCAGTCCTACGTGGCTGAACGCCATTCGGCGGTAGACCCGCAAGGCTTTATCGACTTCTACGAAGCGAAAGGCTGGATGGTTGGCAAGACCCCCATGAAAGACTGGAAAGCGGCTTGCCGAAATGCGGAGAAGTGGGAACGGTGGGGGCATGCCCCTGCTGCACTTGTCGGCAAGACCGACGGTGCACGTGATGCCTGGATGGGCAAGTACATCAAGGGGGCGAAGCCATGAACGCGGGCATCTGGAGAATTGCAACGGCAAAGCTGTGCGCCGCCTGCGTGGAGCGGATGGAGCGTGAGTACATATTCCAGCCCTACGGCTGGCGGGGGGAGACGGGCGTGTGCGAGCGCTGCGGGGTAAAGCGTCTGGTGGCAAACCGGAAGTACACGATGAATCGGAAGGGGCTGGAAAGGAGAGGATTGCTGAATGGGCCTGAAAAGTGACGATCTGCTGCGGCTGGGGCCGGAGGCACAGAAGCAGGTGCTGGACAAGATGAAGAAGCCCGGGAAGTACAAGGCGCAGAAAACCAAGCGCGGGAAGCTGACCTTTGACAGCAAGAAGGAGGCAGAGAGGTACGACGCGCTGATGCTGCTGGAGAAGGCCGGGGAGACCCGGGGGCTGAAGCTTCAGGTGCGCTACACATTGCAGGAGGCGTACACAACCACAGAGGGGGATAGGGTCAAGAGCATCGACTACATCGCGGACTTCGTGTATGAGCGCCGGACGCTGCCGGACAACTACGGCCAGCGGTACTGACTGCCGGTGGTGGAGGACGTGAAGGGGATGCGCACCCGGGACTACGCCATGAAGGCCAAGCTGTTCCGCAGCCGGTACGGATACGCCATCAAGGAGGTGTGAGGGATGGAAGTGCTACGCATTGTTTTCCCGCTGCTGATGGTAGTGGGGGCACTGGGGAGCCTTGTGGTGAATCTGGTGCAGAAGGGCGACTGGGCAACCAGTCTGCAATGGCTGGGCGCGTGTCTGCTGTACACGGCGCTGACGATGAGGAATGTGGGCTAATTAGCCCGATAAAAACAAAAATTATGGAGGGAAAGAACATGAGCAAGAAAAACCAGAAGTACATCGTGCGGTGTGACCGCGCAGGCGTGTTTTTCGGCGAAATCAAGGAGCGCCGGGGCGATGAGGTGACCATGACCAATGTGCGGAAGCTGTGGTATTGGGACGGGGCTTGCGCCGTTGAACAGCTTGCGATGGAGGGGGCAAAAAACCCGAGCAACTGCCAGTTCACGGTGACGGTGCCGGAGATGGAACTGATTGGCGTTATTCAGGTGCTGCCCTGCACGGAGGACGCTGCAACATCCATCGAGGCGGTCAGGGAGTGGAAGCGATGAACGAGGACAAAATCAAGGCGTTTCTGGCAGTAACTTCCGGCTACGGCTCCGGCTCCGGCTACGGCTCCGGCTCCGGCTCCGGCTCCGGCTACGGCTCCGGCGACGGCTCCGGCGACGGCTCCGGCGACGGCTCCGGCGACGGCTCCGGCTCCGGCTACGGCTCCGGCTCCGGCTACGGCTCCGGCGACGGCGTAAAATCATACTGCGGGGATACCGTGTACAGAATTGACGAGGTGAACACGCTGCTGCACTCTGTACGCGGCAACGTGGCAAAGGGCGAAATACTGAACAACGACCTAACACTGACACCTTGCTATGTGGTTAAGCAGGACAACTGCTTTGCGCACGGGAAGACGCTGCGGGAGGCAATAAACGCCCTGCGGGACAAGCTGTTCGAGGATATGCCGGAAGAAGAGCGCATTGCGGCGTTCCTGAAAGAGACGACCAAGGAAAAGGCGTACCCCACCGCGTATTTTTACGACTGGCATCATAGGCTGACCGGCTCCTGCGACATGGGACGGAGGCAGTTTGCTGACGATCATGGTGTTGACTTGGAACACGGCACCATGACGTTGCGGGGGTTTCTGGAGCTGACAAAAAACGCCTACGGCGGGGACGTGATACGCAAGGTGATGGAGGAATTGGGATGGAGCACATCAACAGGCCGCTGACAAAGGAGGCGGCAAGGAAACTAATGGCGCTGGATGTGCAGGACAAAGAGATACTGACCTACGAAAAACTGGACGAGTGGTACACCGCATGGGGCGGGAGGTGCTATGTCAGCTTTTCAGGCGGCAAAGACAGCACGGTGTTGGCGTATTTGGCGGCGCGGTATCTGTCGAGCTTCAGGACGCCGCCGTGGGAGCTGAATCTGGTGTTTGTGAACACGGGTTTGGAATACCCTGAAATTCAGAAGTTCGTCAATGAGTACACGGATTGGCTACGGAGGGAGTTTCCTCGCGTGACCGTCAACCTCCACCGCCGCTTGCGTCCGAAGATGAACATTCGGCAGGTGGTAGAAAAGTACGGGTACAGCATCGTAAGCAAAGAAGTAGCCAACTGTGTGTGGCTGGCGCGGAAGGACAAGAACGAGAAGCGGCTGGAACGTCTGCGCGGAGAACTGCTGGACAAGAACGGAAAGAAAAGCCCATTCAACTGCGACAACTGGGAGTTTCTGCTCTATGCGCCGTTTTTGGTATCCAGCGAATGTTGCCGCGTGATGAAGAAGAGCACAGGGCACCGGTACAGCACAGCCACGAAGCAAAAGCCGATACTGGCGCTGATGGCTGAAGAGGGCCGCATGCGGTATCAACATTGGCTGACGAACGGCTGCAACGCATTTGATGGCAAGACGCCGCGAAGCAAGCCCATGAGCTTCTGGACGGAACAGGATGTGTTGCGGTTTATCGTGGAGCGCGGGCTACCCTACGCAAGCGTGTACGGTGACATTGTGGCCAGCGATGGCGAGAATGACTACGGCGCAACGCTGATCGACTGCAAGCTGCACTGCACAGGGTGCCAGAGAACGGGGTGCATGTTCTGCGGATTCGGGGCGCATCTGGAAAAGGGCGAAAATCGGTTTGAAAGGCTAAAGCGCACGCACCCGAAGCATTATGAGTTCTGCATCGGCGGCGGTGCATTCGACACGGACGGGCTGTGGAAGCCCACAAAGGACGGCCTCGGCTATGCGCGGGTGCTGGACTACATCGGAGTGAGGTATTGAGATGGGCAAGCAACACTTGAGCCGGGACGACCGAATCTTTATGGACGGCAAGCGCAGAGGTACGCAGGAGAACATGGACATGGTGGCGATGGTGCTGATCGACAAATGCGGCTGGCACGTCCTTGAGGAGACAGAAGACAGCCGGGATACCAACAGCATTGCGTACCTGTACGAGTGCCTGGAGAAGCTGGCGGAGGAGATCAACGAGGGCCGCATCAAGCGGAAGCACATCAAGGACGTGCTGAAGGACGAGTGCGGCGTGGTGTTTGGAGATTGAGATGAAAGTTTTGGAGTTATTTGCCGGGACACGGAGCATTGGCAAAGCGTTTGAAGCGCGTGGGCACGAAGTGTTTTCCATCGAATGGGACAAGCGGTTTGAAAATATCGACTTGTACGCAGATATTATGACTGTTACAGCCGCTGACATTATCCGGGAGTTTGGCAGACCGGACGTGATATGGGCCAGCCCGGATTGCACAACGTTTTCCATCGCGGCGATAAGCCACCACCGGCGCAAAAACGAAGAAACAGGGAGCCTTGACCCTGTAAGCGATTATGCGAAGTTCTGCGACAAGGTAGACCAGCACGTTCTTCGGTTGATCTTGGCGTTGTCACCCGTGTATTGGTTTATCGAGAACCCGAGGGGCGGCATGCGGAAGATGACGTGGATGCAGGGCTTGCCGCGGTATACGGTCACGTACTGCCAGTACGGAGATACGCGAATGAAGCCGACGGACATCTGGACAAATCACCCGGATCCGGGATTTAAGCCGCCATGTCACAACGGGGATCTGTGTCATGTGGCTGCGCCGAGAGGGGCAAAGACGGGGACGCAGGGGTTAAAGGGGAGTACGGAACGATCTATTATCCCAAAAGAATTGTGCGAACACATCGTGGACATTTGCGAAGGTGGCATGATGACGTGCGAGCTGTTATAAGGAGAAATGACATGACAAGAGATGAGATCGTGACCGCGCTGCGGTGCTGTGCAGCGGGAGAGTGTCAAGGTTGCACAATCCACAATGATACGCAGCGTTGCCAAGAACGAGTGTTGGCTGCCGCCGCTGACCTGATCGAGAACCAGCAGCGGCACATCGAGGTACTGATGAAAGCCAACGACAGCCTGAAGGACGCCATTGCGCGGCGTGACAAGCAGATAGAGGACATGAAGCAGGGCATGGCACAGCTGGCAAAGGCTGTGGCGGTGAAGGAGGAGATGGAGTGGTGGAACGACTGACACAGCGACTTAGAACTGGTGAGGTTCTTATGGCGTCAGATTACGAGGAGAAATACACGGAACAAGAGTGGATCTGTGTGCTGCAAGACCGCCTTGCCGCCTACGAGGACACGGGGCTGACGCCGGAGAAAGTGTCTGCGCTGGTTAAAGACTGGAGCGACCTTTGCACGATCATCGGAGAGTGCGGCGGCATCGACCGCCTGCGCGAGCTGGACGAGGCCGACAAGAACGGGCGTGTGGTGGTGCTGCCGTGCAAGATAGGCGATGTCTTATACCGCGCATCCCCTTCGGGAGTGGTGGTGCATCGCGTGGCGAATGTGATGTACAGGGGGCTTACCAGCCGATGGTACATAGACACAATTCCGAATCTTCCGTATGCTTCGGAAGAATTGGGCAAAACCACATTCCTCACCCGCGAGGAGGCGGAGAAAGCATTGGAGGCGATGAAGGATGGCTGAATTGAAACGCTGCCCTGAGTGCGGTGGAGCTGCAACCGTTATCCATATGTACGATACCTACGATAGAGCAGACTTTGGGTGGGATGCCGGTTGTGGGAGATATAGGGCTGGTGATGGCCTCCACACAAAGAAGATGAAAGTATCTGGGCTGCCCAGCAAAGAAAAAGCAATCGAAGCATGGAACAGGAGAACTGACAATGGCGATAAAGAGAGTGTGTGACCGCTGCGGAGCGGAGATAAACCCGTACAACTCCGTCACCTATGCCGGTATGCGGCGGATTAAGAACGACATAAACGACAACGACTACGAGCTGTGTGTTTCGTGCGCGCACAAACTGCGGAAGTGGTTTAATGGGGAGGAGAAGGACAATGGCTGAATACATTGAGCGGGAAGCTGTTGAAAAGTTTATCGAGGATGGGCTGAACAACCAGGATGTAGACAAGAGATTTGGACATGATGCCATTGAAATCATGGCGGAAGTGCATTATATGCCCGTCGCTGATGTTGCCCTGGTGGTGCATGGACGGTGGATTCACGATGGGCGCAGGATTGAGAGTGGCATTGATTGGTGCCATTGTAGCGAGTGTGGGAAATCAGATAACTTTTGCGCGCGCACAAACTACTGCCCCAACTGCGGGGCGAAGATGGACGGAGGTGACAACGATGCGGCTGATTGACGCTGACAAATTGGAGAGGCAAGAATATTGGGGGAATGAACGGTGTTTTGACTATGTAGATGCAGAGGACATAGGCAATGCGCCGACGGTGGATGCGGTGCCGGTGGTACGCTGCAAGGACTGCAAGCACTACGACATGGGCGTATGCCTTAAAATCTACTCGGACGGAAACGTGCATCCAGAGGCGTGGCAGAGCCGCAGGCCGGACGACTTCTGCTCTTACGGCGAACGAAAGGACGGGGCAGATGCAGAAGGGTGACACGATCCGGGCGCGGTTTATGACGCTGCCGAGCGAATACCCCGGCTCCGGTGCCAACGATGAAAAGCGTTTCCCTGTCCGCAAGGGTACAGTGGTGTATGTGCATCCGAAGGGGCGGTACATCGTGGCGGAGTGCGGCGGCGTGCGGGAGACATTCTTCCCGGAGGAGGTTGTAGGGTGAAAGAGCAGACGGTTGAATATCTGAGGCTATATTTTGAGTGCGGCTGGCGTATGAGCGCGATTGCGAGACATTTCGGAGTAAGTACATCTACCGTATCTCGCTGTATATCCAGGGCAGAAAGGCGCGAGTGCCCGTTTGCTAAAAGCTGCCGCTATTGCCCGCTGAAAGAATGTGCGATAAAAGAAGAGTACGCGCCATACGTGAACGCAGAAATCAAGTGATGTTGCACAACGAAATGCAACAATAAGAAAAGATGTGATAACGTGGGGGTGCAGGGGCAAACTCTGCATCTCCATCCTTTTTTCTTTTTCCCCTTCTTTTCCTGATGGGCGGGGCTTCGGCTCCGCCCGGAGGGAGCAATATGCAGACAGAAGCTGGGCGGATACAGCTCCGGGCAGAGATTCTGGTTCGCAAGTTCAAATCTTGCTGTCTGCACCATCCCAGCAAGCGGGCGTTGAAGCGCGAGAAGCTAAGTATCAGGGGAAACGCCTGATGGCTGGTAAAAAGACGCAGCGCGGCTGGGAGCGATATGCCGCACGCACGAAGCAGCCCACGATCCGGGCCGGGAGGTCGCACCTTCCATGCGGCACCAAAAGCGGTGGACACTACCGTTGGGCAAGGGCATAGCGCCGCCCTGAAAGTGTGTCAGCATTGGCGCTTTATCCGTGTATTGAGCGCCTAAAAATAACACGGCGGCGCTGGCAGACCGCTGCAAGGGATGCGTCTCAAATAGTCTGCTTACCAAAAATCAATACGAATGTTGAGTTTAATGGTCCAACTTTGGACTGTCGTAGTATAAAGGAGGACGGACAATGACTTTATGCGGAAAAAACTGCGAGCCATGCTGTGACTTCTGCGTATACGCCAAACACGGTACAGTAGTAGTTGATGGCAAGCGTGTTACCGCTGGCCCAGAGGGCTGCAAGCTGCACAAGGACAAAAAGCACCAGGACATTGCCGTTATCTGCGGGTATTGTGATGACTTCCATTGTTTTCAGAGCCTGGTGCCTGTAGTAGACGAGATTACAAAAGGATGAGGTAGTGAAATGGCTGCGCGTTTGACAGACCGGCAGAAAAAGAAAATACTGGCGGACTATGTGCAGACCAGCAACTATTGCGCCACAGCGAAAATCAACGGCGTTTCAGCTACCACGGTTAAAAACATTGTTCGGGCAAATTCGGACATTGTGGAAAAGTGTGAGCAGAAAAAAGAGGAGAACACGGCGGACGTTTTGGCGTATATGGAGAGCCAGCGGGACGTGGTGTGTCAGATCATTGGCAAGGGGCTGGCGGTGCTGAATGACCCGGCGAAGCTGGCAGAGGCCACGCCCAGCCAGATCACCACGGCTATTGGGACGCTGATAGACAAGTGGACGCTGCTGCAAGAAAAGACCGCCAATGATGACAGCGAGAGGGTTCGGGTGATAATTGATGTCTGACATCCGCCTGTCTGAAAAAATCGGTTCTGCGTTTTATGATGTGGCGCGTGATGTGTTTCTGCATGGTCACACGCACTACGATTTTAGCGGCGGGCGCGGTTCGTTGAAGTCCTCCACGGTGTCTGTACTCGTCCCCCTGCTACTGATAAACAACCCAGGCACACACGCGCTGGTGCTGCGTAAGGTGGCAAACACCATCCGTGACAGCGTGTACGCGCAGTATATCTGGGCAATCGGTGAGCTGGGCATGGCGGCATATTGGGAAGCGAAGGTGTCCCCGATGGAGCTGATTTACAAGCCTACCGGGCAGAAGATCATGTTCCGGGGTGCTGACGACCCCATGAAGATTAAGTCCATCAAAGTGCCGTTCGGTTATATTGCTGTGACGCACTTTGAAGAGAAAGACCAGTTTGCCGGGCGGGCGGAAATACGATCTATTACACAGTCAACTATGCGTGGCGGCCCGGTGTTTTGGAACTTTGAAAGTTATAATCCCCCTATCAGCCGCGATAACTGGGCAAACAAAGACAGCTTAGAGGAATGGCCCAACCGCCTTTGCCACAAGTCAACGTACCTGCAAGCCCCTCCAGAGTGGCTGGGTGAGCAGTTTTTTGCAGAGGCGGAACATCTCAAGGCCACAGACGAGAGAGCGTACCAGCATGAGTATTTAGGCATTCCTGTGGGCACGGGCGGCAACGTGTTTGACAACCTGGAGCTTCGGGAGATCACCGACGAGGAAATGTCGCACTTCGACCACATCTACCAAGGCGTGGACTACGGCTGGTTCCCCGACCCCTTTGCTTTTATCCGCCTGCATTACGACAGGGCGCGTGAGACTATCTACCTGATGGATGAAATCTATCAGAACAAGCTCACCAACGAGGCAAGCGGCAACATCATCATTCAGCGTGGATATAAAGACGCATATATCACCTGCGACAGCGCAGAACCTAAGAGCGTGGCGGACTATCGCGCTATGGGGCTGCCGGCAAAAGCGGCGGTCAAAGGCCCCGGCTCTGTTGACTACGGCATGAAGTGGCTACAGCGGCGCAAGATTGTCATTGACCGGAAACGCACGCCAAACGCATACAACGAGTTTGTGAATTACGAATACGACCGAAACAAAGACGGAGATATTATCAGCGGCTACCCGGATGAAAATAACCACTTGATAGATGCCACCAGGTACGCCGTTGAGCGCATTTCCCGTCGGATGGGAGTTATTGCATGAGTAACGCGGTTATAATCAAGCTGAATGAACTGGGCTATACCACCATCCCCGATAGCTTTTATAGCAAAGTGTACGAGTGGAAAAGCTGGTATCAGGGTGACGTAAAAGGCTTCCACAACTACACCGTGCAGAACGGTGAGCGACAGGTGAAGTGTAGGCGCTACTCCCTTGGCATGGGGAAAAAGCTGTGCGAGGATTGGGCCAATCTCTTGATGAACGAGAAAGTCCAAATCACGCTTGAGGGTCAGAAAGAGCAAGACTTTATTGACCTGGTGCTGACGGGAAACAACTTCACCGTCAAGGCGAACGAAATGCAGGAGTTGAAGTCCGCGCTGGGCACTGTGGCCTATGTTCCCCGCGTCATTGGGCAGGAGATCAGCGAAAGCGGGGATATTGTACCAGGCAACGCATCCGGCATTGTGCTGGACTATGTGACCATCGAGAACATTTACCCGCTGTCCTGGCAGAATGGATATGTCAGCGAGTGCGCGTTTTCTTCCGAAGTCACGCGGGGAGGAAAAGATTATCTGTACTTGCAGATACACCGGCGTGAGGACAACGGCAACTATGTCATTGAGAACCGCATCTATCGGTATGACAATGAGCAACTGGCTGATGAACAGCTTGTTAATGTCAAGGGATTTGAAAATATCCCGCCTGTGGTGCACACAGGTAACGACAAGCGGCAGTTTGTCATTGACCGGCCTAACATCGCCAACAACATCAACTATCTGCTGCCGACCGGTATCGCAATCTACGCCAATGCTATTGACGTATTGCAGGGCGTGGATATTGCCTACGACAGCTACGTTAACGAGTTCAAGCTTGGCAAAAAGCGCATCATGGTCAAGCCGTCTGCGGCGCAGTATCTTGACGGCACCCCTGCTTTTGACCCTGACGATGTGGTGTTTTACGTCATGCCGGAGGATACAGAAGACGGCGCAGTTGTAACGCCAATTGACATGACGCTGCGGACGGCAGAGCACAACACCGGCATTCAGGATCAACTCAATATCCTTTCCAGTAAGTGCGGCTTCGGCGAGACCTATTACCGTTTCGACGGCGGCAGCGTCGCGACGGCGACACAGGTAATCAGCGAAAACTCTACTATGTTCCGCACGATCAAAAAGCATGAGATTGTGCTCGAGCAGGCTCTCGTGGAGCTGTGCCGCATTCTGCTTCGACTGGGCAACACGGCTATGAACGCTGGGCTGAATGAAGAAGTGGAAATCTCCATTGACTTTGATGACAGCATCATTGAGGACAAGCAAACCGACTTTTCCCGTGATATGCAGCTTCTCAGTGCGGGCATTATGAACGATTGGGAGTTCCGCATGAAGTGGATGAACGAGAACGAGGAGACTGCAAAGGCGGCGCTGCCGAAAATGCAGGACATGACCACGGAGCAGCAAAACGAAGTGGAGTGAGGTGAGGTGCCGTGCCTAAATACCCATTCTCTCCTCCTGTTTTGGATGCTATGCCGGGAGAACTGGCGGAGTTGTACCGTGGACTTGAGGACACGCTGCTGATGGAAATATGCTCCCGGCTGAAGCTGCGAGACGAGCTGAACGAGGTCACGGTGCAGGACATCCGGGCGCTGCGGGCACACGGCATTGACCTTAAAGAAATTGAAAAGGCTATCCGTCAGACTACCGGCATCAGCGAGAAAAAACTGAACGAGCTGATAGACGATGTGGTGGAGCGCAACCAAAGGTATTACGCCGAGGTCATAGACCTTGCCCGCGTTACACAGCCTGACGTGCTGGTGGATGCGGCCACTATTGACGCTATCAGACGGCAGACGCAAGACGTGTTTCGCAACATCACTGCGTCGATGGGCTTTTTGGTAGACGCAGGGCGTACAATGCTGCCCCCGGCAAAGGCTTACCAGTGGGCTTTAGACACGGCTACGCTGAAAGTAGAAAGCGGGGCTATCTCATATAGCCAAGCTATCAAAGAAGCCGTTAGAGAGCTTGCAAGCGGCGGTCTGCGGGTGGTGGACTATGAGAGCGGACACCGCGATCATGTAGACGTAGCTGCGCGCCGCGCCGTGATGACAGGTGTATCGCAGTTGTGCGGTAAATACACAGAGCAGGCGGCGGAATACCTGGAAACGCCGTACTACGAGGTGTCCGCACACGCCGGGGCGCGTGATGTGCCTGGGCGGTCGCCGTGGTCATCGCACAAGGAATGGCAAGGCAAGGTATATTCCACCCGCAGCGGCGACATCTACCCGAACATCTACGAGGTGTGCGGCCTGGGTGCCGTGGATGGCCTGGAAGGAGCCAACTGCCGGCACTGCCGCAACGTTTGGGTTGAGGGCGTAAGTGAGCGCACCTACACCGACGAGCAGCTTGAGCATATCGATGATGGTTTGGGCTGTACGTTTGAGGGCAAGACCTATACGGCATACGAGGCCACGCAGGAGCAGCGCAAGGTGGAGCGCACCATACGCAAGCTAAAGCGCGAAAAGGCGGCATACAGCGCCGCAGGGCTGACAGACGAAGAACAGGCCGTCAACATTAAGCTGCGCCGCCTGAACGCCAAGTACAAAGCGTTCGGCAAGGCGGCGGGGCTGCCGGAGCAGCGGGAAAGGATGAAGGTGCTGTATGAGTAGTGTTTATATCAAAGAGTTGGATAAACACATTTTGTTTTCCCACATAGAAGTATTTACTGTGGTAAATCCCGATTTAATACCTGTTGGAACATTGAGAAAAATTCGGGGTATTCCCAAATGGGTAAATGGCGCAATTATGAAAAATGGAAGCGGAATTGTTACTTGCGCAATCGGCGAAGATACGGCAAGATTTTACACGGCACCGGGGGTATTGATCGAAGTTGATACAAAGGCGGTGAAAGATGAACCGTGATGAAATGATACAGGCTATTGAAGCCATCTTGAAGCGCGGCAACAACGCCGAGGTGCGACGAAAGGGCGACGGCGTTATTGTTCTGGAAGTCCAAAAGAAAATCAAATATCAATCCCCAGTGTAATCGGGCACCGGGAAGGGCAATAGGAGCCAATTTGTAAGGATTTCTTACAGGTTGGCTCTTTTCTTTTCGGTAAAAACCGCGTATGCGGGGTTTATACAAAAATTGGCTATCTGCAAGCCTAAAAGTGCAGGCGGGGCGGTCACGGCAACGACCTAAAAAGCCTATCCCGTAAGGAGTTGAACATGAAGAAAGAAGAGCTGTTGAACATCGGCCTGACGGAAGAGCAGGCGGACAAGGTTTTTGCCATGAACGGCAAGGACATCGAGAAGCACAAGAAAGCCGCAGAGGACGCAAAGGCGGACAAGGACGCGCTGGAACAGCAGGTCGCAGACCGGGATAAGGACATCGCGGAGCTGAAAAAGACCAGCGGTGACGCTGCCAAAATCCAGGAAAAGCTGGACGAGCTGCAGGGCAAGTACGACAAGGAAACCGAAGCGTACAAGGCACAGCTTGCACAGCGGGATTATCAGACCGCCATTGATAAGGCGATTGCCGACAGCGGCGTGAGGTTTTCCTCCAAGTCTGCGGAAAAGGCTTTCCGCGCGGGTATCGGAGACAGCAAGCTCGAAATGAAGGACGGCGCTTTGGATGGGTTTGACAAGTACCTGGAAAAGGCAAAGTCCGAGGATCCCAGCGCATTTGTAAAGGCTGGCGCTCGTGTTGACACGCAGGGGTCGCTTGAGGGCGGCACTCGTGAAACAAAGCCCACGTCTTTGCTGGGTGCGCTCCACGAAAAATACGACAAGTAAAGGAGACATTGACACATGGCTATTACTCTTGCTGAAGCTAAGGTCGGCATGGCCGACAAGGTCGATCAGATGATCGTCGACGAATTTCGCCGCAGTTCTCTGCTGCTGGACAGACTGGTGTTTGATAACGCCATTTCTCCGGGCACTGGTGGTTCCACCCTGACCTACGGCTACATTCAGCTGAACACCCCCTCCACCGCCGCTGTTCGTGCGATCAACAGCGAGTACACCGCCAACGAGGCCAAGCGCGTTGAGAAGACCGCAAAGGCCATCATCATGGGCGGTTCCTTCTCTGTTGACCGTGTGCTGCAGAACACCTCCGGTGCTGTGGACGAGCTGGCGTTTCAGGCACAGCAGAAAATCAAGGCGACCAGCAACTACTTCCATAACCTGGTCATCAACGGCACTTCCGCCGCTACCGGTGCCGGTTATGTGACCGGCACCTTTGACGGCCTGAAGAAGCTGCTGTCCGGCACCTCTACGGAGCTGTCCTCCGGCATCAACCTGTCCACCTCTGCCTTGCTGGATAGCAACTCCAACGCGTTTATTGACCAGCTGGATCAGCTGGTGCACACCATCGACGGTGACACCACCATGCTGATGATGAACAGCGATATGCTGATGAAGGTCCGTTCCTGCGCACGCCGTGCCGGTTACTACGAGCGTACAAAGAACGACTTTGGCCAGGTGGTGGAGACCTTTGCCGGTATCCCCCTGATGGACATGGGCAAGTATTACAACGGCACTTCCTCTGTGGACGTTATCGGCACTTCTGCCGCTACCGCTTCCGCCGACGGCACCACCAGCATCTACGCGGTGAGTATCGGTCTGGACGGCTTCCACGGCATTTCCCCCACCGGCACCAGCGTCATTTCCAGCTATATGCCCGACATGAACGCCCCTGGTGCCGTAAAGACCGGTGAGGTCGAGCTGGTGGCAGGCGTGGTGCTGAAGAACACTCTCAAGGCCGCTGTGCTGGACAACATCATTCTGTCCCCCAAGACCGGCAGCTGATTTGAAAGGAGCTGGCTCACATGACATACGCTGATTACGACTATTACTC
>ERZ1026860.237-NODE-237-length-42405-cov-12.834168_pt1 | contig 42405 bp, 35 predicted proteins | sample MGYA00380160_ERZ1026860 | MGnify/ENA primary metagenome ERZ1026860 (study PRJEB33269, sample SAMEA4719796) | human gut metagenome | biome: human-associated habitat; feature: organic feature; material: feces | place: Cameroon | collected 2013-10 ... | reverse complement strand
GCTCGGAGATGTGTATAAGAGACAGACCAAATTCTACCGCAGTTCATTCTTTTTTATACATTTTAACGATTTATGCGGTAAAATTTGCTATTTTGTTATACAATTAACATAACATCATAAAAATTTAGGATTGAAAAAGGCATTCTTCGGTGTTATAATGTCGGTAACAACCCAAAAGGCGGTGTAATTATGAACGATCTCAAAAAAAGAAACCTAACAATGCTCACCGATTTTTACGAAATAACAATGGCTAACGGCTATTTTCTCAACGGCAAAGGTGACACAACCGCACAGTTCGATATGTTCTTCCGAACTATTCCCGATAACGGCGGCTATGCAATAATGGCAGGTGTCGAACAGCTTGTTGAATATCTCGAAAATTTGAGCTTTTCAGATAAAGATATTGAATATCTCCGAGGCAGAGGCTTCTGCGAGGAATTTCTCGACTATCTCAAGAATTTTGAATTTAAGTGCGATATATACAGCGTTCCCGAGGGAACTCCGATTTTCCCCCGTGAACCTATCGTCACTGTTAAAGGCCCTGTTATGCAGGCTCAGTTCATTGAAACCATGGTTCTGCTGGCAATCAACCATCAGAGCCTTATTGCAACAAAGGCAAACCGTATTGTTCGTGCCGCTCACGGCAGACCGATAATGGAATTCGGCTCGAGGCGTGCTCAAGGCTTTGACGGTGCGGTTTACGGTGCAAGAGCCGCTTACATTGCAGGCTGTGCAGGAACGGCTTGCACGATAGTTGACCGTGAATTCGGCGTTCCGGCTCTCGGCACAATGGCACACAGCTGGGTTCAGCTTTTTGATTCGGAGCTTGAAGCTTTCTGTGCTTATGCAAAGGCTTATCCGGACGATTGTACGCTTCTTGTTGATACTTACAATGTTCTTAAATCCGGCATCCCAAATGCTATTGAAGCTTTCAAGCGTGAGGTTCTCCCCCGTGGCTTCCGACCCAAGGGAATCAGAATTGACAGCGGCGACATTACCTATCTTTCAAAGAAAGCAAGAGTTATGCTTGATGAAGCAGGCTTTGAGGACGTAAAAATTGTCGCTTCAAATTCGCTTGACGAATACATTATCAGAGATATGCTTCTTCAGGGTGCAAAGGTTGATTCCTTCGGCGTAGGTGAAAGACTTATCACGGCTTCTTCGGCTCCTGTTTTTGGCGGAGTATACAAGCTCAGTGCGGTTGAAAAGGACGGTAAAATGATTCCGAAAATCAAGCTCAGTGAAAATGCCGCCAAGGTTACAACCCCCGGAGCAAAAAAGCTTTGGAGACTCTATGACAATGAATCCGGCAAGGCGCTTGCCGACGTTATCACTCTTGAGGATGAAACGATTGATGACAGTCATGATTATGAGATTTTCGACCCGGACTACACCTGGAAGCGCAAGAATGTCTACAACTTCACCGCCCGTCAGCTTCTCCAACCGCTTTTCATCAACGGCAAGAGAGTTTATGAGTATCAGGATATTGACGATATAAAGAAATACTGTCTTGATCAGGTGAATACGCTTTGGGATGAGGTCACAAGATTTGAAAATCCTCACAACTATTATGTTGACCTTTCTCAGCGTCTTTGGGATGTTAAAAACGACCTTATTAAACAGTACAGCAAGAGATAAGAATTTTAATATGAACAGCATAAAGCAGCGGCAAAACTTTCGTGTCTTGCCGCTGCTTTTTAACTTTTCTTTTTGTAAATGAATGCTGCTGTAACTCCGATTACCTGCTTCATTTACTATTCAGTTGAATTAATACTTGAACATAAAGAAAATCGTAATGCCAAGTGTAAGAATAAAGAAAACGATTGCGGAAATTTTTGTAAGCTTAACAAGCTTCTGTTCCATAGTCCTGCCCTTACTCTTGCCGAAGAATGTGTCGGCACCGCCGGAAATTGCTCCTGAAAGACCTGCCGAACGGCTCTCCTGAAGAAGAACGACGATTATAAGGAAAACTGCAAGAATTATAAGAATTGCTCCGAATACATACTGCAAAGCACTCATAATCAAACCTCCATAAGTATTTTTACCGATTTATTTTAGCACACACTTTCACAAAATGCAATAGTAATTACCATAATTTTTTCAGAAAGCAACACATTTCAATGAATTATTGCGAAAAATCGGGTCATTATAATATCAGGCGGCAGGAAACAAGCCGCCGTCAGCGGAAATTATAAATAATCAGCGTTTGCAATTTTCCGCTGTTCGCCGTTCACTTTTTATGGTGAGCGGCGATTTTTATTTAGGTTTTATCGAACGATCAATGTTCTTTCATATAAGAGAAAGCTGTTCGCCTGCGTCCTCCGAACTCAGAGTTGCACCCGATGCCGGCAGATTTTTTGTCTTGTATCTGTACGGCTTTGCGAATTCACCCTTATGATAATCCCTGACAAGCTTTACCACATGGCCTTTTTTGAGCGTCATAACCGCAACACCCTGCGTATCCTTGGTTGTCTTGGGTGCTATCGCTCCTGTGTTGAACAGCAGGAGCTTCCCTGCCGTCGATTCAAGAACAAGGTCGCAGTCCTCTTCAATCTTTCTGATTGCAGCTATGGGCGACTTATTGCTGTACGCCTTGATAAGCTTCTTTCTGTTCGTCTTGGTCTGATATGACGAAAGGTCAACCTTGGCGACCTTTCCGTTCTCAAAGAAGAACATCACATAGCCCTTATAGTCAAGCGTCGGCAGCATATAAATTGTATTCTCGCCGCTGTCCATTTGGAGCTTGTTGGCAACAAAATCACCGAGCTGGCTCGCCTTGCCAAGGTCAAAATCGGCCGCCTTTGCCTTATATACCTGGCACTGATCCGTAAAGAACAGCAATTCCGTATTGTTCGTCGCCTCAATTTCAAGCAGCATTTCGTCGCCCTCTTTGAGCTTCTGCTCACCGCTCATTCTGAGTGCCTGCGGCGTAATTTTCTTGAAATAGCCATCTTTGGAGAAGAAAAGAGTTACAGGGAAATCGGGGATTTCTTCCTCAACCTCTTCCTCGGCAACCTCGGAGGCGAAAACAATCTGAGTTTTTCTGTCCTGACCGTATTTATTTTCAACATCGGTCAGCTCATTTACAAGGATTTTCTTTATCTTCGACTTATGAGCTAAGATATCCTCCATCTTTTCGATGTCGGTTCTGAGCTGTTCAATATCCTGCGTTCTCTTGAGAATATACTCGCGGTTGAGGTGGCGGAGCTTGATTTCTGCAACATAATTCGCCTGAATTTCGTCAATGCCGAAGCCTATCATCAAGTTCGGAACAACTTCACTTTCTTCCTCGGTTGAGCGGATTATCTTAATCGCCTTGTCGATATCGAGAAGAATTTTTTGCAAACCTTCAAGCAAATGAAGCTTATCCTTAGCCTTGCTCAAATCGAAATAAACTCTGCGCTTAACGCACTCGGTTCTGAATGCAATCCACTCGTTGAGTATCTCACCGACACCCATGACCCTCGGTGCACCGGCAATCAGCACGTTGAAGTTGCAGGAGAACGTGTCCTCAAGCGGAGTGATTTTATAAAGCTTCTGCATAAGCTTGTCGGGGTCTGTGCCCTTTTTGAGGTCGATTGTGATTTTAAGACCCGACTTGTCCGTTTCATCACGAATATCGCTGATTTCACGCAGTGAGCCGGACTTGAATTTTTCAATAACCTTGTCGATTATCGCTTCAGCTGTTGTTGTCGGCGGAATTTCAGTTATATCAATGCACTTTCCGTCTTTATCATAATTATACTTTGCCCTTACCTTGAAGCCGCCACGGCCCGTTTTGTAAATTGAATCAATAACATCTCTGTCATAGAGAAGCAAACCGCCGCCGGCAAAGTCCGGAGCTTTGAGCGTTTCGGAAATATCGGCCTCGGGATCTTTAATGAGTGCAATCGTCGTCTCACAAAGCTCACGAAGATTGAACGGGCAAATTGAGCTTGCCATACCGACGGCAATGCCCGTAGTCGGGTTGGCAAGAATACTCGGGAATCTTACAGGTAAAAGGCTCGGTTCTTTCATCGTATTATCGTAGTTATCGACAAAATCCACCGTATCCTTATCAATTTCGGCAAAAAGCTCCGTACAAATCGGAGCGAGCTTTGCCTCGGTGTATCTCGGAGCCGCCCACTGCATATCCCTTGAGTATGCCTTACCGAAGTTTCCCTTTGAGTCAACAAACGGGTGCAAAAGTGCTTCGTAGCCTCTTGAAAGACGAACCATTGTATCGTAAATCGCAGCATCGCCGTGCGGATTGAGCTTCATCGTCTGTCCGACAATATTCGCCGACTTAGTTCTTGCACCGTTGATAAGTCCCATTTTATACATTGTATAAAGAAGCTTTCTGTGAGAGGGCTTAAAGCCGTCAATCTCGGGAATCGCACGGGAGAGAATAACGCTCATTGCATAGGGCATATAGTTTGTTTCAAGCGTTTCTGTGATATTCTGACGTAAGACATCACCCGCGCCGAGAATATGGGTATTCTGATCCATTTTTTCAATGGGCTTTTCAGTTTTCTTTTTCTTAGCCATTCATACCACCCCTCTCAGCTTAAATCGAGCATATCGATATAAAGATGTCCGTTATCGGCGATATGTTCCTTACGTCCTGCAAGGTTATCGCCGAGCAGCATATCGAATATCTGCGCCGTTTTCTCTGCGTCCTCCGGAAGAATCTCGACAAGGCGGCGGGTTTCGGGATTCATAGTCGTCATCCACATCATGTCCGCCTCGTTTTCACCGAGTCCCTTTGACCGCTGAATTGTATATTTCTGATTTCCTATCTCCTCGAGAGCCTGAGTTTTCTCCTTTTCGGTATAGGCGAACCAAACCTGATCCTTCGTATTGATTTCATAAAGCGGAGTTTCCGCAATAAAGACCTTGCCCTCCTCGATGAGGGTCGGCATAAGTCTGTATATCATTGTCAAAATAAGAGTTCTTATCTGGAAGCCGTCAACATCGGCATCGGTACAGATAATAACCTTATTATATCTGAGCATATCGAGATTAAACTGTGCAAGACCCTTCATCGCCTTGCTCTTAACCTCAACGCCGCAGCCGAGAACCTTAATAAGGTCGGTTATGATCTCGCTTTTAAAAATTCTGTCGTACTCAACCTTGAGACAGTTGAGAATTTTTCCTCTGACGGGCATGAGAGCCTGGAACTCCGAATTCCTTGCCTGCTTACAGGCACCGAGAGCAGAATCGCCCTCCACGATGAAAAGTTCACGTTCGCTTGCGTCCTTGGTTCGGCAATCAACAAATTTCTGAACTCTGTTTGCAAGGTCATTCGAGGTTGAAAGTGTCCTTTTAAGGCTCTGACGTGTTGTCTCCGCCTTAACTCGGCTTCTCATGTTGACGAGCACCTGATTGGCGATTTTCTCGGCCTCTGCCCTGTTCTCTATGAAATAAATTTCAAGCTGATGCTTGAAGAAATCTGTCATTGCTTCCTGGATAAATTTATTTGTAATGGCTTTCTTCGTCTGATTCTCATATGAGGTCTGAGTTGAGAATGCGGAAACGACAAGAATCATACAGTCTTCGATGTCCTCAAACTTGATTTTCGGGTCATTCTTTACATATTTTCCGTTCGCCTTTAGATAAGCGTCAATCTGATAGGTAAAAGCGTTTCTGACTGCCTTTTCGGGTGCGCCGCCGTGCTCAAGCCAGCTCGAATTGTGGTAATACTCCTTAAGCTGATTTTTGTTTGAAAAGCAAAGGGCGGAATTTATAAGCACCTTGTAATCGTTGAGGTCGTCACGGTCACGTCCGACACGCTCGGCTTTCCACGTCTGCACACCTGTCATTGCGTTATCGCCGGCAATCTCTTTGACATAATCGGTGATGCCGTCCGTGTAACAATATTCAAATGTTTCAAACTGTGTCTTGTTAAGCTGATTTTTAAGAATAAACTTAACTCCTGCGTTGACTATTGCCTGACGCTTTATGGTGCTCTGATAGTATTCAAGCGGAATGTCAATATCGGTAAAAACCTTGAGGTCGGGTCGCCATCTTATGCGTGAGCCTGTGTCCCTCTTGGTGTACTTTTCCTTTTCCATCTCGCCGACAGCCTTGCCCTTTTTGAAATTGAGCTTGTAGCACCAGCCGTCACGGTGAATCTCGGCCTCCATGTACTCCGAAGCGAACTGAGTTGCGCAAAGTCCGAGACCGTTAAGTCCGAGAGAATATTCATAACTGCCGCCGTTGTTCGTATTGTACTTGCCGCCTGCATAAAGGGTGCAGAAAACAAGAAACCAGTTGTAGTTCTTTTCTTTCTCGTTATAGTCAACGGGAATTCCTCGTCCGAAGTCCTGAATTTCAACCGACTTATCGAGAAAGCGAGTGATAATGATTTTATCGCCGAAGCCCTCACGAGCCTCGTCAATAGAGTTTGATAAAATTTCAAAAACGGAATGTTGACAACCTTCCAATCCGTCGGAGCCGAAAATAACAGCCGGACGTTTACGAACCTGATCCGGTCCTTTAAGTGCCACGATGTCGTTATTTCCGTAGCTTGTCTTTTTTGCCATAGAAATGACCATTCCTTTCCTTAAAGCGATACTTTCCAAAATACAAAGTATATTTTACACTATATCTTGTGGTTTAGTCAAGCTTTTTTGCACAGGAATAAGGCTTAAGACCGGGCCTTGCACACAAAGCAAAAACTGTCCCGAATAAATCGGAACAGTCATTTCATTGCTATGTAGCTTATTTAATAATCTCGCCCATCATGCCGGGAGTTGCAAAAGCTGCGTTTGACTCGTCTGTGTCAATGTGCATTGCAAGAGCATACTTGGGGCTTACTCTTACAACAACGTCGCCGAAAACAAGTGAACGACCGTTGGAGTTAATCTTAACGGAAACGATTTCCTTATCCTTGAGGCCGAATTTTTCTGCGTCCTCGGGAGTTGCATGAATATGACGCTTTGCAACAATAACACCCTCGCTAAGCTCAACCTCGCCTGCAGGACCTACAAGCTTGCATGCGCCGCTGCCTGCGATATCGCCCGACTCACGGCAGGGAGCGTTTACACCGATTGAACGTGCGTCGGAAGCTGAAAGCTCAACCTGAGTCTCGGGACGAACGGGACCGAGAATTGAAACAGTGGGGAAGCTGCTCTTGGGTCCGATAACCTGAACTCTTTCGTTTGAAGCGAACTGACCGGGCTGTGAAAGGTCCTTCTTCTTGGTAAGCTCATATCCCTTGCCGAAAAGAGTTTCGAGAACCTCCTGTGTGACATGAACGTGGCGAGCCGATGTTTCGACTAAAACCTGATTTGACATTTTAAATAACCTCACTTTTATTGGTTTCCGCAGATATTATAAGCCTTTTTTTAACAAATTGCAACAGTTTTTATCATTAATGCAACATCATATTTATTGACGAAACAGTTTGAAAATGATATAATAATTTTATGCTTTGCAGGAAGAGGAAAACACTATGACGAAGGCTATGAGCGATAGAATTAAATTTGTCGGCTTTATAATGACAATCTTTATTGTTATTTATCATTGCCAATATCATTTTGATTCCGTAAATGTAATTGATGAGCGAATTAATACGACCGTTATTTCTTTTGCCGAATCGCTTGCGTATATTGCATTGTGCTGGTTTTTCTCAACAAGCGGCTTTCTCCTTTTCAGAACTCTTTCGATGAAGAATTACACGGAAAAGGTGAAGAAAAGAGCCTTCACTCTTCTGCTCCCGTTTGCAATATGGGAAGCGGTAACCGTTGCGTTGAACACAGTCATTTTGCTATTGGCACACAAATCGCCCGATCCGTTACAGATACTCAGGAAAATGCTTGATGTTATCATACTAAGGGATTGGCCGTCGGATACGGCACTTTGGTATATTTATGTGCTGTTCTTTTGGACGCTTTTATCGCCGATACTTTTGCTTGTTTTCTCAAACAAAAAAGTCGGATGGTGTTCAACCGTTGCAGTCACTTTTGCAATATATATTTTTAGTGCCACGGAAAATGTGCTGTTTGAAAAAATCACATCCTACGGATACATGTGGAGCATCTTGACCTATTTCCCTGCATTTATGATCGGTGCATTTATGGGACATTTTTCCGAAGGATCCGACGGGACGGATAAGATGAAATATGTTCTTTCGCTTATCATTCTTGCGCTTGCCCTGGAAATCGGTTTTCCGGGAATTACGGCCAAAACGATTGCTAAAATTCTTCCGACTCTGCTGTTGTATTTCACTCCGATAATACCTGCGGTAAGAGACAGAAAAATATATCATCTTTCGTTCATGATTTATGCGATACATAAACCCATGAGCATTATAAAGGATTATATGCTGAAATTTTTCTTTAAAATTTCGCCGTATACAAGCGTTGCCAATATTGCGGTTCGCATAATTTTTCCGATATTTATTGTCGCTTTGGCGGCCGTTGCTTACAAGGTTATTCAACAGATTTCGCCTAAGCTTTTGAGAGCGGTAACCGGCGGCAGAGTATAAAATAATAAATTCAATCAAGGTATATGCCGGGCTTGCGGCCGCTGCCTTATTAAGGGGACATAATGAAGAAAAAAACATTGAATTCAATTCCGAAATTGCCGACGGCGGTTCAGGTGACTTGGTATATCTGCCGAGGACTTCTTTTTATATGGGGTGCGGTCATGCTTTTCACCGGCTACACAACGGAATTTCTTGAAGCGGTTTTTGCGATAATTTTTACTTTTCTTTGGGATCTTTTTCAACTCCTCGGCGGAAAGACATTCATCACACTCTTTCCGCACCGTGTGCAGACCATGCTCAATCTTTTGATCTGCTTCGGCGTTGTTGTCGGCTCAACAATAAATAAATTCACAACCTTTGAGCATATTGACATTCCCGAGCATTTCTTTGCCGGTTATATCGCAGCAGCGGGCAGCTATGAGCTGGCGGTCATAATTCAAAGCAGACAGCCGAAGGATAAAAAGCTCAGCCCTGCACTGGCGGCGATGTTCGGCCTTGCGTTTTCGGTTATGCTTTTGACCGGCTGGGAATTCTACGAATTCACAATGGACAGGCTCTATGGGCTTAATCTCCAGCGTTCGGGCTTCAATACCGAAGCGGGACTTATCGACACCATGACCGACCTGATTATCGGAGCGGCAGGCGCACTCATGGGAATGTTTATCACTGCATTCTCAAAAGCAGGATTTTTCAAAAAGAAAGGCAAAAAGAAATGAACAGAAACACGACAAAAATAATCTCTCTCATTCTTGCCGGACTTATGATTCTCGGCACACTGACAGGCATTATTACCGCTTTGCTCCATTGACAGAGGATAATCAATTTGATAAAATATAATTATACGGATTAAGAAAGGATAGTGAACGTAATGAAAAACAGTGTTAAACGCATCGGCGCATTATTTACGGTAATTGTGCTGTGCTTCTGCGTTGCGTTTGAAGCGGCGGCCGCCGGCTATCCCGACTACTATCCGAACACTCACAGAAATACAGGCTCGCATATTGCCGATTTGCTCGGAGTTGCCAAAACTCAGCTCGGCTACACGGAGCTTAACAGTTCAGGCAATCCGATTCCTTCCACAAGCGACGGCGGTTACACAAAATACGGTGCTTCCTTCGGCGAGCCAAACGGTGCATGGTGTGCATACTTTATCTCATGGTGTGCTTCGCAGGCGGGTATCCCTTCCTCTATAGTACCTCGACTCGGAAACTGCGGAACACTCACCGATTGGTATCAGAGCAGGTCGATTTATTATTCACGCTCTTCGGGCTATGTTCCCAAACCGGGCGATATGGTATTCTTTAACTGGAGCGGCGGTTCGAGCGCACAGCATATAGGAATTGTTACCGGCGTTTCAGGGAACAACCTCTACACCATTGAGGGCAACACCGGCGGTGACGAGGGATACATGTGCAACGGAAGAACAAGGGGTCTGAATGCCTCATATGTTCTCGGCTACGGCGTTCCGAAATATAACGACGCTTCAACCTATGTCGGTTCATATGCCTTTGCGGCATCCGTTTCCTCCTCAAGCGGTTCACATTCCAATTCAACGGTATACGGCAGCAATCTCTCGGTCGTAACTACCACCGCAACGAGCATAACCAGCAGTGACGCAACACTGAACGGTTCAATAAAAAACAGCGGCGGCAACTATATCTCTTCGGCCGGATTCTACTTCGGCGCAGACAAAAACAACCTTGCCAAATATCCAGTTGTTTCCGGTTCTTCAAGCAATGAAATTCCACTTAGCTTGGATATAGCGAAGAAATTCGGCAAGCTTAAGCCGAATACAACATATTATTACAGGGCTTACACAACAATCAACGGCAACCTTTACACAGGTCCGATGTACGCCGTCGTAACAGTCAGCGACAAGCCGCAGCAGCTTGTTCTCAGCGAAACCTCGGTCAATGTCGGCATCGGTCAGACAGCCGAAATTATGTGGGCGCAGCTCCCCGTCGGCTCGACCGACAAGGGCGTGACATGGACTTCCTCCGACCCGAGCATTGCGGTTATCAGCAATACCGGCATTATAACCGGCATGGGATACGGCAAGGTAACGCTCACGGCGACGACCAATTACGGTTCGGCTTTTTCTTCGGTTGACGTTAACGTTTTGATAGGCAAGCCGCAGAATATTAAGTTAACAAATATCACCAAGGATGAAATAGGCATAAGCTGGGATAAGGTCGATAAAGCAAATGGCTACATAATTTACCGCTGCGAAAGCTCTGACGGCAAATTTAAGGAACATAAAAAACTTGACGGCAGCACCACAAGCTTTATTGACAAGGACGTCAAAGAAGGTCACAGATATTATTACAAGCTCAAGACCCTTGCCGACAAAGAAAAATACGACAGTGATATCACTGAAATCATGTATATCACGGCCAAACTCCCCGCTCCCGTTATTTCAAAGGCCGAAAACGATAAAAACGGATTTGGCAATCTCACATGGGACAAGGTTGACGGAACAGAAAAATATGTTGTTTACCGTTCAAGAGCCGTTGACGGTGTTTATGTTGCAATCAGCGACGTAAGAGGCACAAGCTTCACCGATTTCTCGGCAAACCAGCCGGGCGAATACTTCTACAAGGTAGTCGCATATGCAGCCAACGAAAAGGCAACCAGCTCATTCTCCGAGGTCGCTTCGGTAACAGTCACAAGCGTATATGCCGATGAAAATGAGGTTGAAACCGTAAAAACACTTGAACGTCAGCGGGAAAAACAATTTGACGAAGAAAACGTCTTTACAAGCAAAACAGGCTTACTTAACATAATATAAATCTAATCGGCAGTACCGTTTTCGGTGCTGTCGATTTATTTTTAATATTGCTTTTAGCCAATTATTATTATATAATTGTATCATTAAAGCACGGAGGACGAAGGGATCATGCTCAGACTTGTAACAGGACGAATAGGATGCGGCAAAACGACACGCATTTATGAAGAAATCCGTAAAAAGACAGAACAGGGCGGCGAGGTTACACTCATCGTCCCGGAGCAGTATTCCTTCCATACTGAGAAGAAAATGCTTGAACTGCTCGGCGCACGGGGTGCGGACAAAGTCAGCGTTGTCAGCTTCTCTTTCCTGGCAAAAAATCTTTTAAAAAAATACGGACTGAATTCAAAAAAAGCTCTTGATGACAGCACCCGTGCAATGCTCATGAGCGTTGCTCTTGATGAGGCCGGCGACGATTTGCAGGTCTATTCACGCCACAGATACAGCCCTGCCGTTATTTTGCAGATGCTCAAGACGCTTAAGGATTTCCGCCAGTGTTCCGTGACCTCAGATAAAATTGAAGAAACTCTCCCAAAGCTGAAGCCGTCACTCCTCAAAGACAAGCTCGGCGAAATCCTGCTTATCGACAGAGCCTACACTGCACTGGTTGAACAGAATTACTTCGACGACGACTGCGCACTCGATATTCTTTGCACCGTACTGGACAAGCACAGAGATTTTGACGGTGCAGAGGTTTTTATCGATGGATTCCGTGGCTTCACAGCACAGGAATATGCCGTGCTCGAAAGAATTATGAGCCAAGCTGCCGAGACTTGGGTGACAATATGTGTTGACAAATCCGATGATGAATTCGGCGTTTTTGCCCACACTCTCAGGACAAGACGAAAGCTTATACGCTGCGCTCAAAAAAGCGGGACCAATATTGCAAAGCCGGAACAGCTCACCCGTGACGAGGGCGTTGACCCGGAGCTTGACACGCTCGAAAAGGGACTTTATTCGGGCGGTGCGGATATATATGAAGAGGAAACAAAAAAAATCACACTTTGCTCCGCAGAAGATTTTGAGAGCGAATGTGAATTTGTGGCCTGCACAATAAAACGGCTTATCAGAACGGAAAATATTCGCTGCCGCGATATAGCCGTTATCTCACGAAGCGAGAACAACTATTCACGGCAAATCCGTTCGGCTCTCATCAAAAACGGCGTACCTGTTTTCGAGGACAAGCGTCAACCGATAACCTCAGAGCCGCTGATTGAATTCGTCAGAAGTGCGATCGAAATCGGTACATCCGGCTTCTCGACCGATGCGCTCATGCGCCTTGCAAAGACGGGGCTTACAGACCTTACGATTGAAGAAATCGCTAAGGTTGAAAATTATGCGCTTATGTGGCAAATAAACGGCAAAAAGTGGCTCGATGAATGGACCGCTCACCCGAACGGACTGGGCGAAAAAATGCTTGAAAAGGATACCGCAGAGCTTAAAGAAATCAACGATGCGAGAATTAAGCTCGTTGCACCATTGCAAAAATTCCGAGTAAAGCTCAAGGACTTCACGTCGCCCGAAGCGGCACAGGCCATTTATTACCTGCTTATTGATATGAATGTTGCCGAGAACCTCAAAAAGCTTGCAATCAAACTAAATGAGCGTTCTCAACCGGAGCTTGCCGCCGAGCAGAACAAGATATGGTCACTGGCAATGGAAATGCTCGACCGTATTGCAGAATCGCTCAAGGGGGTAAGATTAACTCCGTCAAGATTCAGGGATCTTTTTGACTTGCTCGTTTCTACCTACTCCGTCGGCAATCTGCCGCAGGGTCTTGACGAAATCACAATCGGCAGTGCAGACAGAGTTAAGACCTCTGCACCGAAAATTGTTTTCGCCGTCGGAATGAACGACGGAGTTTTCCCGATGATTCCGAATTCCGACGGAATCTTTTCCGAGAATGAACGCCGTGAGCTTGCCGAATTTGAACTAAAAACCGACGACAGCTTTGAAGAAAAAATGATGGAGGAGCGTTTCATTGCTTATAACACGCTTTGCTCAACCTCCGACAGACTTTACGTTACATATCTTCGCAAGGACATCAACGGCACACAGGTTTCGCCCTCTGAAATTGTTACACAAATGAAGAAGCTTTTCCCGAAGCTCACTGTTATTGACACCGTTGACATTGATAATATCGAGCGAATCGAGAGCGTCGAAGGAGCTTTTGACATTATGGCGGAGCTGACGCAGAGAAAAGACGTTCTGCACAGCACGCTTGAAAAATATTTTGAGGACATCCCGGGCTACTCCGACCGCCTTGCGGCACTTAACCGCGGTGTTAACAAAGAAGAAATTAAAATCAGCGACCGAGAAATCGCAACCAAGCTTTTCGGGCTCAACATGTATATGACGGCTTCGAGAACCGAGGTTTATCACAAGTGTCCGTTTGAATATTTCTGCAAATACGGTCTTAATGCTCAGCCGAGAAAGACCGCCGAGCTTGACCCGATGCAAAAGGGCACGGCGATACATTATATACTTGAAAAGCTTATATCAATATACGGCAGTGACGGACTTTGCACCATGAAAAAGGCCGACCGTGACAAATGTGTTTTTGATATTCTTGAGGAATATTTCAAAGAGAACCTTACCGCCGGTGAGGAAATGGGCGAAAGATTCGACTACCTTTTCCGTCAGCTCGGATTGACCGTCTGCGAGGTTGTTGACAGGCTTGTTGCGGAATTTGCAAACAGCGATTTTGTGCCGGTCGCATTTGAGCTGAGCATAGATAGCGACGGCGAGGTTGATACCTACAATATTCCTCTCCCCGACGGCGGATTACTGAAGCTGAAAGGCTCGGTTGACCGCGTTGACGTTGCCGAGCAGAACGGAGCAAGCTACGTCAGGGTTGTCGATTACAAATCCGGCGGAAAAAAATTCGACCTCAACGAGGTTTTCTATGGGCTGAATATGCAAATGCTCATCTACCTTTTTGCCATATGGAAAAACGGTTTCAGAGATTATAAGAACATTATCCCGGCCGGAATTCTATATATGCCCGTCAACGCTCCCTTTGTTGAAGCAGAGCGTGATGAGGACGAAAAGGCGATTGAACAGAAGAAACTCAAGGGTACAAAAATGAACGGCATGGTTCTCGATGACAGCCGTGTAATTTACATGATGGATAACAGCGGAAGCGGAATGTTTGTGCCTGCCGCAATCAAAAAGGACGGCGCAAACGGCGGTACGCTTATTTCGATAAAACAAATGGAGCTTCTGATGAAGCGATGCGAAAAGATTCTTGAAAAAATGGCGGTTGATCTTCATAACGGAATTATTCATGTTATGCCGGCGCACGCAGTCAACAGTCAAAGTCCATACAATGATGTTTGTAAATACTGCGACTATGCGGACGTTTGTCACGTTGACGAGAACACGCCGACAAGGGAAATCGCAAGTCCGAATCATATTGAAAGCTTGCAGAAATTAGGAGGTGATGAGGATGCCTGATTGGACAAAAGAACAGAAAAAAGCAATCGATTCACGTCATGGCTCAATCCTCGTTTCCGCAGCGGCAGGCTCGGGTAAGACGGCGGTTTTGGTTCAGCGTGTTATTGAAAGGCTCAAGGATGAAGATAACCCATGCCCTGCCGACGAACTTCTCATTGTCACTTTCACCAGAGCCGCAACAGCACAGATGAAAGAGAGAATCTATCAGGCACTCATGTCCGAAATTGACAAAGCTCCCGACAGTGACCTGCTCAAACGTCAGGCACTCCTGCTGCCGTTTGCAAAAATCAGCACGATTGACAGCTTCTGCAACGACATTGTTCGCGAAAACTTTCATGATATCGACATTTCTCCGGACTACGGCATTCTTGACAATTCACAGCTTGCTTTGATGTGCGACGACGCTGTTTCGAGGGTCATGGACGAACTTTACAAAGAGAATTCACCGGAGTTTACGGAGCTTGTCGGCATAATGGCAAACGGCACGGATGATAGCGCACTGACCGACCTTATATGCAAGCTTTATAACGATTCAATGGCATTTGCAAGGCCGGAGGAATTTCTTTACGGACTTTCGTGCGTATATCATAACGACATTCCTCTGGAAGACCATTTATGGGGAAACATCATTATAGATTACGCTGCACAATCTATTGAATACTGCCTAATGCTCTGCGAAAAAATGTATGATGCAGGTATAGCCGACCCGATTGTCGGTGAGAAATACAGCGTTGGAATTGCCAACAACACAGCTATGTTTGAAGAGCTTGCAAAAATAATAGAACATGGCTCATGGGACGAGATACGGAATGCCATTTCCTCCGCCTCCGTCGGCAGTCTCGGTCGCTTGCCAAACAAGTATTCTTCCGCTCAGTCCGAATCGGTCAAGGCACAGAAAAAAGTTCTTTCCGATCAACTGAAAAAGCTCACTGCACTTTTTTGTGCATCCGAGAGCGAAAACAAAGATGATATGAACTATCTTGAACCAATCGCCGAAAAGCTCATTGATGCGGTTGTTAGATACGGCGAAATTCTCAACGAAGAAAAGAAGGCGGCGAACAGCTATGATTTTTCAGACATCTGCCATTTTGCACTGAAGCTGCTGGTGAGCTACGATAAAGACGGCAAAGCGCATAAAACGCCGCTTGCGGAAAGCTTTTCCGAACGCTTTGAAGAAATCCTTGTTGACGAATATCAGGATGTCAACGATTTGCAGAATACACTGTTTTGGGCAGTTTCAAAGAATGAAACGAATATGTTCACGGTCGGCGACGTTAAGCAAAGTATCTATCGTTTTCGTCAGGCAATGCCCGAAATTTTTCTTCAAAAGAGAAAAGCACTCGAAAATTTCGAAGGAGATAACTATCCGGCAAAAATCACGCTTGACCGAAATTTCAGAAGCCGTTCCGGCGTGACGGAGAACGTCAACTTCCTCTTCTCTCAGATAATGTCTTCATATCTCGGTTCGGTCAATTATAATAAAAACGAACAGCTCGTTGCGGCGGCGGACTATGAAGAAAGCAACTTTCCCGAGGCCGAAATGTATATCCTCGGCGATATGGAGGAAAAGGTCGGTAGGGAGAGCGAAGCACAGTTTATCGCCGATAAAATACATGAAATTATTTCCGGCGGCATGAAGGTCAAGGACAGGAACGGTTACAGAAAAGCGTCGTACCGTGATTTCTGTATTCTTCTGCGCTCGGCAGGCGGCGGAAAAGCCGAAATATATGAAAAGATTCTTGCCGAAAACCTCATCCCATCATATATTGAGAGCAAATCGGGATTTTTCGCCTCGCCCGAAATCAGCACAATGCTCAGCCTGATGAGAGTAACGGACAATCCGGTTCAGGACGTTCCGCTGCTGGCAATTCTTCTCTCGCCGATTTTCGGCTTCACGGCAGACGAGCTGGCTCAAATGCGAATTGACGAACGTAAAAAACCGATTTATCATTGTATAAGAAAGGCTGCGGACGGCGGCAATGAAAAATGTCTTGCGTTTCTCGCAAAAATCGACGAGCTTCGTATGCTCAGTGCAACGCTTCCTTGCGATCGTTTTCTTGAAGAAATGTATGAAAAAACAGGCTGCAAAGCTATCGCTTCCGCAATGCCGAACGGCTCGCAACGCAAGGCAAATCTCTGCATACTTATTGACTACGCAAAGAAATACGAAGAATCCGGCAAGCGTGGACTTTCGGGATTTATCCGCTTTATCGACAGAGTTCAGCGCAGAAACAGCGACCTTGAAGCCGCCGCAGATGTTTCCGAAGCTGCCGACGTTGTGCACATCATGACAATTCACAAGAGTAAGGGACTTGAATTCCCGGTGTGCATAATCGCCGATCTCAACGCGCCGTTCAACGGAGATGCGGCAAGAAGTGTTGTCTCCTACCATCCAGATCTTGGTATATGTTTTGAGCGACGTGATTCAAAGCACAAGTGTAAATTCCCGACCGTCGGCAAAAAAGCGATTGACATTGCCGAAAAAGTTTCCGGTCGTTCCGAGGAGCTGAGAGTTCTCTATGTTGCGATGACAAGAGCAAAGGAGAGACTCATCTGCGTTACAAGATACGATAATCCCGAAAAAAAACTTTCGGCGGTTCAGGGAGAGGTCGGCAGAGACGATCACATTATGCCGTTTGCCTTGCTTTCAAAAAACTCAATGGCTGACTGGCTTCTCCTCGGATTTATCCGTCATCCCGATGCCGCACCGCTTTGGGGCAAAAATTCACCGATAACCTTACCGGCGACAGAACACATGCATTTTGAATTGATAAACAAGCTCGGCGCGCCGACCGAGTCTGCCGATGAGCACGAGGAAATTGCCGCCGATTCCGCTCTTTTGGAGGAGATTAAACGCAAAACCGAGTATGTGTATCCGTATTCATCGCTTGCAGGTGTTATGGCAAAAGTTGCTCCCTCGGATCTTGAAGCAACGGAATTCTCGACTGAATACTTTGCCGCCGAGAAACCGCAATTTTTAAGCAAGAGCGGCATGAATCCGGCAAGCAGAGGTACGGCGACGCATAAATTTATGGAATTCTTTGATTATTCCGCCGAGAGCTTTGATGTTGACAAACAGATTGAGCGCATGGTTGCCGAACATCACCTGACCGAGGACGAAGCAAAGATACTTGAATGTGATAAGCTCAAGAAATTCTTTAAGAATGACATTGCAACAAGAATTAAAAATTCACCGCTTCTCCTGCGTGAAAAAAAAGTTACCGTCGGAGTTCGTGCCGGCGATATATATCCCGACATTGCCGAAAATTCTGCTGATGAAATTATCGTTGTTCAGGGCTACGTCGACTGCGCTTTTGAAGAGAACGGCGGATTGGTGATAGTCGATTACAAGACCGACCGCCGAACAAACGAGGAAATGCTGAAAAGCCGATATAAGGAGCAGCTGAAGATGTACGAATTTGCTCTGCACGAATGTACCGGAAAAAAAATTCACGGAACAATAATCTATTCGTTTGACCTCGGCAGAACGATTGAATTGGATTAAATCCGTCAAATCTTAACAAGATAAAATCGCACCGAATTTTTCAACTCGGTGCGATTTTTTATTTTTTAAATCTAATTTTAAATTTTACTCCGTTATCGGCAAATTCGGCATCTATCGTTCCTCGATTTGCTTCAACAATCGAACGTGCGACCGAAAGTCCGATTCCGTAGCCTCCGTTTTTCTGTGTCCGAGCCTTGTCGCCTCGATAGAATCTGTCAAAGAGCTTATCGGGTTCTGCGTCGGGGAGCTCGGCACATGTGTTAAAAAATTCAAGCTTCACATGGCGGTCACTCTCGTAAATAGAAACATAGAATTCATGCTGATTATATAATATTTTCCTGATTAGTGCAAGAAAAAACGCTCCGCAATCAAAGATAACGAAGCGTTGATATTTTGTTTTACGCTCCCACCAGCAGTCCGCTGTTGATAAAGAGTGTCGCAAAGCCGAAATAGATGAGCAAAGTGAGCGCATCGACAATGGTTGTAATCATCGGTCCTGCCATAAGCGCAGGGTCGAGGTGCAAAAGCTTTGCCAAAATCGGCAATGCACAGCCTATCACCTTGGCGACGATAACGGCACAAATCATTGCGAGACAAACAACAATAAATGTGTTGCTTGAAATATCGTTGTGCGTCACAAGCTTGATGATCCACATTCTCGCATAGTTGACAACGGCAAGCGTCAAGCCGCATAGAACGGCAACTCGGATTTCCTTCCAGATAATCTTAAAGAAATCCTTGATATGAATATCGCCGAGGGCAAGTCCACGGATGACAAGGGTTGAAACCTGGTTGCCGCAGTTTCCGCCGGTGTCCATAAGCATGGGGATTGAAGCCGTCAGACCTGCAATCATTGAAAGCTTGTCTTCAAAGCCCTCAATGATCTGACCCGTAAAGGTTGCCGAAACCATGAGGATAAGAAGCCAAACGATTCGGTTTCTGTAAAGGGTGAAAATGCCTGTTTTAAGATATGAATCCTCAGAGGGCAACAGCAAGGCCATCTTTTCAAAGTCCTCTGTGTTCTCGTCTTCGATGACGTCAACGATATCGTCAATGGTGATGATACCGACAAGTCTTTCTTCCTTATCGACAACGGGGATTGAAAGCAAGTCATATTTCTTTGCGATTGCTGCAACCTCTTCCTGGTCGTCCATCGTGTTAACAAAAATAAGCTGTTCGTCATCCTCCATGATGTCCTTGACAATCTGATTCTCGGGAGCAACGATGAGTTTACGAAGCGGAATCGTTCCGACAAGCTTACGCTTATCATCCATACAATAGCAGGTATAAATCGTTTCCTTATCGAGAGCGGTTTTTCTTATCATTTCTATCGCCTCTTTGACCGTGTAGGTCTCGGGGAACGAAACCATCTCGATAGTCATGATGCTGCCTGCCGAATTATCCGGATATTGAAGAAATTTGTTAATTAGTTTTCTTGTCTCCGGCTTGGTGTGGGCAAGCACACGGGTCACGACGTTTGCCGGAACCTCCTCAAGGAAGTCGACCGCGTCATCGAGGAACATATCCTCCATAAGAAATTCAAGCTCGGAATTCGTGATTGCGTCAACGATATTACCCTGAATATCGCCGGGCAAATAAGAAAAAGCATCAGCCGATGATGTCTTGGGCAACAAGCGGAAAAGGCGAACCTGGTTTTCCGGCTCCATCTCCTCAATCAAGGCGGCAATATCAACGATGTTCATTTCGCTGAGCATTTCCTTGATAGCAGAGAACTTGTTGTTGGCAAGCATCTTGCTGATGATTTCAACCATAGTGTCCAATTTTAAGCGCCCCTTTCAGCACGGCACAAAGCCACGCCGCAGGCACAATATCAGCTCCGATTCCGTGAGCGGACGTCTGCAACGGTGTTTATGCTGTGCAAATTATTGAATTTGTTCAAGTTTCGTTGCCCGTAGCTACTGTCACTACTCACTGAAATCTCACCTCACATTATTCTTTGGCAATTCCATTGAATTGATATAAATATTTTAACCCCGAAAAGGGGGGATTGTCAATAGCGATAAGAAAAAAATATTGCAATATTTAGCTTTGCACTCTTCAAAAAATATATTCATTCATTGCGTTTGTCAATGTTGACTTTACGATTAAATGTGATACAATAATAGCGATAATTAAATGAATGTCATATTTATTCAGGAGGACTAAAATGCAAAAGTTAAAATTCATCTTAACTCTGCTCATCGGCAAGGGGCTTATGCTCTTTTCAAACATCTTTGCCAAGGGCAGAGGAACTAATATGCCCGGTGCAAAGGCAAACAGACTTATGCCTGATTTTATCGGTCATTTCACCGGAATCGACCCTGAAAAGGTTATTTTTATTACGGGTACAAACGGAAAATCCACAGCCAATAATATGATAGTTCACGCTCTCAGAGATTCGGGCAGAACAGTTTGCTCAAACCTTGAGGGTGCTAACATGATCGGCGGTATCGCAACCGCCCTCATTCGCAATTCAACACTCACCGGTAAGGTCACGACGGAATTTTTCTCATTCGAGATTGACGAACGTTCGCTTGCAGGTATCTATAAGTATATCCCGGCTAAGAAGGTGTGCATAACAAACCTTCAGAAAGACCAGGTTCAGCGTAACGGCGAGCCGGACTACATCGTTCAGAAGTTCCGCAAGGTTTTTAACGACGATATGACCTTTTTCCTCAACGACGGCGAGCCGAGATCAAAGTCCTTCGAGGATTTCTCCGACAAGGTTTACTACTACGGCGTTGACAAGACTCAGTATTCTTTTGTTAAGGACAAGTTCTATGACGTAACAATGCCCTGCCCCAAGTGCAACGACAAGATTTATTTCGATTATTACAATGTTGACAACGTCGGCAAATTTCATTGTGCGGGCTGTGACTTCTCCTCCGAGGAAAATGTTGATTTCTACGCTCAGAACGTTGACTTCTCCGAGTGCAGTTTTGATTGCAACGGCTATCGCTTCACCGTAACAAACAAAGAGCCGTTCTACATCTTCAACTATGCGCTTTGCATTGCCGTTTGCACCAAGCTCGGTATGACAAACGAGGAGCTTCAGAAGAGCTTTTCAAACTTCAAGAACATCAGCGGCCGTATGGAAACGCTCAAGTACAAAACAAAAACGCTCAAATACATCAGAATCAAGCAGGAAAATCCGGAAACTCTCCAAACTGCACTTGACTATATCGCAAAGGACGAGTCGCCTAAGATTCTTCTCATGGGTCTTGAGGAGCTTAAGGATTTCGACCCTTACTACACCAACACATTCTATGCTTTTGACGTTGACTTTGAATCGCTCAAAAAGAACAATATCAAGCACTATATCTGCTTCTCCGAGGCTGTTGCATACGACACCGCTAACAGAATGATTTATGCCGGCATCGACAGAAACGACATTTCAATTCTCCCGAATGACAGCGACGAAGCAATCCTCAAGGAGCTTGACAAATTTGACGTTGACAACGTTTACCTTATCACATGGCTCAAGAAATATCATGAGCTCGAAAAATCCACAAAGCAGTACGGAGGTAACGAATAATGAACACATTGAATATCACTTGGCTTTATCCCGACCTGCTTAACCTCCACGGCGACCGCGGAAATCTCATGGCATTTGAACGTGTCGGCAAGGCGATGGGGCTTGACGTTAAAATCAATCGTATCGACACATTCTCGCACGAGATTGATTTTGAAAATTCCGACATCATTTTCATGAACGCCGGTGAAATCAAAACCGCAGATTCAATCGTTAAGAACATCAAAAAATACGGTGACGCTATTTATAACTTCGCCGAAAGCGGAAAGCCTATTATAGCAATCGGAACGACAGGTATGGTTCTCATCAAGTCGACCAAAAGATGCGACGGCTCGGTTGTCGAGGGTCTCGGACTTCTTGACGCAACAGCTGTTGAACGTAATGAGATTTACGGTGACGATCTTCAATTCTCACTCTGCGAGGATAGTAGCTTTGAAATCATGGCCGTTCAGATTCACCTCGTTGATTTCTTCCTCAATGATCCCTCAATCGCTCTCGGCAAGCTCATTTACGGCAAAGGCAACAACGACAAGGATCAAACCGAAGGTGCAAAATACAAGAACGTTATTTTTACAAATGCACTCGGCCCTGTATTCGTAAAAAATCCGTGGTACACGGAGAAGATAATCAATGAAGCTCTCAAGGCCAAAGGCTGCAAACCGTGCAAACCGCTTGACGAGAAGTTCTTTGAAATCGAGCGTAATTCGTTCAAGACGGTAAGACGTTTTATAGATCAGAAAACGGAGTAAAAATATGTTTCCAGTTATTGAGATAAGGCCAGACGGAATACTTCACAATCTTAAAATAATGAAGCAACGGTGCAAAGAGAACGGAATGTCGCTCTCCGTCGTTACCAAGATGCTGGTCGGCTATGAGCCCCTTGTTCGCTACCTGGTCAACGAGGGCGAAATCGGTGCGATTTGCGATTCCAGAGTTGAAAACTTTATGGAGTTTGTCGACATCAAGGCTGAAAAATGGCTGATTCGCTCACCTATGCTTTCGCAGATACATGACGTTGTGGAATTCACCGACGTCAGCCTTAACAGCGATCTTGAGGTTCTCCGTGCACTGAATGACGAGGCGAAAAAGCAGAATAAAATCCACAAGGTCATTCTTATGTATGAATGCGGCGACCTTCGTGACGGTTGCTATACGGACGAGCTTGTTTATCTTGCCGGTGAGGTTCTCAAAATGCCGAATATCGAGCTTTACGGCGTGGGAACAAATCTAAGCTGCGTCAACGAGGTTCTCCCGAGTGAGAAAAATATGGCTCTTTTTGAAAATGCAGTCAACTCGGTTCAAGAGAAATACGGCATAAAGCTTCCGATAGTTTCCGGCGGTGCATCCAGCTCAATTAAAATGCTCTTTGACGGCAAGCTTCCCGAGATCATCAACAACATGAGAATGGGCGAGTCAATCTTTCTCGGCAACATTCCCGTTTATGACGTCCCTTTCGAAGGTGCAAGAGAGGACAATTTCATTCTCAAAGCCGAAATCATCGAGTTGAAAGAAAAGCCGGGCGTCCCCGAAACACTTCCGCAGGACTGTGACAAGCTGATGAAGCGTGCAATCGTTGCGGTCGGCAAGCAGGATATTTACCTGCCCGGACTTATCTGTGCAGACAAGCGAATGAAAATTGTCGGCGGCAGCAGCGACCATGTTGTTCTTGACGTAACCGACTGCGGCGGTGATTATAAGGTTGGTTCGGTTGTGGATTTCAAAATGACCTACAACTGTCTGCTCAACGCAATGACATCAAAGTATGTTGAAAAAAATATATTGAAATAAAATCAGGCTGTGGCAAAAATGTCACAGCCCTTTTCTATTCACTTTCTGCCCTTCTTTATTCCACAGCCGATGAGGCCTATTCCGGCCGCAGCGCATGCGACCAGCACGGTCAACAGCACGTTTCCGTTGGTGTATGTCGCCCAATCTGCCAAATTGATTTTCATATTCACCGGCTCATCAAAGGTGAAGCCGACAAAATAATTTGCAAAGAAAGCATATATTCCGAATATAATTGTACAAATTCCGCCCTTTATCATACCGTTAAGCCGTAGGCTTACAACAACACCTGTTATCAGCAAAGGACTGAAACAATAAAGCACAGTCATCTCAGCATTGCGTAAATTAATCGGTGTCAGAATTTGCACCGTTGCAACGAGAATAATCGTCAGAACCATATCGGCAACAAAGCTTATAAATGTTTTATGTGTTGAAATAAAACCGTTTTTTGAATACTTTTTCAAAATAATCGGCAGAAATACAACAGCATATCCAAGTAAGGTTCCCAAAACCGCCGTCGGTATCCATGAGACGCTCTTTGTCGCAATTCCGCACACAACAAGCAAGAGCACAACTCCGACCGCCGATGTGGCGAGATAAGCAAGCAGCCTCTGATTTTCGAAGAATTTCGTAACCGACGGGAAGAAAAGGAATGCACACAAAAGACTTGCGGCAACAATGAATAAGGTTGAAAACGGCATGACCCCGCATAAGGTGCAAATCAGGCAAATAAGAAAGCTTAACAGGTATGCCGATGTCGGAATCCAAAACGTAAGTCTTTGAATTCTCTCATATTTTGCCGACTGCTTTTTCATCTGTCGGTATGTTGTGTCGTCCGAAGCCGTAATCAGCTCCTTTTCGCTTATGTTAAGCACACGACAAATATCTGAGATCATTGTGATATCCGGATAATTAACTCCCCTCTCCCATTTTGAAACAGCCGACTCCGTAACAAAAAGCTGTTCGGCAAATTGCTTTTGAGAAAGGCTCGCTTCCTCTCTTTTGGTTCGGATAAACTTTCCGAGCATATTTTTCTCAATCATAAGATCAATCCTTTCGACAATTTGAAGATGACAGCCGAAAATCAAATCCGACGGACGGCGCCTGTTCGCCGCAGTGTTTCCGTTCTTTCATCCTGCCGTCATTCTACGCCCTCGGCTGATAAAAGTCAATGGACTCTCAGTCAAGTGACGTACCTGCGTCGTTTCAGGGCAAAAACTTTTTCAACACAATAATAATGAACAAATCTTTTGCTTTGCCCCCCAAAAAGCCTATACCCAAATCGGCAAATATTTTATGATTATCCCCTTTTGAAGATCAAAATCTATGCATCTTATTTAATTTATTCCTTTAACCGTGGAATGTCAATTCTTGCACTTATTCTTTTGTATTCCCAAATTGTTTTTCAGTATTTTGATGCTTTTTTCTGTCCTTTTCGGCGTATGAGACCTCCACTGTTTTCGGTTATCCCAATTCATTGAATCTCTAAAAATTTTTTCAACTTTTTTCAGAAAAACACTTGATTTTATCGAGATTATAGTATATAATATTCAAGCGTTGTCGGGGTGTAGCGCAGATGGTAGCGTGCTTGGTTCGGGACCAAGAGGCCGTGGGTTCAAATCCCGCCACTCCGACCACTTATTAAAAGTCTTATTTATCAATGAAAACGTTGATAAATAAGGCTTTTTTCTTGTTTTCAGCTTCTCTAATCCGCTTAATTTTACCGCAAAATACCGCTAAAAATGCAAGGCATATTTATAACGCTCATTCAGCTTAACATGAATGCAACATCCCGGTCTATGATAGTTTCATTTTACCATAAACCGGGACATATTTATTATTCAAGCTGATTTGTTCCGTGTCAGAAATTCACTTTCACGTCATATTAAAATGAAAAATACTTCTCCCTCATCTTTTTCATTCTTCCGTTCATGAGGTTGAGCATAGCGAGAGCAGCCTGTTTTTCTTCATCGGTGCCATAAACTGCCTGCTTCATCATTCTGCCCTCTTCAAAGCATGCATCGTCGTGAATCGGGAAATAATTCTTGAGTAGGAAGCAACCGTAACGAACATATCTCATTTCACCGACAATGCGGAATTCTTTGCTGATTGTATCAACAGCCACACTCCTGAAATTCTTGATTGAATCAATTATCGCCTTGCGCTCATTTTCCGGAGAATAGACTATCGTAGAACAGATATAAGCATTTCTGTTTTCAGGCGTACAATTATGGCTGTCCGTGCTGCCGACAACGGGGTATTTATAGCCTCTCGCCTTATCCTCATAATATCTGACTGTTTGATATCCGTTCTGTTCAAAATAATTCTCTCCGCCGAGAACCTCGAAAGCGTCGAAAATTTTATTCTCAACAAGCCAATCGTTGAGTGCATCGGAATCGTGGAAGGTATTTCCCGTTATCCAAGTCGGATGAACAAAAATTGCAAGTCCGTTTGCTTTTCTTATCTCGTCATAAATCCATTTGAGTGTTGAAGCGACAAGCGGATCAACATTATCCGGAACCTTAAAGTCTTTTGCAAGCTCGGTCATTTTATCCTCAAACTCTTCACGAGTCATGACCTCGGGGCAATCGTCACGAACGGCACGAACCTTTTTGTCCTTGCCGACTTCTTCAACCGCTTCGTCCTCAACAAGAGAATTGATACTGTATTCGCCGCCGAAATTGATTGTGTGTGGGCAAACTCTGAAGCCTTTTATCGGCGGAAGGTGAACCTCCTCGCCCATAACCAGATTCATTTCTGTCGGAATATTCTTAAACTGCTCAATCGCATAAAGCGACGGATAATAACGTCTGTGGTCGGTTATTGAAAGAAAATCATAGCCGTGTGCTCGATAGCTTGAAACAACATTCGCCGGATCGTGCTCACCGTCAGAATAGTTTGTATGCATATGTAAATCGCCGATAAACGGATAAACGTCAACCAAGTCGCCCTCTACTGCATAGACAGCAAATGTTAAATCATCATCATCTTCATTGGTGAACTTAATACGATATTCTCCCTCATAGGGAAGCGTTATCTTTATTTCAATTCCTTTCTCGGTTGCCGTGACAGGAATTCTGCGGCGATATCCTGTTGAGGGATACTGATCCTCCGAGCCGCCGTGAAGCCATGTCAAAACAGCGATATATTCATTTCCGGGCGTAAAGAACAGTCTGTCACCGAACGGCTGAATATGAATGGTTTTTTCCTTGCCTGCTGTCATTACCTTTGGAAATATATCAAAGATCCACAACTCATGTCTTCTTTCAAATGCCATTTTGAATGCTCCTTTTGAAATCCATGGCGGCACTTTAACCACCGTTTATTTTATGCTTTTATTGTTGCTAAGGTATACCCGTCCTCGTCAACATAGACGGTCATAACCTTTTCGCTTGTTGTTTTTTCACCTGACACAGTGTCCATTGAAAATGTAACTCTCCAAATTCCCTGCGTACGGTCAAAAGCAAAATTAATTTTATTGAATTTATCGCTGACCTCTTTCTTTGCAATATCAAGAACAGCAGATTTTGTGTTGACCTTACCGACAGCGTTACTCTCGTTTGTAACAAAGCCATCGGTTTTAGCGTTGGGATTTTTCTTGATTTCTTCTTCATCGTCGTTATACTTAAATGTCAAAACCTCTTCGACAAGAGTATAGCCGTTTTTCTTATCAACGGTTGTCTGCTTGCCGAGATCGCCCTCTTTTTTGCCGCAGGCAAAGAACGTCATTGAAATAGCGATAGCCAACAAAACAGCGATTATTTTTTTCATAAAATCATCCCCTGTAATTCTTATATTCTCCGCTTAGTATCTTCTGCCACCATTCACGGTTATTAAGATACCAGTCGATTGTTTTCTGAATACCGTCATTGAACAAAGTCTCCGGAGTCCATCCAAGTTCGGCATGAATCTTCGCCGGGTCAATAGCATATCTCATATCATGACCGGGGCGATCCTTAACGTGTGTGATAAGGCTTTCATCCTTACCGACGGCCTTAAGAATCGTCTTAACGACATCAATGTTTGCTTTCTCGTTATGACCGCCGATATTATAAACCTCGCCGATTTTTCCGTTTTCGAGAATCATGTCAATCGCCTTGCAATGGTCGTCAACATAGAGCCAATCACGAACATTCAATCCCTCACCGTATACAGGAAGCTTTTCATCGGCAAGAGCCTTTGAAATCATGAGCGGAATAAGCTTCTCTGGGAACTGATACGGTCCGTAGTTGTTGGAGCAACGTGAAATTGTCGCCGGGGTACCGAAAGTGCGATGATATGCCATTACAAGCAAATCAGCCGACGCCTTGCTCGCCGAATACGGCGACGAAGTATGAATCGGCGTTGTTTCGGTAAAGAAAAGGTCGGGACGGTCAAGCGGAAGATCACCGTAGACCTCATCGGTTGATACCTGATGATAACGTGGAATATCAAACTTGTTGCAGGCATCAAGCAATACCTGAGTACCGAGAATATTGGTCTTGAGAAAAACCTCGGGGTTTTCTATTGAACGGTCAACGTGACTCTCGGCGGCAAAGTTAACTATAGCATCAAACTTCTCCTCCTCGCAGAGTGCAAAAACCGCCTTCCTGTCCGTTATATCTCCGAGAACAAAACGGAAATTGCCCTTGCGTGCCTCGTCAAGGGTATAAAGGTTGCCGGCATAGGTCAAAGCGTCGATACACACCAGCCTGTAATCCGGGTGTTTGCGCTGCATATAATAAATGAAATTGCTGCCGATAAATCCGGCGCCGCCTGTAACAAGAATATTCTTCATATTAAATCTCCTTTGGAAATTGTTGTGAATATTATACACTATTAATTATAAAAAGAAAAGCCTTTTCCCGATTTTGAACCGCGAAAAGGCAATATTTATTCTCTTGTATCGTTCGAATCGTTATTCTTTTCAACCCTGACTTTAAGAAAATACCCGACTGCCGCACCTGCAAGTGCGCCGACGATCATGTTGACAAAGATATTGACATCCGTCACAAGCGATAGCAAAGCACCCACACCTATGCCGAGAATAAGAAAAATCAAAACAAAATATCTGCTCAATCAAGCTGCCGCCTTTCCGAAAATATTCTTCACCGTCGTAACAATAACCTCAAACGTGTTCATATGCACAGCTACCTTAACCTTCTCCGAATCTATCAGCTTACCGTCGTTCGCATGAAGCTCAGCGGTTACGATTGCCTCGCCGTCGCCTTTTGCCGAGATAAATCCGTCCTTATCAACGGAAACCACTCCGTCGGAATTAGATTTCCATGTAAGTGTACCGAGTGATTCGTCGTATTCGGCAACGATTCTCGCATTTGCTTTATATCGCAAATCAATTTTATTGAACGAAACCTTCAAAGGCTTCTCCGATTCACCGTTTATCTTAAGCATATCGTTTTTATTAATCGAATGCATCCACGAAAGTGTTACATAAGGCTGATGAACGTTCAGCACGGTGTTAAGCTGCCCGAGCAATGCCTTGACATCGGAACGGTTATCCTTTGCGAATTCAAGCAATGCTATAACAACATCAATAATGCCCTGTATCTGCTTTTGGGTGAGATTTTGGCTTGCATCGCTTTCCGCAATTTGGCCGGCAATATAGGAGCGGAAGCCGTCGCTCTTGATTGTATCCATATTGGTCGGGATGATTCCGAGAGCAACAGCCGACAGAATTACGCCGAGGGTTTTCAGTGCGTTGCCGGCATTGAGCTTTTTACCTATATATTGACCTGCAATAAATACGATACCGTCCTCATATTTCTTTACGTAATTTTCCTGGCTTACAAAAATCTCATTTGCCAATTTTGACATTAGCGAATCAAACATTGCACCTACCGAGCGTGAATCTTCCTCGCTGTAGAAATTCGAGCTTGATTTCTTTCCCGTGTCATCCATCAGCGTGTCGAATGTCTTGCAAACATTTTCATAATAAGCCGAATAGTTTGCACAGTTTTCTGCCGACGGCAAATAATATTCTACACCATAGTGAGTAAAGCCCCAGTCCTTCATAACAAACTTCGGAACATAGTCGTTCGGGTTCATTATGTTTACGATATTACCGTAAATCGAATCACCAACGCCGTTCTTTTTTGTGCACTGCGGTGCTTCAAATGTATAAACATAAATGTCATTTTTTGCAATACCGGCAGTCTTTATACTGTCGGCATTTTTAAGGCTTTTTGCGTAGCTTCCGTCGTCAAGCTCTCCGCCGACGAGATTCGCTATTGAGCCGCCCCTGCTGTAGCCGGGAATAAGCAGCTTCACCCTGCCGTCGAGCTTTTCTGTTCTGAAATAATCATTAATATAATTAAGAATAATTTCTTTGCCGATGTCAAATCCGAGGTGGTTCTCACCATTGCCGATTCTGAGATTTCCGCCCCACTCCATTCCATAATTTCCGCTTCTTATTGCGGCAATAACAATCGTGCATTTCTCGCCCGAAAGCGTAACGGTTTTCTTCGCCATTTCAACTGCGGCAGTGTCATAGCCCTCGGTTGCATACCCGTAAGCCTTGGTCTCAAAACCGCAATTTTTGAGCATAACTCTGATATGCTCGTCCCTGTCGCTCTTGTTAAAAGAATTAAACGACGCCATTGAAATATTCAAGGCAAGCAAGGCAAGCTTATGATTGTATTCAAATGAGCTGTCCGAGAACCATTCGTCATCATATTCATAAGGGTAATAAAGGCTCTCATCAAACCAGTCGCATTGATAAACACCGGTGGCCTTTTTCTCCGCCTTTGCCATAAAAGGCATTGACGAAAGAGTAATAACTACCGTAAGCAATGCGGCTATTATTTTATTCTGATAGTTCAAGTCATGCTTTCCCCATTTCATTTTATAAACTGTTTGCTGATATAATGATAATATCATATTATCGGTAAAAAATAAATACATTTCGCTTAATTTGTAAAAAGTTTACAATTAAGCAAAACCGCCGACATACCCGCCGACGATTACTTAGCCCATATTAATTTCATATTTTCCGCTTTTCAGAATCCTGACAAGATCGTCATTGTTATTTATCTTTTCTTCGGTGATAATTCCCGATGCGTTTCCACGCTGACTTTCACGGTGGTAATCTGCGCCGGCTGTCACAATTTTAAAATTCTCTTTTTTTGCCCACGCCTGTGCCTTTTGATTAAAATCCTTGTCCTTATCCTTGCCGTTAAAAATCTCGCAGCCGTCGATATACTTCGGATTTGCCCTGTGAATATACGGGCGGAACGGATGCGCCTGAACGATTATTGCTCCGCTCTCTTTTACAAGCTCATAAAAGCGGCGAGAACCTTTGAACAGCATGTTGCCGTTTTTCCTGATAAAATCTTCGTCGATTCCGTAAACGAGATAGTCATTCGTCGTTGCGAAATATCGAATTTCCATTCCGAGCAGAACCGTAAAATCATCGCCTGCGGCTTCAAGAGCATTGTGATATCCACGGAGATACTTGTCAACATCAATCTGCCTCTTGAACGAACTGTCCGTTCCGAATGTCAGAAATGAATAGTGATCCGTAATCACAAGACCGCTGTAACCTATTGACTTGTAGAATTCAACCGTGTCCTTTGCCAAGGCCGCTGCACATTCACTTGTCTCGGCAGTGTGGCAATGCAACTCATATTTGTATTTCATCGGGTTTCCTTCTTTGGGTTATACTTTAATCTGTGCTTTTCGAGCCTTTATCTTTTGTATCAAAAAGTCCTCCCCTCGCTTAACAAGGGGAGGTGAACGGTTTTATTTAACTCTCTTCATAATATCGGCAAACACATCGGTAAGCGTCTGCGCCGCAGAATATCCCATTGAGTTAGTCTCATGATAGTGATTTCTGTCGAAACGATCTCTGCCGCTTGAAAGATACGGCTGAGTCTTATGGAGAATGAAATCATTCGGAGCGACAACATAACCGGTCATGTCATTCGTTACACCAAAGATAAGTAAGTCCTTATCTCCCGCTATATCAACGAGCGGAGTCGGGTCAATTTCAGGGCCTCTGCCCGTTGCCGAATCCTCTGCCGAATCATATCCGCCGTAAGCAACCTCGGGGAATACCTCGCCGGGCATAAGAAGAATCTGCTGCGAACCGATCTTCATGTATGTCATTTCGGAAACAAGTGCAATTCCGAGATCGCCCTTCTTCGCCGGAACAAGCTTTGAGCTCATGACCTTAAGCATTGCGAGGAATGCAAGCACAGCGTTATCCGCATAGTAATAGAACGGCTGCTGAACAACGGTAATTTCCGGCTTCATCTTCTCGTCGTTGTCGATTGAAAGAGCAGCCTTTCCAAGAGTTTCGCCCTGAAGTTCAACTCGCTTCCATCTGTCCTCAATATCCGGGAATCCGGGATCAACGGCACCGATTGCACCTATACCATAGAGAACGTTTACGTCCTTTTCCTTATAAATCGTCTGTCTGAGGAAGTAAGGATAGTCGGCACTGCAAAGAGTGTTGGAACCGCCGAGTGTGTTTGGATGAGCGGCATAGTTGAGAAGCCACGTTTCCTTGCTGCCGTCATCGGGAACAAAGCGAATCCTTGTCAATGTATCATGAAGGACTACCGGAGGACGCTTATCATACTGAGCGTCGGGAACATGAGTTGTTCCGATATAAAGATCGCCCTTTTTGCGATTGTCATAAGCCTCAAGGCATACTTCCTTGACGGTCTTAAAAATCTTCTGCATATATGTATCGACCTTGCCGCTCTTCGGGAGCTTGCCCCAATAGCCTACGGTATCAAATCCGCCGTGGGTATGCGAGCAGCAAACATTGATCGCCTTGCACTTTGCCTTACTTGAAAACTCTTCAAGGCTCGCTCTGATTATACTTACCTCAAAATTGGTAAGGCCGATAACGTCGGCACAGACCATCATTATGCCGCCCTCATCGCCGCAGCCGATCCACATTGCACTTATTGTAATCGGGTCATGGAAGCCTGTCATTTTCTGAGCCATCTTATGTCCTGCTATGTAATAGGTCTTGGACTCAAAATCGTCCGGCATCGTCTCTTTCATTGCAAAGCCGACGTCAAACTTATCGTCTGTTTTATTAGAGATTTTTACAGGCTTAACCTTCGGCAAATCCTCGGGATAACCTTTCTTGGCAAGTCTTTTACCCTTGCCTTTTGTAATTTTCTTCACGGCACTTGCCGCAAGATCTGCTATATCCATATATTTGACCTCCTTGAAACGCTCTTTTGTTTCTATATAATTATATCACGGCACATAGATATAAACAAGTTAATTTTTTGTGAATTTGTATAGACAAAACAAACTGTTGCATGAGAATATATTGTGTGATATACTTAATTGAGTTTAAAACTTGGAGGAGTATAAATGAAAGTATGCAAGTATTGCAACAGTGAGTGTGATGACACCGAGAAAATCTGTCATTCGTGCGGAGCGTCGGAATTCAGCAACAAGTGCCGTAACTGCGGTACGGTTTTTGGCTATTGCAAATATAGATGTTGCACTTTCTAAGAACACTATGACAAATAGATCTCAGCGGAAAATGAAGGGATCCTTGAATGTGAATATTACAATGCCAAGGACAATCAGTGATGCTTGGGTAGCAAAAATGCAACAAGCATACCAGAAGGCAGCAGCTTCTTTTCCAAATGAATCAGCATTCGCTTATATAAGGCAGTTATATGTAGATAAAATGACAGAGTTGAGGATGAAATTGGATGATTAAAATGAGGATACAAAATAATGGATATTGCACCAACTGCGGGAACAAGCTGGATGACGGATTTGAATTCTGTCCTGAATGTGGTGCGAAAGTAACATCAGGGCAAACAGAAATGTTCTCTTCTCCGAGTTTTGAAGCAACTAAAGTGTGTCCAAAATGCGGGGATAGAATGCCAGAGGATGCTTTTTATTGTTTGAACTGCGGAGCAACTTTTAATGAGTATACAGAAGACTTTTCAAAAGTACAAAACAGGGTAAAGTATCAATTTGGAACATGGAAGAATAAATGGGTTTCACTGGTTTTATGTATTTTTCTTGGTTGGATAGGTGCCCATAAATACTACGAAGGTAAAATCGGGATGGGCATTCTGTATACATTAACGCTTGGTCTTTTCTTTATTGGATGGATTGTAGATATATTTATTCTTATATTCAAGCCGAATCCATATATGGCTAAGCGTTGATAAAATGAAAGAAGAGGGAAAATTGTCATGGCATTCTGTAGTAATTGTGGGTCTCAAATAGTAGATGGTGCTAAATTCTGCCAGAAATGCGGAGCCGCTGTTATTAATAGCAACGGAGGATTAAGCAGTCAGAGGCAGCAAGAGTTTGCAGGAAAAATATATAAATGTCCCAATTGCGGAGAAACACTAAAATCGTTTGTGAGGAACTGCCCAACATGCGGATTTGAATTGCGCGGAACAAAAGCTACAAGCGCGGTTCGTGAGTTTGCTTTGAAGCTGGAGGCTATAGAATCTCGCCGTGAATATGAAAATCCGATAGGTTTGTTTTCAAGAGCGGCTAACATGGACCGTGTATCAAAAACGGATGAGCAGAAAATAAGCTTGATTCAGAGCTTCTCAATTCCAAACACAAAGGAAGATATGTTGGAATTTATGATTCTTGCGACATCCAATGTTAATATGCGGTCGTACGACTCAACCAATACGAATATTTCAAAGAGTGAAAAGGTTATAAACGATGCTTGGATGGCAAAAATCAAGCAGGTTTATGAAAAAGCAAAACGATCCTATGGAAATGAGGAAGACTTCCTTCAGATAGAAAGCCTTTATAAAAACTGCAATGCGGATATAAGCAAGGCAAAGAAAAAAGCCATTGTTAAATGGATTGCAATGGTTGCATGGATTCCCGCCATGTTCGTTGTGATATTCTTAATCAGTGCTATTGGAGGACCCGGGGCGCAGAAAAAAGAGGTGGCTCGTCTCGAATCGATTGAGCAAGTTGCAGTTGAGGCTTTGGAAAATGGAGAATATAAGAAAGCTTTACTAAATGCAGAAGCTTTAGTATATGAGCCGAGTATACGAAACGGGAATGCAGATGAAATCGAAAGGCAGTGGGATGTTAAGCGAGAACTACTCATTGATGAAATAATAGAAGAAGCTGAAAAGAACGGCGTGCATCTCGAGCGCTCATCTGATTCAAATGAAGAAAAAGAGGATAGCGATGACAGCAGTGGTGGTTTCGTAGAAGGTTTCAAGGAAGGTATGCAGCCGGGATTGGATGCAGTAAAAGAAAATATTGATGAATTTAACCGCATTATGGAAGAAGGTAAAAATGCAGATTCCAGTGTAACAAGCGGAGATCAGAAAGGAGAATAATCATGGCATTATTTGGAAAACCAAAAGCTGGTGGCTTCGTGGATGAAATCCGTTGTGATGAGCCATCGTACTTAATCTGGAAATGGCATCCTGCGGGATCACAGGCAGGTAACAACAATCGGGAGAATGCAATCCGTTGGGGGTCCTCTCTCCGAGTTAAGGACGGAGAGGTAGCAGTTTTTGTCTATAATCAGGGCAATGGCATTATGCAGGACTTCATTGTGGGCCCTTATGATGAGATTATTAAAACGGAGAACTTCCCGGTTCTCGCAAGCATTGTAGGTCTTGCATACCAGGGCGGAACCCCGTTCCAGGCAGAGGTCTATTTCATCAACCTCGCCAGGGTGGTTCAGATCCCGTTTGCCGTTCCGTATTTTGATCTCTATGATCCGAGATATTTGGACTTTGGAGTACCAACAGCAGTACGCGGAAAACTGACATTTAACATCGCTGACTATCAGGAGTTCATAAAGCTGCACCGTCTTGCCAGCTTTGATTTGAATACTTTCCAGACACAGATCAGAGATGCGATGTCTCGTTATGTCAAGAGTATCGTAACGAATATTCCGGCAGAGAAGAATATTCCTGTTGTGCAGATAGAACGTGCTATCGCACCGATCAATGAAGCTGTCGAGGCAAATGTAAGAGAGCGGTTCGAGCGTGATTTCGGAGTCAATATTACGGCTGTAGATATAAATACTATTGAGGTTGATAAGACCAGCGAAGGATATCAGCAACTTAAGGCTGTTACGCAGGATTTGGCAGCGGCTACTGCCCAGGCACAGACCGAGGTCAACATCAAGAATATGCAGGATATGCAAAGAATCAATGCTGAAAACATAGAAGAGACAATGCGTATCCAGAGAGAAGAAGCACAGTATGCTCAGCGGAAACAGACGCAATCGTCAAACTTTGCTGCCTATCAGCTTGAACAGCAGGCTGCGGTTGGTATTGCCGGAGCAGAGGCTTTGGGACAAATGGGTGCAAATGGAGCCACAGAAATGTCCGGAGGCGGTGGGATGAATCCTGCCGCGATGATGACCGGGATGGCAATGGGCGGAGCAATAGGTCAGAACGTGGCTGGTATGATGAATGGCATGATGCAGGGAATGAATGGTCAGCAACAGCCAGGAACGCAGCAGCGACCACAGGGAATGACTCCTCCTCCTATTCCGAATATCGCTTATCATGTAGTTCAGAACGGTCAGGCTACAGGACCGTTTGATATGGGAGTATTATCGCAGATGGTTAATGCCGGAACACTGACCAAGGAAAGCCTTGTATGGAAACAGGGTATGGAAGGCTGGGTTAAAGCTGAGACTGTTCAGGAATTGCAGCCTCTGTTAGGATCTGCCATTCCTCCCGTACCGCCTGTTCCGCCACAAGTATAGGAGGTATGCTCATGAGTACAGATTTTTATTCGATGGATAAACTGGTTGAGTTCGGTATGAGCATGGCGATTGCCAATCAGATGGCTTCGTCCATGAATCAGTCGCTCAATCAAATGCAAGTTCCTGGGGCAGGCAAAGCAATGCCCGCAAATGCCGATAATATCTACTTTGCGGTGATTGACGGGAAACAGTCGGGGCCGTACTCTTTGACAGAACTGTCCAGACTGATTGCCGAGAAGAAGATCGTAAAGGAAACATATATCTGGAAACCGGGAATGGCACAATGGGAACTTGCTGAAAATGTCAGCGAAGTTTTGCGTCTGGTGGCAATCACGCCTCCTCCGATTCCTACTACAAACGAATGATGTGACACGTTGACCGCCGCGCGAAAACGGCGGTCAATTTGCCACTTGGCAAAAAATGAAGATTTATGATGAAAGGAAAGAGTAATATAACGTGAGTGCTATGAATATTTCAGAAATCAGAAAACTTGCTCAATCCTTTCGGGAGGGTATAGAAAAGGCTGTTGAAAGTGGCGACATCTCTTCAAGGACTACAAAATCAACGATGCCGTATTTTCCAAGAGGTTGCGGGCGCATTTGCAGGCAGCGGTTTGCTCCTGCTCATCACCAAAGAAACCGCAATGACGGGATTCGGTTCAAACGGCTACGGCGACCTCAGCAGCGTCGGCATTTCCATGACGGGTGCAATTATCGTTGAGGTAATTCTCACGTTTGTTTTTGTGCTTACCATTCTCGGCGTAACATCAAGTGAAAAATATTCGTCGGTTGCAGGTATCGTTATCGGTCTGACTCTCACCTTTGTTCATATCATTGGAATCCCTCTCACAGGTACCTCGGTCAATCCTGCCAGAAGCCTTGCTCCGGCAGTTTTCGAGGGTGGTATAGCTCTCGACCAGGTATGGGTGTTCATCGTCGCTCCGCTTGCAGGTGCCGCATTGGCAGGAATTGCTTTCAAGTTCATTTTCAAGCCGAAAGAGGTATAACATATTTATTATATCGTATAAAAATCTCACACCTCCTCTTAATTCAAGGGGAGGTCGTTTTAATGATGAAGAGAATTAAGAAAGAGCTTAACCGAATCGCTTTCTTTCCTTTTCTGTTGATTTCATATTCGGAATGTGATAGAATAGCCTCGGTGATTTTATGCTTAAAAAAAACGATGAAATATATCTGACGGCCAAGAGCTGCACCGTACAGGGCAGCGGCGTCTGCGACTATGACGGCATGACTGTCTTTGTCCGCGGAGCAGTAACGGGCGACCGTGTGCTTGCACATATTATTAAAGTCAAAAAAACTTATGCCGTCGGCATTATAAAAAAGCTTATACAGCGCTCTCCGATGAGAGCAAAGAACTTTTGCCCCATTGCCGAAAAATGCGGCGGCTGTTGCTTTGCTCATATAAAATATGAATCCGAGCTTGAAATCAAAGCGCAGCAGGTTGCCGATAATTTCAAACGCCTCGGCAAGCTCGATATAACACCTGCTCCGATTATTCCCTCGCCCTCGGCTGAACGATACAGAAACAAGGCTCAGTACCCCGTCGGTTCAGACGGAAAGTTTGCAACAATCGGTTTTTATGCACCGATGACGCACCGAATAATCGACTGCGCCGACTGTCTTTTACAGCCAAAAGAATTTGCAAAAATAACCGACATTTTCCGTGATTGGATTCGCGAAAAAAAGATAAGCGTTTACAATGAATCCGACGGTTCCGGAATAATACGTCATATTTATATTCGCAAGGCGGTCGTCACAGGTCAGATAATGGTCTGTATCGTCGCCAATTCCGACAGCGTTCCGCACACCGAAGCTTTAATTGAACAGCTCGAAGAAATTGACGGAATGACAAGCATTATTCTGAACATAAACCGTGAAAAAACCAATGTCGTGCTCGGCAAGGAGTGTAAAACACTTTGGGGAAGCGACTACATCACCGACGAGCTTTGCGGCTTAAAATTCAACCTTTCTCCCCTCTCGTTTTATCAGGTCAATCACGACGGAGCGGAAATTCTTTACAACAAAGCAAAAGAATACGCCTCCCTCACGGGCAGCGAAACGCTCGTTGACCTTTACTGCGGAACGGGTACGATCGGCCTGACCATGGCAAAGGACGTCAAAAGCTTAATCGGTGTCGAAATTATTCCGCAAGCTATTGAAAATGCAAGAGAAAACGCAAGGCTAAACGGCATTGACAATGCCGAATTCATCTGCGCCGACGCATCGCAGGCAGCAGCGACTTTGCTTGAACGTGGCATAAAGCCCGATGTCGTCATTCTCGACCCGCCGAGAAAAGGCTGCGACGAAGCTTTGATTGACACCGTTGCCGAGATGTCACCGAAGAGAGTGGTCTATGTCTCATGCGACAGTGCAACTCTCGCCCGTGACTGCCAACGTTTTGCCGCTCTCGGCTACCAAATCCTCGCCGCCATCCCCGTTGATATGTTTCCCCATACCGCACATGTTGAGACGGTTTGTTTGCTGTCTCGAGCGATATGAATTTCCGGGACTTTGTGAGAACAGTTGGAGAGATGTCCGGCTTACCTATATGAAGGAGGAGAAATATGAATAAAGCAGGAACGCAAAGAATAGAAACCGATAGATTGATACTTCGAAGATTCAGATTAGAGGATGCAGAGGATATGTATGCAAATTGGGCATCTGATCCCGAAGTTGCGAGATTCCTGACATGGCCGACGCATTCGAGCGTTGAAGTGACAAAGAGCCTTCTCGCCGATTGGATACCCGGATATGAAGATGGCGGATACTTTAATTGGGTTATGGAGTATAAAGAAACAGGAAAGGCTATTGGTAATATTTCTGTTGTAAAGCTTAATGAGGATACAAAGGCTGCCGATATGGGTTATTGTATGAGCCGGGCGTACTGGGGACAGGGATTAATGCCTGAAGCATTAAATGCCGTGATGGATTATCTTTTTGATGTTGTCGGACTAAATCGTATTGCCGCCTGTCATGATGTAAACAATCCAAAATCAGGACGCGTTATGGAAAAATCCGGAATGAAACGGGAAGGTATTCTTAGAGCTGCCGGAAAGAACAACCTCGGAATCTGTGACGAGGTGTGGTATGCGATGATCCGAAATGACAGGAAGAAATGAAGAATCAATTTTTTGTTACAGAAAAGCAATGAACAAAATCCGCTTTGCCGAGGCAATGAAGTCGATCCGAGAGCCATGACTTAACCGCTCGACGGCATATTCCTGACGCCGAGGGTTGTGCGGGCAGCGTAGATAACAGCATTTTTATTCACGCCATTGTCCCAAGGCATGTGGAGTCTGTTGCGTTATTGGTCAGGAACATATCAACCAAAGAACATGTTGTTATAGAGGTTAGACCGGAAGAGCTCGGTTCATAAATCCGTAAAATTGAATACCTTTAATGCTTGTTCCAAATCAACATAAAGCAGCCCTCTCAACCATCATGGCCGGGAGGGTTTCGTACGTCTATGCTTATTTCTCTACATCGTCCTTGAGGCCGGATTTCAATTCAACCGTGCAGCGGTCATCCCATATGGTGATTTGCTTAAGCCGGAGTTTTACAAGCACTTCATCAAATGTGGTAAGGTTAGAAGTTTGTGGAATCGAATTAAAATCCTGTCGGTGACTTTATTTTTCAATATAGCTTTCCATGCATTTGCGAATTTCCTTGAACGCTTTAATTGCGTTGAACGGCAGAAGCTGCTTGCTTGAAATTTTGTATGCTTTTGCTTCGCCGTCCTCGGAAACGGCAATTCGCACGATCGTAATCTCCTCGTCATTGACAAGCACGGGATTTTCCGTTCTGGCAGACCAGCGCAGCATTCTGTATCGGTCAACAATTTTCGCAAGCTCGTCAAAAATTTCAGTGCCGATATCGTAATATTTTTCACGTTCAAATGTTGTCTGATTAACGACATTTGACACTGCAAGCTCGGCCGTCTCGTCGCCTGTCTTTGACGCTCTGAGTGAATATGCTCCGCCCTCGATTCCGCCGCTTACGGTGTATTCGCATTTGATGATATCGCCTTTACGTTCTGTTCTGAATTCTGCCATAGTTTTCACTCCCATACATAATAGTTTAATTCTATTCTATCAAAACAGGAAATAAAACGCAACGCATATTATAAATTTCATTATAAAAAATAAGCTCTTTAATTTGTGGACTATAACGAAAAAGGACTGCGCAAAATGCAACAGCCCGTTTTTGTTCATGCTCCTATTCCCCGTCCCTTAAAGCCGGTAATATCCTTTATAACCTCGCCTGCGATTATCAATCCCAAAACCGACGGAACAAACGCCGTGCTTCCCGGCACCTGTCTGCGCTGCGTACATTTTCTCGCCGTTCCCGGAGGGCATATACAATGCTGACGACAGCTTATTGCCGTATCATCAATCGGGGCAATCGGCAGCTCTTTTGAATAAACCACCTTGAGCTTTTTTATTTTTCTTTTTTTCAGCTCGGTTCGCATTACCTTAGCTAACGGGCAGACCGAGGTTTTGAAAATATCCGTCACTTCAAATGCCGTCGGGTCAACCTTGTTGCCTGCGCCCATTGAGGAAATTATCGGCGTTTTGGTCTTATTTGCGTTTTCAACCAACGCAAGCTTACCCGTGACCGTGTCAATGGCGTCAACTATATAGTCATACTGTGAAAAATCGAACTGGTCGGCAGTCTCGGGTGTATAAAAAATCCTGTGCTTGTTTACGGTCGCATCGGGGTTGATCTCGGCAATTCTTTCTTCGGCGACGTCAACCTTGTACTTGCCAACGGTTTTGTGTGTCGCAAGAAGCTGTCGGTTTATGTTCGTCAGGCAGACCTTGTCGTCGTCAATAAGGTCAAGTGTGCCGACTCCGGAACGTGCAAGTGCTTCGGCCGTAAAGCTTCCGACTCCGCCGATTCCGAAAATCGCAACACGGGAATTTTTAAGTTTTTCCATAGCCTCGTGTCCGTATATAAGCTCTGTCCTTGAAAATTGATTAAGCATAATTATTCCTCGATTTTTCTGACATTTCCGATGTCTGTAACAATTTTATACCCTGCCGATTCAACACGTCTCTCGAGACAGCCTCGGCACTGAGCCGCCTCCTCACCTGTGCAAATTTTATTTTCATACAGCGAATACAATTTGCGCACCGAAACGGGTGACAAATTCGGCATAACAACATTTGCACCGGCTTTTAATCCAAGCTCACGTCCCTGCGGATGAATAGTTCCGAGTGCAGTCGTTGAAGGAATGAGCGCATACGGAAACATCAGTCTGAGAATTGAAACCAGTCTGAGTGTGAGCATAACGTTGCCGCTTTTAAACTCGGCAAAAGGAGTGTCCGCATGGGTAATATACGGTCCGATGCCGATCATGTCGGGTTGAAGCTTCTGCAAGAAGCGCAAATCGGAAATAAGATTTTCCGTTGTTTGATACGGCGAGCCGACCATAAAACCCGAACCGACCTGATAGCCGATTTCTTTCAAATCAAAAAGACATTCCTTGCGATTTTCAAGACTCATTGCTTCGGGATGAAGCTTGCCGTAATGCTCAGGATCTGCCGTTTCATGGCGGAGCAAATATCTGTCCGCTCCCGCATCAAAAAACGCCTGATAGCTCTCCCTCGGCTTTTCACCGATTGAAAGAGTAACGGCACAGTCGGGATAGCGGGATTTAATCTTTGAAACAATATCACAAATCATTTCATCCGTGTAATACGGGTCTTCCCCACCCTGCATAACAAAAGTGCGAAATCCGAGTCTATAGCCCTCATCGCAGCAGAGGAGGATTTCATCCTTTGTCAAACGATAACGCTCCGCCTTTTTATTGTCACGCCTGATTCCGCAATAGTAACAGTTGTTTCGGCAATAGTTGGTGAATTCTATGAGGCCACGAATATAAACCTTATCGCCGTAATTCTCCCTGCGGCGAATATCTGCAGCTTCGGCAAGCGGCTCGTTGAATTCGTCGCTTTCGATTAAGATTTTCAGCTCATCATCTGATAAATCGCCTGTCTCAAAGAGCTTGTCAACCAAATTATTCATACCGTCACCGCCTTTTCTAAATATAAACCTATTAAAATGATAGACTTTATATATTATATAAAAGTATAGACTAAAAGTCAATATTTCAAACTATAAAGATTTTTATGTGTATATTTTCGCTCTAAATG
>ERZ1026860.235-NODE-235-length-42546-cov-11.553129_pt1 | contig 42546 bp, 27 predicted proteins | sample MGYA00380160_ERZ1026860 | MGnify/ENA primary metagenome ERZ1026860 (study PRJEB33269, sample SAMEA4719796) | human gut metagenome | biome: human-associated habitat; feature: organic feature; material: feces | place: Cameroon | collected 2013-10 ... | reverse complement strand
AAATAATAACATCTAAAAATTATTTTCCGTGTCTACTTCTCGCGTCTGGTACAGAGTGGTTATTTCCATTTTGGAAACAACCGCTTTTTTGTCAAGTTCCCCCTCTTCAAATATGAAAATCTCGGGAGTCGGGCATTGAAAATCTTGGGAATTTGTCTAATTTTGTCTTATATAGATTGAGAATTCACATCATTAGTGTCCACTAAAATATATTTATAGTTCTTTGAAAGCATTGACAATTAGATAGTTAGGCGGTATTTGCGGGCCAAACGGTTTTGATTTGTAAATTTGTCTGAAAATCAGACGGTTATGCATAATCAATCATACGTTTTTGCTCAATTAGCTTTGCATCTTAATCGTAGCAAATTCAATCGCATCGTTGTTAAGTATCAGGGTGACAAGCACATAAAGAACTTCTCTTGCAGGAATACACCGCGATTACCTCCTACTGCTTGGTAGCCATTGTTCACCACAAAATGAAACTCAAAATGTCTGTTTACAACACGCTTCAAGTGCTGGGAATCTCGCTCACCGATACTACTTCTCTTGAAGACCTCTTCAACAAATCTAACATCAATATTGACAAGGAACTTGACGGGTTCTATGAACCCACTTTATTTGATTTTTAAATTTTAACCACGTCCACAATTTTTAGTGGACAGCAATGATTATGAAAAGAAAATTATCACTAGTTGTGTTTCTGCTGCTACTTTCACTTACAGTAATGGCGCAACCCACGGTGCCGAATGTATTGAAGCGGCTTCCAGAACGGACTCTTCCTTTTGTCGGTTACAAAAATGTCTTTAGAGATAAAGGTGCGAGCGGTATAAGTTTCGGCGATTACGAATTTGATGACCGTCTTTACACTAATGTACAACTTACGCAATGGGACAATGCTTGCATGTATGATGCAGAATTGCCTTCTTCGGCTTTTCAGTTTCTTCTTCCGAATACCGATAAACGTTTGCTTTTGGTTACTTTGGGGGGCGTTACCGATTATAAGACTGACGTACTGCTCGTCGTGACTCCGGATGGGCAGATTTATGACCAGTTGCTTGTCGGGGTCATGATTGTAGGCAATAAAGGTGAATATATACCTGTAGTACAGTACAAGATAACAGAGGATGCAAAAGTAATCGTATATCGTCTGCAGCCTACCGCGTCGGAATCCATTCCGCTGGGAACCTTCACTTCATTCACGGCGAACAGAGTCGATACGACTTATGAAATTGGTTTAGATGGAAAGTTCAAATCGGTCAAGACAACGAAGTTCAGACCAAGAACATACACTCGTGAAAAGCTGGTGGATTTGAACTACAATATCTGGACAGGAAATGAACTTCCGATGAAATCTGTGGAAAATAGGAACTGATTTTTCTGAGTTTTTCACGTTTTTGTACTAATAAGTTCTAAATTATTGAAGATGAGGCACGGCTCTTTCATTTAAGATAAATCAGAGAACATAATTACATAATATTTTACTCGCAATAGTTTAAGTATGAGAAAGATACTTTTTGTATGCCACGGGAATATTTGCCGCAGTCCTATGGCTGAGTTTATTATGAAGAAGATGGTCGCGGACGAGGGAAGAGAGGAGGAATTTGAGATTGCATCGGCGGCGACATCAACGGAGGAAATCGGGAACGATGTATATCCTCCGGCAAAAGCTTGCCTGCGCCGGCACGGGATTCCGTTTTCTCCGCGTGGTGCAAGGCGCATAACTCCCTCTGACTATGCCTACTATGACGAGATTTACATTATGGATAGTAACAACCGGAGGTGGTTGGACAGGATAATGCCCGATCCTGAAGCTAAGATTACCATGCTGATGTCCGTTGCCAGCGAAACGCGAGATGTCGCAGACCCTTGGTACACAGGGGATTTCGAAGCGACCTATCGCGACCTCCATCTTGCAATAGGCGAGCTGTTGCGACGGTAAGGCATATACTTTAGTCTCCATCTTTAAGCATCTTCCTGACTTCCTTATCAAAAACGGATGTTGGGGACTTAATATGGGCAATCTCAAGGTCGACAGACTCAGATAGCCGGTTCAGTTTCGTCCGTTTTCAACAAAGGCTCGGGAGCAGTTGTGCTCCCGAGCCTTTGTTTTAGAAGAGGGTGACCAAAAAGTCTTTTGCTCCCCCTCCTCCGGACTTCCTACCCCCCGCAGACTAACGTCTGCGACCCCTATTAGGGGTATCTCGCGCCCCGGCGCGGTCCCTTCGGGACTTTTTAGTCAGCGTCTTACTTGACTTCCTGAATTGAGGTGATCATTGTGTTAAGATACTTCGTGCCTGTTCCGCTTACGCCGATGGCATAACCGACAACTTCAACCTTAGTGCCGTTGGCAAAGTCTTTCAGGCCGAATGCATCGTCCGGATAGGAGACCGAGCCCTGAACGTCCGTACCATCGACAATGACGTTGTTGTGCCACTGGTAGTACTTATCCTTTTCAGATTGCATAGTTCCCGTATATTTCACATATTTGATGCATGGTTTTGCTGCGTATGCGTCAAACTCTGTGGAAGTGAAGTTTTCCGGTTCAGGATGAGTCACTTCCTCGGTACCGTTTACTTTGATTTCCGATGATTCCCCGAACTGGTTCAACCCTCCATAGGTTGCGATGTTGCCTTCTACGGAGACGAGATTTCCAGCCACCATTCCGTGCTTTTTCTTGAACACGAGTATTGTTCCGGTCTTGTCCTGCACGAGGAAACCCTTGGTGTGGGTGGCAATCACCTTGCCTTCAATTCTGAATATCTTTCCGACCTCGGCTTTCGTTGCCTCGTCCACAGTTATGAGAGGGGTCTCGACCACTTTACCGAACTCTATGGCCTGACCGCCTTCACCTGCAGTGAGGAGCACATCATCGATCCTATTCACGCTGCTGAGCTTGGCCTCGAACTTGATGCAGAGAGTCTTGGTTCCTTCCGGGAGAGTGAAATCCGCGACTGCACGCCTCCAGTTGCCGGCAACATCTGCTACACCGGCAAAGTCGTAATCAATTGCAGGAGACCACGTTTCACCGTCAGCGGAGAGTTTCACAGTGAAATCGGAGGTGTAGAACGTATTGGTGGCTCCCTGGCTGTATCTTTGTGCTCCGAACGTCAACCTCAGTTTAGTCGTCGTGACTGCAATATTCTTGATAGTGAACCAGTTTGGCGCACTGCTGAACAACAGGTTGTTTTTTCCGGAACCGTCATATTGTGAAAGGTCTCCCTTTGATGACTGGTTAGTTCTCGGGGAAATGCTCTTGAAGTCGTATGCGACATTTGCCACACCGCTTCCTTTCTCGTTCTTCCATCCGTCGAACTGCTCGCAGAACGGCCAGCCTTTGCTTGTCTGATACTTTTCCGTATTCTGGACTGCTATTTCCTTGTCGAATGAGTTGAAATAGATTGCTCCTTCCGGCACAGTTTCTTCAAATTTACCGGCATCCTTAACCTCGGTCGGTACCATATACATATAGGCTTTGTATGACCCTATCAGCCAGCCACTCAGAGTGACGCTGTGCATATGGTATTTTTCCTTGAACTCGTCACTCATATAGTCGAGGCTTCCTACTACAGAAGTTCCCTCAATCTCGACGTTTACGTAGTTTCCTGCTACCATTATAGTTCCGTCAAGCGTAACATATTTGATTTCAGGCGCATTCATATACGCATCTATCTCAGTTGCCGTGAATTTTGCAGGCTCCGGATAGTTTACGCTCTTTTCACCGGTTTTCTCGATTGTACACCCTTTGCCGAACTGAACGAGTCCGTTACGGCTGACTGTGGTTCCTTTCACCGCGACAACATCACCTGTCTTGAAGTTGTGCTGCGCTCCATAATACGCGTAAATCTGCGCATCGTCTTTCTGAAGTACGAGTCCCTGGAGATTGGTTGCCACGACAAGGGCTCTTCCAACTTCAAATTCAGCTCCGATTTCTCCTTTGAGCACGTCTTCGATTGTCGCTGTCGTGTCAGGCTCTTCCGGAACATTTGGGGTCGCCTCTTTTTCAGCACATGAGTTGAGAGAGAATCCGAGGGCAAAGCACACAGTGAACCCAAGAATCCTTTTCCAAAAATTTTGTTTTTGCATAAAGTATTGATTTTAAAATGTATGTTTACGTTATTTCCGGAACAGTTGCCATAGATTCAGCTTTGACCATACGGGACAGGCAGAAAAACTGTCCCAAAATTCCGGGCGGCAAAGGTAATCATTTTTTTTGATTCGAATCAATGGTCGTCCGGTTTTATTTATTCGGGAATTTGTCATAAATCGCCTTCACTCTACAGCAACGGAGTCATGTAGAACGCATCAGGAATGAGGAACTGTCAATATCCGCATACTTTGAGCGCCTTAATACAGGCAGCCAAAAGCCCAGAGCGGAATCTTTTTCCCAGACGCGAGTTCGATGTCGTCAACAGCGAGCGCGGCACCGGTGAGGTCTTCACCGCCTATTTGCGACCAGTCCTTTCCTTGTCCGCCCACTTCGATGACGGTCTTCTTGTCTATCCGGAAATCACCGGTCTTGATGCCTCCGTATTCTACCACATGTCCGGCGGAACTGAGCTGGTTGCAGAAAAACGTTTCTCGTACTGTTCCTTTTTCAGGTTCTGTCTCTGAAAAAGTGTAGAGCAGATTGGTGTTGTCCATCAGAAGTTTGTCCGGCTTCTGCAGATCCGTAATTTTGTCAAGCTCCGTGTAGAGGCAGCGGAGAAGTTTCGCCTCGTCCAGACATTTCAGGTATTTCAGAAGTGTCACCCTATCGATGGACACGATTTTCATAAAAGTGTTTATCGGGATAAACAAATTCTTGGGTAAAATTGTTTATCGCGATAAACACGTGGGCTTTTTATACCGCCTATTTGTAAAGCACATCATCCATAGCCCCGTGAGGAGTGGTTATTTCCATTTTGGAAACAACCACTTCCTTTTTACATTGAGCTGATTCACTTTCGCATAGTGGAGATAAGACAGAAAACAATGGATTTATTGCCTGCCGAACCAGAGGCCAAGATCAACTGAAGACTTTACAGCAAGCGACTCTTCGGATTTCAGCGCATTGAAGAAATTGAGACCTGTAATTTCCTCAACCTCGGCAATCGTCCAGACAAAATTCTCTAGCGGTTGCTTGCCAGGTCTATTCTCGCAGATGAAACCGATTCCGTGGTAGGCAGAGTCAACATAGACCATCATCACCTTGAAAAATGCGTCCGGAACCGCAACATTATGAGGCCCGATATACTCTTTTGGTTGCCCATAGAAAATCGGCCCGCAGCAAATCCACACACAGCCATAATTCTTTGCCAAAGCACGGCATTTCTCCTCCAAAGATTTCCAAACACCTCCGTTGAGATTGTGGTTTTGCGGACAGCAGTTCACATAATAGAAACAATCATTCATCGACTGCACACTCCATTTCATATCAGCTGCCGGAGCCATATGTCCACGGTCATAACCGGAATTTCTATAATCGTTATTGTCAGCCTGAAGGAATGGAAGATTCATATCCACCTGAAAACGATAGGATTTGGCTCCCGTGGCATTGCCGTCTCTTGAAATATCACCATCAGTCTCCTCCGCTGTCAGTTCCCACGCCACCCACTGAGGATTCAATTTGTTGAGATTATACATCAATGTGTATGAGTCATAACGCACCAATCTCGTAGAATCCGTGACAACCCCAGACGGACATTCCATCCGCAGTTTCTCCACAGAATCCCCGTTTCCGCAGCCACAGACAACCACAAGTATGGCGAGTGCGAGTATGACATAATGCTTGAAAGAATAAAAATGTTTCATATGTAATAAATCAATAATTGAAACCGAATGTCCACAAAGGAGCCTCTCTATCCATATTCTTCATTACATTATTCTCCTAATTTTGCCTCAATTTCTTCGATGGAAGGAATGGTGCCTTCAACCTTTTCGGGATATAATTTTGACAGTTCATACTCAGAAATGCCAAGCGGCTGGTTGCTTGACTCCAATGCATACTGGGCGAACACATTGTTCTTCGTTTTGCAAACAAGCAAGCCGATAGTTTTGTTGTCACTTTCTTTTCTTAAGAGATGATCGACAGCAACAACATATGCTCCTAACTGCCCAATATGAGAAGCTTGAAAAGCAACAGTCTTAACTTCTATAACTACATAGCAACGAAGACGAATATTATGATAGGTTTACATAAAACAATGCTTTGTCTCTATTGTTGGAACATTTGTCTATCAGCAATTTATGATGCCCCCATGGTAACGCGAATATATCTTCTTCCATCAGACTGACTACTGATGAGTGTGATTGTCCCCCAAGTTGGGGGACAATTGCATTAAGTTCTGAATATAAGCAGTAGAAACTCCTGATATAGTATAAATTAGTGCGAGAGAAGCCGGTAGCATTCGGAATATCTCGTTTTAAATCTGCGGATAATGTTCTAATTACTTTTTCGCCCCATTTTTTCTCAATATCCATCTCTATGATGTCTCGTCCCAGTTCCCAATAGAAACGAAGCATTTCTTGATTGACCTTTACTGCGGCTTTTATTTGGCAGCGTTGATAACGCTTGCATAGTTCCTGCACCCACTGCAAATAGTCTTTGTCTAATATGCTTATTGACTTGTCCATATCTGTTTCATTGCATTTTAACATCCCATACTTTTCGTATGTTGTAATATTACAAAGGTAGTGAATTTTATAGACTTGACAGTTATCCGATGTATTTCCGATGGGACATTCTTACATTGAGCTGATTTACTTTCGCATAGTGCCATCTTGCAATAGGCGAGCTGTTGCGACAGTAAACAAATACCTAGCTGTTCGAAAAATTCATTACCTTTGGGGCCGGAATCATGGATGAAAAGGAACTCATACGGAGACTGAAAGATGGAGGGGACGGCAGCGAAGCCGGCTTCAGGGAACTTTATGAACTCTATTCCCCCGCCCTATACCGCTTCGTCTATTCATACGTCAAGTCAGCCGACACGGCGCGTGAAATAACCCACGAAGCACTCGTCGGGCTCTGGCTGCATCGCGGTAACCTCGACGAGAGACGTTCCGTCCGAGGCTATCTCTTCACATCGTGCAGAAACTCCCTGATAAAGGAACTGCGCCGCCAACTACGAAACCCGAACATTCATGACTGGGTGGAACTTTCCGGGGCAGTGAGCGTAGAGTCCAGAATTTCTTATGACTATGATGCCTATCTTCAAGGCATCGGAGCGGCAAAAGAGACTCTCACACCACGTCAGAGGCAGATTTTCACAATGAGCCGCGAGGATGGGCTCAGCGTTAGGGAAATTGCCGCAGGACTCGGCATCGGAGAGCAGGTCGTCCGCAACCAACTGTCCACCGCGATGAAGAAAATCAGGGAATACCTTCTGCGCTATATGCCCCTGATTGTCATTATATACAAAGTCCTGAGCGAGTGCATGCCAATGTAGAGAATGAAGGCAGGCATACAAAAAGTCGGATTTTCTATGTTATAAACCCGGAACAAACGGATATATAATGCGTACTCACATTCAGAAAACAGAGGCGCATGAAAAATCTGCTTGAAAAATACAGACGCGGAGACATATCTCCGGAGGAACTCGAAACGCTCGGGAAGGAAGTCGATACGGCATCAGACTATGAAATCGGGAACATTCTCGAAGAGGCTTGGATGCACGAGAGTGACGTGCATGGCGGATCCCGCAGAAGGATGCCCGATCATAAGATTAGGAAGATACGGCTTTGGACATCTGTGGCCGCCGGGCTTCTGCTGCTTGTGGCAGGCGTGCTTTCATTGCGTCTGGCAGACCTAAGCCACGAGCAGAATCTACTGGCAGACAGGGAGATGCGAATCGATGCCGGAGAAAACGGAAAATCCAGGATAGTCCTGCCTGACGGGACAAAAGTCACGCTCAACACAAGGTCAACCATCGAGTATCCGGCAGACTTCGGGGTGAAAAACCGCCGAGTAAGGCTCTCAGGGCAAGGATATTTCGATGTAACAAAGGACTCCGGGCACGAGTTCATCGTCTCGGCTGAAGGGATGGACATAATTGTCCACGGCACCAAATTCAATGTCTATGCCTATCCGGACAACGACCTCAAGGAGGTGTCGCTTGTCGAAGGCAGCATAAGCCTGAGATACGGAGACGCCGAAATCAAACTCTCACCAAACGAAAAAGCCTGCATCAGGACCGAGAGCGGAAGACTCAATATGTTACGGACAGACAATGCAATCGAGACAAGCTGGCTCGAGGACCGTATAACTTTTATAAACAAGCCACTCTACCAAGTCGTTGACATGCTGCAGAGGCATTTCGGGGTCACCATCGAGTGTTCTCCGGAAATCAACCTTGCGGACCGCTACACCGGTTCATTCAGCGAACACCGCGTAGAGGACATACTCGACATTCTGAAAATGCACTACGGCTTCAGTTACAGGAGCAGTGGCAATCACATAGTAATCACAAACACACAAAACAATTGACATTCCGCTTATGAAACCATCATCATGGCGTCATGCCGTTCTTGCTGTCATTTTCGGTCTGTTGCTTTCCGTGTCGGCTCACGCGCAGCAGGACAGAATCAGCCTGAACCTCAATGATGCTCCACTGAAACAGCTTTTCACGGAAATTGAAAGGCAGACCGACTGGAAATTTTCCTACCGCGACTCGGAAATCGAGAATAGGACCAAAGTCACCATACACGTGGACAGCGCCACGCTCGCTGAGGTACTGAACATGGAACTCAGCAAGGCCGGTCTCCAGTACACGACTGTGGGTGACAAGATTGTCGTCACGCCAAAGCCAGCGGCATCCGATGCCGTCACAGTGAAGGGGCGCGTCATCGACCATGACGGGCAGCCCGTCATTAGCGCCTCCGCAATCATCAAGGGGACAAAGACAGGCGTTGTGACCGACATTGATGGACAGTTCTCGATCGATGCTCACAAGGGAGACGTTCTGGAATTCTCGTCACTGGGCTACACTAACGCCGAATACAAGGTTCAGCGCAATGCCATAGTCGAGATCCGACTCGAAGACGACTCCGTGCTGCTCGAGGAAGCCGTTGCAGTCGGCTACGGAACGACGTCGAGAAAGAACCTCACCACATCGGTAGCCACCATCAAGACAGAAAAGATTGCAAAAAGTGCCACAAGCAATATGTCCCAGATGCTCATGGGCCAGGCGGCAGGACTCCGAGCCAACATCAGCAGCCCACAGCCCGGAGGAAATGTTGACGTGTCCATCCGAGGCGGCGGAACTCCGATCTACATCGTGGACGGCATCATGATGCCGAGCGGTTCGCTCGAAGTGGGGAACGGGACCATTGAAACGCCCAATTCCATAAACAGGGCGGGACTTGCAGGCCTGAATCCTGGCGACATTGAGTCCATCGAAGTCCTGAAGGATGCTTCCGCTGCGATTTATGGAATAAACGCGGCAAACGGAGTCATACTCATAACCACCAAAAAGGGAGCTGAGGGGGCGCCGAGAGTGACACTCGAATCCAGCTATTCATTCGTGCGCAACTACAAGTATCTCGAACCGCTCAGTTCCACCGAGTACATGAACTTCGCCAACGTCTTCAGCAAGGAAAGCTACCTTCTGAATCACGACATGAAGCCTTATGGCATCAACGACTACGATGGAGGCTGGTCACCTGTGTTCTATCCGGACCAGATCGCATCCGCTACGAACACGAACTGGCTCGACTATATAATGAAGCCAGGAAGCATCAACAACCATTCGCTCTCGCTCAATGGCGGAAACAAGTACATAAAGTACTATGTCGGAGGCAACTACTACGATCAAGTGGGCACTGTGATAAACTCCGGAATGAGAAGATACACGCTCCGCAGTAATCTCACGGCACAGATTTTCCCTTTTATGAAAGTGTCGACAATACTCAACATATTCTCGAACGACTTCACGAACTCCAACGCTGACGGAGGCGGTGCAGGCGGTGTCGGCAAGGACGCCCTGCAGTCCGCTCTTATGTTCCCGCCAAACTACTCCGTCTATGACTCCGAAGGCAACTACATGAGATACCGTTCAACGGCTAACCCCGCTGAAATGGCGATGTACAACGATAACACAAAGTCTTCCGGATGGTATGTGAACGTGTCGGCCGACATAAACCTCTACAAGGATCTGTTGAAGGTTCGCGGTGTCTACGGACTGAACCGCGAACAGGCGAAGCGTTCGCTCTACATCCCGACAACCATGCTTTGGTACGAGGTGGCAGGTGTTTCTCGCGGACACATCGGAGATGCGAACCGCGACGACAGGACCATCGAGGGTATGCTTATGTACAGCCAGAACATCCGCGACATCGTCAGCATCGACGCCGTGCTCGGAATGGGAGTGTACAACCAGTCGGGAACTGGGTTGGAGGTAGACTTCAAGAACGCCAACGACAACATAGGACCAGACAACATCGCTGCTGCAGAAGGACCTTTCACACCGACGTCATCCAAGTGGGAGAATGAGAAAAGGTCACAGTTCGGAAGGCTCGCCGTGGATGTGCTTGACAGGTACGTCGTATCCGCCACACTGAGACGCGACGGCACGGACAAGTTCTTCCCGTCAAAGAAATACGCCTGGTTTCCGTCTGTTTCTGCGGCATGGAAAATAACTTCTGAACCATGGATGCAGAAAGTGAAGTGGATTGATCTGCTCAAAGTCAGGGCAAGCTACGGAGTCACCGGCCGCGACAACCTCGGAACGTCGCTCTACGGTCTATACACCATGGCTCCGAGCTATGTGAAGTTCGGGAACAACGGCATCAACTACATCCCGTACATAAAGTCGGGTGCCGACTACCCCGATGTCACTTGGGAAAAGACCATAATGAAGAACGTCGGAATCGACTTCTACTTCCTTGGCAACAGGCTCTATGGAAGTTTCGACCTTTTCCGCAATGACGTCACGGATCTTCTCGGAACAGCTCCCGGAGAGCCCCTGAGCATGGTCGGAATGCGTCCGGTCAACTACGGACACTACTACCGCGCGGGATGGGACGCCACGCTCAACTCGGTGAACATCAAGAACCTCGGAGGATTCAGCTGGACATCAACGCTCACCCTTACGAAGTATAATATGTACTGGGTCAAGAGGACAGAAAACTATGACTATCAAGTCTATCAGCTCCGCGAAAAGGAGCCGATGAACGCGCAGTATTTCTATCACGTGACAGGCATCATCAACGAGGATCGTTCCAATATGCCGGATTCGCAACTGAGCCTCGGCGAAAACTCGCAGAGACCGGGCTACCCGATAATCGAGGACCGCAACGGAGACGGCATCATCACCACAGATGACATCTACATGGACGACGTTCTCCCGAAAATAAGCATAGGATTCGGCAACACATTCACGTGGCGGAACTTCGACCTCGACATATTCATGTACGGACAGTTCGGAGCGACGAAGTATAACTACGCCTACGCATGGGCAAACGCCGGAGCGCTCTCATACGGCCCGCCGCAGAACTCCAACCAGTTCGCCTACAAAATCTGGAACTCGCAGACGAACACAAGCGGCACGCTTCCCGGCATAGCGACAACCAGAAGCGACGCCCTTCCGGGCAACGCCGGTTGGGACCTTGGCAGACAGAATGCCTCTTTTGTCCGAGTGAGGAACATAACTCTGGGCTACAACATTGACGGAAACATTCTTGGAAAGGTGCTCGCAAAAAGAATTAGCTCCATAAGGGTATATTTCGATGCGCAGAACCCTCTGACATTCACGACATTCTCAGGAGTGGATCCGGAAATATACACGGGAAACAACTCCTCACCGGCAGGCTATCCGATGATACGCAGCTACTCTCTCGGTGCAAAAATCAATTTCAGGTAGGTTTTATCATACAGGAAACAGATGAAAAAGACAATATACATCGCAATCACAGCAACTGCCCTTCTCATGGGCACAGGCTGCAACAAGGACTTTGACCCGAAGATCTACGGAGTTCTGACAGAGCAGAACTTTCCTGTCTCCGAAAATGACTTCGTGTCGCTGATGATGTCCTGCTACATCCCTTTCACGAACACATGGACCTACTCGCTCTATGCCTCAAACGGCAACCAGCATCCGTGGTACATCCCTGCCGGCGGCGTGCTAAAGCAGTTCGACACAACATCAGACGTGGAGGCCCCATGGGTGAGCGGAGTGTGGAACATCAATTATAGGCAACTATCCGAGGCCAACTTCTCTATGTGCCGCTACTATTCCCGCAGCGTTCTTGAAGATGCCAGACCGAACAATTACCCGAAGACACGCGAAGTTACGCGGTTTACGAGCGTCATAGGAACTATTCAGAACGCCCCTGCGACCAAGATTTCCGAAGAAAGGAAGAGAGAAATTCTCGCAGAGGCAAGGATATGCCGGGGTCTCCAAATGTACAATCTGCTTCACGTCTACGGTCCGGTTCCTCTCATCGTAGACCCGGAGAAGGTCGAAAACTCCGAGGCTCTGAACAACGCCGTCAGGCCATCACTGGACGAGATTTCACAGTGGATATATGACGACTTCGAGTTCGCCGCACAGTATGCTCCCGAAAATCAGAGCGAAAAGGGACGGTTCTCACGTGACTATGCGAAGTTCATGCTGATGAAGCACTGCCTCAATGAGGGCGGACACATGGACGGATGGTACGGAAAGGCGCTTGAGATGTACCGTGAACTCAACACAGGAAAGTACCGTCTGTTCACCTCCGGAATCAACCCCTACAGGGAAATGTTCCGCGAGAAGAATGACTTCAACTGCGAAATCATCGCTGCAATCAGCTGTGACCCGTCATCGACAGGCAACCTCAAGGAAGGAAGTATGAATCCTTTCGCGATGCTTGCAATCCCTAACAACGCAGCAAAGAAGGACGACCTCGGCAACGACACCCCGTTCTCCGTCTGCGGCCCGGGATGGGGACTTACTTTCAATGTGTCACCTAAGTTCTACGACAGTTTCGAGAGCGCGGATCTCCGCAAAGAAAGCATACTCACACAGTACTACACGACCACAGGAGAGTGGTGGGGACCGGCTGAAATCGGCAAGAAGTCCGAATGGGACGGCTACATCCCCTACAAATACCCTGCAGAAACAGCCACGGCGCCATGTTTCGGCAACGACTTCCCTCTCGCGAGATGGGCTGACGTGCTGCTGATGTTCGCAGAAGCCGAGGTACGTCAGAGCGGAGCCGCCCCTTCATCTGAGGCCGTGGCTGCGGTGAACGAGGTTCGCTCACGTGCGGGACTTGGCAATCTGTCTCCATCAAAGACAGACTCGGCGGAGCATTTCCTTGATGCCCTTTTGGAAGAGCGCGGACATGAGTTCTGGTTCGAGGGTATGCGCAAGGTGGACCTGATCCGGTTCAACAGATATGCCCGTCAGGTACGCGCCACAAAGGGTACGGTGCCGACCCATCAGTATATGCCGATTCCGGACTATGCCGTCAATGAGGCCTCTGAAATAGGAAAAACGCTTGTGCAGGAGTTTTCAAGGGATGGCTGGGACGAGGACAAGGCTAAGGCTGAGGCGATTTGAGAATCTTTGGGGTCTATATTAGTTTCCTCAAAAATCTTCCTCAAATCCTCAAGGTTTATTTCAGATAATTGCCTAAATAAAAACATGATGCAAAAATTACAATATAGAGGTATACTACTCGCAGTTGCGGCTATGGTGCTGTGTGGCTGCGCCGAAAAAGTAGATAAGAACGTGACTTGGCCGGAATGGGCTTCCCGTCCAATCATTGAGAATCCTACAATATCCACTTCCGACGGAAAGACGGAAATCACTGCCGGAGAGATTGTGAACTTCAAGGCCGCCATACACGATGACTACAACGAGTTGAGAAGCTATGGAGTCGTTGTCAAATATGGGGATAATGTCGTGTTCAGCCGCACTGGGGAGATTTCCGGCAACAAGGCAGCGGTGGAATTTGACTTCATCATGCCATTTGCCGCAAACCTCGACAATGGCGGTTTCTATCCGGAAGTCACGGTGTCATCGAAAAACGTCGCAGGCGGCGAATATTCTACGAGAATACCGAGGGATCGGAACATCTCCGTAAATCGCCCGGCATCGCCGTCCAAACTCTTCGTTGTCGACGAGAACGGAGCCATGTTCCCTCTGGAGAAAGCGAAAGGAAGCCTTGTCTACAACACCACAGAAGGCACTGACCTCACTTCGCTCGGAAAGAAAATCTTCATCGCCGAGAAAGTCAGCGGAGGAAGGCCCGACTTCAGCGGAGTTGTGTGGGGAATGGAAAACGGAAAGATTGCTGTTGTAGGAGACGGAGGAAGCGGAATTGACGTTCCGGACACAGAAGGTTTCGGATTCAAGAAGTTCGGTTTCGACACCTACAGTTTCAGCCTCAACAAACTCGTGAACCTTACCGTCGTCGTTGACAAGGCCGCAATGGAATCGGTCAGTCAGAGCGGTGTGAACTACTTCGCGAAGGAGAAGGTCCGGCTCGTCAAGGACTGTGAGGTCACTTTCGAGGGCTTCGGGGAACTCAAGTCAATGCTTCAGAGCGACAGGTTCGAGATTCTTTCCGAAAATTCGGCAAAATTCACCGGACATAGTGCTGAATGGAGCTTCTGGTTCGACACCGACACGGGATGGATGATTCTGAACTACGCTGTATTCAACACCTCTGATCAGGTCTGGATCACCGGCCTCAAGGCCTGCTTCCCGCTCGGCAACGATGACAGCACGCACGACCTCAAGTACCTCGATGGGGACGGAAAGGTGCGCTACGCGACACTTGCTGCGGTGAAGGATGTTTCCGGTGACTTCAGCCTACTTGTCTATCTCAAAGACGACTACACCATCCAGCCATTCCGTTGGGTCAAGTGGAGCACAACCGTAGAGATGACGTCAATGACCCCGGAAACAGCGTCTATAACCGATGGAATATTCATCCGCCCCGGAAGCGATTTCAAGCCAGGAGTCTACAGGATCCGTCTTCATTTCACCCGTGAGCCAGACAAGAACGGAGACGGAAGCAAGGCAGATGTATATGTCACTGCAATATAGCCACCACATTTCAAGCTAATATGATTCTCAAGAATATGACTATTGCAGCGGCGTCACTTCTGCTCTGCCTATCCTGCACAAGAGAGGCTGGGACCATTCCCATCATCACATGGGCAGGAGTGCCGCCACAGTGCAGCGCCGAGGTCTTCCCCATTTTGAAGGAATGCGGGATTAACATCCATCTCGGCTTGTATAGAACGGAAGACGAAGCTGCTGCTGCCCTTGACGCAGCACAGGAGGCCGGCTTGAAGCTTATTCCGGGATTCCCGCAGATCAAGGATTCCACCGCACAGTCCATCGCCCGTTTCAAGAGCCACCCGGCCCTATACGCATGGCACATCAAGGACGAACCGGAAATATGGGACATTCCATGGATTGCCGGACTCGTTAGGGAGATTGCTGCGCTCGATCCCGGACATCCGTCCTACGTAAACCTCTATCCGAACTGGGCATGGTGTGACAGCCTTTATGCAGAAAGAATCGAATATTTCGCATCGGAAGTGGACGTACCATTCTACTCTTTTGACCAGTACCCAATTACGGAGAACGAGGACGGCAGCGTCTCGGTACGCCCCGGATGGTATCGTAACCTTGAGGAATTCTCCGAAATGTCGCGACGCCACGGAAAACCATTCTGGGCATTTGCCCTGACCAAATCGCACCGTCTCGGTCCGCCGTCTCCCGAAGCCGTCTATCCTGTGCCGACAATCGGACATCTCCGGCTTCAGGTATTCAGCGACCTTCTCTATGGTGCGCAGGCCATCCAATACTTCACCGCAGGTGGGTTGTATGACCCGGCAAGTCATTGCCGCACTTCAGTGTATGACGTTGTCAGTCAGGTAAATTCGGAGATTCGGGCATATTCTCCAATATTTCTCGGATGCGAAGTCCTCGATGTCCGGCACACTGGAGACAATATTCCCGAAGGCACAAAAAGATTTGACACAACGATGGGCAAAGTCATCGAGAGTCTCGACGTCTCGGGAAATGGTGCGGTCGTATCGTTTCTGCGAAACGGGAAACATGACTACATTGCCGTGCAGAACAGGGACTGCGTGAACCCGGCCGTTCTCGACATCCGGTTTCGGAAAAAAGTGAAAATCATGACACCGGAGGGATGCCGCGCCTATGAAGGAAAGCCGATGAAAATGGAAGAGGGCGACGTCGTCATATTCCGTATAAACTGAAAACATAGATTTACAAACCATATAATCACTAAATTATGCGTTACTTAAAATCATTCTTAATTCTGGCCGCAGCCTCTGTTCTCGCATTTTCATGCAAGAAAGATGAGCCGACCGTTGTGACCAAGCCGGAGGCTCCGGTCATAGAAAATGCCTCACTGAAAGGACTGAATGGAGAATCCGTTGTCATCGCTGGCAACAATGTAAAGTTCTCCGCGACACTCAAAGTCAAGGGAAGCAAACTCGGAAAGTTCAGTCTCGAAATCAGGAAAGAAGCCGAAGTTCTGGCCTCCGCCGAGTTTGAACTTGAAGGAACCGAGGCCCTGGTTGAAAAGGAATTCGACCTTCCGCTCTCACCGGCAACTCTTGACGCCCCATTCTGGCCTGACGTGACAATGAAAGTCACGAACACAGACGAGATGTTCACGGAAGAGAAACTCACACAGGAAAACAACGTGCAGATTACGACTCCGGAACTCTTTGACGCGCTCTACCTCGTTGACAGCAACGGGAAAGTCTGGCAGATGTCGCCGACTGCGACAAAGGGCAGCTACCGCACGGAAGGCGAGCTCTCCGGACTGGGGAGCAGTTTCAGCATAGTCTCCAAACTGAACGAGGACAATACCATAGACAATTCCGGGAAAGTCTGGACGTTCGACACGCCGGACACCGGTGAATACGGCATCAAGTGGATCGCGTTCGATCAGTTCACGGAACAGATGAGCAAGATGCTGGACCTTACAATCCCTATAGATTTTTCAAAGATGGCGAATGACCAGGGGAACAGCGTGTTCTGGAGCTTCCAGCTCGTGCAGGACTGTCGCGTCGTCTTCCTCAACTTCCCTGACGGCACGCTACCGCAGTCCGACCGCTTCGCCGATGTGGAGAAGAATACGGCACGTTACACCGGACACACTGGAAATCAGTTTGAAATTTACTATATTCCTGATACTAAATGGTTTATCATAAAGGAACAATATATCGCTACGGACGTCCTCTGGGTAACCGGAATGAATGCGTCGCTCCCGATGTCTCCGTACTGCGAAAAACACCCTCTCAACTGGTTCGCAAGCGGCGTTGATGTCAGCTATGCGACGGCCTCCTGCATCCGCACGGGCGAAGGGAAGTTCAGCACGCTGCTCTATCTCAAGGAGAACTTCGCCATAAAGATTTATGACGGTTGGAGCTGGGGCAACGAACTTCAGTGGGAATCAACTACTCCGGAGACCCTGGTCATCTCAGAAATGGCCGAGACCGAGGATGGGAAACTTGACGGCAACTACGGCAACGCCGGCGCATCATTCAGCGAAGGTCTCTATATGCTCAACTACAACAAGGCCTCCCGAAAGGCTTCTCTCGTGAGGTACACCGGAACTGTCCTCGGCGGCCTTGAGACCGGCGTCGCAGACCCTGATCCGAAGCCGATAGATCCGACCCCGGACCCTGAACCGCAGCCAAGCGAGGCCATCGTTCTCGACAAGAGCGGGATGGCTGACAACGGAGACGGCAGGCTTGTTCGCTGGGTGCTTGAACTTGAGCAGAACTGCACCGTGAAGTTCGACAATTTCGACGCCCCGATTGCGGAGATGGTGAACCTCGCGATTTTCGACAACATCGATGAGACGGCAAAGACCGCAAGATACATTGGAGTGAGCGAGAAATATGAGGTTTGGTATAGGACAGAGCAAAAATGGCTCATATTCACAAACAACATTGCAGCAGAGAATTATCTGCTCATAGGAAGAAATGCAAGCTTCCCGCAGAAGCCATATACTGAATTTCCGATAATAGACTCAGACATACAGCCGAGCAAGGCTCAGGCACTTCCGCTAAACAAGGTAGCCGACGGCATCTTCCGCTCATACATCTACCTCGCAGACGACTTCGCGTTCCACCTCTATGCAGGAAACAGCTGGGGTAACTATCAGAAAGGCTGGAAATCCGGTTCTGAAGATTTTCTCGTTGCACATGAAGACGGCAATCTCTTCTACGGAACCCAGAACATAAACAAGTCCTTCACCCCAGGGGTCTATCTAGTTGAATACAACAAAACCACCAACACGATGACTCTGAGCAAATAACAGTATAGTCCTTATACAACTCAATGAAAGTTAGCAAACTGATATTTTCTTTCGCGGCCGTCATCGCTTTGGTGACGGCCTGCGAAAAATCCCCGAAGCCCGGAAACTCGGGTAATGGCGGCAACGCAACCACGGTCATGGACCTTACTGGGCTTACCGTTGACGGGCAATTTCCTATCATCGCGTGGACCGACAACCAGACTCCTGAGCAGTTCGTGGCAAGGTTCACCTCTATGAAAGAATGCGGAATCAATGTCTATCTCGGATGGTACAAGAGTCTCGACGAGGTGATGCTCGCGCTCGACGGTGCGAAGCAGGCAGGAATCAAGCTTATAACGAAGAGCGATGAACTTTTCTCAGACACAGAGAACAGCGTGCGCACGATGATGTCGCACCCGGCACTCTTCGGCTACCACATCAAGGATGAGCCCGAGGTCAGCGACATTCCGACACTCGCGTCTCAGGTGAAGGCAATCAATGCGGTCGATGACAAGCACTTCTGCTACATCAACCTCTACCCGAACTGGGCGTGGGGAAACATCGACGGCTATATGTCAAAGCTCACGTCCTACCTCTCGCAGGTGCCGGTTCGCTTCCTCTCATTTGACCACTACCCGGTCATGGAGGTCGACGGCGTCAGTTCACTCCGCCGGGAATGGTACAAGAACCTCGAAGACGTAAGGCGTGTCTCGCGGGCACGCAGCATCCCGTTCTGGGCATTCGCCCTCTCGCTCTCCCACAAGCTCGAAGGGGTGCTCTACCCTATACCGACGCTTGCTGAGCTCCGCGTACAAATGTTCAGCAACCTCGCCTATGGGGCACAGGGATTCCAATACTTCACCTACTGGGGAATATACCAAAATGGTCCGACGCAGGTGTATGACCGCGTGAAGACCCTCAACAAGGAGATCCAGTCGCTGTCAAAGATTTTCCTCGGGGCTGACGTCACCGACGTGTGGCACACCGGTGCGAACCTGCCATACGGAACAAAGGGTCTCACAACCCTTCCTGAAGGCATCTCCGCGCTCTCCACGAGCGACAATGGTGCCGTGGTTTCGAAGGTGGTCAAGGACGGAAAGACATATATCGCCGTGGTGAACAAGGACTACAAGGCAGACATGACACTCGACATCGCATTCACAGGAGAGGCCTGGCGGATTGATAAGGAAGGCTACAAGACTGCAGCGAAGTCAGGAAGCTTCAGTGTAGCTCCGGGCGACATTATCATGTTTCAGATTCAGTAATAAGACACGTAATGAAAGCTACAAAAGGCATTGTTATTATCACAGCGCTTCTCCTCTGCGGTTGCGCGTCCAAGACAGGAACAGTCTGGACGAAGGAGAAGGCAAACGCATGGTTTGAGGAAAAGGGGTGGGTATCCGGATGTGACTACATTCCAGCCTACGCCATAAACCAGCTTGAGATGTGGCAGGAGGAGACTTTCAATCCCGAAGCCATTGACAGCGAGCTCAGTTGGGCCGAAGATTTGGGATTCAACTGCATGAGAGTGTTCCTCCACCACGCCTTGTGGGAAGCCGACAGCGACGGATTCAAGGGCAGGATAGAAAAGTATCTCGAAATCTCGTCGTCGCACGGCATCTCTACGATGTTCGTCTTCCTCGACGACTGTTGGTGCGAAAACTACGCGCTCGGAAAACAGCCCGAGCCGAAAAAGGGAGTGCACAACTCCGGATGGGCGAAAGACCCTGGAGCGCTATTCTACGGGGAGGCCGGAAGCGGGCTTGACTATGCGGCCGATACGGCTGCGGTTGCCTCACGGCTTGAGGCCTATGTGACCGACGTGTTGACACATTTAAAGGACGACACCCGCATCTACGCCTGGGACCTCTACAACGAGCCGGGCGGCGGTCAGGACCCGCACCGCTACTACGAAAGGTCGTTCCCGCTCCTGAAGGACATCTTCCGCTGGGCCCGCAGGGTGAACCCGTCACAGCCATTGACTGCCGGAGTCTGGAGTCCGCTGCTCGGAGAGATGAACGTCTGGCAGATTGAAAACTCGGACATAGTCACCTATCACACCTACGAGTCTCCGGAGAGCCATCAGGCGATGATAGACACGCTTAAGGCCTATGGTAAACCAATGGTCTGCACGGAGTACATGGCACGCACTCAGAACAGCACTTTCCAGGACATACTCCCGATGCTCAGACGGGAGAACGTCGGCGCGATCAATTGGGGCTTCGTAGCAGGCAAGTCCAACACAATCTTCGGCTGGGAGACCATGCACGAGCCATGTCCGACCGACGAACCAGAGGTCTGGTTCCACGACATCCTGCGCCGGGATGGGACCCCGTATAGTGAAGATGAGGTCGAATGCATCAAGGCCATGAACGGCAAGACACTCTCTGTAGTCCCCTACCCCGCCGAAGTGACTTCTCACGGAGGCAGCTTCAAGGCCGGGGGTGCGAATGTCAGTTCGTCTGGACTGTCAAAGGCAGAAAGAAAAATGGTTGAAGGCTTCGGGAACTATGTTTCCGAAGCCTTCGGCAAAAAAAGGTCATCGGCAAAGATTGTTTTCACCCATGATAGTTTCGTTGAAGGCGAGGGATATGAAATCGACATTCGCCGCGACGGAATCTCGGTACGTTCGGGTTCATATTCCGGAACTCTCTATGCCATAGCGACTTTGAAACAGATGTTTTCGTGCGGAAACGGTGCAAATGTTCCCTGCGTGTCGATAAGGGACTTCCCGCGCTTTGCCTATCGCGGACTTGAACTCGACTGCTCAAGGCATTTCTTCAGGATTGACGAAGTCAAGAAGATTCTCGATGTGATGGCCATGTACAAGCTCAACCGCTTCCACTGGCACTTGACGGACGACCACGGATGGAGAGTCGAGATAAGGAAATACCCCCTCCTTACGGGTGTCGGAGCATGGCGCGATGGAAGTCAGGTCGATTGGGAGGTGAATCACAACGACGGAATCCGCTATGGAGGGTTCTACACACAGGAGCAACTGCGCGAGGTTGTCGCCTATGCAGCGGAGCGCGGGATAGAGATTGTTCCGGAGATTGACCTTCCGGCGCACCTCGTGTCGGCTCTTGCAGCCTATCCGGAGCTTGGCTGTACTGGAGGTCCGTACAAGGTGTTCACGCTCTGGGACATAGCTCCGGACATACTCTGCGCTGGAAAGGAGTCGTCCTTCGATTTTCTCAACGGCGTTTTCAGCGAACTCTGCGACATATTCCCAGGTGAGTACATCCACATCGGAGGCGATGAATGTCCGAAGGCACGATGGAAGGAATGTCCGGACTGTCAGAGACGTATCGCCGAGCTCGGACTCAAGGACACCGAGAAATGGACCGCGGAACACTATCTTCAGAACTATGTAACCGCAAGGGTTCAAAAGATGCTCGCAGATAAGGGAAAGAAGGTCATAGGATGGGACGAGATTCTCGAAGGCTCGCTCGAACCGGGTGCCACAGTCATGTCATGGCGAGGAACTGAAGGAGGGCTCAAGGCTGCCTGCAGCGGATTCGATGCAATCATGACTCCCCTGACACACTGCTACCTCGACTACTGCCAGGGTCCCGACCCCATGCGCGAGCCGACCGGAATCGGGCATTATCTTCCGATTGAGAAATGCTATTCCTACGAACCCCTTGAAGGCATCCCTGCCGAGTGCCGCCACCACATTCTCGGAGTGCAGGGCAATCTTTGGACGGAGTTCATCGCCCGCAACGAGCATCTTGAATACATGCTCCTCCCCCGCATGCTCGCACTTGCCGAGGTCCAATGGAGCAGCCCGGAAAACAAGTGCTGGTCACGATTTGCGCGCGACCTCAAGTTCCATCAGATTCCACTTCTTCAATCCCTCGACTACACCGTCCGGGAAATGAGATAGATGATCTACAAAATTACGGCAGCGACGTCCATCACTGGAGGCCGCTGCCTGTAAACATACAAAACGCGTGTTTTTAAGGTTAAGTGTCTAACATTTTGGTCAGAATCGTATCAGACAAAGGCTTGTCTGTTTTAAAATCCGTTTAAACTTACCACACAATTGAACTAAATTTTAAACAGTTTTCTATTCTGTAACCTCAACTTAGAACGGAACTGCATCAATAGCGATGCGCGCTCCGTTCGTTATTTATAATAATTGGTCAGAATCAGTTTTCGGATGCGAAAGTAGAGTTTTGGAGGTAAACTCGAACTATTTTTAACGAAAAACCATCGGTATTTGATAAAATACCGGAAATTTTACCTATTTTTACATGCTTATAGTAAGCGTTAAAAAATAAGTTGGACTAAATTTGTATCAGATTTATGAGGATAGATTTCTTTTGGAAGAAGGAGTGTACTGGATGTACACGACTGATGAGAAAATAAGTATAGACCATAAAGATATACAAATTGTTCAAGTTATTTTTTAACGATTACACAACCGAGAACAGAAAGAAAGAATGGAGGAAATATATAGAAACTTGATGCTGCTGGCATCGGGAGTGATTGCAGCGCTGTCTATAACGATTGTTGCGTTGAGAATACCTAAACGACCTGAATTGGAAAAATTCCGCAATGCCCGCACCATATTCGCCGTTGCCGGCTTTCTGTTGGCGACCCTCAATTTTCTGTGTTTCATCGTAGGATATGCCCATCCTTATGACAAGATGGCAATTCTTGCGACGGCGCCCTACGAAGCTCTGCTTATGACATGCACCGTGCTAGTCTTCATAAATCCGGAACGTGTCACAAAGAAGTGCGTGGTGAGGGAATCCCTGTTCATAACCGTCCTCGTGTCAATAATGTATCTTACACACTGGAAGTTTCCGGACATTTTCCCGTACGTATATGTCACCTTCGGCATAGCGTTCTTAGTACAGATAATCTCATACACCACTATGTTCGTCAAAAGCTACAAGCGCGTGGTCAAGCTCACAAGCGAATACTACGCAGAAGACTATGCCCCGCGAATCATTTGGGTACTTTGGATGTTCGTGCTTGTACTGATTTCCGCACTGGCGTGCTTCATTTGCCTATTTGTAGGAAGCTGGGGATACTGCGTGCTCGTCCCGATATACCTCTGCACCTACAATCTGTTCGCCGTGCGCATGACAATCTACGCCACAGACAACTCTTACATCACAAGTGCCCTGCACTCGCAGTTTCAGACAGCAGTAGAGGGCAGTGGTGAAACCGAGCTTAAGCAGCAGAGCGACATTCCCGAAGAAACGGTGGAAGAAGTCAAAGAGAAGCTGTCACAATGGATAAGCAAAAAGAAGTTTATGGAGAAGGACGTGTCGTACACGGATGTTCTTTTCGAAATAGGGATTGAAGTAAGCCTGCTGCGCAGGTATATGAAGGACATACTCGGAACCGACTTCCGGACATGGAGAAACGGACTCCGGCTCGAAGAGGCATGCAGAATGTTCACAGAGAACCCGTGTATGAGCATCGAGCAGGTTAGCGACAAAGTAGGCTACAACGACAGTTCCAATTTCCACAAGGATTTCAAGAAGCGCTATGGTATGTCCGCGAGCGCATTCAAGAAGATAAAACAAAAGGCCCAATAACGATTTCATCGAAAAATTACAAAGGCTATATATGGAAAAATTTGCAAAGAATTACGTTGAGAAGTTCATGGATGAGCTTGTCGCGAAGAATCCTGGCGAAAAGGAGTTTCACCAGGCAGTGAGGGAAGTTGTCGAGAGCGTTGCCGACTATGTGGTTGAATACCCGCACCTTATGGATCAGAAAATACTCGAAAGAATGGTCGAGCCTGAGCGCGTTGTCATGTTTAGGGTTCCATGGACGGACGATCGCGGTGAGATTCACATAAACAGAGGATTCCGCGTGCAGATGAACAGCGCGATAGGTCCCTACAAGGGAGGCATCCGTTTCCATGCCAGCGTAAACCTCAGCATAATGAAGTTCCTCGCCTTTGAACAGACCTTCAAAAACGCACTCACGACCCTTCCGATGGGAGGTGCGAAGGGAGGCTCCGACTTCAGCCCGCGCGGAAAGTCTGACGCGGAGGTGATGCGCTTCTGCCAGAGCTTCATGACAGAACTGCAGAGACACATCGGCCCGGACACTGACGTGCCGGCCGGTGACATCGGTGTCGGCGGACGTGAGGTTGGCTACCTCTTCGGACAATACAAGCGCATTCGCGACGAGTTCACCGGCACTCTCACCGGGAAAGGGCTCGGTTGGGGTGGAAGCCGTCTGCGTCCGGAAGCCACAGGTTATGGCGTCTGCTACTTTGCTCAGGAGATGCTTGCGACACGCGGAGAAACATTCGAGGGAAAGACCGTGCTCGTCTCCGGTTCGGGAAATGTCGCACAGTATGCGGCACAGAAGGCGATGAGACTCGGGGCGAAAGTCGTCACACTTTCGGATTCCGATGGCTTTGTCTATGACGCCGAGGGACTTACAGAAGATAAAATGCAATATGTATTTGAACTCAAGAATGTAAGGCGCGGAAGAATTCGGGAGTATGCGGAAAAATATCCAGAAGCTGTGTATTATCCTGGAGAGCGTCCATGGAAGATTGCATGCGACATAGCGCTTCCGTGCGCCACACAGAATGAGATCGGAGAGGATGACGCCGAGGCTCTTGTGAAGGGTGGCTGCTTCTGCGTCGTGGAGGGAGCGAACATGCCGACGAGGCCGGAAGCAATCGCCGTATTCCAAAAGTCCCGCCTGCTCTATTCCCCTGGAAAGGCATCGAACGCCGGCGGCGTTGCCACATCTGGTCTGGAAATGAGCCAGAATTCAATCCGCAACCAGTGGACGGCTGAACAGGTGGACAACGAACTCCACAGAATCATGTCGGACATCCACAAGGCATGCCTCAAATACGGCACCGAACCTGACGGCTACATCAACTACGTCAAGGGAGCCAACATAGCCGGGTTCATCAAGGTGGCTAACGCGATGATTGATCAAGGGTTAGTCTAAACATCCCGCGCTAATAAACAGGTCACTTCAAGACAGCAGATACATTATGAAAGAGCCTTGCAAAGACAAACTGATGTCCCGAAGAATACGGCGCATACTCCTTGTCTGCAATAGCTATGACAGCTTCTCCCTTGAGGAGGACGGGCACATCGAATATAAGATCACAAAGGAGTATTCCGAACTGAACCTCAGCAATCCGCCGGCCATAGAAAGGGCAGAGACAACGACGGAGGCCCTCGAAAAACTCGGTGGGGAGACTGGTTATGACCTGATAATCACGATGTACAACCTCGGGGAAGTCGATGCCTTCGAGTTTTCCCGTCAGGTCAAGGAAACGGCGCCTGACACACCCGTAGTCCTGCTCTGCTCGTTCTCAAAGGAAATCTACCGGAGGATTGCCGAGTGTGACACATCCTGCATCGACTACGTGTTCTGCCGGGACAACAACACCGACGTCATCATTGCAATCATAAAACTGCTCGAAGACAGGCTCAACGCCGACAACGACATACTCGGGATGGGAGCCCGCGCCATTCTTCTAATCGAAGACTCCGTGCGCTATTACTCCACCTACCTGCCGCTACTCTACAAGATAGTCCTCCAGCAGAACAACGAATCCATACGCGACACCCTCAACGAGGAGCAGCAAATTCAGCGCAAACGCTCGCGGCCGAAGATTCTGCTCGCGACCAGCTACGACGAAGCAGTGGAACTCTACCGCAAATATGGAGACCATCTCCTCGGAGTTATCTCCGACATCGGTTTCGTGCTCCATAAGGGAGACCGTTCCGACTCGGAAAAAAGCGACGCCGGGGTGGACCTGTGCCGCCTCGTGCAGAATGAAGACCCCACAATGCCGTTCCTGATGCAGTCCTCACAGGAGAGCATGCGCGAAACAGCCGAGAGTCTCGGAGCCGGCTTCATCCTCAAGTCATCCAAAACGCTCACCCACGAACTCGTCGAATACATAGGCCGTGAATTCGGATTCGGGGATTTCATTGCCGCCGACCCTGACAGCGGAGAAGTCATCGCCCGAGGGCGCAACCTCAGGGACTTCGAGGAAATCATACGGACCATTCCCGACAATGCCCTCAAAAGCCTCTCCGACCGCAACTACATATCACGCTGGCTCTACGCGAGAGGATTGTTCCGACTTGCCGGAGAATTCCGCCCAATCCGCATCAAGGACGACGAGGATATCGCCAGAGTCCGGGCTCTGCACCTGAAACTCATCCACGATTTCCGCCTCAGTCAGGGCATCGGAGTCATAGCCCGCTTTGACAACGACAGCTACAACGACACCATACGTTTCGCACGGCTCGGCGAGGGTTCCCTCGGCGGCAAAGCCCGCGGGCTCGCGTTCCTGAACCACATCCTGTTCAAATACAAACTCTACGACAAGTGGGAGGACGTGCGGATTGCTGTTCCTCGCACCATTGTCATCACCACAGACTGGTTCGACCGCTTTATACTCGAGAATGGCCTCCAATACGTCATCGGAGCCGACCTCACCGATGAGGAGATACTCTCAGAATTCGTGGCATCCACCCTTCCGCGGGAGCTCGCCGACTCGCTGAAAGCATTCATTCGTACGACGCGCCGCCCACTTGCCGTCCGGTCATCCTCAAAACTCGAAGACTCTTACTATCAGCCGTTTGCGGGAGTTTATTCCACATGTATGATTCCGCACACGGACAACGAAGACCAGCAGCTACGACTGCTCTCAAAGGCCATCAAGTCCGTCTACGCATCCACCTATTTCGCCTCCTCGCGAGGCTACATAACTTCCACAGCCAATGTGATTTCCGAAGAAAAGATGGCAATAGTGCTCCAAGAAGTCTGCGGAAGCGAGGACAGCGGCTACTGGTTTCCGGCCATCTCCGGAGTTGCGCGTTCGGTCAACTTCTATCCGATAGGTAACGAAACCCCAGAGGATGGCATCGTGAAGCTCGCCTATGGTCTCGGCAAGGCAGTTGTCGACGGAGACACTGTGCTCCGCTTCTCCCCAAAATACCCGCGCAACATCCTCCAGACTTCAACTCCGGAACTCACGATGAAGGAGACTCAAACATCGGTGCTTGCCCTGAACCTCCGGCCGGAAAAGTTCAGGACATCTGTCAACGATGCCGTGAACATCGAAAGGCTGCCGCTCGCTGACTGTGAAAATTTCCGTTCGCTGCGAAAGGTCGTCTCGACATGGGACTACGAAAATATGCGTATGGTCGATTCCGCAGCACCGCAGGGTCCGAAATTCATCACATTCGCGCAGATTTTGAAATACAGGACATATCCGCTCGCCGAAATCCTCGACTCTCTGCTTTCGCTCATGAAATCGGAAGTGAAATGCGATATCGAGATTGAGTTTGCTGCGGACTTCAGGGACGACGGGGATATGAGCTTCAGCGTCCTGCAGATACGCCCAATTTCTATCGACGGACTCCGCAGTGACATCGACTGGTCAAAAGCCGACGACAGCAATGCCTGGCTCAAGTCCGGATGCGCCATAGGACCTGGTGAGATTACGGGAATATGTGATGTCATCTACCTCAAACGAGATGCCTTCGACAAAATGAAGACCCGGCAGATGGCATCCGAAATCACCGAACTAAACTCAGAGATGCGCCGTCAGAAACGAAATTATATCCTCATAGGCTACGGCCGCTGGGGCTCGTCAGTTCCGTCCCTCGGGGTTCCGGTGCAATGGAGCGACATCTCCGAGGCGAAAGTCATCGTAGAATGCAGCCTCGAAGATTTCCGCATCGACCCGAGCCAGGGCACGCATTTCTTCCAAAACATGACATCGGCAAATGCCGGCTACATAAATGTGAACCCATATTCCCGGCCCGATGAACTCTGCGACACATCGGTGCTTGACGCCCTTCCAGCGTTCAACGAGACGGAGTTCATACGCGCCGTACACCTCGACACTCCCCTCACGGTCTTGGTCGACGGGCGCAACGGACGCGCGATAATCCAAAACTTTTTGCAGATATAAAATCTGATTTTCGATTTGCAAAACATTTCTTGACAAACGACAAGAAACTTAAATCCGGTCTGAAGGGTTTTAGGCCTTCGGACCGGATTTAAGTTGTACTGCTTTTTATTCCTACAGAAGCTGATTGTTGCTCGTTACCGGTACAAGGTTGTCCGTTTCATAGACATACTCGCTCTGGCTACCTGCCTGAACATTCTTGAAAGTACAGTTGCTGATTGTCACACTGTCGAATGCATCTATACCGGCATAGGTCTTTGCATTTATGACAACTCCCGACTTCTTACTGATGTTTTCAAAGGCACATCCGTCAATCTCGACACTATATGGTGACGGGACATCACCATATCCTTTGAAAATCTTTACACCACGATAGAGGTCAATGAATTTGCAGTCGGAGAGTTTCGCTGAAGAAGAAATCCAGAGCGCATATTCGTTAGGGTTATTGCTTGCAAGAGTTGAGAGACCCTTAAACGTGCAGGCTTCTGCAGTTGTCATTGCTGTGCAGAACATGACCGTATTGTTGAAAATAACGTCCTTGAACGACATTGCTGCCCCTTCAAACTCAAGATAGGTGAACTCCCAAGCCGTTTCTCCGTTTTCTGAAGAGTAAGCGGTCTCATCAATGATTGTTCCGTTGTGGAAGTTGACTTTTGCAGCGCTCTTGAAACCGCCCATTCCTGTTGCCGTCACAGAATGTCCATTGAGGTCGAAATCCACAACAGCTGCCGTATTGGTGAAAATAGTGTTGGCTCCATCACCGGCATTGCCAGTTGCCCACTCAACATTTGCATCAAGTGTCAATTTGATGTCCGTATCCGTCGAGGCATTGATGGCAGTGACTGCGTCATCGAAATCCTGCTGCGAAGCAACTGTGTAGAGATTAGAAAGAATGACACTATAGACATTGCCGTTCTTGACCGACTTGTAGCCCGGAGCGAGGAAGTTGGTGTGAGCGCCTTCAGCCCAGCAGTCAGCAGGGTTGAAGCTTACGAATTCTCCACCCGTGACAATAATCTTTGCCGTGCCGTCTCTATGGTGAGCATCGTAACAGTTGAGAACAAACTCATCGGCCTTTGCTGGATCCTGGTATTTCTGCTGAACGCTGTACTTGCCACCACGGATTTCAGCTGTGCCTACCCAGACATAGACCGCGTGGACGTTGCTGATGTATTCGCCGTCCTCGATGATGACGTGTCCACCATCCTGAACGTCAACAGCAAAACAATCATTTTCTTTAGCCTTGAGGAGTCCGTCGCCCTTGATTGTGAGACTGCCGCCCCTGACGGAAACGAGTGACCAATCACCTGTTGCTTCATTCCACAAATCTTCGGCGTTGTTGATTTCGTGGCCATTGAGGTCGAGGATGACCTCCTTACCTGCCGGCACAGCCAAAGTCTCATCAATCGTAATGTCTTCAACGAGTTTGGCAGTTCCGCCATTGGCAAAAAGCGCCTTGAGAGCAGAGAGTTTGCTGATGTTCTGAAGGTCGATGTCTTCGTCAGGCTGCTCGAAAGCAGGGACAATCTCAACATTGAAGACCACCTGGTCGGTGAGAAGGTTGCCGACGATGTTCGTGCGGTAGTTTGCCTGAACCTTGGCGCTCGGAACGCTGATTACAACGTCGTCGCTCGCGCCCTTGAAGGTGGCGCTGAGGTTGCTCACGTGAGTCTCACTCAGCTTTCCTGCCGGAATGAAGTAGTTCATTGCCAAGTAGGTGTAGGACTTTCCGTCTTTAAGAGTCAATTGCTCTGCCGGAAGAGTGGCCTCTGTGAAGCTGACGTCTACAGGGTCTGTTCCTACGCCTGCGAAGACGTCAAATGATGACGCTGCGTCTGATGCGGTGAAAAGGCTCGCTGTCGGAGTTACGCCGGCGGTCGTTGCAGCATCAGAGTCGGAGGTTCCGAAGTTTACCTGTGCGAACGGACGGTGAAGCTGGACTGGCTCTGTTGCAGGGCCGGTGACCTTGAGTGTCTTCACGGCGTAGAAAGCGTCGCGTTTCTCGTCGTTTGCTGCGCCCGTATAGTTGATTGCAACTTTCTTGGTCTCAGGATTGAAGGTGTATGGAGCGCCCTCTGCCTGTGCCCAGAAGATGAAGTGGTAGGTCTTGCCTTTCACGAGGCTGTATTCCACTGTTGTGTGGAGAGCGTCAAAGACAGCAGTCTTGTCCAATGTAACGATGTGTGTGCCCGCAGCGTTGGAAGCGTCGTCATAAACAGCTACACTAAGGTTCTTTGCAGTCAGTCCGTCACCGATGGCCTTGGTCTGCATTCCAGGAAGTTCTGCCGTGAAAGTCACACTCACTTCCGTTCCGTCAGGAACGGCCTCTGTGACCTGTTCCTTGTTGCAGCCCAGTGCCAGCATTGCCAGCGCTACTGCAAGAATGTACTTCGTTTGTTTCATAAAATTATAGGTTACTTACATACAACTTTTTATGTTTGTCTCAGCCTTTCACTTCAGATAGGATGACGCGTGCGTCTGTGGACGTGCTTCCCGATGAAGCGGACGTCATCAATCGGGACCCTCAGCTCATGAAAAAATCGCTGAGGGTTCCCGATGGATGATGCTAATAATTATTCGGCCCTCTGAACTGTCGTCCCATCAACCTTTATAGTAAAATTTTTCGTTGGAACTTTTGTATTATTATTTCCTTCCCACCAAAGCCCTTCAGGACTGAGTGCATTTGCCTTAAAACCAGTCGCGGTACAGTTATTTATGGTAACATTACCATGAATGCCGTATTCTGTATGCATCTGGACAGCAGCCTTGTCTGTAGAAGAATCGCTTGCAGTGAATTTGCAATCCTTGACATTGAGGGTATAATTTGTCACATATCCCTCGCTATAAATAACAATGGCTTTCTGAACTGTGTCGAATGTGCAGTTCTCAACATTTACCGTAGAGCCGTCATATCCATAATAATTCAGACAATAGCCGTCAAATCCGCTTGAGTTAGTGTTAATGAACTGACAATTCTTGATATTGACTATGCCTTTAGCCAAAATACGGAACTGGTTTTTGATGATGCAATTCTTAACCGTTACATCTTTCACTCTAACCATCTGCGCAAGACTGCCTTCATTATATGCACATCCGACAGCATTGTCAATAGTCACATTCTCAAAAATAACATCGCTGTCTTCCGGATAGCTTCCGGCACTGAACTTGACAAAACAATCCTCTTTGCTTGTGCCAACAACATTGATGGTCTTGGGGAATTTCACATTGTTGCCGTCTTTGCTGTCAGGCCAGTTGAAAGTACCTTCAGAAAGATTGACCGTAATTTCCTTACCGGCATTTGCGGCCTCATTGAAGGCTGTATTGAGGCCTTCGTTGGAAACAACAGGAGTCACATCTTCTTTGGTTACGACATAATAGTCTCCGACCTTTGTTGACTTGTAACCCTCTGCCACAAAGTTTCCACCGAGATAATCGTCACCTTGCGCAGGGTCATAGTTTTCGAATTTTCCGCCATAAACCTTGAAAGTACCTGGAACACTATTTAGCTGATTCAAAACATAATACCGACCATTGTAAGGAGTAGTTGCTCTGAAAGTTCCGCCATATATCTCTATTTCACCTCCTCGGTTTTCGATGCAACTATTGCCGAGACCATTAGCATCGCCTCCAACAGTAAACGAGCCATCTCTTATAACGAGTTTAGCTCCAGGCTGAACATTTATAGCCTGATTATCACCGCCTTCGCCTCCGTCGACAGTACCGGCTCCTGCGATTTCAAGGTCGCCATAGACAGTAATCGCAACAACACCAGCAGCCGTTGCCTTGATGGTCTTTCCTCCAAGATTCAGAACCACATTCTTTCCTGACGGTACAACCAATCCTTTAGATATTTCAATATTGTCTGCAAGTTTTGCAGTGCCTCCTGTCGCCAAAAGAGCCTTTAAAGAGGCTTCGTTCTTGATGTTAACAAGATCGATGTCCTCGTTGCCGCCAAAGCTAGGGTCAACCACAACATTAAAGTCGACGCTTGAAGTGAGGAGGTTGCCGAGGATGTTTGTGCGCCAGTTGCGCTTGATTGGAGTTGTCGGAGAGCTGAGCTGGATTGGTTCACGGCCGGTGAGGACAATCTCAGCGCTGAGGTCGCAGACTGTGCCTTCGGCAGGAGCGAAGACATAGTTCATTGCGAGGTAGTTATAGTCTGTTCCTTTCACATTGAGCGGTTCTGTTGGAATTGCTGCTGATGCGAATGTCACCGTTGCAGGGACAGTGAGCATCGTCTCCGGAGTGGCTGCAAGTGGAGAAAAGACTGTCGGAACGCCCTTCACTGTGACTGACGATTTAGCACCAGTGAAATCAATTGCCGGAGCTGTGGCGTCGCCTGCCTTGAGCTGGTCTTTTGTTCCGATGTTAATCTGAGCGAACGGACGCTTGAGTGTTACTGTCTTGGTGACAGGACCGGTGACTTTGAACGACTCTGTCGCAAAGAATGCGTCACGATTTTCATCATTGGCGTCCTTGTGAGTCGTGTAGTCGGCGGTGATTTTCTTCAAACCTTCGGTTTCGTCAATGGTATAGTAACCGGTTTCCGTAGTCTGTGCCCAGAAGACGAAGTTGTAGGTCTGGTCCTTCACGAGTTGGAAGCTTACCTTGGCTGTCTTGCCATCAAGGCCGGTGGTCTGGACGCCGAGTCCCTCGATTGGGGCTCCAGCGTTGTCGAACACCTGATAGTAGAGTTTCGTTGCCTTTTCGGCCTCTCCGTAGGCTTTAGTCACCGAAGCACCGGGAACCTCGACCATGAATGACACGCCGGCCTGCTGACCATTGTCGGCTACCGGCTCCTTTGCACAGGCTATCGCCAGAACGGACATTGCCGTCGCTGCAAGGGTCTTGAATAATTTTGTTTTCATAACTTTTTGTGTTTATTATTGTTAAATATTGTTTTCTATGTATTAACCTATTCTCTGCATCATGTTCTCTGCATCGTATCCAGCTGACTGACAGCATCCTGCACGTCACGGAATGTAGATGTTGAACTCGTCCTCAAAGCCAGGGTCTATCGCCACTCCGCCGCCAGTGTTCTGCATCAGGAATGAGCCGCGGACTGTCGTGAGCATACTCCGTTTTATCGGCACTTCGATCTGACGCGAGATGGAGAGTTGGGTGCCTTCTTCGTCATAGAGGGCAACTGTCACCATCACACTCGACTCTTCACCGTTGACGAAGACATAGTCGAAGCCCAGGCGGGCGTCGTGGTTGTCGATGGCGCTGATGGCCGAACTGAATTTCACTCCCGTCGCAGAGTCGCACGGCTTGCCCTCCATCATATTGTAGGCGTTTGGCATATAGCCGGAATAGAAGAACACCACCGTGTATTTTTCCAAGTCGACCACCGGGGTTTTCGTGTCGCCGGTCTTCGTGTCTCCGTCAGTCTTTGTGTCGCCGTCGGTCTTTGTGTCAGATTCTGTCGGGGTTATATCTTCCGGATTGGCACCGCCTTCGGATTTGGTCTCCCCCGCTTTCGCGGCCGACTCGGCTTCCTCCTTGCGGATCATCGCCTCGATGGTCTTTGTGATAAACTCCTGGAGGTCAGTCGTGATGAACTCGAACTTCGCAAGAGGCCGGCGCATCTGAACGGTCACTGTGGAAGGCGTTTCCTTGCTGCCGCGACGGATGACTTTCAGGTCGGCGCTGCCGCTGAAGGCGTCGCGGAAATCGTTGTTGCCCTCGTGAGTTCCCTGAAGGCTTATGCGGCGGAAGTTGGTCGTGTTGTAGAAATAGTCGCTCTGAGTGCCGGCAAGAACGAAGTCTGTCCAGACATAGAAACGGTAGCTGCCCTCGTCGATGCTGAAGCGGAAGGTGGCGTTAAGTTCGTCGATTTCGTCCTTGGAGAAAACTCTCAGAAGGAACGGCTCCTCGGCGTAGCTCCCGTCCTGAAGGAGACGGTAGGCGGCTATGGTGTAGCGGATGTCGTAGTCCCTGCCGTCGTGTGAGGCTCTTGTACCTTCTTCGTTAAGCACCTTGTACTGAGGCAGCTGAGTGTCAAAGTCCAAGTTGACAATCACATCGGCCGGGCTCGGCTCAGGCCACTCGTGGACGGCGCAGGAAGTGATGCACAGCAGAGCGCAGGCTGCCAATGCCGCAGAGGAAGACACAACCCATGATATGACACTCCGCAAAATCATTTCTTGCGGCCCCTCCTCAGGTCGAAACTGTAGCTGAAATTCAAGGCCGCATTGTCAAGTCCCCAATAGGTCTTGCTCACACTGCCCGCAAGGGCACCGTTCGGCTCGTTGTAGAACTTGTCGTAGTGGAAACGGTAGGCGCCGGCGCCGAGGACAAAGTCGAGGTTCCACCTCTTGTCCTTGCTCAAAGGAAGACGGTAGCCAAGGCTCACGCCGCCGCCAACCAGAGGCTCGTTGCCGTTGTGCGTCTGGATGCGCCAGTTGCCGTTTGTGGCGAGGTTGAAGTAGGCAAGGCCGAAGTGCGCACCCACAAAAAGGCCTGCAGGGCGGGTGAAGTTCCATCTCAACTCCGGCTGGAAGCCAAGAACGCGGAACTTGATTGTCGATGTGAAGTAATTGAGCGCAGAGTAATAGACCGGAAGGTGGAAGGAAAGATTGCGCGTCATGTCCACCTCCGCGGAGAGGTTGCCCAGCAAAAGGCCAAGTCCAACGGCGTTCGTTCCGACTCGCAGCTGACGCGCCCATTCATCCTTGTCAAAAAGGCCTTCCGGAGGTGTGTCCGGCTTAAGAGGGACGGCGCAAATTGAGCCCACAGGAGGTTCAAGACGGAAACTACGTACAATTGAAACGGCCGGGACCGTGTCGGGAAGACGTTCCGCCAAGGCGAGGCGAATAGTTATCCCGGACACCCTGAGTTCAGGAAAGACTATGTTAGTCAGATAGTTCCATATACCCCCCCCAGACGATGGAGGGCTGACGCCTTGGCGTTGTGGCTAAGACTGCTGTCTCGCAGGACTTTGAGAACGGTGGCGCGGCCATCGAAGCCTTGGCCTGCCTCAAGGAGAGCAGCAAGATCTTCCCACGTCCCGGCGGATGCCGAAGATACGGTGAGTTCCTCACCATGGAGGACTATGTCATCGCCCATGACCGCAAGAAACGCGGCAATTCCGTTGTGCAGGCGCTCCCCTGAAAGACGCGTATTGACCCGCTCAGAACCCTCAGGAGAAGTGCCGGCATGGAACTCGGCGCTTGTAATCTCGTATTTATCCTTATGAAGGGATACTATCTCGTCTGAAAACTGCCGAAGCCGCTCCGCGTTCCCGCGATAGTTCGGTTCATACTTTGAAGAGCCCTGCCTGAAACGAAGCTCAACCGAGCGTTCGGTCATCTGTGCATACGAAGAGAAGCACGGCACCAACAATGCCGCGGACACAAACAACTTCTTCAGCAGGTTTAAGTCCATAACTACAAACACATACAAACGCCGACATCCTTTCGGACATCACGCCGCAAATATAAGCGGTCTCAAACGAAATCGCAAGAAAAAAAGTAACAATTTTGGTTCAATTTCAGTTCAATTCACGAGTTTTCGGAATTTGAAACAAGATTGCGAGGACGACCATCGCACCGATGAGCATAGGATAGTAAAGTTTCGGAATAATCTCCAGCGGAGAAAGACCGGAAAGACCGGCGGCCATCAGCAACTGTGCACCGTAAGGAAGTATGCCTTGAATGAAACACGACGTCGTGTCCATCAGGCTGGCGGAGCGGCGCGGGGAGATGCCGAAGCGTGTCGAGATGTCCTTTGCGATGCTGCCGACGGTGATGATGGCTATGGTGTTGTTGGCCGTGCAAATGTTAGTCAGAGCGGTAAGCAATGAAATTATGCCCTCGCCTCCCCTTCTGCTGCCGATTCTGCGGGTCATCACACGGATGAGCCAGTCGAAGCCGCCGGCAGTCTTCACCATATTCATTATGCCCCCGGCAAGCAGCGTCACGAGAATCAGCTCACACATCGACTGTAGTCCGGAACCGGCAGACTCGAACATCGTGAGCATAGGCATGCCGTAGCCAAGGCCGATAGTATCTGTGAGCAGGATTCCTAAAACCAGCACATTGAGAACGTTCATTCCGCATAGTGCGCTCACAATCACCACCATATACGGAATCGCCAGATACCACGGCGCATCCGGAATGTCGTAGACATAATCGGTCGTGACCCCGCTGAAAACATAAATTCCGAGCGTCACGAGAGCCGCCGGCAAGACGATAATGAGGTTCGTGCGGAACTTGTCCTTCATCCTGCAGCCCTGACTTTGCGTCGAAGCGATTGTCGTGTCGGATATGAACGAAAGATTGTCACCGAAGAATGCCCCTCCGACAACAATCGAAACCATAAACGCGAGGTCGGCGCCAATCTCTCCGGAAAGTCCGATTGCAACCGGTGCGAGGGCGACAATAGTGCCTACGGATGTTCCGATTGACATTGATATGAAGCAGGCCGCGAGAAATATCCCGGCAGGGAGATAGGTTGCGGGTATGAGCCTCATCGTAAGGGCAACAGTAGCGTCAACGGCCCCCACAGCCTTTGCGGAAGATGCGAATATCCCGGCGAGGACGAATATCCAAATCATATACATTATGTTGGAGTCCGCAGCTCCCGCCGAAAATATGTTGACCCTCTTCGCAAAAGAACGTTCGGTGCATATCATTATGGAATAGACCGCCGCGACGACAAAAGACACGCCTATCGGAATCCGGTAGAAGTCGCCCGCGAGCAGCGAGGACACAAGATAGACGACAAGCAGCACCATCACCGGCGAAAGCGCAAAAAGCCCGCGCACACCGCTGACCTCCTTTCTCTCCGGCAGTTCATCCCCGCCCTCGTTTCTATGATTGCAAGTACATTCTGACATAATTTTCCTTTAATTATCGTATAAATATCTGATTATTAAGACTATTGCAAAACAGGAAATCTAATTTTCGGTTTGCAAAGAAGATAGAATTTCTAAAGAACAATCCATTTGCGGAAAGGGACTATCTTTATCGTATAGCCCGATTTTGTCACAGTATCCTCCTGGTCCCAGGTAATCACCGTCAGGTTTGAATTTTTCAATTCTCCTGCACATTCCACAAGGGACAAAATCTCCCGATCAAAGGTTTTCTTCGAGTCCATGCGGTAGCAAACCTGTATCAGCTGTTCAATCATCACCCCCCTCCGGCACACGAAATCCGTCTCCTTGTCGTTGCGTGAACGATAGTAGAAAAGTTCATATTTCTTTAGGTCGTATCCGCGCTTGAGAAGTTCCATAAAGACCATATTTTCAAGCAGACGCCCATAATTCCCTGACAATTCAAATGCGCGGGCCATGATGAATCCGTTGTCTACAACATAGCACTTTGCATCGGCTTTCTTCATGAGTTTCAGTTTGTTGCTGAAGCGAGGAAGATATTGGAAAAGATAGGTATTCTGCAGATATGCCAGATATTTCTGAACTGTCGTCGTACTTGGCATTTCAAGCTCATCCCGCACCGACGATGCACTGAACGGGTTTGTGAAGTTTGACAGCATCCGGTCCGCAACACCGTAAAGGTCATCGACCTTACGGATTTTATACCTGCGGACAATATCTTTGACGATTATGGAATCATACAGTCCCGAAAGATATCCTGCCGCAACCTGCTCCGTACCGACAATTTCCGGATAACCACCATACTCCATATATTTTGAGATGGAAGAATTCAGACGAGCAACGAATTCCGGTGTCTCTGTTTCCTCCGACAGCGGCACGGCAAGAAAGCTAAGGTATTCTCCGGCAGAGAAAGGGTAAAGCCTTATCTCAAGATACCTTCCTGACAGCACCGCAGCTATGTCGTCTGAAAGCATGTTCGCATTGGAGCCCGTGATAACAAGATTTACTCCGCGACGGTATAGCTTTTCCACCCACAGGCTCCATCCTGGCTGATTCTGTATTTCATCCAAGAGAAGAAAACCATAGTTCGGATAGACTTCCGCGAGCGCCTGTTCCACATCGTTTTCGTCAAACATTTCCAGCAATGCAGCATCATCGAAGTTCAGATACGCGAAGTTCTGCCCTTTCAGCATCTGAAGTGCGAGCACCGACTTTCCGGCACGACGCGGTCCCGTTATAAGCTTTATCGGCCGGCTGTCCCGATATGAAACCGCCTGCGCCATAGCAAGCCGTTCCTGATATCTCATCTCCAAGAGCTTGTCACGCTCCGCTTTCTGCTGAAGAATTATGCTTTTCATCCACAATTTAATTTATAATGGACAAAAATAGCTTTTTTTATCCATTATGACAATTATTTTGGATAAAACAGTCGTTTGGATTCAAAAAAAATCCGGTTCGAAGGGTTTTAGGCCTTCGGACCGGATTGAAGTTGCTATGATGACAGCCTGTTACAGAGTGACTGCAACACCGTCGATTGTGAGTGTGCCGGTTGTGCCCGGTACAAAACGGCCATAGAGATTGCTTTGACCGGCAGGAGCAGTCTTACCATCCTGAATGAGAGTGTTGCCGGACTCGATTGTTCCTTTGATTGTCACTTTTCCGACATTTGCTGTTCCAACAACAACTCCGACACGCCAGCCGCCGTTATCCGTTGAATGAATCGTGCAGTCCTTGATGGTGTTGCCTTCGATTGTGTGATATGTCGCAGGATTGTTTCCGGCGTGACCGATGATTGCTCCGACTGACCCGTTGGCAGTAATATTGCATTTTTCAACGGAGCAGTCCTTAACCGTGACGTATGTGCTGACCGGACCATTGTCAGGATCATTATACCCAGAAGTCCATCCGATGAGACCTCCAACGCGGGCACCGCCGGTTGAAGTGATTTCAGAGTTCACTAGATGGCAGTTCACAAGTTCGATTTTCTCCATCGAATCAATGCTGCCGATGAACGCTCCAAGACCCAAATTATTTGTAGAATCATTTATCTTCGAGGAGTCAAGAGTGAGATCATGCACGACAATGCCTGAATTTCCAGCAAAGCCACCGGCGAAAAGAGTGGCATTCAATCCTTTGATTGTATGTCCGTTACCCTTGACAGTAATGACTCCGGCACCGGTATAGCCCTCGACAGTCACAGGAGTCCAGGTCTCGCCTGCGGCAAAAATGATGTCCTCGGTAATCTCAACAACATTGTCACCGGCACCGGAAGAAGTCAGAGTAGTGAGCAACGTCTTCAGTTCTGCGGCAGTCTTGACTACAGCCTTCGGTGCAGGGACAACCTCATAGACATCAGGGTTCGTACCAACCTTCTTTGATGTGTAGCCGGCAGCAACGAACGTTCCCAATTTATCGTCATCTCCTGTTTTGGGGTCATATCCTATAAATTTTCCACCATAGACATTCACTACACCCGGGGTTTGATTATTGACATTAATGATATAATGTTTTCCGTTCGGACGGGTTGCTTCGGTCTCGAATGTTCCGCCATAGATGTCAATCTTTCCATCGTTGAGCGCATATACGCAGTCGTACCAATCGTGTTCAGAAGCAGTGCACTTACCCATCTTGAAACTTCCGTTTCTGATGATAAGATGAGATTCTGCGCCTTTAGCAAGGAACATGACACGCTCATTGGCTTCGTCACCACCTCCTATGATGCTGCCGTCGCCGTCGATTACAAGAGTCCCTTTCTCAACGCGGAACAGAGCATTCTGAGTTCCGGCATAAGTTAGGGTCTTGCCTCCAAGATTAAGGTTCACGATTTTATTTTCCTTAAGGATGATAGATTCCGGGACAGTGATGTCCGCCATAAGCGTTGCTGAACCGCCGACAGCGAAAAGAGTCTTCAGTTCATTCAATGTGCTGATATTTGTCAAATTTATATTTTCATCATCCTCGAAAGCAGGGACAATCTCAACATTGAAGACCACCTGGTCGGTGAGGAGGTTGCCGACGATGTTCGTGCGGTAGTTTGCCTGAACCTTGGCGCTCGGAACGCTGATTACAACGTCGTCGCTCGCGCCCTTGAAGGTGGCGCTGAGGTTGCTCACGTGAGTCTCGTTCAGCTTTCCTGTCGGGATGAAGTAGTTCATTGCCAAGTAGGTGTAGGACGTTCCGTCTTTAAGAGTCAATTGCTCTGCCGGAAGAGTGGCCTCCGTGAAGCTGATGCGTACAGGGTCTGTTCCTTCGCCTGCAAAGACGTCAAATGATGACGCTGCGTCTGTTGCGGTGAAAAGGCTCGCTGTCGGAGTTACGCCGGCGTCCGTTGCGGCAGCAGAATCGGAGGTTCCGAAGTTTACCTGTGCGAACGGACGGTGAAGCTGGACTGGCTCGGTTGCTGGGCCGGTGACCTTGAGTGTCTTCACTGCGTAGAAAGCGTCGCGTTTCTCGTCGTTTGCTGCGCCCGTATAGTTGATCGCAACTTTCTTGGTCTCAGGATTGAAGGTGTATGGAGCGCCCTCTGCCTGTGCCCAGAAGATGAAGTGGTAGGTCTTGCCTTTCACGAGGCTGTATTCCACTGTTGTGTGGAGAGCGTCAAAGACAGCAGTCTTGTCCAATGTAACGATGTGTGTGCCCGCAGCGTTGGAAGCGTCGTCATAAACAGCTACACTAAGGTTCTTTGCAGTCAGTCCGTCACCGATTGCCTTTGTGATTGTGCCCGGAAGCTCCGCAGCGAATGTCACGGCAACTTCCTCTCCGTCAGGCGTGCCGTCCACGGCCACCTGCTCCTTGTTGCAGCCCAGTGCCAGCACTGCCAGCGCTGCTGCAAAAATGTACTTTGTTGATTTCATAAAATTATAGGTTATTTTGTTATTATTGTTCCATTTACAACTATATTAGAGCTATTATAGACTTCTCCCTTTCCACTCGAGAGATTGCACTTGTCGTCATAGTTAAAAGTAACGCCGAGGCCTTCGCCTTGATTGGCATAGGCATAAACTGATGGGAAAAGATGAGCATTCTTGCCCTTCGTTGCAACTGTCGTATTCTTGAGTGTCACATTCGTAGGATATTGATATGCTGAGGAATGATTGCCAAGAACCAATGCTGCAATTGTAATACTATTTCCTGAGCCCCAAGTAGGACCCATCCAATTATAATTACTGCTTATTTTAACAGCATCATCATCCACATAGTCAAGATAAATCTTGCTGTCAGATATTGTCGCTGTGCCGCCACGAACTACCGTACCATGGTAAGATCCAATCATTGTAGATTTAGTTACCGTGAGATTGCAAGGAATATTGACAAGAATAGGGTCCCCACCTGTTATCTCACAATTATCAACAACAATTGTCACATTCTGATTAGGATTTGTAGCATTCGTTGTAATACCATAATATTTTGCATTAATCTTTGAATTCTTCACAACCAATGTTGCTGTCTCGGAAACAAGAATCGGAGAATCTTCGGCTGAAGTCAAAACAACGTTATCCAATTCCATTTTACTTTTACCAGAAGGATAAAGTGAGTTAGTTCCAAGACATTTGATTGTTCCATTCTTGAAAGTAATTGTTCCCGCATCGTCAGTAGCTTCGCCATTTGTTGCCGTCCGAATGCTTTGTTTGAGTTCCATAGTATTATCCGCAAGGTCAATGGTTATCGCCTTGTCAGATACAATGGTATTAGAGTTTAGAGACAACGATTCTGTCAGAACAATTGTCTCACCAGAAACAGCATTTTCAATCGCAGTATTCAGTCCGGCATTATTTGCTACAGGAGTCACATCTTCCTTGGTTACGACATAATAGTCACCGACCTTAGTTGATTTGTAGCCTTCTGCAACAAAATTCTTGTGAGGATTCTCAGCATCATTGTTGGAAGGATTAAATTTGTAGAAAGAACCACCTGTAACGATTGCATTTGCTGTTCCATCTTTACCGGCAGCATCTATCAAGTTTATTGTATAATCATACCCATTTCCAACCTCAGGCCAAGTTTGAGCCAACTTAAAAGTTCCGCCCTTAATCTCGCATAGACCTTCCTGAATCTGAATAACACTCACATTTCCAATAAAGTCCCCATCCTCAATTATCAGTCTACCTCCATTTTTAATATTGAAAGTATAGCAATCATTTTCCTTTGCCAAAACCTTACCAGCACCTTTGACAGTAACAATTCCAGAAACGCTTATCAAACAGTTTTGCGTATCATTCCAAATATCCTGAGAATTACTGATTTTGTGCCCATTTAAATTGAGTACAAGTTCTTTACCCTTCTCAACTTCTATTGACACAGCATCATCAACATCAATGTCTTTCGCAAGTGTAACAATGCCACCATTAGAAACAGCTGTTTTAAGTTCTGCTAAAGTATTTACAGTAACCATTGGTATTTCCTCAACACCTTCAAAGCTAGGGTCAACCACAACATTGATGTCGACGCTTGATGTGAGGAGGCTGCCGAGGATGTTTGTGCGCCAGTTGCGCTTGATTGGAGTTGTCGGAGAGCTGAG
>ERZ1026860.234-NODE-234-length-42565-cov-15.456740_pt1 | contig 42565 bp, 53 predicted proteins | sample MGYA00380160_ERZ1026860 | MGnify/ENA primary metagenome ERZ1026860 (study PRJEB33269, sample SAMEA4719796) | human gut metagenome | biome: human-associated habitat; feature: organic feature; material: feces | place: Cameroon | collected 2013-10 ... | reverse complement strand
TATGTTCTTCGGCTTGTTTTGCATAGTAATAAGTCACGTTCAGACCTCTTGAGGTTACCGTTTGGTCAAGTCCATCCGCTCTGACGAAAGTATAGCCGTAAAGCGGAACAGGGTGCATCGACCCATCAAATTTTGTCCCAACAGGAGCAGGAATCTCCGCACTGTTAGTATTAGGAATTTGGCTCCCATCCTCTAAGCAATATTGAATTGTAACATTAGCATAAGTTTGATTTTCCGTATTGTCATTGGCTAGGACATTGCCTTTTTCGTCTGTCACTTCAAAGGCGACATAATCTCCGTCTTTCAAAGTGACATCGGACGGTATTTGATAAATCATAGAACAGCTAAGCAAACCGGAATTGAAGTTGCTACCAGTATAATCAAGTGCTCCTTTGGGCCAAAAATTACTTTTTTCGCTCCATACAGGGACAAGGAAAGTCTCCGCTGCTTCAAGTTTGCTACCATTGGTCGTGGTAGCAACACTGCCGTCCGCTCGACTTATCCACAACTTCATAGTAATAGAACGCTCCGTAGTATCCGACAGATTTTGAACAATCGTCCTTAGTTCTATCTGTTTCCCCGCCATAGAATTACCGAATCTATTTTTGCTTGAACCGCTAAGCAAAACGCCGCTGCGGTAACTGTTAAATTTATTGTATCCGTAGTATGATGTATCTTTAAAATCTGACAAGCTCGAATATTGCCCCGTATATTCTTTCACTTCAGGATCTGCCACATAAAGATTTTTGCCTTCGACAAGTTGAGACAACTTTTTGTACCCTTGCAATCTGCAAACTTCACAGAACGAATAGTTAGTATCTCGCATCAAACACTCAAAACTGGAATTATACGCTTTCTGAGTATATGTTGACGGGCATGTATAGGTTTTTCTAAAACCTAACAGTTGTTTCCACTTGACATTCTCCGGATCGTGAGTATATGCAACATTAAGTGATGTTAAATCAGATTGCTCGGCTACGCTGTCCATATACTCATCTCCCAATCCAAGCAATCCATGACCAAGTTCGTGTGCAAAGGTTTGAGGCGCACGATAGCTGTCAGATGGAGTTATAAAATAGTGAAATCCGAATTTCAAGTTGGTGTATGCGTCTCCAAAGTTGCGACTTGTGTTGACGAGCAAAGCAAATTGACTGATATAATTGTGAACATAATAGTAAGGTGGATATTGTTCATCATCATTCCAATAATATGTATTAGGCTCGGTTTTGTTAGGAATATGTGCATCGTGGATTTTTTCAATAAATTCAGGTCCTATGCAACGCTCAAAAATATGGTTTTTCCAAGCGTTACCATTTATATTTCCCGATATTGACGAGGAATTATTTGAACCTACAACTACATCGAAAAAAGTGCTTCCATCATTTTCAAAACTCGATTCTGATGCGGTACAAAGCGCATAGACATTAAAGCGGTCGGCATAGCTCCTATATGGCTCGTATTGCATAGCACCGCTCCAAACTCTTTTTGCATCACCAATAAATTTTTGTTGCTGACTCTTAGTATATCCTTCACCGCAAATGATAATTACCATATTTTCCGTATCGCTTCTGGTCTTCTGGATTGTATAAACAGGAATTATGGGTTCTGCATATTTGCCATCCTTAGAATAATATGGACCAAGGTTGAGTTTAAGACTGTTTTCTACATCTATATCCCAATCTTGATTTGGATCATCCTCTGGCTCAGCAACGGTGTAATCGTTTTCAATTTTGTCAGGAGCAGAGCCCATATATGGATTTGCCTCCGTTCCGTCGCCACCGGTTGTTACATAATAATCAGCATCGAGATAAAATGCCGGTCTAACTCCGATATATGAAACATCAGGCGACTCGCGACCGACAGTTCCGTTAGATTGAACATAACGCATATCGTGGTTGCAATCAGACACCGGTGTTCTGAGCCAATATGGCCATTTTGTTCCCTGATCGTTGGCAGCGATATAATATGATCCGTGTTTTTTCCAAATATTGTTAACCTGTTTGACATCAAGAAGGAATACTTTCTCGGTAGAATTTTCATAATATGCACTGTTGAAGTTTCTTGCAACATTTTCGATATCATAATTTAACTCCAAATCAGAGCGAGCATCCCCCTCGTAAATTCCTTGCTTATATTCCGGATGAGATACGAGCGAACGCTGTGTCACTGTTTTCATAGCGGCTATTTCGACCTTTGAAAATTCATTCAAAAAGCCTGCTTTATCGTCATAACTATTGCCTTTGACAGAATTGCTCTTTGGAGGATTACCACACAGCCATTTTACCTCGCCCTCAACAGCGGTAGAATTGAGCCATGAGCGCATATTGCTGTCTTTCCAATAATTGGAACCATATGAATCACGCTTATAGTTTCGACTGTGTGACTTTGACCTGTCGTTGTCGTTCGTACGTGCATCATAAGGAAGTGTATCAACTATCCTATCAGCAAGCATAAGCGTCCCGTTTTCATCAATATCAACGCATCTCCAAATAATACTCTTTCCGTTATATTTACCTAAACTGATATAAGTTCCGATCTCAACAGTTGGAGTTGTTTCTCCTTCCGCTGCCGAAACGGGTATACCTGTCATCACCACACATAATAGCAACAGCACGGTCAACATTTTTTTCATATTATCACTTCCCTTTTTTTGAATTATTTCTTTTGTTTGACCTATTTGTATTATATATTAAAGTTAAATGAACAAATTTCCCCCCCAGAAAAAAACAGGGTTTTTTACAGAAAAACTGTGTTTTTCCACAGAATCGGCGAGATCACCTTCGTTTTCTACAACGGCACGGAGGTCAAGGTCGGAGAATAAGATACAAGGTCGTAAGGTCGTTCGCATTTTTGGGTGAACGGATTTTGCGGCCTTTCGTTTGCGCTCTTGAGGAATAATTAAAATGTGCACACCCCTTTTGCCGAAAATGCACACCCCTCGACCTTTCGTCAAAAGGTGTTATGGGAGAAAATGAAAAAGGCTCCGCAGCGACCGTTTCCGGAGTACCGCAAAGCCTTATATCGTTAAATAGTATCGAAAAAGCCTTGTAAATCAAGGTCTTTGCAAAAAGAAACTGGACACCAATCGAGATACGCAATGTATCAAAATTGGTGTCCGGTTTTGGTGCAGGAGAAGGGACTTGCCGTCTGCTGCGGCTGTGCCTTGCATGCTGATGGCTCGCCGACCGTCGCAAGCGACAGTACCCGGCTCACCGCTCCTCGCTAAAAACAGTCCACAGGACTGTTTTTTAATGCTCAGACCCTCTCGGGTTCAAGACCCGCGCAAAATAAAAAAGAGCCGCTGTTGCGACTCTTCTTTTTGGTGCGAGAGACGGGACTTGAACCCGTTGAAAATCAATTCATATTTTCTCATAAAAGCTCGGAAACGTTGATATATAGCCATTTTTAAGCGTTTACTTGTTACATTCATTATATATTTTATCGCTTCTTTTCAAATAAATAAACCCCAAATAAACCCCAAAAGAATAACAGCGGCTCAAATTTAAAATTCAAACCGCTGTCATGGATCTGTTATTTTAACACGCTGAACCTATGCTTTTTCTTCATCTTTTTTTACGCTTGGGCGAAGTGTTTGACATAGTGCTTCGGAAGCTTTCGCTTGCTCGGCGGCGAAAAACTCGGCATATATATTTAATGTTGTTGAGGGTGTGCTATGACCGAGTGCACCGGCAACGGTGGCAACATCGGCACCATTCATGATCAGCAAGGAAGCGTTCATGTGGCGCAGCTGGTGCGGTGTAAGGTGTGGCAATTTGTTTCTATTACAGAATTTCGTAAGCCATTTACCCGGATAATCAGTGCGGATATAACCGCCGAACTCATTCGTTATAACTGCTCCTGTATTTTGCCACTGATCACCGCACTTGAGCTTATTTTTCATCTGATTAAGCTGTTGCTTTTTTAGCAGGTCAATAATTCCGATGTCAACCTTGAGCTTTCGACGTGACTGATTTGTTTTTGGTGTATCGGTGTAAATGCCACGCTCTTTGGTATAGAGCCTGTCTCGGTTAATGGATATAACGCTATTTTCAAAGTCAATATCCGACCATTCGAGCCCAAGAATTTCACAGGTGCGGAATCCGCAGTACAAAGCGAGAGAAAAAAACAAATTCATGCAAACATCCTCACCATCAAGTAACGACAGAAATGTTTGAAGCTCTTCGACGGAAACTGTATTGATCTCTTTCTTTTTGAGCGGTTTGCATTCAAGGCCGATGCAAGGATTATGTGAAATATATCCACGCTTCACAGCGTAGTCAAAAACATTTGCGATATAGTTCTTGTAATGCCGCTGAGTTTTCGGCGAAAGCGGTTTTCCAGTCCGCTCGTTTAAATTCTCGGTAACAAGAGAGTCAAGGAACTTTTGAAGCATGGAAGTGGTGATCCGGTCAAGTCGGACGTGTCCGAATTGTTTTAAAACCCTGTCTGAGCATTGTTTAAGCCTATAGACACTCCTGTGTTTCAGACTTTCCTGCGCTTCGACATGGCTGAAATACTCCTCCGAAGCATCTTTGAATTTCTTCGCCGAGCTTGCAAGTCCGCATTTAACATCTTCCTCGAAAAGAACCGCTTGTCGCTGTAACTCTTTTTGAACTTGTCTTTCGCTCAATCCTTCTGGCGGCGTCCATGTCATTCGATGGCGCACTTGTTCGCCGAGATCGTTATAACCGAAAGAAACGGTTATTCGGTATGCTTTTCCTCTTTTTTCGATTGTTGCCATAAAATAAAGCAGCTCCTTTCAAAAATGCTTGCATTCGGCGAAAGAAACTGCTATAATAAATATAGTTAGTTCCTTTCACCGTGGTGGGTGTCGGTTCTGACTGCTCGATGCCGCAAGAGAGGGGGATCTCATGCGGTTGCCGTTCGGTGTTTCAGCACCGGGCGGCTTTTTTATTTACGGGGTTTGCAACTGAAATTCAGTTGCAATTATTTTACTTTTTCAAGTCTGATCGTTTTTGTTGTGCCGAGAGCGGAAGCCTGATAGGAAATTTCTCCGTCCTCGTATGTAAACGTTTTTGTTGCATCGCTTGAAGCAAGCAAAGCATTGTCCGTTTTCTCTGTGTCGTTTTTGGAATCCCAAGTGTACGGCTCATCAGCTGTTGTCGGTGCATCATAAGTTCCGGCCCAATAAAGCGAGTCGCTTTCATCCGCTTCGGAATGCCAATAGATCTCGATTGTGCCGTTTGCTATTTTAGCGACCTGATAGTTGTCCTTATCGCCGTTCTTCTGCTTCCATTCGCCCGAAAGATCGGCAGGTGCTTTTGTTGTTGTCGTTTTCTGCTCTGCGGCACTGTTAGGCTGGGCGTTGTTTGACTGACCATTGTCGGCCTGAGAATTGCCGCAAGCCGTGAGTGCGCCTACCATAATGATTGCCATTAGCATTGCTGTGATTTTCTTTAACATTTTGATTTCTCCTCGTTTTTTATTTTTATGGGTTACACTTACCGCAAGGGGTATATCCCATGCTTTCCAGCTCGTCGGAAGTACCGTGAATAACAGCTTTATTCTCTTCTTTTATTCGATCCGCCTGAGAACAAGAACTGTAATGAAATTTACCTGTATTTTTGTTTACGATATAATCGTAAGATGCCTGTGTACGAACTATTTCCCTTTCAGGCTCAGTCTCTTCCTCAGTTGTCGGCTCAGTCGTTGCTTCGGTAGTTGTTACCGTTGTTGGCCTTGATGTTGTTGTAACAACTGTAGTGCTTGATGCTGTTGTTTCGGGTTCCTCGTTTTTGTTTTGCAGCGAATCATTGCACGAACCGATTATTCCCAGAAATAAAACGACAGCAACAATTATAATGATCGTTTTCTTGCTTGGCTTTCTTTTCGTACCTCTCATTTTCACCCTCCTTTTTCACGGCAAGTAATTACCAACACTTACCTGTAGATTTTACACTTTGCCTCACTTAAAATTTTAAGTGAGGTGATTTTATATGAATTATAAAGACTATCAAAATGCAAGAGACTCGGTATGGCAGTTGCTGATTGATTTAGGCATTTCAGAACTGCCGATCAACACCGTCAAGGTCTGCGCCGAGCTTGGAATCAAGCTGCATTACTATGATCCGACCGACGAAAGCGACGGTATGAGCTGTTACATTAACGACGTGCCACATATTTTCGTAAGCTCTGCCGTTCTGCCCGAGCGTCGAAGGTTTACTGTTGCTCACGAGATCGGACATATCATTCTCGGTCACGTTGGGAAGTTCGAGCTTGTAAACCGGGAACCGTCACCGGCTGATAATCCGATTGAGCAATCAGCAAATGTTTTTGCAAGCCGTCTGTTAGCTCCTGCCTGTGTGCTGTGGGGGTGCAATGTTCGGACTGCTGAGCAAATACAAGAGCTTTGCAAGATAAGCCGAACCGCCGCAGAATACAGAGCGGAAAGAATGAACGAGCTTTACAAGCGCAATCGCTTTTTGACATCTCTGCTTGAACAAAAAGTCTACTCACAATTTGAAACCTTTATAAAACAAAACAAATTTTAGCCGTCCTCAAGCGGAACTTCGGGTAAGTTTTCAAGTTCCTTGAGTTTGCTGTCCGTGACTACAAGTGGAGAGTTATCTCCGTTACGGGCGGCTTTTTCTATTATATAAAGCTTTTCCTTCGGCTCAATGCCGAGAAGCTTATCAACCGACTTCTGCATATCCGGGTGTTTCCTGTATGCAATTACTAACGCTTTTTCTCGTTCGGTTAAAGCAAAAGACGAAACAAAATCTTTTGATGTTTCTTTACCGTCAAGTAGGTAGCATGATGTAGTGCCCAAGGCTTCAGCAAAAGCCTTGATTTTCGATTGGTTAATATCTCGTAAGCCTAATTCTATCTTATTTACCGCAGAGGCAGTTTTAAAACCTACTTTTTCAGCAAGCTCTTGTTGAGACATACCCTTTGATTCTCTCAAATCCTTTATTCGTTGATATATAGTCATTTAAAACACCTCGCACATATAAGATACAACTTGTTAGCCATTTTGTCAAGTTTTTTTGAAAAAATATCAAAAAAAGTATTGACAGAATGGCTAAAAGGTGATATAGTCTAAATGTAGCCAAAATGGCTATCGAAAGAAGGTGAAAGAATGACGAATACAAATTTGCTTAAAGCAACAATTATTCAAAACGGTTTAACCCAAGATGATGTCGCAAAGTTCTTGAAAATAAGCCATCAAGCCTTTTCGAGTAAGATCAATAATAAATCGGAGTTTAAGGCAAGTGAAATAATTAAGCTTTCTGAACTTTTAGGCATTGAAGATAAGGACACTATTTTTTTTGTTCAATAATAGCCAATATGGCTAAATTTCCGCCATCGTGCCGGGTGCAGGGAACAATATCAAAAAAACTTAATAAAAACATGACTGAATAGTGTTCCGATCTTCCCTACTCCCTGCATCCGCTACGGTGGCGGAGAGCAAACCTATTCAACGCACTACAAACAGGAGGATTTTAATATGTATGGACTTAATTTTAGCAATGTCTACGAACTTTGCAACAAACATCGGTGGTTTACACAGGGAACAAAGGAGCAGTACTGCAAAATATTTCGCATGGTTGATGTAGAAGTACCGATTGAAGAGATTGCAGCCGTTATATGGCTTTGCTCCGACGTAAGCGAGTGGAGTAAGGAAGAAATTCTCACAGAGCTTCAAACAGTGGCAAAGAAGGATCTACAAAATTAACGGTAAACCGAGGATTCGCCCTATTTTACATTATAGCAAAGATGAAAATAATTCACATAATTAAACAGGAGGTGATTTAACGGAAAAGCTCGTTCCAACTCTGATCTTTTTGATCGGTTTTATTACAGCCGTTGTTGTTCTCAAATTGAGCGGCATTTATTGATTGTGACATACAAGACATAAAACAACATACAAAAAGAAAGGATGATAACCATGACACCGAGAATGCGAACCATTGACGAGGCATACGGTGAAATCCTCAAAAGCGATCCCCGAACCTCAATCACAAAAACGGCTTTTCGCAGATTCGTCCGCACGGGGCAAATTCCGAGCGTAAAGATCGGTAGAAAAACCTTCGTAAACCTTGAAGCGGTCGCAAGATTTTTTTCTTGCGGCATTGAGCCACCAGAACCGACACCCACCACATCATCAGCAATGATCCCCGAGAACAGCGAATTTGTCCTCAAACTCGTGAAAGGAGCTTAATTTATGTCTGAAACAACAGAAAAAGCCCTCACAAAGATTACAGAGAAGCAATCCAAATACACCGAAAACGATAAGCACTACTGGATTGCCGAGCAGGTTAAAGATATCGCCGCCGAGAGCGACGACAACGCACAGCACATTTTCAACGATCTTGACGATGACAAGATGTCGCTCAAGGAGATTGAAAAGAAAATATCCGATTACGCTAAAGCTCACGGCGGATGCACACCGCCGAAAGCTGCCGATAAGATTATCCGTGATTTCTTCGGCTTAGCCGAGCTTGCAGAAAAGCCAAAATCGCAGGCGCCTGCCGGAATTCTCGATCTGTCGGATTTCATGTGAGGTACGAGGCATATGGAAATTAAACATAGCTGCGTCGAATCTCTTTCGACAGTGGAGGGCCGACAAAAATTTGCAAAGCTACTCCCCGAGACGCCACGCCCGGATATGAAAAAATGGATCAGAAAAGAATTCTACAGCTCCGAGCTTGGCGGTGATTTCTGCGTGTTCTCACGAAAATCAATCTGTGTTGAGGATGAACAAATCGGCAGAACGATGACGGTTGATGACTGGGAACGCTATGAATCAAATGTTCGCTACCACTGGGCAGCAGAGTGTCACTGTACCGCCTGCGGTGGGAGATTCGTCGCAGGCTGGAACAAAAACCACCCGAACAAGAGATATGGCATAAAAATGTATGCTGGTGATGACGGAGCAAATTACGAGGGATACATTCCCCAAAATGCGCTTCCGGACGCTGATTTTATGACCTACTACGAGGACGAAAAAATCACTTGCCCGAGGTGTGGAGAGAGAATCTCCCTTATACACCGAAGCCGTTTAAAGCACGGCCGGACGTATCAATTACTTGCTGTAAGCGTTGAGGTTGTCGACAATTACACGGCCATTATGACTTGGCGAGCAAGACGCTGCATAAGTCAATTTGATCCATATATCTCAGATGATTTTTTTGAAATACTCCCTCGCGAGGCACTTGTAATTGACGGCCGCAAGGCGTATAGATTTAAGCACTCGACGCTTCCGGGCAGTTTTAGCGCTGAGGTCCAACTTGGTGAATGGGAGCCGACTAACTATTACAACGACGATCTTGCTTGTCACCGCTATTACGACTACAACGCCGGAGGAAATCACAAAGTAGATGCGGTGGTATATCGAAAAATCTCTGATTTAACAGGAACAACAGGCGAAAAAACAGGGCTTGCCGAATATGTTGGAGGGCACATAGAGAGCTTCAATCCACTTGTATTTGCTTACCTCAAAATGTGGAGAAAACATCCAAACATAGAAAATGTTGTAAAAGGCAAGTGGCGAACAGTTCTTGACAGCGAGTTTCGGAGGCTCGCAAGAGACGAAAATTACACATATTCTGCAAAATATAGCGTTGATACGGATCTGTTTAATTTCGTTGAGAGAGCTCCGCATAAGATGCTTGGCGTAAGTAAGCAGAGTTTAAAATACAACTTCGGCTGGACTTGTGAAGATCTCAGAGAATATAACTTTTGGAAGTTTACTTTTGAAAACGTTACTGAAGAAGATTTTGACGATTGGTTAGGCTTCTTTGAGGGTTCAAATCTCCATAGCTTAGCGATCACTCTTTCAGACTATGACGACGGATATAACTATAAGAAAGTAATCAATTACCTTATAGATCAAGAGATTTTTGACAACGCGAATGTTACTGCTCAAACTTGGGTCGATTACCGTGAGATGCTCGGCGGCGGTGAACATACATACCGTGAGATATTCCCGAAAAATCTTCGGCAAGCCCACGATGACCTCGTCGAACGCACGGAAGCCGAAAAGCAAAGCAAATATGAAGCTAAATTCACCGAGCTTGCAGAGAAATATTCCGCTCTTGAATGGACCGACGGCGATCTCTGCATCAGAATAGCACAGAATGAACAGGAACTCATTGACGAAGGCAAAGTGCTGCATCATTGCGTTGGAGGCTACGGCTATAAACACGCATCGGAAAGCGACGTCATTTTCTTTGTACGCCACTACCGTCGCCCGGAACGAAGCTATTATACGCTTGATATCAATATGACCGAGCCCGTTCCGTTTGAAGTACAGCTTCACGGATATAGGAATGAGCTTTATCCGTCAAAGCATTTTAGACAGAGCAGGATTCCGCAAAGAGTACGTGATTTCTGCGACCGATGGGAAAAGGAGATCCTTATTCCGACAATTGTAAAAATGAGGAAAGAACAGTCAAAACCCGCTAAACGAAGAAAGGAGAAAGTTGCATGAGTGAAGAACTTGCAAAAAGAGATATAGATAGCATCACCGAAGAAATACAGGAACTCAAAACCGAGGCACAGTGCCTCATTGTACACTATGTTTGTAAAATCGGTAAAAAGCTGACTGAGGCGAAAGCTATACTTCAGCACGGCGAGTGGGCTGAATGGCTTGAAAACGAAGTCAATTTCAGTCAGCGCACCGCAACAAACTATATGAAAATCTACGAGGAATACGGATCGGATCAGATGTCAATATTCGGCGGAAATTCGCAGGCGATTGCCAATTTAGGCTATACAAAAGCACTTCAGCTTTTAGCAATTCCGGCATCGGAGCGTGAAGAGTTTGTTGAAGAAAACAACGTTGACGAGCTCAGCACCCGGCAGCTCGACGATCTTATCCGTGAACGTGACGAGGCTTTAAAAAGAGCTGAGGAGGTTGAAAATATACAGAATCAGCTTGAAATTGTCAATGCCGCTGCGAAGAAAAAGGAATCTGAGGCGGCAATTGCAAACAAAAAATTGGATGAAGTGCTTTATGAGAAAACGCAGCTTGAAGAAAAGCTCAAAAAAGAAAAAGATCGCGCTAAAAAACTGAAAGATAATCCCAAAATTCCCGATGAGCTTAAGGACAAGCTCAAAACCGAAGCGGAACAGGCTGCAAAGACAGAATACGAGGAGCAATCCAGAGAGCTCGATGAACGCATTGCAAAAGTTGAAGCAAAAATTCGAACTGCTGAAGCTGAAAAGGCAACAGCGGAAGCCAAAGCCGCCGAGCTTGCAAAAAAGCTCAGCATGTCAAGTGCGGAAGTCACGGAGTTTAAAACCGCCTTTGAACAGGTGCAGACTTGGAACGGAAAATGTCTTAACATCATCGGCAGAATTGAGAATCCGGAAACTGCCGCAAAACTTAAAACCGCAATGCAGACGTTTCTTGCACAAGCGCTTGAAACAGTGAAAGGAGAATAAGCAATGAGCAATCTTATTTTAGAAGCCGAAGAATTATTTAAAAAATCCGCCCTCACAGCAGATAACGATCTTTTTGTTGAAGCAATTAACAAAATTTCAGCACAAATAGGCACCGCCATAAATCCTTTAACTCCGACGAACAGACCGTTTATAGCAGCGGTTATGATGAGATATGTAAATTTCATCAAAAAAGATTTTGACATTGAAGAAACAACCGTATATTCTGCAATGCTTGAATGTCTGAGTAACAAAGGTGCTGAATATATAATGACAATGCCTATGCCGAACAAAGGAGAGAAATAATATGAACACGCTTACCTTGCTTTATATATTTTGTTTTGTAATTGCGATTTTTTTGACGATTGCACTTTTCGTTATGAACGACAGCTGCAAAAAAGCTGAAAAGCTTAACACTGTCATCCTTAAAGAGTATCAAAAGGTTACTGATGACCACAATGAGCTCATTGAGAGTTACCGTAAACTCGCTGAGGAAAACAAAGATCTCAAAGCCCGCTTGCTTTATGAAAGGACGAAGGATGATGCAAACGTACTTTAAGTTTCCTCCGGACAGGTACGGCCGGACGCTCAACATGTGCGATCACACGATGCAGCTTGAGCGTGATGCATATTGCAAGAGAATTGGCGAACCTTCACATTTTCCGCTTTCGGATATTCAGCACATTGAATTCGAAATTGATATGTCAAAGAAATACAGAAAAGAATTCATTGAATATCTCAAAAAAATCGGCGGACTTGAAATCGGACTTAAAACAATCGAAGCACAAAGCAAAGTATCATTTTTACTTAATTATTACATGGAGCGTAAAAGGCAAAATGAAAGAAAAACAACTATTTCCGTGCGACACGACACATCTTGCTCGAATGATGTTGCGTGAGGACGACAACGGAGACCAACTCTATGTCATACAGTCCGGCTATAACAAGATAACAAAAGAATATGAAAATGAGCTGATCGTTTCGGTCGGCTCACCGACTGCCGAGCTTGAAGCCTGGAACACTTATATCGGTGCACTTGATACGGCTGTCAACAAGATCCTCCGTGAGCGTCCGGAACTGAAAGCATATTTCGCCGAGCTTGCACGTTCAACCGCAGGTACCGTACCCCCTGCAATATCCAAAATCAAGCAAACACTTGATAATATATTTCACACGATTACAACGTTTTTTAGGATTAGGTGAGGATATGGTTTATGTTCAGACTACAAAAGACGTCTCTTGCACTATTGAGGGTGACCGAATTGAGTTAAACAAAGAACTCGAATGCTACATCGTCCACCACGGCAGTGAATTAACCGGGGCTTTTGATGTAGGCTCCATACAATTTATATATAAAACACAACGGAAAACAGGTGACAAGCAAAAATGACATACGATGATTTTTTAAACAACAAAGTCTGCATTGCGGCGGACAGCGGCTTTGACGTTACAGACGATGAAATAAACCCAAATTTAAAACCGCATCAGAGAGAAGCTGTCAAGTGGGCTTGCAAAGGCGGCAGACGTGCATTGTTTGAATCTTTCGGACTCGGAAAGACGGTACAGGAACTTGAGTTCTGCCGACTGGTGTTAAAACATGAGGGCGGTCGTGCACTGCTTGTCTTGCCACTTGGTGTTAGGCAAGAGTTCACGCACGATGCCGTGAATCTACTCGGTATTGATCCTCCGAAGTATGTCCGAACAATGGACGAGATTGAAAACTGCACCGATGAAATATGTATGACTAATTATGAGCGTGTCCGTGACGGTGACATTGATCCGAAATACTTCTCATGCGTATGCCTTGACGAAGCGTCGGTTTTGCGCTCGTTTGGCTCGAAAACATATCAGATGTTCTTGCCGAAATTTAAGGATATTAAGTATAAGCTTGTTGCAACGGCAACGCCCGATCCGAACAAATACAAAGAAATAATCCATTATGCCGGATATCTTGAGGTCATGGACACCGGACAGGCTCTAACAAGATTTTTCAAGCGTGACAGTACCAAGGCAAACAACCTTACGCTCTATCCGCACAAGGAGCAGGAGTTTTGGTTGTGGGTGTCATCGTGGGCGCTGTTCCTTAATTCACCGGCTGATCTCGGATTTGATTCAACGGGATACGATTTGCCGCAGATGGATATACGGTATCACAAGCTGACATCGGAAATCAGATATCAGACCGATCGCAGAAACGGTCAGGTTGAATTTGAACTTGATGCGGCGCAAGGGCTTACGCAAGCTGCAAGAGAAAAACAGGACAGTCTGGAAACTCGTATTGCTTGCATGAAAGAAATTGTTGAAAGTGCACCGAACGACCACTTTATTTTATGGCACGACCTCGAAAGTGAGCGGAAAGCGATTAAGAAAGCTCTGCCGGAAGCGGTTGAGGTTTATGGTTCGCAGGATCTCGACATCAGAGAGAAAAACACAATTGACTTTTCTGAGGGCAAAATCAGACTTCTTGCAACAAAAAAGATAATCAGCGGTTCGGGCTGTAATTTTCAGAAGCATTGCCACAGAGCAATATTTGTCGGCATTGATTACAAGTTTAATGACTTTATACAGGCAATACATAGAATTTACCGTTTCTTGCAGACGGAGAAGGTAATCATTGACATTATCTATACTGCTAACGAGCAAGGCATACTTGACGAGCTGCTTGCGAAGTGGGACAGATTTAATTATCAAGCTCGGCAGATGTCCGAACTTATCCGTAAAAATGGTATAAGCCATAAAGTCATTATGGAAAAAATGAGAAGGTCAAAAGGAGTGAAAAGAGTGGAAGTTAAAGGCGAAAGATTTACGGCAGTCAACAATGATTGTGTTGAAGAAACGAAGTCAATGCCGGAAAACTCGGTTGATCTGATCCTCAGCTCAATCCCATTTTCAAATCACTATGAATACACGCCGAGTTATAACGATTTCGGACACAACTCCGATAACGATAAATTCTTTGAGCAGATGGATTTCCTTACGCCGGAGCTTCTCAGAATTTTAAAACCCGGAAGAATTGCGGCGATCCATGTCAAAGACAGAATTCTTTTCGGTAATGCAACCGGTGACGGAATGCCGACGGTTGATCCTTTCAGCGATATGACAGTTATGCATTTCACGAAACACGGCTTCCGTTATATGGGCAGAATTGTCGTGCTGACCGACGTTGTCAGAGAAAACAATCAGACTTACCGCCTCGGTTGGACCGAGCAGTGCAAAGACGGCACAAAGATGGGCATCGGTTGTCCCGAATATGTTTTGTTATTCCGAAAGCTGCCGACGGACACCACAAAAGCATACGCGGATATTCCTGTCACAAAGGATAAGACCGACTATACCCGTGCACAATGGCAGCTTGACGCACACGCTTTTTACCGCTCGAGCGGAGATCGTTTGTTGACAAAGGAAGAAATCAAAAAAATGAGCGTTAAGGATATCCAAAAAGCATACAAAAAGCAGTCAATGTCCAATGTTTATGATTTTAATCAGCATGTTGCAATGACCGAAGCTCTCGATGATGACGGCAAGCTCCCGGCAACATTTATGATGATGCCGCCTGCTTCGTGGTCGGATCAGATATGGGATGATATCAATCGTATGCGAACGCTCAATACAACTCAGAGTCAACGTTGTAAAAATTTGCATGTCTGTCCGCTTCAACTTGATATCGTCGAAAGAATAATCAACAGATATTCCAATGAAGGCGACCTTGTTCTTGACCCGTTCGGCGGACTTATGACGGTGCCGTACACGGCTGTAAAGATGAACCGCCGAGGATACGGAATTGAGCTTAACGCTGATTATTTCCGTGACGGCGTCGGATATCTCAAAAGCGCCGAAGAGCAGTACGACACACCGACTTTATTTGATTTTATAAGCGTGGGAGCGTGAAGAAAAATGACCTGCTGCGATATGTGTGGTAAAGAAATAAAAAGTATTTTGGATCAGCGAGATGTTGAGATAGGCAATAATATCATGGTCTTTGCAAGAAAAAGAACTTTGTGCCGAAAATGTTCGCAGAAGCTGAAAAGATTTATTAAATTTGAGGCTGCAAGAAAGGAAAGTGACGGAACAAATGCTAAAGACTAAGATTTATATCGCCGGAAAGATCACCGGTGATCCGAATTATAAAGAAAAATTTGCAAACATGGAATCAGAACTGCTGAAAATGCCGGGAACGGTTGTGATTAACCCCGCAAAGCTTCCGCATGGCTTAACTCCGGCTGATTATGCAAGAATCTGTTTTGCCATGATTGACTCATCGGATATAGTTGTTTTCGCACCGAATTATAAAAAAAGCCAAGGAGCACTGCTTGAGATGCAATACTGTAGATATATTCAAAAGACGTGGGCACCCTTTGAGGAATATATAATACGGATGCAACCTTGGAACACGATACAATCATCGATTATCAAGTCTATCAAAGAAAACGTTGATGATCTCAGATCTGACATAGTTGCGGCAAATCGAAATAATTTTAAAATCTTTAGAAACGGGAGGTGAACTAAATGATAATAACGTGCCCAAAATGCGGACAGGCTCTGATGAACGAGGATAATCGAACTTTGACTGATACCGAAGCTACCGAGCTTGCGTTACAGACCTGCAATTGTCCAGCTGCTCGAGCTTGGCGAAGCAAAGAAAAACAGATTGATGAAGCGTGTTTTAACATCGAGTCGCTTTGCGTTGCCAATGCGCGCGAACTCGGCATGACGGAAATTGAGAACGATGAAATAATCGACATCCTCAGAAAAACGGCTCGCTTGATTGCCGATGCAAAAGTCTTTGATTTGACGGTTACAACCGTTGGCCACGGCAAGGTTAAAATTGGCAAAGCAGGTAAGGGCTCAATCTCCGTCAAGCGCACAGTCGGTCATACGGAAGAATTAAAAGCAAACGAAAAATATTAAGGAGAGTATTATTTATGAAAAAGTATTTTAAAAAATGTATCGCTGTAATTTTAGCGATCATAATTGTCAGCGGCTTGTTTCAGGGTTGCACTGAAGCAGAGCGCGTAAATCACAACTTGAATAGGCAGGCGAATTATTTTGACTGCGAACGGAGAGTTACCGTATACAACGCTCGAACTGATAAGATTATCCTTTATATAGAGGGATATATAGACATTTCAAACAACGAAAGCAGCGAGCTTGTTGTTACAGCGAAGACATCAAAAGATACATATAAAAAGAACTATGTCTATCTTAATGACTACACCTTATATGTAGTCGAGGATATCGGCGGTACACACACTGACCCATACCATTATAAAGTATATTTTGACACAAACGTTATTCCCGACATTGAAGTTAAATAAACTGCATTTAAATCAACAAACTTAATACACGGGGTTCGGTTTCGCCGAGCCCCTCGGCATCCAAAAATGACGGACTGAAAAGTCTGTAACGGGAAAGTATGGTGTATTAAGTTATCTACAAAAAAAGAAAGGAGGAAAACACGTGCGAAAACTTAACCGAGAAAGCATACATAAGTCGGGCGACTATATGGAAGTTGACATTTTCCCTGTTCGAAAGCCGACAGGCAGACGTGCGGCGAAAGCGAAACCAACAAGACCGGTTCAGCAGAAGCTCAACGAACGGAATGCGGCTCGGAAGTTTACTTGGCTGCTTCAGGAAAACTTCGGGCCGAAGGATTATCTTTGCGAACTCTCATATCCGTCGGACTTTCCGTACGATAAAGCTCTCGAAGGCAGAGAGTTTGCGTGTTTCCTCCGAAACGTAAAAAATGCTTATAAAAAAGCAAACATTGATTTCCGCAGTATGTATATACCTGAGATTGGAGAGAAAAACGGACGTCCGCACTATCATCTTGTCTGTTCGGGAGAGCTTGGCGCAAAAATTCTTAAAGAAAAATGGAACAAACGATTTACCAAAAATCCAAAAGTGAGCTATATTCACGCATCGCATCTTATCTTTACGAAAACAGGTCTTGCCGGAGCTGCTTTTTACTTATCAAAAGATCCGAAGCTTTGCTACCGCTCGTATGTTTGCTCTAAAAATTTGAAACAGCCTCCCAAAAGTCAGCGTGACGGACGCATCAGCGGTCGAAAGCTCCAAGAGATGAGAAATGACATATACAATGCCGAGCTTTTTGAAAAGTTGTATCCCGGTTATGTGTTTGTTGACGCCGATCCCCGTCTTGATATGTACGATATCAATGAATACGGCGAAGCGGAAAAGATAGATTTTCCGTACATAACGATCCGCCTTTACAAAAAAGACAGTAAATATATTTTACGCAACAGAGAATACGCATGAGGAGTGAGTCAATGAGCAATAAGCTTCAAAATCAAATACCAAGGCCCACGGAAGCTCAGGAACAGGAAGCGTTGTTCCGATGGGCTGAATTCGCCGTGGGCAAATATCCCGAAATCAAATTTTTATATCACATACCAAACGAGGGCAAACGCAGTGTTTACAACGGTGCCGCTATGCGACGTCAGGGATTGAAAAAAGGTGTACCTGATCTCTGTTTACCTGTTCCCTCAGGGAAATATCATGCACTTTACATAGAAATGAAGCGAAAAGGCGAAAAGCCGAGCTTGCAACAGCTCAACTGGATTGACAATCTTAACCTCTTCGGCAACCGTGCCGTTTGGTGTCAAGGCTGGGAAGCGGCGGCAAAAGAAATTGAAAGATACTTGAGGGGTGAATGAAGAGTGATCGATGAAGAAATTATAGAGGCGTTAAAGTGCTGCAGCCGCAAAAATTGCATGGATTGCCCGATGAGAAAATGTACTGATGGCAGATGTGTCCACGATTTAAGTCGGGATGCTTTGCATTTAATCAACGATCAGCAGGCGGAAATTGAATCCACAAAAAATAAAAGAGCTATGGTGTTTAAGTTTTCGGAAGAACAAATGAACGAGATTAAAAAGCAAGTCTTAGAATCCGTAGAATTTGATGTTGAAGGAATTAAGCGTGAAGCGTATGAACAACTTGTAAATAAAATTAAGGCCACAAGTCCAAAGGCTTTATTAAAAATTATCATCGCTTTGACAAACGAGTAGAAAGGAGCGGCCATGCAGAACAAATACAAACTTCCTGATTACCTCAGATTAAATGCTTTGGCTATTGTCAAAAGTTATAGGTCGTACAGAAAAGAAATCGAGGATGAAGAAAACGGAATATTTTCTTTCGGCAGCGGACATTATGAAACAATTGGGCAAGAGCGTGTTTATCTGCCGAGCGGAAAAGGCGGAAAAAGCTCTCCAACCGAGGATCAGGCAATGCGGCTCGAAAAATTACATACAAGCTACCCGTATAGCTGTGTACAGGCTGTAGATTCCGCCCTTGAAACGGTGCTTAAAAATTACACTCGCGCACACTCCGAGAAGATAAGAGCTGCACTTATACGTTCGTGCGAATGCGGCAGAACATTTAATTTTGACTATTCAGGCATTGACGGATTGAGTCGAGCGTCTTTTTACCGTTTAAAAAATCAATTTTTATATCAAATTTGTAAAAAAATGCACTTTTTTTAATAAAGTTGAGACGGAGACAGTCAAAAAATCGTGTAGAATAGTAGTGTAAAAAAATATCTTAAAGCTGTCGCTTAATGCGGCGGCTTTTTACTTTGGTGAATAATATGAAAACACTCGCCGAGCTTGCCGAAGAATACCTCGCGCAAGCGAACTATTTGAAAGCTGAATTAGAAAAGATTCCGAAACGTACTGACGACTACAAGCTCAAGTATAAACGCACAATGTATGAGGACATGTACGCCGATGCAATGTGCAGCTATAACCAGCTCAAGGCTTACTATGACAAGTGATTTTGATTGGAGGCTTACCGGCCATGTTGTTAAAAGCTTGTGCGAGATGCGGCAACCTTATCCCGTACGGATCGACTTATTGCAAGACGTGTACTCCGGTCGTCGAAGCAGAGAGAGAAGCACGCTTGTCCGAACGTAAAAAAGAAAGCAACCGTCTATACAATAAAAGCAGAGATCCGAAGTACGTTAAATTTTACAACAGCGCACAGTGGAAGGCACTGTCGGCAAAGAGGCTGCAGGATGACGGTTATCGGTGCGCTTTTTGCGGTGAAATAGCAACTGAGGTTGACCACATTATTCCAATTAAAACTCCCGAAGGCTGGGAGAAACGTTACGACTATAACAACACTCGGAGCTTATGCCATCGATGCCATGACAAGCGACACAACAGATTCCAGTCGAGAGGCAGAGCGGCAGCACGGAAGAGATAAGACGTCGTGTGTTTGACCGCCTGCTCGGTGGTTAAATTAACTCTTTTATATGCAGATTTTAATGAAAAAATTTAACCAGAATTACAAACGAAAAAACATCCGCATAGGTAGGGGTGGTTTGAATTCTGCAGAGCCTTCCGGAGAGAACGGTGCAACAAGGGTTCTTTGCAGAAAAAACTCCCCACGAAAAATCTAAGGAGGAAAATCAATGCTGAATGTGTGTTTTAACAGCTACGGAAAGTACACCGTGAACTATCTTTATCAGTGGGACAAGAACCAAATTGTTGAAATAACCGGGCTTAATCTCAGTAAGGTGCCGGAGGTACATTTTGCCAACAAGACAATGGAAAAAGCGATCGTGAGACAAGCGACCATGGCCGACGGAGTAATACGAGCAAATATTCCGAATTCACTGCTGCAAGCTCCGTTTTCCGTCATCGCTTTTGTTGGAATCTATGAGGGAAAGCAGTTTAAAACAATTGAAACAATCAAAATCCCGATTGTGCCGAGAGTCCGCCCGGCAGATTATGTGCTTGAAAAAACAGATGATGAGGTCTACTCTTTTGCTGCCATGGAAAATGCGATTGCTAACATGGTTACTCAGCAGAATTTTGACCGCACTGTCGCAAATTTGACAGAAACGGTTGAGTCAAATAAGACTGCAACCGATTCACAAATTGCAAACATTATTGCGCACAACAACGACACCGAGGGCAACACGGAGCTTATCGATGTTCGCACAGGCTCCGACGGAACGGTTTATGAAAGTGCAGGAATGGCGGTAAGAGCACAGACCAAACAAATAGCGGAAGAAATTGATCGAGTTAGCAATATCAAAGAAAAATTTAAAGGTGTGTTTGATTCGGTATTTGTTAACGATGGAGTTTTGCAATCAAACAATGATTCCAAATCCGTAATTGTTAAAATGGCAGCCGGTGCAAAATATGATATAAAAGCATACGGAACATTTAATCGCTTCCGGATTTATGCCGCCAACAGTGCCACAGAAGGTACAACACCTGTTGAGGTTTACAAAAAAACGCCGGGGAAATATGAAGAATTCAAATATTTAAACAACGAGTCATACAAAATTCTTATTGTTTTTTTGGATTACAACAGCGACAATTTTGGCTGCGATTTATCAATCATAGAAATTCTTGACAGTAAGACATTTAATGTTAACGGCATTCCCGTTTTCACGAAAGAATCGGGGCAAGAAGCAATAAACGACTCTATAAAAGAGGCAATCCCGTTTTGGCATGGCTTTGGACCGATTTCGAACTACGGAGCGAATAACGACTCGAAAACTTTGATTTTAAACGACTTATACAAAGGCTGCATCATCAAGGTGGATAAAGGCGAAAAATACACGCTGATTGTGAAAGGAAATCACAATAGGTTTATCGTTTCCGGGGTTATAGGAACGATTGACATTGGTGTGACGACGGAACAGATAAAAGCAAATGAATCGACAAAAGCTACAGACAAGACGGAAACGTTTATGTACGAAAACAGCAAGTACGACTATCTCGTCATAAACTTAGCTTATGATTTGACCGACTTTTCGGCAACAGTAGAAATTGTTCGAGGCGACGATAAGTACGAAATTAACGGTGTAGAGTTTGTTCCCAAAAACGAACTTTACACGAAACAAGAGATTGACAACTTGGAGTTTAAGTACTTTTATTCGGACACAAACAATCTTTTTGATATCAAAACAGCAAAGTTGGGAATATCTATTGCTTCTTCGAGCGGTGAGGAAGTTGCTCTTGAAAATTGCAATTCCTCGGACTATATTCCGGTAGAAGCCGGGGAAAAATATATCTTTTCAACAAGACACACGATAGCCTTTTATGACGAAAAGAAAAATTTTATCTCAGGAATCTCAAGCACAGACGCTACTAATCCAATTACAATACCGGATGGCGTGTATTATTTGAGGTTTGCGTACAAAACTACATCTTATTTACTACCACAAATAAACAAGGGTACTAAATTGCTGGACTATGATGACGGAAGTCCTAAGCTCAATCATCAGTATTTACCGGACATTGCAAAAAAGAAATATAAACTCGAATACGAAACGATAAAACTGTCAAGCGGATTGAATGCAAAACCACACAACTTAGCACTGATTTCGATTAAGAGTGTTTATGGGTCAAATCCGGAATACGAAGCATTTTTATTTTTTGATGCCGAAACAAACAAGTTATATATTGCCGATAGTGCAGTAAGTAACATTAAGTATCTTTGTGACTGGGACTTGGAGCTCGCAAATAATGTAAGCTGTTTTGACTACTTGACAACAATAACGGCAGACGGAGATATTATTTTTCTCAGAAAATACTTGCGTGAAAACCCAATCATATATCCGCACACGGATTATAATAATCCGACAAGGATTGATTTCGGCGACAAATTGAAACCATACGGCTTCCTTACAAGCGTATCTGTTGTTCATTTTTCTGACGGATCTTTTGCTTTTGGTGATTACACAAAGCACAAACTTGTTGATGAGCAAAATAATGACCCTCGTTGTATTTGGCGTGTTACAAAGCCGTATACAGATGCCGAGAACTGGAAAGTGGCACATCGTTTTAAACATGTCTATTACACAAGTCCGGAATCAGATGAGCCCGATAATGAAATTGGACACATACACACGGTTGCATATGATTTTTATGCCGACACGTTGTATTGTACAACTGGGGACATTGACCGTCATTGCAGGGTTTATAAGTCAAAAGACAAAGGTATAACGTGGGAACATGTTGTCACAGGAGGTCAAAAGTTCCGATCGGTCGGATTGACTTTTAGAAAGGATGCTTGTTATTACGGCACAGACTCGTTTTATCACCAGCACGAATTATATAAAGCTGAACGCGGTGATGACGGAGAAGTCGACTTCACAAACATCAAAAGAGTTTGCTCTCTCGAACCGATTAACAGAAATGGTTCTCAGGCAACTTACGGCACAATTCTGCTCCGAAATCCTAATGGTTTATTGTTCCTCGATCGCGCAGAGCCGAGGGAAGACAACTTTCTTGACATTCCGTTTTACAGCTTCGACGATGAAAAATTATATATGACGGCCACTTTTGGAAAAAAACTGTTTAACATTGATCCAAACAGAAACGGATTGTGCAATCAGTGCTTTACAGACTATCAGCCGACAACAACCGATTTTGTTGTATGCGGCGGAGGAAGTGTAATAAGACACAACACAACTGACATTTTAAATAACTCGGCAGACAATTATATCGGCGTCCTTAAGCTAAAAGTGGTTTTGGATTCCGAAATCTAAAGACAAAGGGGTGGCGATATGGCAGGCTCAAGGATGCCGCTTGAAGTCATTGAGGCTCGTGGTGCTAAACACTTGACGAAAGACGAAAAGCAAAAACGACTTGAAAGCGAGATAAAACCTATTGCCGACAACATCATCGCCCCCGATTATCTGTCAAAAAAACAAAAAAATGAATTTAATCGAATTTCCGAGCAACTTAAAAAGCTTAAAATAATGGGCGAAACCGACGTTGACACTCTCGCTCGCTATATTGTTGCACAGGATTTTTATATAAACGCTGTAAAGCAAATGAGGAAAAAAGATGTAAAAGATGATCCTTTTCTGCTTGAACAATGGTCAAAAATCCAAGAACGTTATTTCAAACAATGCCGAGCGACGGCCAATGATTTAGGACTGTCGATATCAAGTCGCTGCAAATTAGTTGTACCAAAAGCAAATGAGGAAAAGCCGAAGGAAAACAAGTTCAAAAAATTTGAAAAAGGGGAAATTGTATAATGTCGGATATATTAAGCACAAAGTTAAAAAATCGCCGAGCAAAACCATTTATCCTGAACACTTCGGTAAAAGACTTGCGTGCCGAGCTTGGAAACATCTTACCAACGGACGAAGTTGTTAAACTTATAAGCTTACGAGGAGGCATAGCGAGTCTCACTTTTATTAAACTTGTTGCAGATGCAGAGATCATCGAAGAAATGACGGCATCGACGCTAAGGATCGGCGAAAAGCAATTTAACTATTTACAGTCTATCGCAAAATCAAAGCGTCTCAAAAAAGCACGATTTTTTACGTCGAAAATGCAGTCGAGAGTTGATTCAAAAAACGATAAATACAATTATTGCGGCCGATTTAAAAAAGCTTGTGAAGCAAATAACTGGAAACATGTCATTATTGAAAATCACAGCAAAATTATTTTAATGAGGACGAAATCCAATTTCTATGTTCTTGAAACATCGAGTAATTTGAATGAAAATCCGAAAATTGAGCAGTATTCATTTGAAAACAACAAAGAACTGTACGACTTTTATTACGGCTTTTTTGACGAGCTTGAAAAGAGGTCGGCGCCGTAATGTCTAACGGGTACGCTCCGATCTATGACCGTGTCACGGAGTATGCACACCGGGTTGTCTCCGGAAAGGTTGTTGCCGGAGAATTGCACATTTTGGCGTGCAAGCGGCATCTAAACGATTTGAAGCGTCAAAAAAGTGAAGATTTCCCGTACTATTACGATCCCAATAAGGCGTTAGAAATCATCGACTATGCTGAAACTCTAACTATTGCCGAGGGAGACGCTCCAAAACCTGTAAAGCTCCTTGATTCGCAGGCGTTTGATCTTGGCTGCACATTTGGCTGGTTTAAAACGTCGAACAATAAACGTCGATTTCGCCGCCGTTACAAAAGCGTTGCTCGTCAGAATGGCAAAACTTTTGAAAACGGTATCATGGGAACTTATATTGCCGGCTTCGGCGGATATTACTACGGCAAGCTCTTTACTGTTGCCACCAAGAAAAGACAGGCTCGTCTTGCTTGGGAAGAAATGAGCAAGTTTATCACGATTGACCCCGACCTCGGCGAATATTTTGACATAAAGGACTACAAGTCAACGATAGAAGCTTTGAATACGTTTTGCACGATTGAAGCACTAAGCCGTGAAGCAGGTCTTGAAGACGGCTTCCGAAGCATTTATGCATCAATCGACGAAATACATCAACATCGAGACAATAAGATTTACAAAGCTTTGTACAACGGCACACGAGCATTGGACGAAACACTTGTGTCGATGATTACAACCAGAGGCGACAATCTAAACAGCTTTTGCAAAGAAATGGACGATTATGCAATTAAAATCCTCCGTGGGCTCAGTTCCGCCGAGGATTTTTTCGTCGACATATATTGCCTTGATCCGGATGATGATATTTGGAATCCGACAAACTGGACGAAAGCAAATCCGTTTATAGCGTCAAATGCCGAAAAGTTTGAAATCCTTAAAACCGATGCACAGACAGCTAAAGACATGGGCGGATCGGATCTAAGAGATTTTCTCACAAAATCCCTTAACATGTGGGTTCAAAACACCGACGACCAATTTATTTTAGCAGATAAATGGCAAAAATGCGGCTCGAAGCGGACACTCGAAGACATGAAAGGACGCAGCTGCTGGGTTGGCTTGGACTTATCCTCCGGTGGAGATTTGACAACGTTTTCTCTCGAATTTCCTGAAGAATACATTTCTGAGCTTGGCGAAGCAAAAGAAAAATGTTATTTTTACTCACACAGCTATATGCCACGAGGGCGGCTACAGGAGCACATTGAAACCGACCTTGCTCCATATGACCTATGGGAGAGTATGGAGCTTATAACAGTCACAGGCGGTGCAAATGACTACAAGAACGATTACAAGTTTATCATTAAAGACCTTAAACGTATCAAGGAAGAATATGAAATCACATTTTTAGGCATCGGAATCGATCCTCATAATGCTGACGGCATACTTTCCGAGCTTGAGGACTTTGGATGTCCGGTTGTAATTATTGTGCAGTCGTGCAAATCGTTGAACGATGCCACAACGGACATACAGCTGCTCGTTAAGTCTGAGGACTTAGAGTATGATGCCAAAAACGAGTTGCTGACATGGTCATTCCTCAACGCGAAGGTCGTCCGAAACTCTTTTGACGAAATTAAAGTCGATAAAAAGCCCGGAAAGCGATTTAAACGAATCGACCCCGTTGATGCTTGTATTGATGCCCACGCTTGTAAGCTTAAAAATAAAACGAAAGAGGTTGTTGACGTTGAAAATGAACTCGACAAGTATCTTGAACTTATGGGCTGGAAGAAAAATTAAGAAAAGAGGTGTTGAAAATGAACATCTTTAAGCGAATAACTCTCGCGTGGCGGCGAGCAATCCACAAATCAGATAGGCAGACTGTTGAATTGAATAACCTATACCGTTTTTTAGGAATAGATCCGGAACAAGACGATAGAGTCTTGTCTGAAGCTACATATTTTGCTTGCATGAAAGTTTTGAGCGAGTCAATCGGCAAATTGCCGCTTAAATTGCTCAGATATAACGAGAGAAACGGAGTTGAAACAGCTCGCCGGCACCCGCTATACTACACATTACATGACCGTCCTAATCCTTACATGACATCAACAAGCTTTTGGTCAACAGTGGAGTACAACCGCAATCATTACGGAAATGCTTACGTATGGCTTCAAGGCGCAGGCAAGGACATGAAACTATGGATTTTGCCAAGCACGGACGTTGAGGTATGGTATGACGATGCTAAAATTTTAGCGGAACAGCCGGATATTTACTATTTATATTCTGCCGCCGGTAAAATCTATAAGTTCGGCTCGGAAGAAATTCTGCATTTTAAATCTTCAAACTCCCTTGACGGAATTGTAGGCGTATCTGTGCAGGATCAGCTGAAAATGACTATCTGCGGAGCAATCAAGTCGCAGCGCATGATTAACAGGATGTATGATTCCGGTTTTACAGCAAAGGCCGTCTTACAGTACACAGGAAACCTTAACGATGAAAACGTTAAAGCTTTTGTGCAAGGCATTGAAAAATATTCCGTAGGAGAGCTTTCTAACGAGGGAATCAAGAACATTATCCCGATTCCGCTCGGCGCACAGCTTCAGCCGCTCAACGTTAAGCTCGGCGATAATCAGTTTATCGAAGTCAAGCAGTATACAGCCTTGCAAATAGCAAGCGCTTTCGGAATTAAACCGTATCAGATAGGCGATTACACTAAATCTTCATACGCTTCCGCCGAAGCACAGCAGCTGAGCTTCTTGGTGGATACATTATTGTATATAATCAAGCAATACGAAGAGGAACTTACATATAAGCTCCTCACGCAGGAGGAAGTCAACGCCGGCTATCATTTTAAGTTTAACGTAGCCGTCATCCTAAGGGCTGACTTAAACACTCAAATTCAAACGTTAAGTAACGGCGTTGCAAACTTTATTTACACACCGAACGAAGCAAGAGCATTACTTGACCTCGAAGCAAAACCCGGAGGCGACCGACTTCTCGGCAACGGAGCGAGCATCCCTGTCGAGCTTGCCGGAACTCAATATACAAAGAATCAGACGGAGAGTGCTTCTTTGGCTGATTTGTATTCTGAGGGCGATTCCGTCGATGAAGAATCGACCGAGGAAAATAACGAGGGAGGAGGTAAAGACGATGAATGATGAAAAGTTGTGCACAAATTTTGACGATCCCGAAGCTATACCCGGTGTGATTTTAAAAGTCGCAAACGTCAGCCCGTTAGAAGTGACTGACGCTGACCTCAAGAAAATCAACAAGTACACGCTTTCGCCCGTTACAGCCGATGATGTGTTTGTTTTTAAGGCAACGATTGCCGACGACGAGCAGGACGACAGAAATCATATGCCGTTTAATCTTAAGGCGGTTCAAGATCTTAAAAAGCTCTACCCCGGCAAGACAATGCTGAAAGATCACATACATCTTGCAGACAATCAAATTGCCCGTGTCTATGACACCGAGCTTGTTCAAAGTTCAGGCAAATTAACCGAGCTTGGCGAGTTGCACACGGAGCTTGTCGCGAAAATCTACATGATTAAGACTGACGCCAATAAAGATCTTATCGCCGAGATTAAGGGCGGAATTAAGAAAGAGGTTTCAACGTTAACGGTTCCCGAAAAGATGATCTGCAGCATCTGCGGAACGGACAACTTAAAAGAATACTGCCGGCACTGGCCCGGACGTGAATATGAAGTATCCGACGGCTCCGGCAAATCCGTAAAGCGGCGTTGCAAAATGCTGCTTGACGGAGCAAAAGAAGCTTACGAACTTAGCTTTGTTGCGATTCCGGCACAGCCCCGTGCAGGGACGCATAAGTCGGTCGGCTTTTGCAAACCGATTGAAGAACCGAAGAAAAAAGATGACAATGAAAGCAAAAACGCTTTAAACATTGAAAAAACGGACAGACGCATTCTTGACCAGAGATTAAAATGCGCCGAGTCCATTTTTTATACTCAAAAATCAGAAAGTGAGGAATAAGACAATGAACAAGAAAATGAGAGAAATTCTTGCGAAAATCCAGGAAAAGACCGCACAGGCCAAAGCCCTTATGGAGGGTGAAAACAAGGATATCGCCAAGGCAAACGCCATTATGGACGAAGTTGACGCTTTGCAGAACGAGCTTGCGGCCGAGAAAAGAGTGTATGAAGCCGAGAAGTCGGCAGGTGCACAGTCCGCAAATGCTCCGGCGGAGGATCATGCTCAGGAGAAGAACGTAGCAGCCTTAACCGGCGAGCAGGTTGTCGCAAAGGAAGTCCGTGCGATTATGTCACCGACAAGATTTGCAAACGACAAATCTTTGCAGGAGTCTGTTGACGCCGACGGCGGCTATATCGTGCCTGAGGACATACAGACACGAATCAATCACTGGCCGGAAGCCGAGTATAGCTTCTTAAGCGATATCTCGGAAGAAATCGTATCAACAAACAAGGGTGCTCGCACATATCAGGTAACCGCCGACACCGACGCATTTGTTGACCTTGACGAAAACGGCGCAATCACTAAGGAAATCACAGCACCGACTTTTGAGCGTGTGTCATTTAGCATACAGGACAGAGCCGGCTTTATGCCCGTATCAAATGACCTCGTTGAGGATTCCGATGCAAATATTTCGGAGGTTATCACCGCATGGCTTGCCAAGGCGAACATTGCAACGGCCAACGCCAAGGTTAAGGCTATCATCGCCGACCATAAGAATCCGGGCGAATCTACCAAGGGAGCTAAAGCGATTACCGGCGGAATTGACGGCATTAAAAAGATCGTCAATGTAACGCTCGGACAGGCCTATAAGGGTACAGCTAAAATCATCACCAATGATGACGGTTTGCAGTACCTTGACACTCTCAAGGACGCCAACGGCAGATATCTTCTTAATCCTGATCCGACCGACAGTGCAAAGCTCACACTTCGCTGCGGCTCCGTTGTCGTGCCGGTAAAGGTAATTCCCAATGCCGTGCTTAAAACAGATGTCAAGACAGGCAACGGAGCATATTCCCGTGTGCCGTTTATCATCGGCGACCTCCAGCAGGGTATCAAGCGTTACAATCGTAAGTCTATGACGCTCAAGGCGTCTGACGTGGCGACACTCGGCTCTTTCAACGCTTTTGCGATGAACATGACCCTTATCAGAGCTATCCTCAGAGACGACTACAAAGAGCTTGACGCTAAAGCTTATTTCAACGGCTACATCGACACGACTGTCACTACTGTTACTGAGCCGGCAGAAAATCCGTCGGGTACCTGATTTAAAGGAGGGCATCGGCTATGAGTAATGACAACTGCTGCGTTGTAAGCACAGATGAAGCTCTGGCTTATCTTGGCATTGATTACGCTGACGACATGGTTGCCAAAAACGTCGAGCGAAACATAAAAGCAGCCGATGCCTACCTCATCGGCTCTATCGGCGAAAACTATCCGGTTGACGATCCAAGGGCAAAAGAATTAGCTCTGATGATCGTTGCCGATTTATACGAAAGCAGAGGCACACAGTCCACCATTTCCGGGAATACTCGGAAAATAGTGGATGACCTCTCTTTACAACTCCGCATGGAGCTGAGGAGGGCGTCTGATGGTATTTGATAAGCCGATAATCATCGAAAAGCTAAACGCCGACGCAGAAGAATGGTCGGAATATTTTAAGGCACACGCTGCCGTCAATAAGACAGGCGGCAGCGAATATTCGAACGCAGGAGCAGAGCGATCCACACAGACATTGACGTTTGCGCTGCGCTACTGCGACAAACTTGAACCTATACCGTACAACACTCAGAGTTATCGGATTAAATATAGAGGCCACACCTTTAACATCAAAGATACAGACCTATATATGGACAATCACCGTGAAAATTTGAAATTGGTAGGTGAATCCTATGGCGAAGACAGTTAAAGCGGAAAGCTTAGCCGATGCCATCAATGCCGAGCTTAAGTTATATTCCAAGGATTTGACCGAAGAAATCAACAATGTGGGGCTTATCTCAGTTAAAGACCTTGTGAGGAAAACCAAAGCTACAGCTCCGAGAGGCCAGAGAGCTAAACATTACTACAGGTCAATTAGTTTCGACACAAAAAAGCAAAATGCAACGGGAAGCAAAATCTACACTTGGTATGTCAAAGCACCCGAATACAGATTGACGCACTTGCTTGTCAACGGACATCAAACACGAAACGGCGGCAGAACAAAAGCGAATCCGTTTTTACAAAATGCCTTAAATGAAGTGTTACCGGAGTATGAAAAGAAGATTGAGGAGGCGATTAAGAATGAATAGTCTTGCTGAAATCTGCTTGAATGAAGCAGGAATTACCAATCGCCCGACAGTTTTTCGCAAAGTTCCGCACGGCACATTTGCCGTTTACTTTGATTCAGCTGACAACGATCAAGGTGCCGATTTGATTAATAATGTGCGTTCTCACGACGTTACAATCGAACTCTATGAAGAAAAGCAGGATTTTAAGGCTCGCAGTGCACTGGAAGCTACAATGGATGAGAGGGCTATCAAATGGGATCGTGCTGATACAGTATGGCTTGAAGAAGAACAACTCTATGAAACAACATACACTTTTTCTTACGTTGAAAGGAGATAAAAACATGAGCATTAAAAGAGACAAAGATACAATAACGCTTGGCTCAGGCAAGCTCTATATGATTGAATTTAACGATGCATTGCCGAGCGTTGACGAAATCTGCATTGATGCCAATCTTTTAGGTTGGATTAAGGGCGGTGCATCGCTTGAATACACCGCCGAGACATACGAGGAAAAAGATGACCTCGGTATGGTGTCAAAGATAATCATCACAAAGGAAGATGCAATCCTCAAGGCGGGCTTGATCACCTGGAACGGAGAAACGTTGACGAAGCTCGTAGACACGGGCCGCACAGTCATCGAAAACAATCGGCGTATCACGAAAATCGGCGGACTTTCAAACGCAAAAAATAAGAGTTATGCAATTTGCTTCTTCCACGAGGATAAAGTCACAGGCAACCTTTGGGTGATCATCAAAGGAAAAAATCAGGCGGGCATTACGCTCACATGGGCGGTTGACTCCGGAACAGGCATTGAACCGGAATTCAAGGCACTTCCGCACGATTCCGAGGGAACGCTTATCCAGCTTATCGAGGAGCTTGACGTTACTAAGTATAAGAAAACAACCGATACCGATATCGTGAGTGGCAAGGACTATTTCACACGCACAGGCTCGAAAGAGCCGTATACATACGTTAAGGTCGAGAATCCGACCAAAGCGGATATCTCGACCTACTACGAAATAGACAACAACTGATTACAACAGCGCAGGGAAATATATCTCTGCGCTTTTTCTTTTTATGATAAGGAGACAAAACAATGAAAGCTTTAGATTTAAACAGAGCAAAAAGACAGTCATTTCCCGTGACCATGATGGACGAAAAGCAGACGGTGTTTAATTTGGTGATGCCGAATGCGGAAGCAATCAAAAAGCTTCAGACGATCTATAAGGAGCTGCAGAGCGTTATAAGCGACAACGATACCGATGCGCTTGACGCTTGTTATGAGGTTGCCGCCGAGCTCTTTAGCTGTAACCGTATGCAGCGCAAAGTTACGGTTGATGAGCTCAAAAGCGTTTATACGATGGAGTTTGAGGATTTGGTTCTCTTTTTCAACGCATACATGGAATTTATTAACGAACTAACAAAAGCAAAAAACTGAGCCTGCCCTACTATCCGATGCCGGAGAAAAAGGGCGGACATCAATTTTTTATCGAAACATGGGAGGAAAAAATCACCGCAGACTATACAGGCCTGAGCTTTGCCGAGCTTGGAAAGCTCAATTATCTTGATTTTTTGAGCTTACGACGTGATGCTTTTATTTATTTAATGAGTCAGACAGAAAAAGGTCAGGAATATCTCGACAATGCTTGGCGCATGGAGCAGACAGAACCCGATCGTGCTGCTTTGCGTGAAAAATTCGGAAAGAAAGGATGAATTAAGTGGCGAAAAAAATAAAAGGATTGACCGTTGAAATAGGCGGAGACACCACAAAACTTGGAGACGCACTTAGAAAAGTCGAAAAAAACTCCAAAGACTTATCAAGCGAGCTAAAAGACGTCAACAAGTTGCTTAAGTTTGATCCTCATAATTCCGAACTCCTTGCACAAAAGCAAAAAATACTTTCAGCCGCCATTGATGAGTCGAAAAATAAGCTCGAAATTTTAAAAGAGGCTGAAAAGTCGGTTATCAAGCAATTTGAGGAGGGCAAAATCTCAGAGGATCAGCTGAGAGCTTTTCAGCGTGAAATAATTGCAACGACTAACTCGCTCAAAAGTGACGAGCAGCAAGCTGAGAAAACGGCTAAGGCAATCGAGAATCTTGGGAAGAGCGGCGAAAAGGTTAAAACGCTCCGCTCAACTATCGATGAACAGTCATCAGCACTATCGAAGCTCAAGGGTAGATACGCCGAGGTTGCAGCTACTCAGGGCAAAAACAGCTCTGAAGCCAAAGCATTAGCGAGTCAAATTAAGAGCCTCTCGGGAGAACTTAACGAAAATCAAGAAAAAATGCGCAAAGCCGAAGAAGCGGCGAATAAGCTTGACAAGTCGTATGAAAACACCGAAAAGTCATCCGGCAGGCTAAAGGAAACCTTGAAAAATGTAACAGCAGCTGCCGTCGCTGTCGGTGCTGCCGTCGGTGCAGCAGCACTAAAGCTTACAAAAGAGGTCATCGATGCCTACGGAGAGCAGGAGCAGCTTATAGGCGGTGTCGAAACGCTCTTCGGCGCAGGCGGTCAAAGTCTCGACGAATATGTCAAAAGTGTCGGCAAGTCGAGCAAGGCGGCAGAAAGTGATTACAACAATCTTTTAAAAGCACAGAAGACAGTTATTACAAACGCCAACATGGCGTATAAGACTGCCGGAATGTCCGCCAATGAATATATGGATACGGTCACGTCGTTTTCGGCGTCGCTCATATCCTCACTTAACGGCGATACGGTTGCAGCTGCAAAAGCCGCAGACACTGCAATCGTTGATATGTCTGATAACGCCAATAAGATGGGTACAGACATTTCCTCAATCCAAAACGCCTACCAAGGATTTGCAAAGCAAAACTACACCATGCTTGACAATCTCAAACTGGGCTATGGCGGTACAAAAAAAGAGATGCAAAGGCTACTCGCTGACGCTCAAAAGATTTCGGGTCAAAAATATGACATTGAAAATCTTAATGATGTTTATTCCGCAATCCACGTTATACAAACGGAAATGGGCATCACCGGCACAACAGCCAAAGAAGCAGCAACTACAATCCAAGGTTCAATCGGCTCGTTGAAGTCAGCTGTCGGTAACCTTATCGCAGGTCTCGGAGATGCCGATGCGGATGTTAAGATGTTAACCGACAATGTAGTTGATGCATTTAAGACAGTGCTTAAAAACATTGCACCGGTTATACAAAACATCATATCGGCCTTGCCAACGGCAGTAAACGCAATAATTGAGGCACTCGGCTCACTTTTGCCGACTGTTCTCAATTCTGTTGCAGAATTGTTTTCACAGATTCTTTCGACAGTTGTCGGACTTTTGCCCGAGATCATTTCTGCCATTGCAGATTTTGCTGTCTCAATAGCTGACACAATTGTCGGTATGCTTCCGCAAATCTTAACGGCGACTTTAAATGTTTTGACTGCTGTTTTAAACGGATTAAGCCAAAGCTTGCCACAGCTGATTTTAACGATTGTTGATGTTATACCGGGAATTGTTGACGCTATTATTACGGCTACGCCGCAACTGATTAATGCTGCGATCGAGCTTGTAACAGCATTGGTTGATGCGTTACCGCAAATTATAGATCAGCTTATAGGTGCGTTACCACTCATTATTGAGAGTATAACGGCTTTTCTTGCAACAGGTATTCCTCAAATTGTTAATGCGGCCGTCAATTTATTCTCGGGAATTGTTGACGCTCTTCCTGAAATAATCACAGCTATTGTTGAGCAGCTGCCAGCGATAATAACGGCGATAGTGGAATTTCTTGCGACAGGCTGGCCGGTTATTTTGAACGCAGCTATCCAATTATTCATGGCGATTGTAGATGCACTGCCGAAAGTCATAGAAGCTTTAGCGGAAGTTCTGCCAACTATTATTAACACGATATCTAATTTCATCACAAACAATCTGCCCGAGATTTTAAAAATGGGCGTTCAGCTTCTTACTCAACTTGCGATTGGAATCATCAACGCAATTCCGCAATTACTTGAGCGGTTGCCGCAAATCATAACAACAATAATTAATTACATTACATCAAATTTGCCTCAAATCTATGCAATGGGCATTAAATTGACATTACAACTTGCGATAGGATTAATTAAAGCGATTCCACAGCTTGTGTCAATGCTACCGCGAGTTATATCCGCTATAGTTAGCGGATTTAAAAGTGGTGTCGGCTCTATGATTAGTGTAGGAAAAAATCTCGTTGTTGGATTGTGGAACGGTATCCGAAACTCGACGCAATGGATTACTGACAAGGTTAAATCTTTTGCCAAAGGAATCCTCAACGGAATTAAATCTGCACTCGGCGTCCACTCGCCGTCAACAAAGACCCACTGGATGGGTCAAATGCTCGACAAAGGTCTTGCCGGCGGCATCATAGACAATGCGAATGAGCCGCTTAACGCTATGGATCGCTTGAGCGCTGACCTGCTTAATTCGGCAGGTCAAATTAACGGAGCAACGATTGAGAGACAGCTCAACACAACCTTTAACGGAAACATCAGTGCAGAATCAAGCAGACTTGACGCACTTGTTAACAAGATGGACGAGTACATGCCAAAAGTCATTGAAGCGGCGAAAAAAGCTATAATGCTGGATTCAGGCGTGCTTGTCGGTGAAACGGTCGATCAGTTTGACGTTGCACTTTCTAACAAATACGGTTTGAAAGCGAGGGGTGCATGATGAATCGAGGCATCACTTTTACAGATTTTCACACCGCCATCGACTGGGGATTGATTTTAACTGCAAAGTCAATCCCCAGAGCCGAGATTAAAGAAAATTATGTTGAAGTCGACGGCCGTGACGGCGCACTCGACTACACCGACGCATTTGGCGATGTAAAATACAAAAACCGACCGCTAAGTTTTTCTTTTTCAGCCTCCGAGGGTACATACCTTGAGCGAGAGGAGCTTATCAATAAAATCGTGCAGATCATCCACGGCAAGAGACACATAATTATCACGGACGACGATCCGCAGCATTATTTTGTAGGTCGTTGCAAAGTTGAAAACATCACAAACGGATTAGCTTACGGTACGTTTCAAATTTCCGTCACGGCTGACCCGTGGAGATATTCCAGGGAAAAAACATATCTCATCTTACCGGCTAAATCATACCAGCACGACCCGATTCGACTCTACAACCAAGGCCGCAAAACGTGCGTACCGACGGTTACTGTCGCCGCCGATGCCTCAATTTATTATGGCAGCACGGTAAAGGAGCTCAAAAAAGGAATATTTATATTGCCTGATTTGATCCTTACAAGCGGAGTCAATCAGATTTACTTAACGTCAGAAGGCAAAGTTATGTTTGAATGGCAGGAGGCGGATTTATGATTTGTCAAGTTCTTGTTGATGATAATGCAGTCTATGATCCAAGGGTAGACGAGCTTATTATAATGCAGGACAAACTTAACCTTGAGCTTAACAAATCCGGAAGCTACGTTTTTACTGTTCCGCCGAGCAACCCTTATTATGGTACATTTAATAAGCTTAAGTCCATTGTTAAGTTTGTGCGTGACGGCAAAATCCTCTTTCGGGGACGAATCCTCAACAGCGAGTATGATTTTTACAACAATCAAAAATTGACTTGCGAGGGAGAGCTGGCATTTCTAAACGATTCGATTCAGCGGCCATACGACTTTCAGAGCGGTGACAAGCACACAACCGTCGAAGCTCTTTTTACTTATTTTATTTCCAAGCACAACAACCAAGTCGACGAGGCGAAACGGTTTAAAGTTGGGAAAATAACTGTTAAGGACGCAAACAATTACATTGTTAGAGCCGACAGCGAATATTCAAAAACATTAGATGCCATCAACCAAAAACTTGTGGAAACTATGGGCGGATTCTTGAGAGTTCGGCATGAATCCGACGGAAATTATATCGATTATCTTGCCGAGCTTTCCGAAGTCAGCTCGCAATCAATAAATTTCGGCGAAAATCTACTCGACGCCGAAAAGGAAATTCGAGGGGAAAATGTTGTGACGGCGTTAATTCCTCTCGGCGCAAAAGGTGACAAAGAGGGAGATAAGCGGCTTGGGATCTCTTCTCTTGCCGATGAAACATCCGGAGAAATACGGAAAAAAGGCGACTACGTATACAGCGTTTCAGGCGTTGCTCAATACGGCTGGATTTTTGACACTGAAACATGGGATGACGTTAAAGATGCAAAAAATCTTTTGACTAAGGCAAAATCTGCACTCAGTCAAAGAATTTTGCTTGAAAACTCAATAGAGCTTAAAGCGGCGGATTTAGCCGGCATTGATGCAACGCTTGCACCGTTTGATGTTGGCGTGTGGGTACCGATTTATTCCGTGCCTCACGGTCTAAATTCAAAATATCTTGTCAGAAAAATGTCACTTTCGGCGACGAACCCGGCATCCGACTCTCTGACGATTGGCTCGACCTTTAAAAGCTTTACTGAGAGATCAGCAAACTCGGCATCTGCAATAGCAACGATGCAGCAAAGTCTTTCCAAAATGGGCAATAACGTTGCAACTGTTGTGAATAATTATGCTCTCATCAAAAAAGACGTACAGGAATTGCAGGGCGAATACGTTTCGAGCGGCACATTTGACGAAAGACTGAACCCGTTTGAGGAACATATCTCTTTTGTCGGACAAGATACAAAACTGTCAGGCAGAATTATACAAGAAGATGTTAAATTACCGAGCTTGTTAAACTCATGGAATAATGCGGCCGGTTACGGAAGCACATCTTACTGGATCGATAGCTGCGGCATTGTGCACCTGTCGGGCGTCATGTCGGGCGGAACGGTGAGCTCAGGCACTACGCTTTTTGTTTTGCCGGAAGGCTATCGTCCGGCAGTGACTGAGCTTTTTGGCACAATCAAAGTTCAGACGGACGGAACGGTGTTGCTTGTGCAAGCTTTCTCAGACACAAATCTTTCGCTTTGCGGAATATCTTTCAGAGCAAAAAAGGAGGCAGCCACGAATGAAAATTAAAATAACAGTTAAGGAAAATCGACAGATGATATGCTCAAAATACATCATCGGAACAATCGGAGAAAACAATGTTACTACTTTGTCGTTTAGCTTTCCGGAGAAAATCAGAGATTGGCAGCATTATTTTGTCGCAGAAATAAAAGGAGATAGTTATGTTTTGCCGATTGAAAACGGAACATTACTTTTACCCTCGGTTATTTTGACGGCGAATTGTTTTAAAGCGCAAGTTTTAGCAACCAGCGACAACGGCGAAAAATGGAGATCGAATCCATGCCGCTTTATGCTTTTTCCGAGAATCAACGATTCGGGCAAAAATCCGGCAGAAGAATGTCGATTAAAACTTGCAGCGGCGATGTCAAAATCTCTCGGTGGAGATTTCTCGAAAGCAACGTTTGACGAGATGATTGAACATCTTGGCTCATCAGTTGTGTTAAATGCAGGGGAAGTCACGGTTGATGATGTGTCTTTGGATGATAGGACTATCTTGCCGCCTGAGGGCAGGAATGCAATATCAAAAGTAACTGTCAAAGCACTTAGACCAAACACTCTCAAAGTAACACAAAACGGTCATTATCCAGATACGATCCCGGGAGATAATCCTGACGGAACAGACACTACGCCCGAATACTGGACGTCAGTCGAGGTCGATGTGCCAAACGAAATAAATCTGACAAGTTTTTCCGTAAGTCCGGCAAAGGAGGATAAAACGTATACGTTTGCTGATTCCGATCAGATTACCACGGACGGAAAGGCATTTAACGGTATTGGCAAAATCACCGTCGAAGCCGTCAACGCCACTATTGACGAAAACATTAAACCCGAAAACATCCGCAAGGGCATTAACATTTTAGGTGTTGAGGGCAGTTACGAAGCAAATAAGGAGGAATAATCATGTTACAGCCAACAGGAAACATTTTGATTGACACAATCATATACGTCGCAGGCTCGGCGATCGCATTTAATGTGATTTTGCCGATTTTTGCACTGATAATCGAGTTTTTAAATGCTTTGATGTGAGGTGAGAGTATGAGCGAAAACATATCGACAGAGGAGCGAATTGCAAAGCTCGAAAGCGAGAATGTGACATTGTTCCACTATATCAAAGAAATAAAGGACGAACAAAAGGAGTTCCGCAAACTCGTAGCTGCGGTTGAAAAGATAGCCAATCAGACGGCGGACAACAGAGAAATGCTTGAACAAAACAATAATAAGCTTGACGACATTTCGGCACGTTTGACGGACGTTGAACATCAGCCGGCAGAATCAGCCAAGAAAAGAGCCGACAAAATATCGGACACGGTTATCGCGGTCGTTGTGACCGGATTTGTGAACGCTATAATTACGGCTTTAATTACATTCTTAACCAAATAAGGAGGAATCATCATGAAAAAAATCAATCTCAAGGGCGTTACAGCTCAGACCTGGGCGAGAACAATAGTTCTTCTGCTTGCGCTCATCAGCCAGCTTGCCGTTATCCTCGGTAAGAGAAGCGAAGCAATCGACATTGACCGGTGGCAGGAATATGTAACATATGCTTTTACCGCCATAGCCTCGATTGCGGCGTGGTGGAAAAACAACAGCTTCACCAAGAACGCACAGGTCGCCGATGATGTAAAAAACAGCCCTGAACTCACAAACGGAAGAGGTGAGTAACATAAGTAACAGCTCACTCGCTACATATCAGCGGCTGACCGGTAATTACGACCCTCGCAGGAACAAGATCGACACGATTACAATTCATTGTTACGTCGGACAGGTCACGGCAAGGCAGGGTTGCGATTATTTTTACAACACCGACAGAGAGGTTTCCTCAAACTATGTTGTCGGTCGTGACGGTTCAATCGGTCTTTCTGTCGCTGAAAATCACAGAGCGTGGACGTCGTACTCACCGCCGAATGACCATAGAGCAATCACTATTGAAGTTGCCTCAGATGCAAAGCCACCGTATGCAGTCACTGACAAGGCATACAGTGCGCTTATTGCACTTGTAACCGATGTTTGTAAGCGTAACGGCATCAAAAAGCTCGTATGGTCTAACAACAAAACCGACCGTATAAACCACAAAAATGGCTGCAATATGACAGTGCATAGAGATTTCCTTTCAACAGATTGCCCGGGAGAATATCTATATTCGCATATGTCTGATATCGCAGCTCAGGTAAATAAGCGACTTTCCACAGGCATTACAACACCGGCAACCAAACCGACAACCACAATAAAAATTGACGCACCGTCAGAGATAGGAGGCAATGACATGACAAGAGGATATTTTCGGGTAGGCGACCGCAATGAGGGCGTTTACTCTTACAAGCAGCAGCTTATGCTACTCAAGAAAAAGGGCATAATCTCGCAGGGAGTTGACAATAACAACATCTTTGGCGCAGGCACCCGAACCGCCACAAAACAGGTACAGAAAGCTGCAGGCATAACCGTTGACGGCCTCGCCGGTCCGAAGACAATCAGGGCTTGCTATGTGCTGCTTGCAAAAGTGAGTTAATTTGCCCGTAATTTGCCGGTAACTTGCTAATATAAAACTTGGGACTGTAAAAAAACAGCCCATAGATTCTCCTACGTCGGCATTTGGGAAACCGTTGAAGCCTATATCAAAACTGATAAATAAAGCGTTCGGACATCGGACCATAACACACTCCGGATTATGGATAGTGCCATTGTTTCTACTTTATCTTTATACCAAAAATGAATTTGTTTTGGGATATTTGATTGGTTTCGTCAGTCATCTGTTTTCAGATACATTGACAAGCGGTGGAATACCTTGGCTATATCCATTAGAAAAGAAAAGACTCCGTCTGACACGGATTAAATCCGGAGACGGAGATATGTTATTAACAATATTGTCTATTGCAATATTTGTACTCGGAAATTTTGCAGTGCGATATTTTATGGACAATCCGATTGTTAGTAAATGAGCTTGAAAGGAGAGATACTATGTTCAGAGAAGAACAGGGGGCTTAACCACAGAAACTTCTTAAAGAAAGGGGACCTTCCTATGGGCACAGGCACAGCTCCAGAGTTGTAAAATCAATTTAACCGCCTACAGATTAAATTCTGCGGGCGGTTTTTTTCTTAGAAATTTAATTTGTTCCATTGTTCATCTGAAAATACACAGTCACCTGTAAAACTTTTAATATCTTCCCAATCTTCTAAGTCTTTGAAAGAGAAGTCTTTAAAGTTGGATATTTTGGATTCATCGTATTCAATTCTGGTAATACAAATCTGTTGAACATCCAATGTGATTTCATTGTTTGAAATATCAACCTTGGTAGTTGGCGTATATTTATCCTCTGAATTAATGAGACTTATAGCTGTTTCTAAAGAATCGACAACCAAAAGATTAGTTGTCAAATCTATTGAGTCTCCTTCGAAAGAATAAGCGCATTGAGAGATGATTCTTTCTACATTGCGTGAAGTAATCAGTTTGTGTTCTCTGTCAACGAAATCGCCCATAGCGCATACGTATTCAAATCCGCCATTCGTAAAAGTAAGCATTTCGTTGGAAAAATGTTCTTTGGAAATTAAATAGCTTATCATAAACAATCTCCTTTTGTTATTCGATATAAATATGTCATATTTTAAAAGTATTTTGCTTTTTAAAACAATTTCAACTGTTATATTGCCTTCAAAAAATTAAAACGGATTAACATTTTTCAAAAAGCAAGAGTTATATTCATCGCAATTCTTAATATCATATCCCATTTTCTGCAACTCTTTGCCTTTTATAACAATAAGATTGGGGTCAACACAGAAAATAGAAGCCATTGTTTCAATATTCAGTCCATCTTGAGCATTTTCAAGGAAATCATCGTTTGAAATAAGAAGATGGGCACAATCTGAGACTTTTGCTTAATTCCAAGAATCAATAGTTAAAATTGTTATATCTTCGTCGTCAAGTTTCCAGACTGCACCTTTATACGGGTTGGCATCTTGATATATTTCCGGGTCTGCGTTGCCGACGCGAATGCCGAACAGAGCTGACAAGTCGTTGCTTGCGTCGTAGTTAATCTTGATATCTGTTTTGACAATATTTTCGTCATTAATCCAAACAGTGCCCGGGAGCTCATCTCTTATATCGTCACAATCTTTAATTTTTATAAGCTTATGATCACCGTTAAAAGTCCATGGGATAGGAGATTGGCTGATTGGCAAGAGAAGGGGCAACTGATTGTCATCACATTCTTGCCAGTTACAAACGGTGACGGAATTATCCTCAAAAACAATGATACCAGCCTCATGTCCCGTATCTCTCATTAAATTAAAGTTTCTGCCAGCCAAGTTCTTCACTTTATCTAACACAGATTCTTGTACAATTCTTGACGGAGTACGCCTTCCTTTTATCCAGTCTTCAAAAGTCCTGAGGGGCACACCAAGTTTTTCGGCGAACGCTTTTTGAGTAAGCCCGTTTGAATTGCAATAAGCTCTATAAAGTTTGTCAGCGAAAGTTTGCTCGGTTAAAGCACACCAAATCAACGGCTCCTGATTTTCCCAATAAAACTCAACTGCATACATTTTGCCATCTTCGCCTCTGCACAGTTTTGCATTGTCAAGGTCATAGAAAGAATCTGTATCAACTTGCACGGTTTCTCCAAATTCGTTTTTTACTTTTTCGATATGCAAATTGTCCATAGTGGATAGGTCGAGCTTATATCCGGCTTTCGTTACGGCGTAAATATCGCTGTCAATAATTTCAAACTTCATAAAATAACCTCCATAATATTATTTTTGTCCGATGATCTCGAAAGCATATAGCTTAAATTTTGTGCCATGAAACATCAGTCTTGTTTCATTTATATTCTTTAATTATGTTTCCGTCAAAATGGTTTTCTGCTTCTTCATCCGGATTTATTGTTTCCAAAACGTAGAATGCTTCTCGTTGGCTTTGGTCGTATTTTGATAATTTATTCCATTCGACGTCTGACCTTTTTAAGGCTTCTTCTTTTGAAGCGAATTCCTCTGTAAAAACATCGCCTTTTTTGATATCAATGATAATGTACTTCATTTTCAATGCTCCTTTTGATTGAGGTGTTCCCTCATTTGTTGACTAAACTTTTTTTAAATTTCTTGCCATTCGTCATAAAATCCAAAATTACCAAATTCGATAATGTCCTTCTCTCGGTCCTCTTCCTCCGCCTTTACACCGTACCAAATGCGGCGGCAGACTTCTCTCCCTTTCTCATTTTCAATTATGATGTCCTGCTGCGTGTAGCTGCTCATCTCGTCGGCATAGCTTTTCACGTTTTCAAGTGTTTCATTGATGTCTTCTTTCAGGCCGTTATTCCAGTTAATTGTGTAGCTTTCCTTCATAATTTCAAATCCTTTCTTTCTCAGAGGTTTTCCCTCATTTGTTGACTATATTATACCACGCAC